>JACCDW011155589.1_pt1 | contig 59541 bp, 86 predicted proteins | sample 7449781 | NCBI WGS metagenome assembly JACCDW01 (sample SAMN15323449, study PRJNA562643) | freshwater metagenome | isolation source: river surface water | place: USA:Blue River Watershed | collected 2017-08-18
ACGTCCAAGGTCACTTGCATGAACTGCGAATGGCTCTTATGGAAGTTGCTGGTGTCACGCACCACCGCTGGCATCTTAGCGTCAATGTTGCTCAACATGACGTTGTACTCAGGCTTTACAGTGGTTAGAGCCGTGTTGATGTTGCTGATGATTAGGTCGTTCAAGTGGTTCTCCTTTGTTGTTGGGAGTTACACTATAAACCACCGTGGCTGTTGGAACAACCCGCAAGCGCATAGTTTGTTGCGCTCAAATCACCAAAGTCTGTGGCATTGCCTGTAGATGCAATGGTGATGTAGTCCATCACGTTGTACTGGTCTGGATAATTTCCATACCCGCCAGCAAACACCCCTGTGGTAGACGAAGAAACAGCGCCTAACGAATATCGCGCAACGCTTAGATCGCCAAATGTTGTTGCCGCCCCAGCAGATGCAAAAGTGTAATAGTCCATTCTATTAAGAGGTACGCTGGCACCGCTTAAACCACCACCAAATACACCTCTAGTACTGCTTGATACAGCGGCTGGAGCCAATCTAGCAATCGTTAAATTTCCAAAGTTTGTAGCGTTGCCGGTAGTTGCAATTGTTACAGACGTTGTTGTATTAGAAACGCCTGTTGTTTCACCGCCGCCAAACAAAGCAATAGTAGGGCTTGAGCAAGCTGCTAAATATTGATAATCATTTGTCAAATCACCAAAATCTAAAGCGTTACCCGTTGTCGCCATCGTAATGTATTGGATGACATTTGTTCTAGAGCCATTGTTACCCCCGCCAAAAAGACCACGGGTGCTAGAAGATGTTCCAGACAAATACGTTGTAACGGCAAGTAAGTCACCAAAATCGCTGGTGTTGCCCATCGTAGAAAACGTGCTGTACTGAATCACATTAGTTGCAGAACCAGACGTTCCGCCACCCCAAATACCCCTAGTGGAAGATGCGCAGGCCGCCAAGTATGCTGGAGTGTTTGCAAGATTTCCAAACAGTGCGGAATTACCAGTCGTGGCAATATTGATGTATTGGATAGTAGAAGAATTTGCGCCTGCTATAAAAGCACCACCAAATAAACCTATCTGACTTCCGCTTGGTGTGGGCTGAACTGCTGCGGCGGCACTTGAAGTACCTGTAACGCCTTCGCCTGTAGCGTTAGTCAAGTCACCAAAGTCTGCGGCATTACCAGTGGATGCGATGGTCACGTAGTTAATAGTGTTGCCACCAGATATGCCACCAGCAAATATTCCATAGACAGAACTTGCACAAGCGCCGCACCTATAACTAAAGTCAATTGTTAAATCACCAAAATCTGTTGAATTTCCTGTGGACGCAATTGTTACGTACTGAATGACGTTTTGCGAGTTAGAACCGCCACCAAACAAGCCTCTTGTTTCGTTAGAGCAGCCTGCCGCATTGTCAGTAATTGCTAATAAATCTCCAAAATCTGTGGCATTTCCAGTAGAAGCAATTGTCACGTAATCAATAACATTTACAGTACCCGTGCCGTATATATAACCACCAGCCGTTACGCCCCTAGTAGAAGAGGATACGCCAGCATTGCCACCCCTAGCTTGAGTTAAATCGCCAAAGTCGATAGCGTTACCGGTGGATGCTATGGTTATGTATTGAACAACGTTAGTTTGCGAACTAGTTGACAACAAGCCGCCACCAAAGATGCCACGAACAGCGTTACCCATACCAGAAGGATGGCGCGGCAAGTTTATTAAATCACCAAAGTCTACAGAAGAACCACCTGTAGAGTATGTAATGTACTCAAGCACATTGTTGTACGAGTTACCAGCACCAAACACGGCACGAACAGATGACGAAACAGCCGCGCCTTCCGACATACTTGTTGTTGCTGTGCCAAAACTTGTGGTGTTGCCGGGCGAGTTGAGAATCAACTTGTCTACATACGTGCCGTTTATAAACAAACCAATTTGTGCAACATTACCAGCAGTGGGCCACAGCCCTTGTTTGTTCCAGAAGGCTACCTGATCCAGCGTCCACACACCGGGAGCCGCTCCGTCTTCAAACGGCCCAGCAGGAGGTACAGGGACGGGTCTGATGATGCCCGCGTTCCATGAAGAGATTGCCATTATGCGAGCCCCCAGTTACCACCATCAACATAAATCTGAGTCAAGTCTTTGTCAAATAAAACAAGACTCACGCTTCCATGACCGACAGTAAATATGTTTGTTAAAAAGTTGTAAGTTCCGCGAACAAACCATTGTTTGTCATCAAAACTTTGTGCAACAGACTCCGCGTCCAACATCGACACGCCATTAGAAAGAGTAACGCTTTCAGGCACCGAAGAAAAAGCAATCACATCCCCAAAAGTAATTGGGTGAGAAAATGCAACGTATTTTGTTTTCATGTCAAAAGAACCCTTGCAGAAACGTATGTGCCAGTGCTGTTGTCACCATAACCAACCATAAATGCACTTGAACTGAACGAGGCAATTGCTGGACTTCTTGCGTCATACGCAAAAATTTCTTGGTAGTTATCAACAGTCGCCGAAGTTCCGCTCAAAATTATTTTGTTAACATAAGTTTTAGACGATGTTCTATATATGCTATATGAAGCAGAAGTCCCATCAAAAACTATTGGTTGCATTGCGCCCGCTACTGAAGATGTTGTGGCCGCGGCACTGTAAGTTATCGGAGTTCCAACAGTTATGGTGGTTCCGCTAATTGTCATCCCAACCGCCATTCCGTAGCTACCAGAGGTACGCGCCCACACAGCCACAGCCGAAGTTCCGCTGAACGCCGCTACGCCCATGAAGTTTGAAGCCCCTAAAGAATCCAAAGAAACCGCGGTTCCATTTGTAACGGTTGTACCACTAATCGTAGAAACCACGGCATACGGATAATTTGATGCGTTTGAATTATCAAACACTGTTAACACAGATGTTGAAGAAAGTGACGTGATGCTAATGAGCTGGTTAACACCCACAGAACTTACCGTAGCTGGCGTATTCCAAGTCAAAGTTGTACCGCTAACAGACGCAACTACAACTTTTAAGCCGCCTTGCACATATGCACAAGCGGCAGATGTGTCAGATAGTCTTGTTACAGATGGATATTGAGAAACAGAATTTATTGTTGCTTCTGTACCTGCGCTTACTGATGTGCCACTAACCGTCAGAACTTTTCCAGCAAGATAGTTATTGGTTGCCTCTTCATAAGTAATCAACGCGGTAGTGGAAGATAGCTTACAAATTGACAGCCCTTGAGGACTGAGTCCAGCGCGAACAACTATTGCAGAACCATAACTTATTGTTGACCCGCTCCTTGTTGCAACAACCGCCTTTAGATCAGATGCTCCCGTTCCTGTGTTGTATTCAATATATGCGTATACAGCAACAGTGGCACTCAAAACCGCAATACCAGACCGCTGAAGCTGCAAAGAGCTAACATCGGCCTGTGTGCCAATTGTTGGAAAAAGAGGTGGCGCAGGCCAATTTCCAGCACCTTTGGCTTGGTACTGCGCAGTGAGTGTCCAGACGCCACTATACGAAGGCATGATGTTCTCCTGACGTTTGTTTTATGTTTTGGAGGTCACCTGAATAACTTGGCATTATTGAACTCCTCCACCAGAGTTGGAGCATCCGGTATTATCAAATGTTGAAGATATGCTCAAATCACCAAAATCAGCCGCGTTGCCTGTTGAAGCAATAGTGACGTAATCAATGACATTTGTATAACCTGAAGCAGTCGCACCCCCTGCCCACATTGCAAGCGTAGAGTTTGAAGAAGCCGCCAAATAATTTCTGGCTAATGTTAGATCACCAAAGTCAGTTGCATTACCTGTGGACGCAATAGTGATGTACTGTATAACATTAACTTGGTCAGAACCTGCGCTGGTGTTGCCCCCACCAAACATACCGCGAGTACTTGAAGAACACCCAGCAACTCCATGAACTCTGTTGGTTAATTGCCCAAAAGTTGACGCATTCCCCGTTGAAGCAATTGTGATGTAGTTGATGGTGTTATAAAAATTTGACGCATCATTTAAAGTGCCGCCAGCAAAAATACCTCTTGTTGAAGACGAGCAAGATGCTGAACCATAAGGCGTGTAGTTTAAATCACCAAAGTCTGTGGCATTGCCAGCAGATGCAATGGTAATGTAATCAATTGTATTTACTGCATTTCCACCAGAATCACCGCCTCCACCAAACACACCACGGGTGCTGGAATTACAAGCAGATAAAGCACCTCTTGCTTGCGTCAAATCTCCAAAATTTGTGCCATTACCCAAAGTAGTAAAGGTAAAGTAACTCATACTTGATGTAGCGCCGCTATAACCACCACCAAATACGCCACGAGTTGTTGAACCACATGCCGCTCTTAAAAACGCCCCATAAGAAAGATCGCCAAAGTTTGAGCTGTTACCAGTAGACGCAAACAATATAAAGTCAAAAGTAGATTGATTTTGATAACCCAGATCAAAAATACCAATGTTTCCAGAAATAGTGCCCGTAGTAATGCTGTTACTAACAGCACTGTATGCAGAAGGCCCGTAAGTGTTTGTTGCCCACACCCTGAACGTATAGGATGTGCTGTTACTTAGCCCTGTCACTGTTACTGGAGATGTGGCTGAAGAACCAGTAAATGCTCCGGGGGTTGAAATGGCTGTATACGAGGTGATAGCCGATCCACCCACATTTGATGGTGCAGTAAATGCAACAGATGCGGTTGTTGTACCTGTAGACGAAGCCGTCCCAATGGTCGGCGCATTAGGATTCTTCAGCGGATCATAAAAGGCTGAGATAAACCCAGCAGGAGGACGCATTGGCATTTATTTCACCCGATCCTTTTTGCGACCAACCCCAAAACCAGCAATTTGCATTTTGGTTCTATACGCGGGGTCTTGCCACATTAACTTTTTTACAGTTTGAATTGTTTTGCGTTGCTCGTCGGTTCTTTTTTGACCTAAGTGAGCAACACGCATTTTTTCTTTGGTTTCAGCAGAAACTGTTTTGCCCAACTTAGTTTGGCGCATTTTTTCCAATGTTTCGGGAGAATGCTTACGACCAAACATACCATTCTTTTCACCATAAATACCAATTGCGCCAACACCACCAGTGCAAATGTTGTATCCATTTGGTTTTAATGTGTTGTAGGCTGCAATAGCTTTACGTTCCATTTCATAGCAATACTCTTGTGTAGCAGTAAGCAAAATTTGAAACGAAAATTTATCACGCCCGTATTTTTGTATGGCGTTTTTTATAATGGATTTTGTTGGCGTTTTAAAACAAGCGTGGGCATTCATCCGATGTTGCGGATATTTAGTTACCCCGATATACACCATGTCATTTACGGTGTTGGTAATCTTGTACAAATGCGCCACGTTATTCATAAAACTATGAAATCACCTCATAGCTGATGCTGTATGTGATGCCGCTGGCTGTACCCGATGTAACGATAATTGATGTACCTTCCATCAAATACAAGGCTGTAGTCTTGTCCGTTACGATCAAAGAAGCATCAGCAGGTACAGACACGGTAGACACGATTGGGTAAGCTGTACCGCCCGAAGGAGCAGAACCCTGTGCAACAGCGCCGTTAGTGTAGATGGCTACAGTAGTATCCACTGCCGCAGAACCATTTACGTTAGCCGCAACGATGTTATTGATCTTAAAAACCTGACCGCTTGAGGCGGCGTTAGGAATCAAAACCACAGCAGTTGTGGCGCTGGGTGTCAGGTATGTGGTCGTGCCGGAAGCTGTGGTCGCGGCTAAGAGGTTTGGGTTTGCCATTTAAAGCTCCTTAGAATCCGAAAATCATTGAAATCATGGTAGCTTTGGCTTGTGATACGCCAGAAGCTGCGGGGGCTTGACTAACCCAAGTTGTTCCGTTGGAAGTCAATACATTACCATTAGTGCTAGGGGCTACCGCTTGAAGCGCGGAAGTGCCGTTACCCAGCAAAACGTTGTTGGCCGTCAAAGTTGAAGAGCCTGTGCCGCCTGATGCCACCCCAATAGCTGTAGAGGCGGTAACGGTGGTAAACGCACCAGATGCTGGGGTTGTTGCACCCACAGTACCGTTTAAAGCACCGCCAAACTTAGTGGCTGATAGCGTAGTGCCGTCCCATGTCAGGGCTGAAGAAGCACCAAATGCACCAGCGTTGTTAAATTGAATCTGTGTATTGGAGCCAGCAGCAGAACCACCGCCAACGCTTACAAAATCTGATCCATTCCACGCAATAATTGAACGACCGCCAGCAGGGACTGTTACGCCCGTTGTAGGACTTGATGGGCCACCGCGCACCGTGATTGCATAGCCGCCAGTTGTGTCATTGATGACAACGTAGGTCTTGCTTTGCTTGGGAGCGTTGATGTTACGAGCCGCTGAACGTGAGCCTGTGCACAGGATAACTGCGTACTGAGAGCTTGTAGATGTTAGGCCCGTGCTGGCGTATGTACCAACAGTAACCGACAGATCAACGTCAGCGTCAGTAGTGATGTTCTGTGTACCAGCTACCGCAGCATCAACAATCTCAGAAATGGCGTTGTTGACCGCTCCGCCCCATTGCCCGGACAGTGTTCCGGTGGCCGGGAGGAGAAGGCCGATTAGCGATGTATTTGCCATTTATAGCTCCTACTGTGTAGAAATTTGTGTCCAACCGGGTGATTCCGTATTACTCACAGCCGTCCAACCCGGTGTTTGTGGATTGCTGATATTCTGCCAGTTTGCGACCTCTGTGTCATCAATAATTTCCCACAAATATCGCCCACTGTTTGTATCCGTAATTGTCGCCGTTTCTGTCCGGCTTACTGGGTAGTTTGCACCACCAGTATTTGTGTCCGTGATTGTGGCAGTTTCAGTTAAGAATTCTCTGTAGTACGTTCCAGCCAATTCACTGTCTGCAATAGCCATCGTTTCGTTGATGGTCATAATCAGCACAGCCACCTGTGCTTCTGCTATTGCAATTGACTCAGAAATACTGGCTACAAACGCTACAACTGCTGACTCTACATCCGCAATACTGACCGACTCAGAAACGCTCTCGTTGTAACTTGTCTGCGCTGCCTCTGTATCCGTAATCGTCTGGCTGTCTGACGCACTGACGTTGTAGCTTGTGATGGCCGCATTGGTATCTGCAATTGCCGCAGTTTCCGTAATAGAAGCTGCAAATCCAGCAACAGCAGACTCGGTTTCAGCAATGGCAGCAGACTCACTGACCGCCACGTTCATCGTCAAGACTACGCTCTGACTATCCTGAATACCGGATGTACCGCCCCAACCACCAAAACCCCAAGTGTCTGCACCCCACGCAGTACCATTTGTCAGTGACTCAGTAATGCTGACATCAATCAGCAAACCAGCAGCTTGGGATGCAGACAGTGCAGAAGTTTCAGTAACGCTGACAGCGAAGGTTTCTCCCCCGCCCCAAGCGTTATCACTCCAAGCGCCATCACCCCAAGCTAACGCCATATCAAGTCAATGTCAGTGTGTATGTGACCGCGATTGTGTCGCCGTTAACAACAGATTTAGAACTAGAAAAGTCACCAGCAGAGAACAATGTGCCAGTCGTTGAATCTTTAGTTGCGCTACCACCAATGTTGATAAAGCAGCCTGCCACTGTACCTGTGCTGGTCATAGAGAACGACACAGCAGAAGAAGTTGTCTTGCTACCAGCGGCGGCGGAACTAAACGAAGGTGTAGGACGATTGCCAGAATATGCGGGAGCGTTAGTACCGCCCACTTCATTCCATGTTGCGTGAGATGCTTGTGTATCGGCAGCGGATGCTGTACCTGTCCCCTTCAAACCCATCACAACTGCACCGGCGGCTGAGTTGCCAAGGATGGTGTCCAAGGTCAAGTTTTGACCAACAGTTGTCACCAAGTTTTCAATGGGTGCTTCCCATTTAACCTGACCATCAGCGCCGTAGCAAACAGCGTGGTAGTAGCCATTGATTGCCACTTCATCAGAAGGCATTGTGTTGTATTTGGTGATTGCTGCTACTTGGTCGGTAGCGGTGATTTTGTCCAAGCTCATGTGAGGCTCCTTAATTAGAAGAACGGATCAATGCTGCTGTCGCCGTGTTAGCAGGCATTGTGATGGTGAAATTGGTTGAGGTTTTGTCAGACCCAAAGTCCAACACGGCAATCGACTTGTTGCCTTGACTAAAGTTATAAATCAAAGCACAACGAGCCGTCACAGAGGCGTTAAACACCACATCTGCAAAGTCCACATAAGCTGTGAACCCAGACGAGTTAATGGTGATGCCGGTCAGCGTTACGCCGCCCGCTGTGTAACTACCCCCAGTTACTTCGCCGGATGTGGTGTAAACGGTTGTAGTTTCGTTTAGGTCTGCATTTGCCGTGTACAGAGCGATCTTGAGCGTGTCCGTCGTGAGATCGTGGATGCCTTGATACAGCTCTTTTTTGAAGCTGGTAGTTTGGGTTTGTAGGATGTAACTCACGATACTTGAACCCTAACTTGGCCGTCGCGGTATGCGTCAGCACGTTGTTTACCATCACCCAAGTTCTTGAGGAGTGCAATAGCCTGAACGTACCGTTCTTGGTACATCTTGTACATACCGTCTTCCGGCGCACTCTTCATGTATGTGCCGGCCTCACACAAAGTTCCATACAACAGCGCAGAATCAAAGTTATCCCCCAGCCATGTAGTCAAGGCCGTGCAGATTGATTCTGGGTAGTAGTAATAATGCAGCTCAGCGTTGTAGTTAGCATTTGGCGTAGGGCCAAGAATGAATGACAGCTCATTCACGTTAGCTGACTGCGGGCCAAAGATAGCGTAGTGCTTAGGCTCAGACTGTTGTGCGCTCAAAGGATACGCTTCACGGATGAAGTTAACGTCCTTGTTAAGCAAGTACAGATAGTCACCTTGGAAGACCACTGCGCCGTTCACCGTACCGCTATTAGCCACAGTCAATGTAACTGTTGTGCCGCTAATGCTGCGCACCACAGCGTTTGTGCCAATGTTTGTGCCTGTCACCTGCTGACCTGCTGCAATACCCGTAGCACTAGCAACCGTAATGGTTATTTCCCCGGAGGTTCCAGTGGCTGTTGTTGCGTTGTACGGATATATGGCAAGGCTGTATGTCGAGAGGAAGTCCTCGGGACAGGCTAAGTATTTATTCCCAGTAGCCAATACGCCCGTCACGTTCTTACGCAAGTTGGCAATCTGCACCGTGTTATAGATGCGCTGCTCCGCCTGCTTAATCATCGTGTTGATAGTTGTGGTATCAAACGTGTTCTGCGTGTAGTCCTCTACCGCAGTAACAAGTTGGGCGTATGTCATTGTCATGGTTTAAACCTTAAGCCATTGGGCCACGAGCCATCAAGCCTTTAGTAGCTGCGCCTGTACCGCGAACTTTGATGCCGCTAGTCTTGGTTGGTTTGTTACCAGCCAATTTGCTTTCAGCACCAATGCTTACATCCAATGCATCCAGATTACTGCGGTTTGGGCCGCTTCCGGGATTGGTAGATGCGCTGACAGCTTTGCCAGTCATAGTGTGTGGCTTGGCATAGACTTTGGCATCGCCAACTTCTTTGCCCATCATCTTCTTGCTGTATGTAGCCATGATTAGCCTCGCTTTTGGTTGTTAGCACGAGCCATGTTACGACCTACTGCACGCATGGCTTCGCCAGTCACGCCCTTGGTCTTTTTGCCGCCCTTCATTTGGCCTGCTGTAGGGCCGCTATCACCAAGGTTTCTACCCTCAGTTTTACCCTTTTTAGCAATGCCGTCAGCTGATCGTGTATATGCCATGTTTAAACTCCTTAAGATACTGTAACTGTACCAACAAATGTCGTTGCCACCAAGTAGTTTGGTGTCAATCCTGCATCAAAATTACTAGCCCCGCCAACGGGATACCAGCCCCACTGAATGTCCCGAGAACCACCGGACAAATTACCACTCGCGTTTAAACCAGAAGTAACATACGTTGTATCTTTACGTGGATTACGCAAAGCTTGTGGATCATCCACAGGAAATGTTCCAAGCATTAACTGCGGTTGATCGGGATCCCAGCATTCAGGGCAGACTAGCAGTTGATACTTACGCTGCTTAATGATCTCGGTCTTAAGCTGCTTAAGTTTGTACTGCTGGCCGCAACGGTCGCATTCTGCAATCGCTATCCGGCCTGATGCAAACCGATTTCCCATTTACGTACCGCTTCCAATGTAGTTAGGACGTGGCACAAAACGAACCGCAGCTTTTTCACGGTCTTCACCGGCTGCAATCTCAAAAGTTTCATCATAGATCTGCTTGAGCATCGGAATGCGTGGCATCAGATCAGGTGTCTTGATAGCAATGTGATACGCCAAACCCGCAACCAAGCATGGCAGGAAGCGGAAGTTCATGTCTGCTGTTTCCATACCAGCGCCAGCATCTTGAACGCGGCGCAGTCTCCAATACACAAATTGGTATGAGGTGCTGTTATCAGGCGTAGGCCACACCGTCACAGCAGGAAGCTGTGGGACGTAGACCGCAGTTCCATCTGTATGGGCTGCGGCTGTTGTATTGTTTTGACCACGGAACACACCGCTCAGAACGTTACCTGAGATGTATGTGTAATAGATGTCTTCGCTGTCTAGGCGGATAAAGCCTGAACCGGCTAGTCCAACCACCGAGTTAAGCGTGATCGTGGTGTCCGTGGAAGTGATGGCTCCGTCAAGTACCGCAGCTGTTGGATTAACCTCGCCAGATAACCGCTGAATCCAGACTTGGATTGGTCGGGCTTGCTGCATTTTGTTTGGAATAGTGGCATAGGTAGAAACACTAATACGTGTGATTGTCAGGTCAGCTTGAGTTGACGCTGTGTTTTGACCTGTACGGATAACATGTTCCAACAAGTCAATTGTATCTGTGGGCAAAGCATATGTTGGTAGACCCGGAGTCAGGTTAATAAACCCTTGCTCCATAGTCCACATGTTGATGCCTTTGTTCTGCCACTCAATCGTCATTAGGTTCATTGACCTGCGTGCTGTACGCAAGTCATAGCCTGAACGCATTTCACGGCCTGCACGCTCCCACGCTTCCTCGGCAATCTCCGTGAAGTCCATATTAAAGAGGGTTGAGCCGGTAGTGGTCATCTAAATCCTGCCGTTTTCTTTGCAATCTTTTTGGGCTGAGCTACAAACTGTTTGCCAGATGCTTTACCAGCACGTTTGGCTTTGGTTGTAGCTGCGTATTCTTGGGGTGATAAGGACTTAATGGCTGCTTCAGGCAAATATCGCTCACCCGTCTTGCTTGACGGTTTACCGGACTTTGTGCGCCATTTCTGGTCGCCCCAATCCTTCAGCGATTTCTGAGGAGCTTTCAATCCTTATACCCTCCACCAGCTTCCTTGTACTTCTTGGCTACAAGTTGTGCTTTACGGGCAGACCATTGGCCTGCACCAGTGCCGTGAGTTGCTGCCGCCTTAACCTGAGCCACAATTCGTTTGCGCAGGCCGGGTTTGGTGTAGTTACCCGCAGCGTTGACCTTACCACCCTCAGCATACTGCGTGAAGTCAGTGTCATCCCTGCGGGCTTTCTTTACACCCTTGGGCATCTTGGAAGGGAGCATGTCTCCCATGCCACGGCTTGCCATCATTTCAGCACTTCCCGCCGTAGTTCATCTTGACCATAGTACCTTTGGTCTTGCCTTTAGTGCAGCAACCATCAGCACGGCTAGAAGCAGAACTTACAGAACCGCCTTTAGCGTAACCAGCAGTTTTCTTTGCTTTGAAATCTTTCATCGCACGATCAGCTTCTTGACGCTGCAAACCTGTTTTGATCATTGAATCACGCTCTGCTGCGGGGCGCTCCATGATGCTGTTGTAGCGACGTGGTGTGCGCATATCACGACCGGGATCAATAGCATCTGCGGCTGCTTGTGCAGCTTTGTCAGGAGAATCACCGGCAGTAGGATCTTTTTCTTTGCGTCGTGTTAAACCACGTTGAGCGTTTAAATAATCACGCAGTGACATGCCTGATTTCTCAAGCTCTTCCTTGGTAACAATGCCAGACTTCTTTGGCTTGGGAGATGGCATAGCCGCAGGAGGTGCGCCGCTTAAATCATCTTCAGGCGTAGGGCCTGAACCTGCTTCAATAAACTCGTAATTGTTGATGTTCGGCTTCATGTTTAAACTCCTTAGCAGGCTTTGCCGCCGCGCATCATTTTGACCATTGTGCCTTTGGTTTTACCCTTGGTAGCAACGCCATCACGGCTAGGGGAGGCAGTCTTGACTGCGCCCATCTTGGATGCCATGCCGCCTTTAGCAAGCTTGGTCATTGCTGCGCCTTTGTGCAAACGGCCTTCGTGTTTGTTCACGGCCTTTTGCATCATCTTTTTGTCCATTTTCACATCTTCGTGTTTCATGTCGCCACCTTTTGCAAATTTACGGCCTTTATCGGCCTGATTGAACTCTTTTCCCACCGACTGCGGGACTCCTGCTTTCTTGGCAAATGCAGGGTTGTGAGCCACAGCCGCCATGAAATTGTGTTGAGCCTTACTCTTACTTGGCATCATTATCCTTTCTGCCGAATAAGCTGGTCAATTTTTTCTTCCAACCTGTTAAAGCGTTGGTCAATGTGGTCAGTAATTCGTTCCACTTCTGCTTGAGTAACGTTATCACGAGCAACCTCCTCACGAGTTTTGTTCAAGAGAATGCTGATACGAGCCAACTCCCTGAACTTTTCGTTCATCATGTAACCAAGCAAGCCAATCAGAATTGTTAAGACCGTTGACCATACTGTCCCTAGCTCTAGCACATCCGCCCCTTTGTTTTTCCACGCTGGGCAATGCCATCTGCGCTTTCAATGTAACCACCATCTGCACAGTTCCACGCTCTCAATGATTTATTGATTCGTGAGTTTGGGTCGTTGGCGGTTTTCTCGGAGGTTAGCTTCTTTTTCATGCCACTCATCCTCGCACAGAAAGAGTCTCGCCGGGAGCCGCCTTCTGGCTGGGGACGTTTCAAGTTCATGCCTTGCGCTTTCGCGGAGGCCCGCCCCTTGGCGTTTAAACCACCATTCGGGTTCTTGCCTTCTTTTCTCTGCCATGCTGGTGACTTAGCCATTTACGACTTTCAGTTTAGATTGGTAGATGTTTTCTAACATTGGCATCACAACTTCTTCACGGAAGTTACGCTCAAATATTTCTTGCCCAACATGAGGCAGACTAATGTCTACATCAATATAAACTTTGAATCCTGCCTGAGTTGCGCGGTCACAGAACAAGTAATCCTCGCCAACATATTTGCCATCCACAATGGCAAAGTCAAACACTGCTGACATCTTCTCTGTCGGGGATTTCTCGTATGTCCACTCAGGATGATCTGTTACCAACTTCTCAATAACATGGCGTTGGATCAACATAAACCCGGTGGGCGCACGCTTTAAACGCATCAAAGAGCCTTCAAACTCTAGCTCTCCGTTTTCATCGTGATAAATGTCTGCAAAGAACTTAGCGTCTTTGGCTCTGCGTGGATATGCCCCCGCAGTAATGTCTTTGTCGCCGCTTTGGGCCATCAAACGCAGAATATCGTCAGGACTGATGATGACATCTGCGTCAATAAACAGAAGCTCTGTGCAATCTGTTTTTAAGAATTCATGCACTAATGCATTACGCGCCATCGTGATGATGGAGCAATTAGACAAATCAGACAACGTGACGGACACGCCAAGACTCATTGCTTTGGGCATTAACTGCGCCAGAGCAAATGCGGTCTTGATGTTTAACTTGCCGTCGTAGGCAGGAATGCCTATGAACAGTTTGCGACCCATCAGAGTTGCCTGTTTTGTTTCAGCCATAGAACACCACTGCGGTACAGCCGCTTCCTGTTGTTACTACAAGACTTGTTGCGCAAACAACACCTTCACCCGGAATCCAGATGTCGTCCGAAGCTTGACCAGCAATTGTGAACGTAAATAACGTAGTTGCACCGTCTTTAATAGCAATGGTAGATGCACCAGAAGTGCTATACCAAATGCCTTTAAAGCGAGTGCGGCCACCGTAAACTGTCGTAGTAGCTGCGGCTGCGCAGTCCTTACCCAGTACATCAGTCTGCATCATAATTAATCTCCTTGTAAACGGGGGCCGTAGCCCCCTAGATTAATTAAACTTGACCAGCGGCTTGGTACATTGTGCCGTCAGAATTACGCACAACGTAGTTAATGACCAATGTGCCTGCGCCGTTTGTAGATGCGCCTTGTGACACAGTGTAGGTTACCAACTTGTCGGTAGTACCCGTGTTAGACCACAAGAGAGCAACTGCATCAGAAGCAACAGGAGAGAAAGTAACCAAACCTGCGTCAGTTACTGTGGTTGCGCCAGTGATGGCTGTACCGGCCAAAGACAATGTGATTGTTGTAGCTGCATCAAATGCATCGGTGGTAATGAATTGCAAGCTAACGATACGTGAGCCAGCGGGGATGCTGAAAGCTGTAGCTGCGTCTGCGTCGTTATAGGCAACGGCTTTGTCTTGAGAGACAATAGTTGCACCAGTGTTACGTGTAGTGTCAGCAGTAGTGCCAGTGGTGTAACGAGTTGTGCCAAGCAGCCAAGGGCCGAGGTGAGTAGCGATTCCCATGATAGGTTCCTTACATACAAGTGAAGTGCATCAATCGGTATGTCGTCTGCCGGGACAGTTTGATACACCGGAAAGCCCGGATTAATATGTTTATACCACTGTGTTTAAACCAATGCAACAAAAAAGGGAGCCGAAGCTCCCTTTTTCTTTTCGTCGATTAGGACGAACCGGGTGAACCGAAGATACCCAGAGGATCTGACACACCGAAGCTATAACGCTCACGGGCTTTGTAACGAACGTTACCTGTGTCAAAGTCGCCGTCCATGCCGGTAGACATGGGAGTACGGACGAAGTGCTTCAAGCCGTTAGGCACGTCTGTCAACAAGAACCAAGCGTTTGGATCTGTCAAGAAGTGGTTAACGGTGTAGCCTTCAGGAATTGAACCGTTGTTCTTCAACGCATTGATGTCGTTGTCGGTTGTACCAACACGCAACTCGGTCTCAAGCAAACGAGTAGCAACGAACATCAGTGATGGAGGAACGACCAATTTCTTGGGCTTAGCTGCGATCAGCAAACTGCGCTCGTCTGTCCAAGCAGCGATCTGAATAACAGCGTTTTCCAACGATGTTTCATTCAAGTCAGCGCCTGTTGTAGGACGATTGCTGTTAGTGCCGCCAGAAACGAGTGGGTGTGCTGTTGAGCACAAAACCACGCCGTCGCCGTATGTTGGGCCGCCAGTGAAGGCGTTGTTCAACACATAAGCAGCTTTAACTTGCTTGGTGTAAGCCATACCACGGGCCAAAGCCTTGGTGTAGCGTGAAGACAAGCTGTCATACAAGTTATCTTCCACAGCTTCCTCTGTGATGGAGAAGCCCATCGCAATGGTTTCGTGGGTGTAACGTGCAGTCCATGCTTCTTGTGCATTGTCATAAGCGATGGCAGAACCCTCGTTTTTGACTGGTGCAGCAGAGAAGCCAGAAAGCTTTGTCTCTTCTTCAAAACTACGCTCAGATGTCTCTGTTTCGTAGATCTCTTTGTGCTCTTCGCCGTACTTAGCGTACTCCAGACCGAACAATGCATTCAGACCGGGGAGCAACTCTTTCAATAGTTGTGCGCGTGAAATAGCCATTTTAAGTTACTCCTTAGATGCCTTCAGTATTGTTGTACTGAGCAGTATTGAACTTAACGATGAACTCGTAATAAGTTGTAGCTGCGGTTGTTGCAGGGCCAGTGGCTGTGTCGGGCACGACATCAATCACGCGAATAGGCAAAGTGCTAGTAGTAGCGGCGGAAGAACCGTCGATACCGTAGTAAGAATCGCCTGTAGTGGTAGAACCAACGTTGGCAACCAAAGCCACATTAGAACCAACCAAAGCACGGGTATAAGCCGTAGGAGTGGTGGAACCAGCGACAGTAGCGACAACCTTGAACGCAGCACTAGGATCATCCACAACAAAGGCCATAGCCATGTTTGTTGAAGTTGAAGTAGCAGCAACGTAAGCCTGACTAAAAGTAGGCTGGCTCAAAGAGTTGATGTAAGAACATCCAACCAACACGCCAACAATGTTGCCTGAAGTGGTTGTACTAGCAGCCACGATGTAGCCATTAGTGTCAACCTTAACGGTGTCACCGTTCAGGATTGCTGTTGCGTAGGAAGGTGCGATTGGGATTTGACGGATCGCTCCGGCGTAGGGTAGACCGTCCAGTCGATTGACTGGCTTGAAACCATACGTCTTGTCAATGGTAGGGTATGCCATCTATAGACTCCAAAAAGTTAAATACCTTTTCCGAAACTGACCGTGGACTTACGTTCTTTGAACATAGGCATCCGTGGGTCATTTTCACGCATGAAAGTATTGTCAACTGATTGCATCTGCGCATCTGCCTGTTGGCGGTAATACGCATCACGCTGACCAGTAAACTCTACTGGGGTTTTGCAAAGCAACAAACCACCTACCTCGATGCTGTCTGGGAACTTTGCTGCGTTAGCATTGAACAGACGAATCTCGGGATGGTCGGAAGCCTTAACAGGTTCCCAGCCTTCGGCAAGCTTTGAGGAATAGTTCGTGGGGTCATCTTTCCCTAACGATGCAATCCGAATCCAACGAAACGCATAACCGTCCTCTGGATGAGGATCAGGCAGAAGTTTGGGGGGCATCCATTGTTTTGGGCGCTCCGCCATTTCGCGGGTATTCAGGTCACGACCTGTACGAGCAGATTTTTCCATTTTCATTTCCTCATTTCTTCAGCAACCTTACGGGCGTACAGTTCCAACGGAACTCCCAACCGCTTGGCGAGATTCACTTGCGTCTGCGTAAGTACGATTTTCTTTGGCGCTGTACTACGTGTGGCAGGCGAAACAACATTGGATTTGGTACGTTGAGGTTTCGCATCAACGGATTCCCCGGCTCCAACTTGGTCTGGGAATCTTTCTCGGATGTCAGTGTCGATACGTTTGTAGTATTCGTCACTGCCAACCCTGATACCACTCTCTACAAGCTCTTCATGCAGCCCTAGAGCGTATGAAGTCATCCGTTTATTGCTTCCAAACCACTGATTTCGGTCTTGCCATGCAAGTAGTTTTTCGTCAACGGGTGCAGCTTGTTGAGGCTGTGGTGTGATTTGTACAGGAGTTTCTTGTTCCTGTAAAGGGGCAGGCTTAAAATTATTTACTTTATCTGCGCGGATTCTGGCTGTAGTGAGTGCTTCCTGAGCATCTAACAGCTTATCAGCGTCCCCAGATTCGTAAGCTTCCTTGTAAAGACGCTTAGCTTCTTCAATCTCGGAGTTAATAACTTTCTTAGCCTGCTCCAGTAGAACAGTCTGCCCTTGGTTTACTGAACCTTTGAGCTTTTTGTTCTCTTCAAACATTGCCTGAGCAAGTTTGAGAGCTTCTTCTTTCTCACGTTGAGCAGCCTCTTTGGCTCTGCGTTCTTCGTGATATCCCTTGGTGAAGTGTTTAAACCTATTCTTGACGCTCTCAGAGTAGGTTGCAAGCTCTTCTTCCGTGGGATCTTGTGGTGCTTCTGCCATTGGAGTGCGGTAACGATCCTCTTCCGGGGTATCATCCACAACTTCAATTTCAGGTTTGTCGTCTTCCTCTGGTTCTACGACTTTACCGCCTTTGCGAGCGTTAACTTCAATTTCATCAGGGAACTCAAATTCTGTTTTTTCAATTTCAGCCATGATTACTCCTTAGTTAGGACGTTGGATGCCACGAGGGTCTTGCACAACTGCCTGAATAGAATCGTCATTAATCAATCGCCACTCTGTACCATGAATCTTCATGCGGGTTCCTGTGTTAGGACGTACTAACACAAAGTCTCCCACCTTGCAGGACGGGCCAGAAGGAAAGCGGGCTGGGTCTTTGAATGCATCAGGGCCAATCTTGGCTACAAATAACACGGGGGAAAGAAGCTCCTCGTGATAAATCGCAGTTGCAGATTTAAGGATTCCTGTTTCACTGAACTCTTCTTCTGCTTTGGGAAGCATACAAAGAATGTGATAAGTGGCCGGATCGGGCACTTGTTTGGCTTTCTCTTCAGCGGATGTATTAAGCAATCCGGTGAGATCAACCGCTTTGACATCAAATTCAGTCATCGTCGTTGTCTTTCGTTTTTCGCACAAGGTCAGCAAGTTCATACTGCGCGGTTTGCAGACCTCGGATAGTTCCGCACAGTTCTTTGTAGTGATCGTGGGATTTCGCACCACCCTCACTAACAATCGTGATCAACTCCTTGACGTGTTCATCAAGTCTTTTGTTTAAAGCGTCAAGAAGTGGATTCATCATTCACCTTTCGGTTGGTTCTTAGTGTTTATCAACATCTGGAGAAGTTGCTGCTTGGCTTGCAGATCCTGCGTTTGTTGGTTGTGCTCCAACTGTTGCTGGTGTTGTTGCTCAGCCATACGCATCTCAGCTTGTTTCTTCATGGCATCAACTGCAATCTCTTGTTGGGCTTTTTGTGCGGCCACGGCAGGATCTTCTCCTTGTGCGTTTTGCATCTGCGCAGCTTTGAGTTGCAGCTCTGCCTGCTTGATTGCCAACTCGCCCTGAACTTTCTGGGCTTTGGTTTGAGCATCTTGCTGTTTGATCTGAAGTTCTGCTTGTTGCATTTGAACAACAGGGTCTTGCATCTGTTGTTGAGCAGCTTGTTGAGCAGCTTGCTGTTTATCAATCTGAAGCAATTGAGTTGCAGCTTGAGCAACAAGTTTTGACAACTGCACTTCCACATCTTCAGGCATCTCGATGTCTGGCTTGGGAAGCGTAGCGCCAAGGCGTTGCTCAATCTTTGTGCGGTACTGGAATGCAACGTGCTCAGCAATGTGAGCCATGATTGCAGCCTGCATCTGTTGAGCCATTGGGTTTTGGCCCATCTGACCCATGATCAAAGGATCTTGCATCATTGATGTATGGACAGCAATGTGTGCATCGTGATCTTGGTAGATGAATGCTTTGGTTGGCTTACCGGTCAAGAATGACATGTTCTCCGAGACAGGGTCTCTTGGTGTCATATCGTCCTCTACAGGAACCAACTTGTCTGCGTTCTTGATGCCCAGTACTTCAATCATCTGACGGTGCAGGAGAGGCAGGTTGTAGATCTGAGGAGCACCTTGAGCCAACTGAATGACGGCTTGGTACTGCATGATCCGCTGAGCCATTGTGGCGGAGTTGGGGTCTGACACAGGGATAACATCCACCATGTCATAGTCAGCCCGCTTGGCTTGAGGAGTGCCGAATACTGGGGTGTAGTCGTAATCCTCTGGCATGTAATCACGAATGATTTCCTTGAGCAGTTTAAACTCTTGTTTCATTGAATAATGAACACGAGCCTGAACCGCAGACATTGTCTTAAGCTGACGCTCAAGCAATGCAAGGGTTGTACCTACAGGAGCGTTGGCACTCATATCGCTGATGTTCATATCTGCGATTGAACCAAGGCGGCGGCCTTCGTCTGTGATCTGATTCAACAGAGCCAAGAGAACCTGCGATGGTTCTTTGTATGGCAGGGCCATGATGTTCTCTTTGACTGAGCCGCTAGGCACGTCAACATCACGGAACTCACCCGGCTGGATAGGGGTGTCATCTCCCTTGATACGGAGACCTCGGGTCTTCAAACCACCGGGGAGGTTAGACAGCGTACCTGCGTCTACCAACTGACGGATCAAAGATGTGCCTGCACGGGCGTATCCACCGATCAGGTGAATCAAACCAAGACCATAAGCTCCAAAGCCGGGCACGTAGGTGTACTGGACAAAGTGCTGGCGCTTGAGTTTGTGTTTGTCATCCTCAGACCAATTGCGGCGGATAGCCAGAATCTCTGTGGTTCCACGCTCTAGGGTGATGACATAAGGAAGAGCAATACCGTCTTCATCTTCATAACCGGGCAGGTCATAGTCTACGTGGATCTCATAGATCTGGTAGCGGTCATCATCGTTTAGGTTGTAGCCTTGGTCTTCGGCTTTTTTCTTTTCTACGTCGGTGTAGAACTGGAGAGGTTCTCCAAGATCTTTGTCCAAATAGAATCCGGAGACTTGAAGCTTACGAATGTCGTTCTTTGTCTTGCGCATGATGTGAGTCACACGCTCGGAGGTCATGGCACTGGACGCTCCGTAAGGGATGATGACATCTTCTGCGGGGATGAAGATAGATGCTTGGCGGCCCATTGTGGGGTCGTAGTAGACCTTTTTGAAAGCCGCGCCAGCCAGACCTAAAGAATACAGAAGGCGTTCATGCTCTGGGCGATACTCAGGCATGCCTTCTGTAAGGCGGTAGTTCATGTCATCGCGAACCCTTTCTGCCGCCTCTTCCTTAAGTTTATCAATTGCACCGATAATTTCGGTTTTAACCGGGCCTTGAGCTGGGAACGTTTCAATGATAGTCTCACTCTGGAAGCGCACAGCGGCCTCAGTAAGAACGGTTGAAAATACGCCACAAGCCCCAAGCCAAGGTTCCGTTCTTTCCTCATATTTCATCCCCAATACATCAAGACCTTTGACGTACATCTCCACCCAATCTTTACGGGAGTTGATGTCTTGGTCAACCATACCAATCAGATCGCTGGCAATCTTCTGGAGTTCACCCTCATCGATGTACTCGGCTAGGTTGTCTGAGAAGCCTTCATCTTCTTCTGCGGTCATCTCAATTTCAACGCCGTCCATGTCAATCTTGACACCTTCAGGGTTGATGATTTCAATCTCAACTGCGGGCGTTTCATCAATCTCTAAGGCATCTAAACCCAATGGAGCTTGGCTGAGTGATTGTTCAATGCTCATAATGTTCCTTAGTAGTACTCTACTTTTCTGCGGTGGTAAATAGGTTCATCTTCTTCATCAGAATCGATGGAGATGAAGCCTCCTAAGCGAAACCGCATCAAAGCCTGACTGCTTGAGTCAACAAGGTCATCATGGTCTCCGTTGGGGAAAGAAGCCAACTCATCCATTACTTCTTCTGCCCAGCGGGTCTCAGGACACCAGACAATGCCAGAGGCAAACAGGTCTGAGATTGCGTTTACACGCGATATCTTATCGTTTCCTTTGCCCGGCGTATACTCCGACATAGGAATTCCCATCTTTCGCATCTCATAGATGAGAGGTGCACCGGCAGCACGCTTCTCCACAATCAATGTGTCGGGTTCAAACTCTTTCCAAAGCTCTAAAGCCTTGTGTTTTAACTCAGGGAACTCCATGCGTTCCTTGAAAGCATCAAGCAAGATGATGTTTGGACGTAGATCACCGGTTTTGTTGGGATGCTGGAAGACACCCCACGTCGTACACGCAGAATAGTCGGCTCGGTTGTTCTTTTCAAACGCAGTATCCCAAGATTGGATGATGTATTCACACTGCGGTGGGTGTTTATCTTCCCAAATCTGCCAATGTTCGCGCTTAATGATCGCGCCTTCTTCGGAAGTGGGGTTCTGTTGGTACTGAGCTTCCCATTTAGAGACTGGAAGCTCAGCTTTCAGGGCTTCTAGGGCCGGTTTAGACCAAAATCCGGGCCATAAAGGGTTCCCGTTGGGCATAATTGCCGGAAAATCGATGACTTCCCACTGATCTACGCCATCTTTGTCGGAATTTTTGAGAATTTGGCCGGTCAGATCACGCTTAGACCACCGTGTCATCACAATAATGATGGCTCCACCCGGCTGTAGACGCTGACGAGGGCCGGAAGTGAACCATTCATAAACCCCATCAAACACGGCAGGGTTGGCTTGCTTAGCTTCCTGTTCAGAATGTGGGTCGTCAATGATTAAGAGGTCAGCGCCTTTACCTGTAACAGCGCCGCCAACACCGATAGCGAAGTAATCACCACCCATATGAGTGTTCCAGCGACCTGCGGCCTTTGAATCACTCGATAGTTTTGTCTGAAAAACCTTTTGATACGGCTCTGATGAAACAAGATTCCTAACCTTTCGTCCAAATCCAGTGGCTAACTCCGCAGTGTGGGCGGTCTGGATGATCTTCTTATGGGGGAACTTCCCCAGAAACCACGCAGGTAAGAGGAAAGAAGCAAACTCTGACTTCGTATGCCGGGGTGGCATGTTGATGATGAGCCTCTTGAGTTCCCCTCTGGCAACCCTCTCAAAGGCATCAGCCATCACCTTGTGGTGAGCACCTGAGATAAACACAGGCCACATCTGGGTTACGAAGTACAAGAAGGACTCTTTACTGCGCTCGACTTTATCCATCTCAAGGAGAGCTTGGATCTTCGCCCGGTTCTCAGGCGAAGCCTTCGGAACCATGTCCAAGTACTTCTGTATCTCTGCGTGGGTGAGTAAGCTCATAGAGACATCACCGCCCGGGCAGAACTGTCCACAAGACGGATAGCATGAAACTTATAAGGCTTGGTCACAAGATGCCCATCCGCCTTTAGGCGGTGGACAATCCTGTGGATATTTGACTTTGACTTCAATCCAATCCCTTTAGCAATAACTTCATAAGACGGCGGAACCCCGTGCAACCTAATGTATGCACGGATGAAATCCAGTACCAATTGTCTTCTCTTCGTCATATGAGGGCACACTGCCCAGAACGGTGACTAGCCGCCCAGTTGGGTTGTCAACCACAATATGCCTTCATATAAGTTGTTGGCCTGCGCTCATCTCAGTTTAAACAGTCGCACGAGCCGCGCTTGATTTCTTCTGTACCAACAAGACTGAGGACTACCGAATTTACGGCAGCAGGTTGCGACTACCGCAGAGGTTTCAAGCCCCTGACAATCCTCAGACTTGTTAGTGTTGGCGCACTTAAAGAAGGAAAACGTCCCACAGCTATGCATCGCTTCACCAACATCTGTAGTTTAAACGCAAATACGAACGTTCGCAATACCTTTTCTGAAAATATATATACCCCCGGGGGGTGAGGATTGGGAATGGAAGAGGGGGCTTTCCTGTGGAATGTATTTGGGAGAGTGGATTAGAGCGTATACGCGGGAGGGGTGTCGCATCGTGCCAAGTGGGGGTCGGGTACGGGTGGGGGTACGAGTATGCCCATGTTTAAACGCCTCCCTGCGCATCTACTGGCATCCTCTCTGTTGTGTGTAAACGCTTTGCGTCTACGTCAAGCACAGATGCTTTGCCTTGCTCTAGTAACTTGATGTGACTGGACAACTCACGCTTCAACTGCTCTGCGGTGATCACTGCTTTGTCTTGTACCTCTGTCGGTGTAAACAGTCCTGCGGCTTTGCCCATCAGTTCCAGTGCTTTTAATTTAGTTCCCTCTTGCTTGGCTTGCTTGCTTAGTGCCAACAACCCCTTCAGCACATACCTCTTGCTTGCCGCCAAGTCCTCGCTCAGGTGTTCCGCAGTCTCTTCCCATGCATCCTCTAGTATTACTTTGATCCTTGGGTCTTTCATTAGCTTGTTAGCTGATGCGCTAATACTTGCATCGCTTCCAGTGTCATTTGCATAGGCATCCCTGTATGCTTGTCTTAAGCTTTTCCCCTGTATCACCCCTTGTGTGAACAGTACTTGCCGTGGGCTTAAAGGCTTTGGTCTCCTTATATCTGATCCTCTATGTTCTCCATCCTTTCTCCTTATAGGTTTCTCTGCGGCATGGGCATACTGTTCCGCTTCGCTTAGTGTCTCGGGGCTTTCCTCATCCTCCCAAAACCCCTCCTCCTCCAACGCCTGATCCAACTCCGCCCTGTACTCAGCCTTGCTTGCCTTGCTCATGTTTAAACGCTCCATTAATAGTTACACCCCACACGTTTCCCCTGCACCAACCCTCGGAAACGCACTGTTCGCATTATGCACAGTTTATCCACACCCTGTGGACAAGTCAAAAGTTATCCACAGGAAGTTATCCACAAGTTATCCACAACCCCGAGTTATCCACAGGGTTATCCACAGCTTATACATTTGTTATACAGTGCATAAAAACAACAGTGAAAACTGAATACCTTGGTTCTAACGTAGTACTCAAAAGTAAGTGCGAACTGGGTTTTTATACATGGCTCTAGAACGCATCAGAATCGATTTTGAGCCGTTTTTTGTGTTCAGGCACCTACCCCCTTACCACCTCCCCGATCGCCTCACCTGAGCCGTTCTGAGCGTTTTTTAATACTTTTGACCCGAGTGTTACTTTTGTAACGAAATGAATACTTTGTAGTTCAACTCAGGAAACGTGTTCTTACTAATAAAGATATGTCCTCAGCCGCCACAACCACCACAAATAATAACCCTACACTTTACTAGGATAAATATTAGGGGTATTGACAGAGCACTATCATTCAACGACACTTCAGTTGTCGGTTGATTGTTCTTTAGTTTTTTTCCCCGCCAACCGACACAAGGGGATACGTTCTAGGCTACCGATAGAAGTCCTAGTGAGACAGAGTCGATGACACCGACAAGAGTCTTGAGGCAGGGACTAATCAGGTACGTAAAACGTTTGAAATCCCCCTGTCCACGCTGATCTATCAGCGGTAAGCCCAACGGGTTTACCAGTGCTAGTTCGCACTTCAACGGAGACCGAATCATGAAACGTGAATACATCAAGGCTTACAACGAACTTAAAAAACTGGGTTGCCCAGTGTTTGAACGTGGCGACTATGAGGGCAGATTCCTCATCAGCGCAGAGGAGCCTGAGTCTTACAAATGGGCTGACTACTACGGGCGTAGTTGGCAGGGCGATGACGTTAACCCAGTGTTGATGAACATCCTTGCCAAGAACGGCTTGTTCTGCGAGTGGGAAAACCCTGCTTGCTTGATCGTTTTCCCTGCATGAAAGGTACACCATGAACAAATTACTCAATGCTTTCAAAGCTGACCCGTCCGATGCCAATCGTGCTAGGTTGGTCAAGTACATGATCAAGCACCCCTTTTCGGTGTGCTTTCTGATGCCTGACGATCAGGCATTCCTTGCTAAACACAATGTTGTTATCTGACATTTCAGCGGTCAGCCCTGCGGGGTTGACCAGTGCAATGTCGCACGTTATGGAGGACTTATGTACACCGCACAAATTGACCGCTTCGGCAACATCATCGTCTGCAAGGGCGACAGAGAGCGTAACGGCTATCAGATTTTTCACTGGGGCACATACAACGAATGTTTAAACAGAAAGGTCAGCCCTGCCATCGAGCAACCTTCAAGATGGCACACCCGTTCCAATGGACAACCACTTGATACTGAGGAGTAATCATGAAAATTTCTAGCTTCTACGCTCTCAAGGCTTTCATCTGCCTGTTCGGGTTTCTCGTCAGCGTGATCGTCTTTGACAACAGAGAGTCTTTCGTTTTGTTTTGGGTTGCCGTGCTGTCAGTCATCGGCTTCGTTGGTTTCTACTTATCAGGAGAGTGAACATGGATGCATATACCGCAGTCGGCATTGCCGAGGGTTTCGTTGACGCTGAGGATGAGGATCAGGTCATTGCCGCTTGGCAATACTTGGTTGACACTGGCATGGCTTGGACGCTCCAAGGTTGGTTCGGACGTACAGCCGCCAACCTTATCGGTCAGGGAATCATCAGCCCTGCCCGTGTTTAAACATGATAGCGATACCTACTTGCACAGGCTATCGCTTTCGTTTACACTCACGTCACATTGAATTTTTAGCGGCAAGCCTTTCGGGTTTGCCAGTGGAAATTCCCACTTCAACTGGAGACCATCCATGACTTTACCTATCATCTACACCACTCGGGAAGACTGGTTAACAGCCGCTGTTCTTGAGTTGAAGCCTTTCTTTCTCATCAATGGCGTGTCAATCAGCGACAAGATTCGTGTCTCTTGTGCCCTGCCATCCAACGCCAAGCGTACCAACTTCAAGTCAGTTGGTGAGTGCTTCCCCAATACGAACAGTGCTGACGCTCACTTTGAGATTTTCATCAGCCCTGTGCTTGCCGATCCCGTCAAGGTCTTTGAGACCCTTATCGCCATGCTGTGCCACACTGCCAATGGTGCTCTGAATCACGGCAAGCCCTACCAAAAGATTGCCGATGCTATGTTGCTGTTGCCCAACGGCACAGCCTCTGCCCGTTACAAGTCGGTGACTCATGGCGGTGCATTCGTTGCCGCCTATCAGCAGATCATCGATTCACTCGGTGCATACGTCCACGCTGAACTGTCAGCCTCTGTTGGCAAGAAGCAAGGCACACGTATGTTGAAGTGTGTGTGCCCATCATGCGGCTACACAGTGCGGCTCACTGCCAAGTGGGCATACAAGAAAGGCAACCTCAACTTGCCTATCTGCCCCAATGAGGGTGACACCCTCGGCTTGATCTAAAAAGAAACCAGTACCTAGGAGAGAGAAACATGGCTTCAATTCCAACCCTCAAAAGCTTGTCGTCCATCGACAAGTTCATCATCAATGGTGCAGTGACAGCCCTCGGTGCACCTGATCACATTCGCACCGACAAGGACAAGATGGTGCGTTTAAACTGGCTCGGTGACCTGATCGAGCAGGGCATGGTCAGCTTGGACGCAATCAAGACGTGCACCCCTGTCCCTGACAGCGTAGCATCAGGCGTTGACACTGCCAAGCTTGATGCCACCGCCTCTGTCGCTGTACGTGCCGAGGCTGTTGCCCTCGATGCCATCAACAAGGTTGCCACTATGGCTCAGAGTGTCAGCAACGTTGCCAAGCAAGTCAATGACCTGACAGTCGCTGTGCATCAGGCGACTGTCGCCTCCAAGTCAAACCTTGATGAGGACAAGATCAACGCAGAGGTTGCCAGTGCAATTGCCAAGGCGTTTAAACCCTTTGCTCAGGCAGTGAAAGATGCCAAGGCTGAGGCTGTCGTGGCTAACGCTACCAAAGCCACTGTCGTGGATCGTAAGTCAGCACTGGACGTGTTCGGTGTTGACGTGCGTAATGCCAAGGGCAACCCCGTCATGGTTGACATTTGGGATGCGGCTGATGCCCCTGACATCGACTCCAACTTCGTATGGCAAGAGGGCATCTTGAAGCACTTGCTTCTGTCTCAAACCACTGGCGAGAACATTTGGTTTGGCGGTCAGAAAGGCACTGGCAAATCAGAGACAGCCCGTCAGTTTGCCGCACGTACAGGGCGGTCTTACACCCGTATCAACTTTCACAAGTACACCACTGCGGATGATTATGCGGGTGCTGTGGGCTTGGAGAATGGTGCGACAGTGTTCAAGAAAGGTGCTTTCTTGGAGGCGTTCACCTCCCCCTCAACTATCGTCTTGCTCGATGAAATCAGCATGGCTGATGCGGGTGAGTTGGCTACGTTGAACGGCTTCCTTGAGCCGAACAGCGCAGTTAACTATGGCGGCTTTGTTCACCGCAGAGCCGAGGGTGTGTTGGTCTTTGCGGCTGACAACACTCTCACCAATGGTGACACGTCAGGACGTTACGCCAAGACGCAAACCATGAACTCAGCACTGGCTGATCGTTTCGCCCGTGTGATTGAGTTTAAGTACCTCAGCAAAGAGCAAGAGGTTCAAGCACTGACCCTGCACACTGGTTGCCAAAAGCAGTTGGCTGAACACGTAGTGAATGCCATCTCTGCCGCCCGTGCCAAGGTTCACACTGGGGACGTTATCGATGCCCCATCTATCCGATCTGCCCTTGCTTTCATTCGGGCGTTGGACGTTCTCTCTGTTGACGAGGCTTGGGAATCAACCATTACCTCACGTCAGCCCGAGGAAAGCCGCACCGCTCTTGATGCAATCAAAGCGGCATACATCAACGCTAGTGTTCTAGCACAGTACCTGTGAGGTCAACATGAAAACCTATCGTGGTTATGAGTTTAAACGGGCAATCATTATTGCCATCCACAAAATCTGCTCCGACTTCGGCTTACGCCCTGTCGAGGTTGTGTTTGATAACAACGTGGGCACAGCCTGTATCAATGACAACGGCAACGTCAAGCTTGCCAACGTCAAAGATGATGCAATCCTGACCCACACTGACCTGATGCGCAACGTTGGCATGGCAGTGCATGAGTTACTGCACTGGATGTACACCGACTTTGGTGCTACCCGCACCGCCTACTATGAGGGTCAATACATCGCCCAGTTGCACAACGCACTGGAGGATGCATGGATCGAGCATCAGGGCATCGATGCCAAGCTGACAGGCAACATCGAGGAACTCCTCACTGTGCTGATCGATGGCATGGTGATCGAGGGCTTGAACTACACCAACTCTCGTGGCGAGAAAATCGACTGGGCTGACCCTGTTCAGTACCCCTTTGTTCTTGCTGTCTATGCACGTAAACACGCCAAGATCAAAGTGCCGTTGGCTCTCGGTCTTGAGCCAATCTTTTCCGAGGCTGTCAAGCGTTTAAACACTTGCCGCAATTCCTTTGATACCTTGGAGATTGCCAAGTGGGTGTTTGATCAACTCAATAGCGTGAACACCAACCCCAACCCTCAGCCCGAGGATGGCGACCAACCACCAACCAACCCCACTGACAAAGAGGGTGAGGACGAGGGCGATGGCAAGGGCAAAGGCAAGGGCGAGAAAGAGGATGAATGCGAGGGTGATGGTGAGGGCGAGAAAGGCTCAGGAGACCCCTCAGATCAGCCTACAGGAGGCGATCAGGGCGGGGATGCACCTACCCCCAAGCCTGACCCTGCAAAGCCTCCTACAAAGGATGGCGAGACAGTCAAAGCCCGTGAGGTTGAGCCTACTGTCCCTGCTCCCGATGGTGCAGGATCGGGCGGCACTTACAGCACCGATGACGTGATGCGCAAGGGTTATCACACTAACCCTGATGGTGAGCGTAAATTCCCTATCAACTTTTAATGGAGGTCACATGATCCCTGCCAAGTTACGTTACTCAGTTCGCAAGTTGTTTGAGAACTCAGGCTATGAGGAATATCAAAACAACCGCAAGTCAGGCGTGTTGAATGTACGTGCCCTGCCAACAATGGCACACAATGACCGCCTGTTTAAACGCAGGAAAGAGCATGACGGCATCGACTCTGCGGTGACCATTGTCTTGGACGTGTCGGGTTCAATGTTCAAGAATCACTCGCCCCTCAACTCCAAGATGTACCACGCCATCCTTGCAACCTACGCCTTACTGGACACCCTGTCCAAGGCAGGGGTGTCAACCAGTGTCGTGACGTTCGGCTGTGAGGTGTCCTTGCTCAAAGACTTCAGCACCCCATACCAACGCATCAAGCCACTGCTTGAGCGGATCACGGCAGGGGGCGGCACTCAGGACTACGTTGCCCTGTCATACGCTCACAGCTTGCTGTTGAATCGTCAAGAGGAACGCAAGGTTTGCTTCCTACTCACTGACGGGATCGGCAAGGCTGACTCTTGCAGAGAGCAAGCCCTGAGCGGTGAGCGACTGGGCATCACAACGATTGGCATCGGCATTTGTTCTGACCTGAGCCACATCTACAAAAACGCTGTGACCATTAGCAAAATCGAGGACATGGGCACTGTAGCGTTTGACAAGCTGAAGCTTGCCGCATGAGAGGGGTTGCCCTCTTGTGGTACACTATTGTTGTGGCACTGTGCGCAATATCGTGCCACAACAAAATGAGACCAGTAGCAGAGGAGAGAGAGCATGACCGCAACCAACACCACGCTGATTTTAAATACGAACGCAAGCAACTGCACGTTCACGCTTGACGTTGACCTTAGATATACCTCTAAGGCATTCCCTGCCTTATCAAGAATACAACGGGCACTGACCAAGTTCTACAAAGCCAACTCACACTGGCTTGGTGAGGATGATGTTCGGGTTGTCGCTGTATTGCAGAGTGACAGCAAGGTCAGCGTCAAACACACAACAGGATTGTCGTTTGTAAAACTTGATCCACTTTACGTTTAAACAGGAGATACATCATGCAAGGTCTAGACGCACATTACTCTGCCCTGTGGGTAGAGAACGAACGCAAAGAACTGGCGGGGCAACCCACCGCCAAGTACACCATCCGCATTGCAGTGGAGGGCTTTGTTGAGATAGACGTTGAAGCCAACAGCAGATCAAAGGCTGTTGACGAGGCGTTGGAAATATTCAATGAAGCCAAGATTGGCATTGTGGTTACCGACAAATCAATTGAGGATGTCGAGAAATGGAAATGACGTTTAAACGCGGAGGCAAGACTGGCTACCCTGCGGGTCTCCTCCAAGATGATGACGCACAGTTGAGCAAGTGGTTTGCCAGTAAACCCGATGCTCGGTACATAGTTAAAAAAAACATAGAGGAGAGAAACAATGACAGAGCAAGAGCAAATCAAACTGCTACGCAAGACGCTGAAAAGCCTCATGCAATCTGCTGACCACTACATCAGCGAGGGATCGTGGATTGAACCCCTCTGCGCTGATATTGCCAACGCAATGCACGTTTTGACAGTGACCCACCCTAAAAATCAAGGAGAGAAAAAATGAAAAAATTTAAAGTCCCATATGTTCGCATTGAACACCAAGTCTATTTTCTTGAAGTAGAAGCGGAAGACGAGGAATCTGCGGAAGAAATAGCGAGAGAAGCTTTTGATGGAAGCGAGCCTTATACAGTAGTTCATGCCGAAGAATTTATCCAAGACATTGAGGAAATTAAATGAACCACACTCGATGGGAGAAGTTGGAACGTGCCCTGTTCCTGATTGGCTTGATCGTTGTGATCTTTGACTTGTTTTACTGGAGACCTTGAATGTTTAAACACATCACACCTCACCCTTGGACTGCGCTGTCTGCGACAGTGTGGGGTTACGAGGGGGCTTTCGGTCAACCTCAAGTTGCGTCATGCGTCAACAAGAATCAACCGATGGCTACCCAACGGGCGAATGCCCGACTGATCAGCATCGCACCGCAGATGTATGAGATTATTCAGAAGTTGCATGGCAACGAGGAAGCTATGCGCTTAGTTCAATACATGGAAAAGGAGACCGATCATGCAGATTAAAACCATCAAGAGAAGCGAACAAGACATCGACTATGACCGCCTCTACAGAGCGTATGAGAGCCTGATAGAGTGGATCAACACCAATGACGTAGACGGGCAAGAGACTATGGGTTTGCTAGTCAAAGCCGCAGTCGCCTTGGCGGTGAGGAATGACCTACCTAGGAGCGAAATTATGGAGGTTGTGGCGGTCACCTATGAGATAGAGAAATCAATGCGTCCTAGGGCTGATGAGGTGCATTGATGAGGAAGGTTAAGACCATCACTCAATCCGATCCAACCTTTCTCAAAACCACGTACTACTATGACAACCTAGTTAACCTTGTAAACCATGAACGCTTTGTCAACCCTGCCGAGAAATACATCATCTACCAAGCCAAGGCTTGGGCGGTGTATCGCATGGGCAGAGACCGAGTGCCACGTTACTGTGGAAAGTATGACAACATAATTCAAGCCGTGCGAGTCGCACATATTTAAGGGGGCATTACGCCCCCTTTTTTTTGGTCTACACACTAACGTTTAAACGCAATGTGATTCCCGGGTGGAGATCTTTACCCCGGTAGCACGTTTAAACGCATAAAATAAAAATGCAGAGTAAATGCAAAAAAACGTACTGACGAAACTGACAAAACTACGTTTAAACGCATAAATCTCCAGCAGCGCGTGCTGGGTGCATCATTGTTTAAACGCTGTGGTGATAAACAGTGGAGTCTTATCGCCAACATACGCTCCGAGAATATTGAATTCAAAGAATTCATACGCCTCATCCACACTCATTGACCGACTCAGAATCTCCACAATCTTTGTTGTGTCATAGGCAACGACAGGCTCATCGCCTATCCTTTCTGCCACCCCGATGATCGCATCATCAAACTCCTCCTCCATCAAGAAAAGAAGTTCCGTGTCCCATTCGCCTGCCAACTCTTCACGAATGTTTAAACGCTCGGCAGGCTCATCTGGTGAGCTACCTGCGGTCTGGTTACTGTTTAAACTGTCAGAATGCATCGAGGTTCTCCGAGTAAGTTCCTGCGGTTTTGTTATACAACATTGTTGTTTCGCCCTGCGTTCCCACCCAACGATAACGACACTTCCACACGGCAATCTCGACATGATGATCCTTTCTGTGGACAGTCAGACCGCAGTCTGTCTTTGCCCACCAAGCCATTGACCCTGCGATGGACATCCCGTCAGGGCGTGGCTGTTCTGTTCCCTGTCGGGTGATCTTAGACGGGTGAGCAACGAACCAAGTATGCACGTCATGTGCCTTGCAAAACTTCTGAACCCGAGTCAGCATATCGCTAATAGCGGCTGTCTCTGTCCCGTCACCCCTAGGCAACTCAATGTAGTTATACGGGTCAATGACCAACCCCCGAACCCCCATACGCTTCACCGCTACCCGTGCCCGTTCCAATATTGAGTCGAGTGTTGATGGCTCTTCTCCGTTTGTATCGATGAACAGGAAATGCTCCTTAACGAATTTAAACGCTTGCTCTTTGTCCTGCTCAGTCATTCGGTCACGCCCATCAAAGAACCGCTTGCGTGTGTAGATTTCCATCAGTCGGCTGATGTGAATCTCAGGCTGATTCTCAAACGAACAAACCGCAAACTTCCAGTCATGTTCCTTTGCAAGGTTGACCATGATCTGATCAACAAAGTTGGACTTACCCGATGATGGGTAACCAGTGACAACAGTCAACTGTGCAGGGGCGACTGTGTAAATCTCATCAACCGATTGGTAACCCGTTGAGAACCCTTTACCCGTGCCCTTCGTGTACAACTCGTTTAAACGCTCGTAAAACGTGCCCGCATCCGAGATCCCCGAGACTGGATAGGGGGCGGCTGATGCCAGTAGATCCCCCACCCGAGTCGGGTCATCAAGCATTACCTCGTTTAAATCTTTCTTTTCAAATTTAGCCAGACGGCATTTTTCTTTTCCAATTCTTCGTGCCAACTCCTCGGCTAACGCCTGACCCGCAGTGTCTTGGTCAGTGGCGAGAATGACGTAAGGGACTGCATCAAGGACTTCCCGTGCATTCCACACATAAGCAAACTTCTTGTCTTCGGAGGGTAGAACCTTTCCATCTGCGACTTTGATTGGTGCTCCGCTTGGTACGCTGACCACGTTCTCGTAGCCTAGTTCCATGAGACTCAGGCAGTCAATCTCGCCTTCAACGATGATGAGTGGCTCATCCTTCTTGACAAGGTCAATGCCAAAGAAATCATGCGCACCGCCTGTGTCTTGCGTGAAGTCTTTCTCGGGGAATGATCTGTACTTGGCGGCAACCAATGCACCCTGTCTATAGTATGGGAAGCCGATGGCATCTGCGCTTCTGCCCAGTTTGCCAAAGTACTTCTCTGATGCAAACAACTTCATCTTGTCTGCTGTCTTGGGGGATATGCCTCGCGTGGCTAACCATGCGTAATGTTGATCTTGCAGTTTGTTTGAAACAATTGTTGGGTTTGGTACGGCTGACAAAATTCTCTCCTGTTGTGGTTGGACTGAGCCGCTAGTCTGACAATGATGGCAATGGAACACGACCGCCCCGTCTGCTTTGCGGGTTAGGGTCATGTCTTTCTGATTTGATTTTCTGCGTTCAGCAGAACAGTACGGGCAAGCTACCCGAGTAGATTCGTTGAAGTGGAACTGCTCCACAAACTCTGCGTTCATTTCATGCTGCCGCTGCTAGTGCGTTTAAACGAACGGTTCTTCGCTGGTGACTCAAGACGGATACCATCTGCGTTTGATCCACCCTTGCTCAAAGCCTTGACGTGTGCCACGTCTTTACCTTGTCGGGTCACACCCTTCGCATCTAATTTTCTACGTGCACGTTGACGCTCCATGCGGTTCTCATGTTCGCCTCGGTCTTGTTGGGTCTTGTACTCTTGTTTGTAATTGCGTGTAGCCATTTTTGTTCCTTAAAACATTAATTAAACCGCATGAAACTTAACAAGGTCAATCGGGCAGAGATAAAAATCTTGAGTCACGTCTTCGTACCGAGAATCCTTGCGCTTTTCTGAATACCATTGTTTACACGTAGCTGAATTTACAACTGCGATGTGTTGTAGATCTTGACTTTGGATGATGTATGCGTATGGCTTTGGCTTGGCGTTGTCAAACGAATGCTTGGCGCAGACGATGAACTTCTCACCGAAAGGCCAGTCTGCCTTGGATGTAAACGTTACACCAAGTCGCTTGACTTCTACGCGCATGTTGATGTAGAGGTCACCTTTGTCTACGTGATTCATGCGGGTCTCGTAGCTTTCTGCCACTGACGTTGGCGGGATCGTTACAGAGTATCCCAAACTGTTCAGCCAATTGGCGGCTGAGATAACACCTTCGTGACTTTCGCTGAGGTGCTGTACAAACTTTTTAAAATCTCGTTGTCTTAATTCGTCCATCTCTCTCTCCTGTTTTTATTAAAGCTCTAGTTCTATTTGTTCGGGCGGTGTGTAGTTCTCGATTGGAACTCCTTTGTCTAGTTGATTGATGATGTCTTCCTGTGTGGCGACTCGTATTGTCATAATCCCTAATGACACATGCGCTATCGCTTGTCTGCGGTTGGATGCACGGACTAATCGCACCTGATCACCAACACCCACTGTGTAAACACGTTGCTTCATTGCTGCTCCGTTTTTTTAGCCTCGACATGGCCATTGAACATTGCCTTGCTTAATGAATTGAGAATGGTGATCTTCATCTCATTGCGCTCCTCTTTCGGGTATTCAGACGTAACATCGTCCAACATTTTTAATATGTCTGATGCCATTTTTTGCGGTGTGATGATGGTCATGTGTTCTTCTCCTTGAGTTTGGCTTCAATGGCGCGGCAAAGCTCTAAGTTGCTTGAGTTGCCGCCATTAAATCGCCAATCTGCATAAACTTGCCCACGCTCCTCATCCGTCAGCCCTACCCATGTGCGCTGTGGCTCCCATCCCAATGCAGTTGCTATGCGCTTGGCGGCAGATTCGTCAATGACAGGCTTATCGTACCCATGGTATCCGTCTTTATCCATTGTTCTTCTCCTTGAGTTTGGCTTCAACTGCGCGGTAAATATCTTTAGTGTCAAAAGTTCCCATGAGCCGAACTTTGACCGCCATGTGTAAATCATCAATCTCCTCATCTGTCAGCCCTACCCATGTGCGCTGTGAACGAACTGATAGCTTCAGGTTGGCAACTTTGAGGTCATCCAACAAGTCGTACACAGTGTCTTTCAGGTGGCATTCTTTACACGCCACAGGCTCATCCTTCGCTTCTAGTGCGGCTTTAATGGCGGCAATAGCATTTAATTGTCTTGGTTGCGGGTACATCGATGTACTTAACGCCTCCAATGCAAGGCGTAATGCTTCAGTCTGCGTCATCTTCATGCTCCTTGCTTTCTTCAATCAATTGCAGTTTGACAAACTCTAAAGCACCAATGACTGTCGCCATGTACAAGGTTTCATCGTATTTGTGGATGGTCTGCATCAGGTCATCAATCAGGCCGTCAACAAGTTTGCCTTGGTTAAAGTTCATTATTGTCCCCCTTCATGGCATCCAACAAGGGTGTGCCGTATGTGTACTTCTCCGGAACCTTTTCGCCCAAGTAGAAATAATCCTTGGGATCAACGACCGATAGGTTTAAACCTTCAGGGCCGTTGGCTGTGACCTTGATGAACCCTGTTCCGTAAATCACTGCGTTGTGATATGCCTCGTCAAATGAGGCGACCCAATCTTGTGTCATGCTTGTCCCCTTGCTCGGATGCGATCCGCTAGGTCAAAGCCATCAGGCTCAGGCGAGGATTCACACAACTGTGCACACGCCTCACGCTCATGCAATGCTACTAGCTTGGCAAAGGCTTCAAGGGTTTTAATCACATTTCGCGGTTGGATAATCCCTGCTTGGGTAGCCAAAAAAATGATTTCATCTTGTGTCATATCAGCCTCCGTACATCGCAGGTTTACACGCAACAGGACTGCGTGGCGCAGAACTTAAATTGGTTGATCCGTCATACTGCGTGACCCATATCACCCGCTTGTTTGTCCATACGTAAGTTGCGTAGCAATCAGGCGCTCCGTAGCCACCGTAGTACGTCCATCCGTCCATCATTGGCTTGGCTTCTTCAAGCGTCAGCAAAACATTCTGCTTGTCCTTAGGGACAAACTCGGTGTCTTCGCCATAACCGCCCCATCCAAACTCGCCAAAAACCAAGGTTTCAACAACCTCGCCTTCTTCAAGTTCCCCCATCAAATCCTCGTATGCATTCATGGGTTGTGCTCCTTGATCATTCGGTTCTTGTGTCTGATGACCACAAGCGCTCTCAAAATTTCCCTAAGCCGTTGCTCTGTGATGGGGCTTATGTCTTCGTCAAAGTCTAAAAGCAACCCGATAGCCTTGATGCTATCTTGAGCGGCATCTTCAATGCCTTTGTGATGCAGAGCTTTCTGCGATTCTCTGTAACTCTTTGAGTCACTGTACTGTTTCACTGCTTCCATCTTCTCTCCTTTACGCCCTTGTCGGGCTTGTTAATAATTTCCACCCATAGACCCCCCTACCCCATGAGAGTAGAGAGGGATGGTTTCCACCGCCTTACGGCTTCTGCATGTCAACGTTAGTTGACCCCTGTGCTTGCAGATACGACCAGCACCGTGGGTTATTCGGGAACTGCCCCCTAGCTTGCGCATACCACGTAATCCTTTGCTTCCACGCAGGCAGATATCTACCCCTTGCTATCGTGTGGAGTACGGTTGTCGTAGAGGGAGGATGGAACTAAGTCGGCCACATAAAGCAGTGTGCTTTTAGCATTCGTCCGACTTGTTAAATCTGTGATGGCGCTAACCCACCACCCGACCTAGTTCCGAAACAGAAAAGCCACTTGCAACTGCCCCGTAGTGGTTCCCCTGTACGGGGCGAGGCAGATGCAAATGGCTTCAAAGCGTTGACCACTACGACAACGATTGCACTGTATCACAACTTATCAGGAAGTTGTCAAGCACTTTTTAAAATATTTTGCATTCCCGAGTTCATCATGGTCAAACCCGTATATGTCACCACATCAAAGAATTTGGGCTGCCGACGAAAAGTGTTTAAACCCTTACGCCGCAGCCCGGGTACGCCGTGAACGTTTAAACATTACTCCCGGGCGGAATTGCTGCTGGCCAGAAAATCGTTTACACTGGGGGCTACCACGACTTGCAGTTGCTGGTACTCTCCTCTCTCCGTTTGTGAGATTTAGCCTCGCTTGGTTCGCTTAGCGGGGCTTTTTTTTGGGGCTACCTCGGGTATCTTTTCAATGATGATCTCTGAGCGGGGGTTCTCAGGGTCTAGCCCCCAGTAGCAATGACGCTCTTTAACCTGACGGTCGTTCTCATATATTAAGCCCTGCATCAGGTCTAGGATGAGGCTTTCATCAAGGTCGGGTCTGCGTGAAGCATAAAAAATATGCAGAGTAACCCGCAGATCACCCGTCATTAGAGTAGCAAGTGGCTTGCACTGTTGTCTAAAAACATCACTGTAAGTTAATGCTTTCTTAGACTTAATGAGTCGGGACATACCACCGTAGTGCACAACCCTACGAGAATTTGCTTTAGAAGCTGGCTCACCAAAAATAATTTGTGATAGTACTTGCAATTCTTGTGGAGCATCGCTATTATTGAGGTCTGGCTTCATAACAACTTTCAGGAGAGTAAATGAAAATTACCAACAAACAAGGCTTACCCGCACCGTTAGTGGCTTTGCTTGCGAGAGACTTCTACACAAAGGGTGCATCACAGTATAGCGTAACAGAGTTAATGTCTCCACCAAAGATTCGCAGAATGCGCGAACAGTATGACGAGGAGATGGAGGTTGACGCTACTAAACTGATTGCATCTCAGCTTGGAACATTCATGCACGCACGCCTTGAGGGCAAGGCCGTTGAAGGCTACACCAACGAGGAACGCATCTTTCATTCCATCGATGGCATCACCATCAGCGGTGCAGTCGATCTACAGGAACACACAGAGAACGGCATCGTGATCATTGACTACAAGTTCGTCAAGGCTTGGTCAGTGATGAAGTCTAAGGAAGACTGGGTTACCCAACTAAACATTTACAAATGGTTGGTTGAGACAGTCAAGAAGCAAAAGGTCTGCGGTCTGAAGATCTGCGCAATCATCAAGGATTACTCTGCACATTCCAATCAGGAAGGCTACCCCGAAGCAGAGGCAGTGATGATTGACATCCCAATGTGGGACTCAGTGACCACAGAGACTTATGTACGCCAACGCTTGGACATGCACCGTGCCGCCAAGCAAGCACAGGAATTCGGAGAGGAACTGCAAGCCTGTACCGATGACGATAGATGGATGAGCGAGACCATCTACGCAGTAAAGAGAGAAGGACGCAAGACTGCGATCCGAGTTTTTAAGTCAATAGAAGAAGCCACAGAGTTGGCAGAAAAGGAAAAAGGATATGTCGAGGAAAGAAAAGGCGAACCAAGACGCTGTATCGGAGACTTCTGTGGAGTCAGCAAGTGGTGTAAACAATACCAAGGAGAAATCAATGTCGCCCCTTGATTTACTTAAGCTCAACGTCAATGAGCACACCGAGAAGAAGAACGGCCTGACGTACCTGTCATGGGCGTGGGCGTGGCAGGAGGCCTTGAAGGCTGACACCACCGCTACCTTTGATGTGCAGATGTTTGGTGACAAGTGCTACATGGAAGTCAATGGCACAGCCATGGTGTGGGTTACCGTCACCATGTTTGGTCAGCCACGTACTTGCATGTTGCCAGTGATGGACAGCTATAACAAGCCAATCACAATTGAAGGCGTGACAACCGTCAACAAGTACGGCAAGGAAGTTGTTACCAAACTGGACAGCTTCAACGTCAATACAGCCATCATGCGTTGCATGACCAAAGCTCTCGCCTTGCACGGTTTGGGCAGTTATATCTATGCGGGTGATGATCTGCCGGAGGATGACTTAAAAACCGCTCCTAGCGCAGAGGCGACTGCTCCGATGGGCGAACTGTACAAGAAGGAAGACGGCCCTAAGTACGAGAAGATTGTGGCCAAGACAGCACCCAAGAAGGCACAGCCAACTGAGTGGGACAACTCTGACGAAAGTCGTAAGTTGTTTGCTGACGGAATGATTGAGTGGACGACCCACTGCACCACAGTAGCAGGTTTAAACAGCTACTGGAAGAGCAATGAACTTCAGCTCGATTCGCTGAAGGAAACGCACCCTCCTCTCTATGAGGGGGTTCTTAAATGCTTCAAGGAATTGAAGATCAAACTTAACCAAACGGAGAAACCAAATGAGTGATTACCAAGCAAAGCCTGACACAGGCTCGTTGTTCGCAACCCAAAGCAAGAAGACTCCCAAGTCTCCTGATTACTTTGGAACGATTTCTATCAACTTGAAAGACCTGACTAACTTGAAGACCGAAGATGGCCTGACAGTTATTCGCCTGTCCGGTTGGAAGAAAGTGGCAAAGAACGGTAAGACGTTCCTGTCACTGGCAGTGGATCGTTATGTTCCCAAAGAACAAGGCGGCACACGCCAAGAGAACCAAGCGCAGGATTTCCCTGCTGATGATAGCGACATCCCTTTTTGAGGAGAGAACAATGACTAAATCACAAAAGATTCGTGAGTATGCACAGGCTAACCAAAATGCCAAGGCTAAAGATATTGCCAAAGAATGTGGCGTAGCTACAGCCTACGTCTATCAAGTATTACATAGCGCCAAGAAAAAGAAGGTAAATAAAGAGAAGCTAGTAGCAGAGAAAACGCCAACAGAAGGCCAAAAAGTTGTGCGCAGCGAGATTACTCGTTTACACAAAGACATTGATGACTGGCGATCTTTGTACCTTTCAAGTTTTGATGAGATAGAACAGCTCAAGCAAGATGTTATTGGCTACCGTGCTGTGATCTCCTATCTTCAGGGGCAGTTAGATGGCCTTGCAATTTGAAGCCCGTAAGGTAGCGTTAAAGCAAGACCGTACAGGTTTTATTTTGACGCTTGCTATGCACCCTGACGAAGTTCCGGAAGAGATTCTGCGTGACTTTGTTGGGGCGCGATATGCGTGTGCGGTGGTTCGCATCCAAGATGATGAGTCACCCACACCATACAACAACCGAGTCGCCAAGGCAGGAATGCTTTGCAGAGAAGAAGACTTTCAGTTTTTCCTCGGTGTAAACACAGAAGATCACGCAGCACACAAGTTGTGTAAACACTGCGGGATTGAATCAAGATCAGAACTCAACGGCAATGCAAACGCTCAAACCATATTTGACAAGCTGATTGCAAGCTACGAGAAAACGAAAGTAACCGATGACCCCTTCTAAAAAACTCAAACCGTTTATGACGTACTTGGATGATGCCGACTACGTCAAACTAAAGAAGTTTGCCCGAACTAAAAAGGTAACGATGGCTAGGATTCTGCGTGAGGGATTGGAGGTGCGCATGGCACAAGACAATCCTTACCTCAAAGGATTCAATGATGGCCTGACAGCCGCAACCAATGTGATCAACGCCCATCAAGCATCGCAGATGAGATTCCCGTCAGGGCAATCGTTTGGAGAGATGATGAGCTTAGAGATTTCCAACTTAACCATGAGGGAGGTAGAAGGTGAAAGTTCTAAGGGGTGACCGCAATCAATGTCAGGGATGCAAGGAATACTTCAACAGTACGGGTGCGTTTGAGAAACACCGCACAGGACAGTATGGAGTAGACCGCAGATGCAGAACCACAGAAGAGATGATTGCAAAGGGTTTTAGTTTAAACGCTGCTGGCTATTGGGTTGCTTCAAAGATGCCGGATCATTTAAAGAAAAGGAATATAGAAAATGTTGAAAGTTGAAGAATTAAGACGCAAGGCTCGCAAGATCTATAACAACGATATGGTTCCCGAGCACACCAATCGCCACAACCAACGCAAGTGGGTACGTTCTGTTTTGCAACTGGGGGATCGTTGGTTAGTAGCCAAACCAATAGGAAGCCTGAATGCGACCCAAAGTAATACTTGAATTTAACTACCCCGATGATGAAGACAGATTATTGTTTGCAGTCAAAGGGCCTGAAATGTACAAGGCTTTAACAAACATCAAGATGGCCGTAACGGGTGAGTTCACTCACAAGGCTGACATGGCGGTTGTATTGTCCCGAGTCCGTGATCTAACAGATCAAATTTTTTCTGAATTAAGTGAATAAATTTTTAACAAAGAGAGTACCAAAATGGCTAAAGAAATTGAAACAACATACGTTATTTCCCCTCCAAAGTTTGCAACTGTGGATGTTTACTTGGAAGGTATTGCACCGCTAGTGGTTGAACGCTTCAGCAAGAAGGCAGAGCTAATGGCAAAGATGCAAGAAGGTAAGTCAGCAAGTAGCAAAAAGGTTCGTGACGCACGAGACTATGAGAAAGAAGCAGAAGATGCACGCTACCGCAGTATGGAAGGGTGGGAGGGTGTAAACGCTGCATCTTTCCGCGCAGCGATGATTTCTGCGTGTCGTCTGGTTGGCTTCAAGATGACGCTGGCTAAGTTATCCACGTTCGTGGAGGCTGATGGATGGGATCAACAGGATGGCATTCCGCTCGTTCGGGTCTATGGTAAGAGCGACACATATACAGCACACACCCGTAATGCAACCGGAGTTGTAGATGTACGTTCACGCCCTATGTATAAAGAGTGGGCAGTCAAACTGCGCATTCGTTTTGACATGGATCAGTTCAAGACTGTGGATGTAATTAACTTGATTAGCCGTTGCGGTTTGCAAGTAGGTATTGGAGCAGGCAGACCCGACAGTAAGGCTAGTGCCGGATGTGGATTTGGTTTGTTTAAGGTAGTAGAAACTGACCGAGAAAACGCAATCAAAACCAAGTTTGGTATTGAATAACGTTTACACCAAGGCAGGCGCGGCTCGTCTCGGAAACGCTCGGATGGGCATGGCAGGGCAGGCAGGGCGCGGAGAGTCCCGTACCGGCTAGGCCCGGACAGGCACGGCAGGCATGGGCAGGCATGGACGGGAAAGGTGGGGCGCGGTGGGGATAGGCACGGCAGGCATGGCAGGGCGCGGTGAAGCGTGGATAGACGCGGTGAGGCACGGCAAGGCAGGCTTGGAAAGGTAGGCGAGGTTTGGAGAGGCGAGGCAGGGCAGGCGAGGAAAGCAAAGGCATGGCCTGTACAGGTTAGGCAGGCTTGGAGAGGCTAGGCTGGGCGAAGCACGGTGAGGCACGGCAGGCAAGGCTTGTCAAGGTTTGTTCCGATTAGGTTTGACACGGCAGGCTAGGACGGGCGTGGCAGAGTGAGGCACGGCAAGGCAGGCTAGGAGAGTCCGAGTTAGGCGTGGCATGGAAAGGCAGGCAAGGCGTGGAAAGGCGAGCACTGGTAAGGCCCTGTAAGGCAGGCGGGGCGGGGCGAGGCATAGTGAGGAGAGGCGCGGTTGGGCAGGGCATTGCAGGCTAGGCGTGGCTGGGTCTGGTAGCGCGAGGTTAGGCATGGCAGGCATTTTGTTTAAACAAGGAGAAGATATGAACGAAGAGAGAAAACTTTTAGAGAAGATGGCACGTCGTAATGGCGGGGTGCTAATGATTGATGACGTTCTTGAGGAGGCCAAAGATGAAGGTAGTATTCTTCATAGGCACTTTGAATGGGATGACACCGAAGCGGCTATTCAATACCGCAGAGATCAAGCTAGGACTTTGATTCAAAAATGCAGAATCACGGTGTTGGCAGAAGAGCCAACACATGTTCGGGCATTTGTAAGTTTGCCATCAGATCGTGAAACTGGCGGTGGATATAGACTGGTTGCAGATGTGATGACTAGCAATTCAATGCGTGAAGAGTTTATACATGACCTTCAACTAACCATTTCACGATGGACGAAGAAGTTGCATCTGATTGATTCTGATCTTGCTGATCTGATTGTGGAGTTAGATGAAAGCTTAAAGAAACGCAGTCAAGCATATGAAGAGGCACGAGTATGACACCAATGGGATACTTCACAACAGACCACGCAGTGAACATGACTCTGCGTGATTACTTTGCGGCACAAGCCATGCAGGCAATTATGAGTTCAGACCGATACACTGGAGTTATTGGTGTAAACAGATACCAAGAGATAACCGCAGAAAGCGCCTACAAGATGGCAGACGCAATGCTGAGGGCGAGAGAATCGTGACGAAGGGGCTACTTGACGACATCCCGATCTACAACCAAGCCCGTGACAAGGCTTGGGGGGCATTCATCAAGCGCAAGGATGTAAAGCACTTAGTGAAGCACGGCCTGTTTGACAAAGGCTTTCCGCTGTATGGCGGCTACTACGAGCTGTGGTGTCAGGCATGGGATCGGGCTTGGACTGCGGGATTTAAGGATGGTTGGGACTCAGGCCATAACTGGGCTGAGTTAATGAAAACAAAGGAGAAGAAATGAGCGACCAAGAACTAAACCTTTGGGAAAGAGCACTAGGGTGGCGAAAGCGTCAGATGATTCTGAAGCAACTTAATCCTGATACTAGGCAGATCAGGAACGATGCCTTGGAAGAGGTGGCTAGAGAGTTTGACAAAATGCCATTTGGCGATACTGCCGCAAGCTTTGCTAGGTTTGTAAGGGATATGAAACGATGAACCCGCCATCAAAAGAAATGTGTCTGTACATGGCAGAGAAATGTTATGACACAGAGTTTAAAAGACTAAAAGAATTGTCATGGTATTGGCTTATTTGTTGGGTGGCATACGATGACTGGATTGAACTTTATTGGGATAAAGAATGAACGGATTTGTAAAACAACAATTAGATTTGGGCGGGCAGCCGCAGAATGCGCAAAGGTTTAAACAATGCAACAAATGCGAAGAAACGAAACCACCAGAAGGTGGGATTCAGATGAGTCCTAGCAAATGGTATTGCGCTGGGTGCTGGGCACACAGGGCTACACGGAGGCCAAAGAATGCCTAGACCCAAACCACCATCTCCGCTGAAAGGCAGACAAGTCAGGATGTCAGATGTGGAATGGTTGATGTTTAAAGAGCTTGGCGGGGCTGAATGGCTCCGCAAGCATGTAAGAAGAAAAGCCACCCTACCAATCACTCATTACGAGAAACAAAATGAACGAATGCAAAAAGGAATACTGTGAATTCATTGGCAGTAAAGCCTTTGAAGATGACGGAGCATGGAGCTACGAAGTTTGGCAGGCAGCCCAGCAGGCTGCGTTTAAACGAATATCTAACCGGTTTCTGGGGTACAAGGACATTGATTACACCGGACATGAGATAGCCCGTTACGTTAACTTCTTGGCTAAGCAAGATGTATCGTAATAGGCAACTACTGGACATCGTGAGGGAATCACCATGTCAGATCTGCGGGGCGCAGGATGGCACGGTGGTTGCCGCTCATTCCAATCAACAGCGAGACGGCAAGGGTATGGGCATCAAAGCCCATGACTACCGGATTGCGGCACTGTGCTACACCTGCCACGCAGATATGGATCAGGGCAAGCGTTTAAACAAAGAAGACAAGAAACAGCTGTGGGATGAAGCCCACCGCAAAACCATTGGATGGCTCTTTGAGCGGGGTCATCTTACTGTGCAAGGGTCTTCTTGATCTCTCGGATGTTTGCTGTCATGGCGTTCTGCGCTTGAGTGATGGCAAACAATGAGTCCCTCTTATCCTCAGCAGACATATCAGATGCACGGATTTGGATAGCCGCCTCACGCATCACCTTCATCTGCTTCTCTACACTGCTGATGTACTTACGTGTACCAAACAGAGCCGCATTCTTCTCAATGTAGTCTGACAAGTCACCCACATTACCTGAACGCTCCATCAAGTTGATTGTTCGCACAACCTCATCAACTGAGTTCTTCAGTTCATAGTACGCAGTCACAGTGCCCTTGGCTTCTTTATCCAAAGCAAAGCGTTTAATCACAGGCATTTGCTCAAAGCGTTTTGCAGGCTTAGGTGACTCATCGTTGCTGAATAACACAGCGTCCATCACGTCAATCGCATACATACCGAGAGAGCCTGTGTAGCCCTTCATAATGTGATCAATCATTATGGGTGACTCGCCCAGAATCCCACCCAACTTCTTAGCGGCTTCTGAAGTTCCGGGGCCGACCTGATACTCCTTGGCTACGTTCTCCATACCCTGTCCCACGATGGGGCGCATGGTGAAGAATGAGTAGTTTGTGCGAGCCTCAACAAAAGGCAGAACAGTCTGAGGGATCGGGTTAAACGCAAACGTGGAGATCAAGTTACGTTTAAACGAGTCAGCCATGTCCTTGCCGGTGTCGCTACCGAATGCATATTCAAGCATACGTTCTGGTACAACTTTAAACAGCACACCTACCTCAAAAGGAATTGGGATGCGGATACCGGCAGATGGGAACAACCAATTGTTATCCCTTGTCTCTTGCTCTTGCTTGAGGTATTCCTCGTCATCATGGGTCAAGAACCAATACATGGACGTAAGAGCCATGAGGGTTGCACCACGGATGAAGAATGAACGTTGAACAGCGTCAGCATCCTCGTTAGCCATCTTGCCGAACATGGCACGGTAGAAGATATCCAAGCCCTGCATACGTGCGTTAAGGAACGGAACAGCCGCAGTCAAGATACGAACGATGGCAAGGTTACCCTTGCGGTTGAAGTTCATTACCTCCATCGCACGGAAGATAGCTTCTGCCTCGTTGCCTGTACGCTCCATGACGGATTTGTAGACAGCCATACGTGTAGCGGCATCAGATGCTTCTGTGCCCTTCTCTAATCCGCGCCACAGGCTTGTGAATGGCTTGAGAGCCTTCTCTGTTCCTGTCTCGGTTTCAGTAGCTCTACGTAGGCTTTCACCCAACACTTCACCGCTGGTCTTGATGTCGGTTGCAAACTCATAGCCACCAATCACACCGGCATTACGCAAGGCGAGATAAGCTGGGTCTTTGCCACCGATGGCCTTACCAAAGTTGGAGATCGTGGAGGCAATCGGAGTCATCTTTGCACCGCTAGTCACCCATGCAGACAGTGAGTCACGCATCAAGTTAGCCATCATAAAGCCGGGGTCTTTGGTCACCAAGTTGCGAAGCAGATTTGCAGGCGCAGCGAAGAAATTCAAGAATGGCAATTCTGGTAGGTTTAAACTCTTGACGGCATCGATAAACAACTGATCAGCCACGTCATAGGAGACAGGCTTACCCTTCTCCAAAACAGTCACAACTCCGGGAGCGTATGACACATCTTGACGCTTTCTCGCAGTCTTGAGATACACGGCAGACTCAATAGCACGCTGAGCCGCAGTGTTCTTCATACCGGACTGGATGATGGACTGGGTGTTACGAACGATGGTTTCCAAGAAGTCAGCCAACGGAACGTCTTGTCCTTCCTTCAAACCTTTCAGCTTCTTGGGAGGAGTAACTCCGGAGATGTTCTGGAAGAGCTTAGGCCCGACCGTAGTCTCTCCATCTATCTGACGATAGAACGGAATGTAGTCGGAGTACTTCATAAACTCTGCGGCCTTCTCAGGCGACAGAACTCCAGTAGCAACTGCGTACTTCATCAAGCCGTTGTTGTAATTAATCCAGTCTTCACGCACCTGTTTAAACTCAGGGTATTTAACCAAGAGTTCTTTGGCGTAGTCAATCTCAGCCTTGGTGTAGGTGTGATCTTTACCACTGGCTAACAGACGGGAACCACGGATGGAACCAGCCCAGAACTGATAGGTTTGATAGATACGTGGGTCACCGATCTTAGCCAGAGGCATGAGGATCTCAAGGACACCCTTCTCACCGTTGGCGTTGCTGATCGTTGTGTAGCCTTTGTCATAGACAGGGATGCCACCTTTGCCATCGATACCACAAGCCATAGCGGCAATAGCGGCGGCATTGTCTGACATCAGAGCCGCAGATTCTGCGCTTGAGTCAGCAAGGAGAGCCGCTCCACCCATCTGTTTGGCAATCTCACGGTCGTACACACCAAGTTGGTTGTAGCGATTCAGGAACTGCTGACGCAGCGCATCGACGCTCTGTGGTTTAAACGCATTGATGATGCGTTCAAAGTAACCCTCTGGCTCACGAGCGGTAGTGATGCGGTTGATACTAGCGTTGATAGCCGCACCGTTAGCTAATGAATCCACTTCGTCTTTGACGTTGCGTAGGCTGTAACGGATATCTTTGGATTCGCTGTAGTCACCAAGGTTGCCAGTGGCTGACTTAACTTGATTGGCGCTGAAGACTGCGAGGTTCTTCTTTCCACCTTCTAAGACGTGGAATGAATCAAATCCCAAGGCTTGCAATGCTTGCTGAACGTTGGCGCTTTCAATGTATGTCCAGTCGCCTCTTTCAAGACGAGCCATCAACTCATCGGCATTCTTGTAGCCATGTCCATAGACTTGAATGCGGTTAGCATTCTCAGGGCTTGTGTAGTTGTTAGCCATGTAGTCCATGATCTGCTGAACATGATCAGGATTCTCAAAGTCAAAAGGCTTCTCAGCACGTACCCACAATGGATAGATGTATGGCTTACCTTGCTTCTTGCCAAGACGCTTCAAGGCCGCAAAGAACTCTGCATCGTTTGGATTGGGGCTGATAAAGATTGGCTTGTTCTCAGAGAAGATGCTGAACTCATTGGGTGAGCCGTGATACATGACCACGGGACGACCTTCTTCGGTCAACACGCTGCTGCCAAACCAACGTTTAAACGCCTCAGTGATTGGAGGAGCTTTCTTGTAGGCAGCATTCTCTGCCGCTTCAGGAGAACGGAAGACACTCTTGAGGCTCTTCTTGCTTTCTTCTATACTTGTCTCTTTAGAGGAGGCCGGTATGTTTAAAGTTCCTGAAGGCGCTAAGGTCTGGGCCTTAGATGCCACACCAGTTTTAGAACTCAAAGATGGCTCAGTGGTCTTTGCCGCCAAACCAGAGATTCCTGTACCACCAGAGACATTCGCCAAGGCAGAGCCTGCCGATGATGGCGATATGGCATTCTGGGCAAAGCGATACGCTTCACTGTAAAGATCACGAGAGAGGTCATCAAGCATGGCCTTCTGTGGATTTCCATCTTCCAAGTTGCGGCTCATTGCATACAACACATGACCGCTAGTCTTGGCTTTGATCATCTCAGGGATGTTCAACTGAATCTCGACTGCAAGACCGTTAGGTAACTTGACGTTCATCAAGATGTCCCGATAGCCAGTGTCCTGTGGCTTTGTAAAGCGATCCTTTACACGCAGAACCTGTGGGAACTTCTTCTTGATCAACTCAAGCGTAGGCTGAATCTGACTCTCGCTGTTCACGACAATAGTCGCACGTAGCAAGTCCATGATGTCAGAGCCTTGGGGATTGCCAGCAATACCATCCTCAGTCTCAAGGATCAGTTTCTCTGCGGCTCTTCCCAAACCCTTCAGTCCGGGGATACGTGCCTCACCATCTACCTCAGCGGCAATGTCTCTAATCTGCTGATCAAACTTAGGCTTGATTGCTTTTGCCTTGTTTACATAAGGCATCAAAGCCTGCTCAGCCTTAGCACGTTGCTCAGGCGTAACTCTAACGTTTGCAGGCTTTTCGGTGTAGGTGTTTAAAACCTCTTGAACTTTGTCAAGGGTCTTATCACTGATGATCCCACGCAGATTCTCAGATTTCTGCGCGGCTTCAGTAGTTAGCTCTCGCTTTCCGGCTCTTCCTTCGGTTGTTGGGAGGCTGTATCGTTTTCCTCCCCATCCGATTGTTCCATCACCGGCGAGGTCGAGGCGCGTCGGAGAGAACTCACGTTGTAGAAGCTCGACTTCTTGTAGTCTTCCTCTGTCGCGTAGCGAATCGAGATAGGTGTCACCATTGTGTTTCTCCGTCCAATCGTTCTTTGTTGAAGTTAAATCAACTTGTTTTGCAACCGCTTCCTCAAGCTGAATGTTAAGCGATGCGGCAGTATCATTCAAGGCATCAACGATTTTTTCTACGTTGCTCTGTCTCCAATTACCACCAAAGTTAAGCAAACGAATGCCGGGCACGCCATCAATAACGATAGGCTGGAAGCCGGGGGCCATAGGATCGCCATTCTTTTCCTTGGGAGATCTGTTTAAGAACTCAGCAAAGAATTTAACTTGATCTGCGTCTTCTTTCAAACCGGCTGACATCACGTCAATAGCCATGTTCTTACCAGAACGCAGAGGACGAGTGTTAATCACTTCGGTCTGTTGGAAGGCGTAACCAATCATGTCCATGAAGTCTTTTACAGACTCAGGAGAACCCACCGTATCCAACTGGATAGAGCCTTCCACATAGCTCAGGTAAGCACCAACACCGGAAATGTTTTGCTTGATCTTTACACCAGTGATCTTGGCAAACTCATCAATGACTTTACGGGCAGATGAGACAGGGATCTCCTTGCCGCGAGGGAACACCTCGGTCATGTTTGAGCCTTCACCGGGGGCGAGGCCAATAGACACACGACGGGTGTTACCACCAATGATGTCCTTCACGAACTCAGCTTGGACACCAACTGCACGTTGCATGGTGACCCAACCTACAGCTTGAACTTCACGAGCAGTCCACTTACCGCCCATGAACTTTTCGTCGTTTAAACTTTCTGCGACATCGTTGTAGAAATCAATGCCGTACTCGTACTGAGCTTCACCAGAGGTTGTCTTGTCCTCGGTGATTTGATTAGCGGCTTCTTCTCCGTAGGTCTTACGGACGTATTCCTTGATGCTGTTGTCCACAAAGCCAACATCACGTTGTGCCCAGACATCAATAGCGGCAGGCTGACGGGCACGCTTATCGCCACGGGCAACAGTACGTGTCTTCTTGCCGAGTTCGCTGTCAATGAAGTCCAAAAGCTTTGCACCTACACCGGTGGCAGGCGTTTGCTTTTGCAGCGCAAGGATTAGATTCTTTTCGTTTAAACCGGCAGTGACAACCTTTTGCTTACCTGCAACGATATCCGCAGCACGCAGCACGTCGGTAAATCCCTTGGTAGGACTTGCACGTTGTTGAGACAACAACCAAGCCAAAGCGTACTCAGATGCGTCTGCACCGAACAGTGGCTCAAATTCATCATGGAGTTGCTGATACCAATCACGAGACTCTTTGATCTCCTTCTTGGACATCAGATCGTTTACACGAGCTTTCCAATCCTTGATGGTTATTTTGCCAACGTAGAACGGCTCTTTGCCACCCTTCTTGGTAAACACAACTCGGTTGTTGGTTGGCGCTCCCACCCCGGGAGCACGCTTTAAACGACGCTCCACACGAGCTTTGGCTTCTTCTGGAGAGATGTAAGATTCCAGAGGGCTGACAGCTTCTTTCAAAGCCTTCTTGGATTCGCCTTCTTTGGCTGGAGCGGTAGCTTTGAGCTGACCCTTCTCAATCTTGCCAAAGACATCCTTGTAAGTCTGGAAGCCTTCACCGTTTAAATAGCTACGCAGCGCAGAGAAGAAATTGCGCAGCTTGTTCAGCAACGCAGAGAGCATTCCACCGGGAGCTTTGGTTTCATCAAAGTCACCAAACGCATCAGCAATGGCTTCTTCAATGATCTCCTCTTCGGTCAAGCCATCTTTACTGGCGATGCCGGGGGTTTGGTAGGCTTCGTAACGGCTGATGATCTCGCCATCTTCGGTACGGAACTCTTTGTCCTTCAGGTACTTTTGTACCCATTCTCTCTTAGCCTGACGCTCCAATGCCGCCCACTGTTGAGGTGTAAAGAATCCCAGTTCCTTTAGAGCATGGATAGCCTCATGGCGCATGGTGCGCACAGGGTTGACTGCGTCCATAGCAATCTCGATGACCTTGGCGGCATAAGATCCCTCAGCACCACCCTCGATGGCATTGACAATCTTGACACCAACATCCTTGAGGCCAAACCTTTCCAGCATGGCTGGCAAGTCTTTCTTGAGCCTCTCAAGCTTAGCCTGATCTTCAGGCGTTGCCCCTGTTGCAGGAGCGCCCTTTGCAGGTTGTGCTGCGCGTCTTTGGATCTCTGCGTTTACACGCCTCTGTAATGCGGGCGAACGCTTTTTGGATAGCTCTTGCAGGTCTGCGTCAGTGAGATCTTCAAAGATGGACTGCTCAGCTTCTTCACGGGTCTCTTTGACGGTCTTGATGCCCTGACCTTTACGTACCACGTAGGACTTAGGCTTGACCTTCTTGGCTCCGACAGGAGCAATAGACAAGGGTTGGCTGTAGGATTCCTTATTGGCAATCAACTCCGTAACAGTCGGCAGGGTGCTGTCAAGCAAAGCTTGATGCTTGGCTTCTGCGGCTGTGTACTCAGGAGTGCCGTACTTGCCCTCAATGGTCAGTCTGTTTAAATCCTCTTCGGACTTGGCAGTCTTCTTGTCCAAAGCTTCCAACTCAGAGTCAATACGCTTGACCTCTGACTCGGTTGTCTTGTTTAACTTTTCTATAAGCTGATTGGCAGACTTCTCATTGGGTGCAGAGAACAGCTTCTCGTCACCACGCATGATGTCGTAGGAGTCTGCGGTCTCTTGCTCAGCGCCAAGCTCCTCAGAGATGCCGTATCCAGTAGGCATAGTGCGTGAGGGCACGCTAACCTTCTTGCCTTCTGTAACAATTTCACCACTGCGGTTGGCATCATTGAGCAGGGCATTAACAGCCGAACCTTTGAGTCCGGTAGCAGTCTCAATTGCCTTGGTCGTTTCTTTGAAGCTCAACTCGTCTTTGCCGAGCTGATCCATCTTGGCGTTTAAACCATCAATGGCTTGTGTGAGCTGCTCAGGCGTGTAACGAGTTGCGTTAGAACCTTCGGGCAAGGACTGCATGGACGTAAAGCCGGGCAGTTTATTCAACGCAGTAACAGCCGCATGGAGTTGAGGCTGAGACATCTTGGCAGGATCACTGATACCAGTTGTCCTAGAAAGGAAGTCGGAGAAACCTTGTGTGCCAGTTTCAACGTTCTTGGCTTGAGCAGTCTCGATGATCTGCGCAGGCGTGTAAACCTCACCGGCGTAACCAGATTTGGTTTCTATCAATGCGTTTAAACGTGCTGCGTTGGCTGCTGGATCTTTGCCCGGCAGCGCATCAACCACGTCGTCCAAGTTGTAAGAAGTTAGTGCTGGCTTACCTGTGGCTGCACGATGCTGCTCAATAGCAGCGGTAAGATCTGCGCCAAGTTCATCAGGTGTAAACGATCCAAGAGGGTTCTGGGTCATGCCCAGTTCTTCGTTGATCCTCTTTTGTGTGGCAGCGATTTCTTCTCTCTGCTTCTTTGCGTATTCTTGCTGAGCTTGGAACTCGTTCTCGACATAGTCTTGACGCAACTCTCTCATCTTGAGAGGGGAGGCAAGCCCACCCAGTGTGCCACCAAGCAATGCATCGCTCAGTGCGTTAGCAACAACGCCTTGAGTCAGATCTCTGTCTATGCCAGCTTCTCTCAAAGCTACGTTCGTACCGACAGTACTTGTGGCAGACTGAATAGCCTCTGGCAAAGCTTCTTCCAAAGCACTCTTGCCAATTGCTTGTTTGTATGTTGGCTCTGGAAGTTTGACGGCTGGGCCTTCTGTCTTGGGTAGCTTCTTACCCACACGGCCCAATACACCCTCCACACCGAGGATGGCTTCAGCACCGCCAGTTAAGCCTGATGCGGCTTGTCTTGGTAGGTTCTGTAAGGAATACTCAGCCGCCTTCTGAGCAATGATCTCTGCCTCTTGCTCTGGCACATTCTTCTCAAGCAACTCTTGTTTGACAGTTGCGTAGTCTTGACCTTTTTGACCACCGATTCCTGCGACCACACCAAGACCACCGGCTGGCAAGTTTGCAACCAACTTCTGGGCGGCTTTGGCTGGAATGCCTAAGCTTGTAAGCCTTGCCACAGCGGCAGGAATAGCAACTTGGGGGGCTAAGAATGTGGCAGCAGCAAATGGAATTGTTGAGCCTGCGACTTGAGCAAGAGACTGCAAAGGAGCCTCACCTATACCGCCAAGCTTAGCTTTGACTTCTTCCCATGTGTTGCCTTCTGCGGCTTTCTCGATCTGTTGACGGCGAGCAATCTCAGCTTGACGCTCAGGAGTCATTGTCTCTTGTGTAGATCTTTGCAGACCTTCCAAACCTTTAGAGACAACGTTGCCTGCGCCAGCTATGTCTGAAAGGCTTTGGCCTGTGCCAGCCACGCCCTGACTAAAAGAAAGGGCTAGGTCTTTAAGAGAGAAATCCGCAGACTTTGGTTCTTGGGCGCTTACTTGATTCTGTACGGCCTGCCATGCCTGTTCGTCTGTTAACGGGGTTGGAGAGTTTACACGAAACGTCCCCTTACCCGGCACTGCAATATCGTACTGAGGCATGTGTCACCTACTAAAATTATTTGACTTGCGTTACTGTAACACCGGCAGGCAGTCCTGTGGAAGTGGGTAAAGCATTAATACCCTGACCGGTCATTCCCTGACGAGCCATGTAATCTCTAACTTCCTTGTCCCGAGCAGCCTTCATTTCAATGTATTTGGGATTCTTAGGATTGAGAGACAAAGCCTCAAGCAATGGATACTTCTTGTCAATATCATTGATGCCGGTCTCAATGTTCTTCTGGCGACGAACTTCCGCAGACTCTATCTGACCAACAGCACCAATCTCTGCGGCACGTTGCAGAGCCTGATCAAGAGTCATCTTCTGGGTTGGGTCAGCCGCCATCAAAGCCTTGGCACGGCTCATCAAGTTGTCACGATCCTGAGCACCAATCTGTGCGGAACGAATCTGATTCTGACGGTTCTTCTCATTTTCCACAGCTTGTGCGGCAATGCGTTTAGCTTCATCATCAGATGAGTTAACAGACTTAGCGGCATCAAATGCCTTCTTGAAGATCTCGTCGCGCTCTCTTTGTGTGAGGTCAAACATGCCTTTCTTCTCGGCAAATTCAGCTTCAGACTTCTTAGCACCCAACTCAAGGATTTTGTCCATGAGTGTGTTTTGCTCAGCTTCACGAGCCATCTGTTGCTGACGCTGACGAACTGCACCACGCGAACCCGCTTCGGCAGATGTGCGGCCACCACTCATGGCAACGTTCTCTAAGTACTCCATCATTGCGTCATAGCCTGCTTTAGGAGCGTTCAACTTCTGCTTACGTGCTTCAAGTTCTGCGGCTGTTTTGTCAAAGATAGACAGGTCGCGTGTGCCGACTTCTTTCATGTAACGATCGCGCAGAGCCTTAGCTTTGGCTTCAGGATCTTGATTCATCATCTCCGTCAGCTTTTTGTAGGCTTCTGTTTGCGCAGGAGGTAACGCAGAAACAATCCCGGGAGCTTCTGGTGCGTTTACACGAGTCTGTGTTTTTACAGGTGCTTTTTCCTCTTTGGCAGCGTCAGCAGCAGCTTGAGCTACTTGAGTCTTTATGTCTGGCATGTTGGGTAATGCTCGTGGGTCAGGCAAACGACCACGATCAATATCACCTTTGTTTAAACCGGCAGCTTCACGCTGCTTTAGTTCTCTTTCAAGTTTTTCGTTTGCACGACGGTTTGCAGGGTTAAACACACCCAATCTCTCAAGCAGGGTGCGGTCATCCTCGGACATAGAAGTGCCTTGGATAACAGCGCCCATAGGATCAACAACCTGATCACCTGTAGTGAAGTGTTTCACATTACCAATAATGCCACCGTCTGCATAACCTTCGCCTACGTTGGTTTGCAACGCATCCAAGCCTTGTGGCTGCATTGGAGGGCGGGGAGTTCCCATAGGAACCATGTTAGGACGCCCATCTTTACGCATTTGTTCCTGCGCTTGTTGCATCATCCGAGCCTGCAAAGCCTGACGGGCACGCTCTTGCAAATCCTGAGCAACAGTTGGCATGTTGGTAGGAGTCTGGAGAGCTTGCTGGATACCCATGTTTTCACGACCTTGCGTAATGTCGTTTAAAGCAAGAAGCTGTCGCAGATCCTGTGGGATGCCACCATGCTGCTTCTTATCTCTATCAACCTTCTGAGCCAGAGGTGCGGGATTACCCTGATACGCAGATGTAATCTGGTTAACGGTTGGTTGTGTAAACATTTAGATGTCCTTCAGATCAGACCAAGATTCTTTAACAAAGCATTGACGGTGGTAGCGCCTTGAGATGCTTTGATCAATGCAGAAGGCTCAATACCTTGATAGCTCTGAGCCGCCAGTGGCAGACCTTGCAACAAGGATTGTTGGTATTGAACCATCTTGTATGGGTTGGCACGGGCTTCTTCAAACTGCGCTTTATCTGCTGCGATGCCTTCAGACTCAATGCCACGCTGTTGCTGACCGGCGGCAAGTTGTGCATTCAAGTTAGCCAAACCTGTAGAGGCTTGTGTAGCACCAAGACCACCTTGTGCCTGAGCGGCTTGTAAGCCTGTCTGCAAACCTTGTAAACCAAAGCCTGCACCATACTGTGCTTCTTGCATCTTACGGGCTTGGTCTGCATTGAACTGAGCCATAGCCTTGTCATAGGCTGTGCTGTAACCTTGACCTGTAATGTTGGCAAGGTTAGTGCCCAAGTTACGCTGTGTTTCGGCATCAAGGATAGCCTGACGGCCTCCGCCAAACGCACCAGCTTGCGTCATCTTGGCAGCGTTTTGTGCTTGCGTAATCTGTGACTGCCGACGAGCTTCCTCCAACTGAGGCTTCAATGATGCCTCAAGGTACGGGTTCATGTACGTCTGCGCTTGAGTGGCATCAAACGAAGATGTTGTAGGTGTGTAAGACAAGCCCTGAGCTTTGGTAGCAATATTACCGGCAGTGGTAGCCGCATTGCCAATAGATGCAGGAGTGGTCAAGCCAGAGGCAGCTTGGAACGCACCAGTCTGCAAAGGAGATTCACCCGCAGTCAATGGCCCCATATAAGCTTGGTATGGCATGTTAGCCAAAGCTTGGCCTTGACCAAGCATGTTGGTTACATATGGGCCTGCCCAGTTAGAGAGGTTGGACTCAATACCTGAAATACCTTGGCTGTAGTTTTTGTCGGCAGTCACCAAGCTTCCGGTTTCACCGGCATAGCCTTTAACCTCGCCACCTTCTTTGTAGGCGGAAGCCAAACCACCGGGCATGAACTTATCGGGGTTAATCTTCTTGCCTTGTTTCTTGTTGCCTGTACGTGCCATACGAATTTTGTCCATCATTTGGTAAAGTTTCTTGGCTCCGGCATCAGAGTTGCCGTTGCCCAAGTGTGACACAACGTCAGCAGGAATAACAAACTCTCCGTGGCTCAGAGCTGCGGGTTGAGATTCCCCAATCTGTGCAGGGAGTTCATCAGCCATGCCATCTGTTTCTCCTTGGAGATAACGACCTTTAGCCATACCACCTGCCGCCATTTTTTTGGTAGAAGCATAAGCGGCTTGCACATCAGCCAAGGGTGTGCCTGTAGCCGCCGCTACTTCAGCGGGGGTGTACCCCTTTGCGTCCATAACATCCGCAATAGAACGCAGATCGCCTGATGCCAATGCGGCTTGAGTAGTGGGGCTTGCAAAGTAATCATAGATTTCTTTGGTTTGATCTCCGCCACCAGCATCTGATTTAGGGTTTGGCACATATCCTGTTTCCGCTGCAAACTTAGCTGCGGCATTGATATCCCGTTGCTCTACACCTGAAGCAGCCATTGCGTCTGCAATTTCTTTTTCGGTGTGGTTGGCTGCTTGGTAATCCAAGATGTTCTTGTACAACTGATCCAAACCCATGTCATGGACTACAGCGTATTCTTTGGCGCGAGATGAGTTTAAACCGTACATTGCACGAGCAATATCTTCATCGTTTAAACGCACAGCATCCATTGCAGTCTGAATCTGATCTTTGGTTGCGTATGGGTTATCACGCAGCCATTTCTCAATAATCTGCATTTGATCTTGGAAGCTTCCCCCATGAGTCAAAGCATACTTTGTGGCATCAGAAAAATTACTCATGCCAAGGGCAGTCTGCAAATCAACATCGCTGACTTTATAGTAATCCATTGCAGCTTTGATTTGATCTGTGGTCGCTCTTGGATTATCAAGAAGCCACTGATTAATATTGCCTAAATACTGCATAGGAGTTAAACCCGCAGCAATTGCAGCCTGATACCCAGCAGAACCAAGGTTTTTTGTGTCAATCTTATCGTTGCCCGTACCGCCGGTAACTGTGTCTTTATCTACAATCGTGGTAATTTTGTCATTACCCGTGCCGCCTGTAACTGTAGAGGTTTTAGTCCCACCGGGCGTTACAGTTGTACCGCCTAAGTTTGCTCCTGCCGCAGAACCAGAGGTTCCGGACAGATTGGCCCAAGGATCTTGCCCGGGGGCAAGTGCATAAGTTACATCGCCGCCATAATCAATACCACCTGCACCGGGTCGATAGCCCTGCGCCCGTGTAGGGGGAGCAGCGATCATTGAGCGGGATGCAGATAGCCTAGGAATCACGCCTTGGTAACCCGTCTTCTTGTCGGCGTTTGTGCCGCCACCATAAACACTTGCTAAAGCACCTGCGCCAGCCAGCCATGATTTGTTGTCTGTTACAAACTTCTTTAAATCAGCAATCCCGTTGTTAGTGGTTGGGCTAGATAAAGTGCCTCCGTAAGTGGGATCAAAAACACTTTCAGTTAAACCGCCAACGTTTGCTACAGTGTTTCCGCTGTTATCTGCGGCTGCTGTAGCATCGGTAGAGCCAAATTCCCCGGGGATAATTGTTTCGCCGTATTCTTCACCGTATATTGACATACTTAACCCCTTAATAGTCTTGCAAGAGCATCTAAATCCGCAGATGCTAGGTTTTTAGGTGCTCCAAGCGCCCGTAGTTTGTAAGCTGTGTCGCCGCCAAACAACTCTTCCATCAATTTTATATTGGCATATGGATCTTGGCTAGGCATCTGTGCGTTTAAACCAAGATTGGTTAGAGCCTGCTGCGTGGTTTGTGTGCCGGGAGTTGTGGTTTTAGTCGGCGTAACAGTTTTTGTGCCGCCCGGCGTAACTGTCTGCAAGATATCTTCAATCTTGGTATCAAAATCAAGCTTGTCAATCTGGTCTGGTGTAATGAAGTCAGGGATGTCAGACACAATCTCTTTGGTGCGGATGCTAGGCACGTAGGCATCCGGACGTTCGTCTGTAATCACCATCTCTGGCACGTCTGCTTGTGGGCGGCCACCAGTAATGGTTAATTCAGGTACATCTTCATCAACGCTCTGCAAGATGTCTGGTGTTCCAAGGATGTCAACCAAAGAGCCGGGACGTTTTGCTACAGTCTCCATTTCCGGGATATCTTCTTGCTGTTTAAACACAGATTCTCCGCTGTCTGTAGCGTATGGAGAAAGCTCACGTAAAAACGCATCAAGATTCTCCGGTGTTTCTCGCACAGTCATCTCCCCTGTGGTGGGATCAATATACCCCTCGCCACCGGGTTGAAAGTAGCCTTCAATAAAGTCTTCTGGGCTGGCCTCAAAACCTGCAAGGGACGACTTTAAACTTCCGCCCTGATCTTTTGCCACCCCGGTAAGGGCTTTAAAGATTTGGTTGTAATCGCCGCTGCCAAGCGCCTGCGCTGTACCAACGCCTTTAAACACATCCTTAAGAGATATACCTGTGTCGCCAAGCTCTGTGCTACCAATTGAAGGTGATGCAAGATTTACTGCGCCTGCAACGGTTGGGTTTTCCGCAAACTTAAGCGCCTTAACTGCATCGCCAACTGTAAAGCCCGTATCGCCTAACTGCATGCCGCCTGCGCCCGCAGCACCACCAAGCAAAGCGCCTTTGAGAATGTCTTGGTCTGTAAACGCGGCGTTTGCCCCGCCCAATAAAGCACCGCCTGCGCCGGCAGCGGCTGCGCCTGAAAGACTTGGAAATAACGTACTGCCCAGCATCCCAGCACCGCCACCCATTGTGGCTGCGCCCATGATAATTGGGCCTAGGACATCCCAGTCGGTAGATTGTTTTTCAACGTGGACTAGATTACCAGAGGTATCGTAGAAGTAATTCTTATTGCCCTCAGAACGTTGAAATCCACCAAGCTTGTCTTCTGGCTCCGCATAGATGGGTATGGCGTTTTCACCTTGGCCTTCGTAGCCAATAATCTGCGGTTGATTTTCATACGCAGTCCAGCCGTCGCCCAATTGAACTGGGATGTAATCAATGATGTCGCCTTGTTCGGTTTGCGTGACACGCTGTTCCATCGCGCCTTTTTCACCGTACAGTGCTTTAAGTTCTTCTAGGGTCATGTTTAAACCTTAAGGTGGCGTTGGGCGTGGGTCAGGCAACCGCGCAACATAGTTTACTGCCATCACGACTGACGCTGCGGCTGGGTACGGGGCGGAGGCCGGAATGGTTTCAAGCGTGACGTTGGTGTCGTCTGCACCCCATTGCATCTCAATGTATTCTCCCGCAGCCAAGTCAATGTCAAAGTTCCAGCTCACATTCATGTGATTGTCTGAACCCTCAACGGTATATCTGTGCGAAGAATAGCCGATGGTGACGTTGTTACGTTTAATCCAAATCTGCACATCTTTGGCAGAAGCGTTTGTACTCTTTAGCTGCGCCGACAACTGGAAGTTATAAACACCACCAACACTCACCTCAATCTTGGATGTGCTGCCAGATTGCAAGGCAACATTGTTATTTAGGTAGGTCTGATTAAACGTGATGGGGTAAGCTGTATCGACTGCGGCCAGCGTCTGGTCTACCGTGCTAAAAAATAGACCGTTGGGATTGTTAATCAAACCGGGGTCGATTGAGCCGTCCGTTTGAAGCTGCCCAGTTAGTGCATCCAAGCGGTTGAAATACAAACGCAGCACATTCAGTAGCTGGTCAAAATACTGACGGTCATACTCAACCGTAGGCAACGGCAGGTTAGGCGCGGCTACCTTGTTTAGTTCAAACTCAGACGTA
>JACCDW012015117.1_pt1 | contig 59486 bp, 54 predicted proteins | sample 7449781 | NCBI WGS metagenome assembly JACCDW01 (sample SAMN15323449, study PRJNA562643) | freshwater metagenome | isolation source: river surface water | place: USA:Blue River Watershed | collected 2017-08-18
GGATTGGCTAAAACGTTAATGGTAAATACTTTGGCACAAGCCTTAGGGTTGGATTTCAAACGCATTCAGTTCACGCCAGATTTAATGCCTTCGGATATTTTAGGAAGCGAAATTTTGGATGAAAACAGACAATTCAAATTTATTAAAGGCCCTGTTTTTTCTAATATTATCTTAGCAGATGAAATCAATAGAACGCCGCCAAAGACGCAAGCCGCTTTGTTAGAAGCCATGCAAGAGCGTTCGGTTACTATTGCAGGACATCAATATCAGTTGAACTTGCCTTATTTCGTTTTGGCTACTCAAAACCCAATTGAGCAAGAAGGAACGTATCCTTTACCAGAAGCACAATTAGACCGATTCATGTTTGCCATTAAATTAGAATACCCCACTTTTGAAGAAGAAGTTCAGGTGGTCAAACAAACGACTTCGGATGTAAAAAGTGTTATTGAACCACTATTTTCTGCCCAAGAAATTATTGATTTTCAGCACTTAATTCGCCGCATTCCAGTAGCAGATAATGTGATTGAGTATGCGGTTGCTTTGGTAGGAAAGACGCGTCCGGATAGCGCGTTGTCAAACGATTTTGTGAAAAACTATTTGGATTGGGGAGCGGGTCCAAGAGCTTCGCAAAATTTAATTTTAGCGGCTAAAGCCCATGCTGCTTTTAACGGAAAATTCTCTCCGGATATTGAAGATGTCAAAGCGGTTGCTATTGGAATCCTACGTCATCGAATCATTAAAAACTACAAAGCGGATGCCGAAGGCATTACAGAAGAAATGATTATCGATAAACTGCTCTAATTGTGCAAATTGATATTTTTTCAATTCCTTTTATAATAACACTTCTTTTGATTTGATAAATACATAGTTATTTTGTTAATTGTTTAATATCTATTGGGTTAAATTATTGTTTTTGCAATAAAATTAAATCTGATTTATTATTTTATAATAATAATCGGCAATAGAACTAGATTTATTAAATTATTTTTAAATCTCGGCTTTAATTTCTAAATTTGCTGGACATAAAAACAAAAATACCCAAATATACTATGGCTATTGATAATGCAATGACTCTTTATAACGAATACATTAAAGAAATTGAAGAAAGAAAAGGTCAAGGATTGCATCCAAAACCAATTGATAGCGCTGAATTACTAAGTGAGATTATAGCGCAAATCAAAGATACTAACAACCCAAATAGAAACGAATGTCTTTCGTTTTTTATTTATAATACATTACCGGGAACTACAAGTGCGGCAGGTAAAAAAGCCTATTTCTTAAAAGATATTATTCTTGGAAAAGAGATAGTGAATGAAATCACACCAGCTTTTGCTTTGGAATTGTTGTCTCACATGAAAGGAGGAACTTCAATTGAAGTTTTACTTGATTTGGCTTTAGGAAATGATTTGGCAATTGCAAAACAAGCGGCAGATGTACTTAAAACACAAGTGTATCTTTATGACGCTGATACAGCACGTTTGCAAGAGGCTTACACTAATGGGAATCCAGTTGCAAAAGAAATTTTAGAAAGTTATGCTAAAGCGGAGTTTTTTACAAAATTACCAGAAATAGCAGAAGAAATTAAAGTCGTTACATTCATTGCTGGTGAAGGTGACATCTCTACAGATTTATTGTCTCCAGGAAATCAAGCGCACTCGCGTTCAGACCGTGAATTACACGGTAAATGTATGATTACCCCTCAAGCGCAAGAAGAGATTAAAGCACTTCAAGCGCAACATCCTGATAAAAGTGTGATGTTAATTGCTGAAAAAGGGACTATGGGTGTTGGTTCTTCTAGAATGTCAGGAGTGAACAACGTAGCACTTTGGACTGGTAAACAAGCAAGTCCATATATTCCGTTTGTAAATATTGCGCCAATTGTTGGTGGAACGAATGGAATTTCTCCAATTTTCCTTACTACAGTTGATGTAACGGGAGGTATTGGAATTGATTTGAAAAACTGGGTTAAAAAAGTAGATGGAAATGGTACTCTTGTTCGTGATGAAAATGGAGATCCTATTTTAGAACAAGCTTATTCTGTTGCAACAGGAACAGTTTTGACTATCAATACTAAAACTAAAAAATTATACAATGGCGATCAAGAATTGATTGATATTTCAAGATCATTCACGCCACAAAAAATGGAATTTATCAAAGCAGGTGGTTCTTATGCTATTGTATTTGGTAAAAAAATCCAAACATTTGCTTGTAAGGTATTAGGAATTGATATTCCAACGGTTTTTGCTCCTTCAAAAGAAGTTTCACATGCAGGGCAAGGACTTACAGCAGTTGAAAAAATATTCAATAGAAATGCCGTTGGAACAACTCCAGGAAAAATATTACATGCGGGTTCAGATGTTCGTGTAGAAGTAAATATTGTTGGGTCGCAAGATACAACAGGTTTGATGACTGCTCAAGAATTAGAATCGATGGCTGCCAAAGTAATATCTCCAATCGTTGATGGAGCGTACCAATCAGGATGTCATACCGCTTCAGTTTGGGACAAAAAGGCACAAGCCAATATCCCAAAATTAATGAAATTCATGAACGATTTTGGTTTAATCACAGCTCGTGATCCAAAAGGAGTATATCATGCTATGACGGATGTTATTCACAAAGTGTTGAATGATATTACAATTGATGATTGGGCTATCATTATTGGTGGTGACTCTCATACAAGAATGTCTAAAGGAGTAGCTTTTGGTGCGGATTCTGGTACGGTTGCATTGGCTTTAGCTACAGGAGAGGCTTCTATGCCAATTCCTGAATCAGTTAAGGTAACTTTCAAAGGGGCTATGAAAGAGTATATGGACTTCCGTGATGTAGTTCATGCAACTCAAGCGCAAATGCTACATAAATTTGGTGGCGAAAATGTGTTCCAAGGTAGAATTATCGAAGTACATATTGGTACATTAACGGCTGACCAATCATTTACTTTTACAGATTGGTCTGCTGAAATGAAAGCTAAAGCGTCTATTTGTATCTCAGAAGATGAAACTTTGATTCAATCATTGGAAATTGCTAAAGGAAGAATCCAAATTATGATTGATAAAGGCATGGATAATAGCAAACAAGTCCTTAAAGGATTGATTGATAAAGCCAATAAGAGAATTGCTGAAATCAAATCAGGTGAAAAACCAGCTTTAAGACCAGATGCTAATGCTAAATATTATGCAGAAGTAGAAATTGATTTAGATCAGATTGCAGAACCAATGATTGCAGATCCAGATGTAAATAATAAAGACGTTTCCAAACGATACACCCACGATACGATTAGACCGCTTTCTTTTTACGGAGGGGATAAAAAAGTAGATTTAGGATTTATCGGTTCTTGTATGGTACATAAAGGCGATATGAAAATATTGGCTCAAATGCTTAAAAACATCGAAAAACAACAAGGTAAAGTGGAATTTAAAGCGCCTTTAGTGGTGGCTCCACCAACATACAATATTGTTGATGAATTAAAAGCAGAAGGCGATTGGGAAGTGTTGCAAAAATATTCAGGTTTTGAATTTGATGATAATGCACCTAAAGCAGCGGCACGTACAGAATATGAAAATATGTTGTACTTAGAGCGTCCAGGATGTAATCTTTGTATGGGTAACCAAGAGAAAGCATCTAAAGGAGATACCGTTATGGCAACCTCTACTCGTTTATTCCAAGGAAGAGTGGTGGAAGACACTGCAGAGAAAAAAGGAGAATCATTATTATCTTCTACACCTGTAGTTGTTTTATCAACTATTTTAGGTAGAACACCGTCTATTGAAGAGTATAAACAAGCAGTGGAAGGTATTAACTTAACTAAGTTTGCGCCTTCTCATAAATTGTTAGTGGGATAGTACCTACTATTTCTTTATAAAAACGAAAGCCTAAGTTAAACTTAGGCTTTTTTGTTTTTTATCTGGTCGTTTTTTCGTAAATTGGTAAGTAATAAACTTTTATACTAACTATCTAAAAATAATTCTTATGGCTTTTGATATTGAAATGATTAAAAAAGTGTACGAAAATATGGCTTCTCGAGTTGACAAAGCTCGTGAGATTGTGGGTCGTCCACTTAGTTTGACAGAGAAAATTTTATACAGCCACCTTTGGGATGGAGCTGCTAAACAGGCTTTTTCAAGAGGTGTTGATTATGTAGATTTTGCCCCAGATAGAGTGGCCTGTCAAGATGCGACGGCGCAAATGGCGTTATTGCAATTTATGCATGCGGGTAAATCCAAAGTAGCAGTTCCCACTACCGTACATTGTGATCACTTAATTCAAGCTAAAGTTGGTGCAAAATGGGATTTAGCGGTAGCAAACACACAATCTAAAGAAGTTTTTGACTTTCTTTCTTCAGTTTCTAATAAATACGGAATTGGTTTTTGGAAACCGGGTTCTGGAATTATTCATCAAATTGTTTTAGAAAATTATGCATTCCCTGGCGGAATGATGATTGGAACCGATTCACATACCGTAAATGCGGGTGGATTAGGGATGTTGGCCATTGGAGTAGGAGGAGCTGATGCCGTGGATGTAATGTCTGGAATGTCTTGGGAACTAAAATTTCCAAAATTAATCGGAGTTAAATTAACGGGAAAATTGAACGGCTGGACTGCTCCAAAAGACGTGATTCTTAAAGTTGCTGATATTCTTACCGTAAAAGGAGGAACTGGAGCGGTTGTCGAATATTTTGGAGAAGGTGCAATCAATATGTCTTGTACAGGAAAAGGGACTATTTGTAATATGGGGGCCGAGATAGGAGCGACGACTTCTACTTTTGGTTACGATGATTCGATGAGAAGATATTTGGCAGCAACAGGTCGTCAAGAGGTGGTAGATGCGGCTGATAAAGTGGCCGATTACTTAACGGCAGACCCAGAGGTATATGCTAATCCAGAGCAGTATTTCGACCAATTAATTGAAATTAATTTATCCGAATTAGAACCTCATATTAACGGACCATTTACTCCAGATAGGGGAACTCCAGTTTCTAAAATGAAAGCGGAGGCGGAAGCCAATGGTTGGCCTCTAAAAGTAGAGTGGGGTTTGATAGGTTCTTGTACGAATTCCTCTTACGAAGATATGTCTCGTGCCGCTTCTATAGTAGAACAAGCGGTAGCGCATGGTATCAAACCAGTTGCTGAATTTGGGATTAACCCCGGTTCAGAACAAATCCGTTTCACTATCGAAAGAGATGGAATTATTGATACGTTTGAAAAAATGGGAACCAAAGTTTTTACTAATGCTTGTGGGCCGTGTATCGGACAATGGGATAGAGCAGGAGCTGAGAAGGGAGAGAAAAATACAATTGTCCATTCGTTCAACCGTAATTTCTCTAAAAGAGCCGACGGAAATCCAAATACACACGCTTTTGTAACTTCACCAGAAATGGTTGCTGCTTTAGCTATTTCAGGACGTTTGGACTTTAATCCAATTACAGATACCTTGTTGAATGATAAAGGTGAAGCAGTAAAACTAAACCCTCCAACGGGTGATGAATTGCCAAAAAGAGGATTTGATGTAGAAGATGCAGGGTTTCAAGCACCTGCAGCAGATGGTTCGGGGGTACAAGTGGCGGTTTCTGAAACGTCTGACCGTTTGCAATTGTTAGCCCCTTTTGAAGCTTGGGACGGCAAAAATATTGTGGGTGCAAAATTGTTAATCAAAGCTTTCGGAAAATGTACGACAGACCATATTTCAATGGCAGGACCTTGGTTGCGTTTCCGAGGTCACTTGGACAATATTTCTAATAATATGTTGATTGGTGCTGTAAACGCATTCAACCAAGAAGTGAATAAAGTTAAAAATGAGTTGACGGGTGCTTATGATGCCGTTCCAGCAGTAGCTCGTGCTTATAAAGCGGCAGGTGTGCCTTCCATCGTGGTAGGAGATCATAATTACGGCGAAGGCTCTTCAAGAGAACATGCTGCCATGGAGCCACGTTTTTTGGGTGTAAAAGCTGTTTTAGTAAAATCATTTGCTCGTATTCACGAAACCAATTTGAAAAAACAAGGGATGTTAGCCTTAACTTTTGCTAATGAAGCTGATTACGATAAAATTCAAGAAGGAGACACCATCAACTTTATGGATTTAACCGAATTTGCTCCAGCAAAACCCCTAACCTTAGAATTTGTTCATGCTGATGGAACCAAAGATACTATCTTAGCTAATCATACCTATAATGCAGGGCAAATAGGATGGTTTGTAGCGGGTTCAGCCTTAAATTTAATTGCGACTGGCAAGGCATAATTTAGTTTGCGGGAGCTAATCCTGCTTTTCGTTTCAAGCTTTTTTATGAAATTGCCATTTTTTAGTTCAAAAAGGAGCTTATTTTAGTCGCTCTTTTTTCTCAAAAAACTGTGGCAATTTCATTTCAAAAGGCTTTACATTTCAATCAGGGCTATTGGTAAATTAGTTCTAAAATATTGTTTTGGAACTAATTTTATAAATGCTTTAACTTTTTTAGTCATAAAAAGGGCTATCTTTGTAATTCTTGAAATATTCCCGTTTTCTATTGTAGAAATGATAATTTACATATCGCTTCTTTAATTTAGTAATCATTAGAATTATTAAATCGGGTTTGAAAATTAAAAACAGAATGAAGTATTACAAACTAATTTTAATTTTATCGCTCATTAACTTTTCAGCAGCTTTTTCTCAAGAAAAACTGATAAAACATACCGTACAAAAAGGCGAAACGATCACTGCTATCGCCCAGAAATATAAAGTAGATCCAAGTGCTATTTACGAACTCAATCCAGATTGTAGCCGAACACTAAAGTTAGAATCTATTATTTTGATTCCACGTCAGACTTCAAAAGGAATGAAAGCAAAAACGGAATCAAAGGTTGCTTTAGTTGAAAATACACACGAAGTACAACCAAAAGAAACTTTGTTTGGTATTGCAAAACAATATGAAATCTCTCTAGAAGAACTCAATAACGCTAATCCTGAATTAGCTGAAACTGGTTTGAAAGCAGGACAAAAAATTAAGATTCCTACCAAAGTCAATTCAAATCTTGGTTCAGTAACTAAGAAAGAAACTCTCAAATTAGAACCTAAAAAAGAAGTAGTTCTAAAAGAAAAACAAGAAAAGAATATTCCATTACCAGTTGCTCCACAAACAGGAACAACAATCCATGAAGTAGTACCCTCTGAAACAAAATTTGGGATAGCGAAACAATATGGAATTTCAGTGGCTGATTTGGATAAAGCCAATCCAATATTAGAAAAAGAAGCACTTAAGGCGGGTCAAAAAATTATGATTCCTGTAAAAGAAGGAATTGCAGCCGTTACTCCAGTGGTAAAACAAGTGGAGGTGGAACAATCTAAAAAGATAGAGCTAAAAGAAAAAGCCAAAGAAGAAATAGTGCTAATAAAAAAAGAAGCAGTCGAAGAAAATATAGCGACTGTAACTCACGAGGTGCTTGCAAAAGAAACTAAATACGGAATTGCTAAAAAGTATGGTATTTCGGTAGCGGAATTAGAAAATCAAAATCCAGCGATTGTTAAAAATTTGTATGTAGGTGCTAAATTGACCATCTCTGGAGCTAAAACAATTCAAGAAGATGCTGCTGTTGAAACTCAACTTGTATCGGCAGAAATTACTGATGCAGTAGCAAAAAAAGAGAATCTTACTATAGCTAGCAGTATTGCAAAATGGAACACCAATGAAGAATTAGCAGATGAGTTGATTCGTATGGCATCGGATAATTTAGGTTCGAGATACCGTTCGGGTGGTACATCCAAAAATGGATTTGACTGTTCGGGTTTGATGTACTCTACATTTAGTTCGTTGGATATTAAATTGCCAAGATCTTCTGTTGAAATGGCAACAATTGGAACAAAAATAGAGGCTAAAGAAGCTAAAAAAGGAGATCTGATTTTCTTCAAGACAAGAGGAGGAAGTCAAATTAATCACGTGGGAATGGTGGTGGAAGTGTGTGATGGAGAAATTCGATTCATTCATTCATCAACCCAAAGTGGTGTTATCATTTCGTCTACCAAAGAGAAATATTACGAGAAAAATTTCACCCAAATTAATCGGGTGTTACAGCAATAATAAAATATTCAAGACTCCTCATTTGAGGAGTTTTTTGTTTTAAATAGGGTATTGTTTATTTCTTTTACTTTCAAAAACTCGGTTTTAAAAAAAAGTATATCTTTAACCAACCAAAAACTAAAACCAATAATTATGGAAGAAAATCAACCAGGAGATTTTAAACGAGAATTAGGATTGTTAGATGGTACTATGTTAGTAGTAGGATCTATGATTGGCTCTGGAATATTCATTGTAAGTGCTGATATTGCTAGACAAGTAGGTTCGGCAGGATGGTTGACTTTAATTTGGTTAATCTCAGGAATAATCACCATGATAGCGGCAGTGAGTTATGGAGAATTGAGTGCTATGTTTCCAAAAGCAGGTGGGCAATATGTCTATTTGAAAGAAGCCTATAATAAATTAATTGCCTTTTTGTATGGCTGGAGTTTCTTTGCAGTTATTCAAACGGGTACCATTGCTGCTGTGGGTGTAGGTTTTTCGAAATTTGCAGCCTATTTAATTCCTTCCTTAAGTGATGAAAATATTTTATATGAGTTAGGTTCTTTTAAATTGAACGCAGCTCAAATCGTTTCAATTATTACGATTGTATTACTTACTTATGTAAATAGCAGAGGAGTAAAGAACAGCAAAACATTACAAACTGTTTTAACCGTAATAAAGATTCTATCGCTATTTGGGTTGATTATTTTTGGGTTTTTATTGGCTGCTAAAGCTGAAGTTTGGAATGCCAATTGGTCAAATGCTTGGAATACTCGCTCGTTTAATACAGATACGGGTTCGTGGTTGCCTATTGGAGGAACGGCTTTGTTGACTGGAATTTCAGCTGCTATGGTAGGCTCGTTATTTTCAAGTGATGCTTGGGTTGGGGTTACATTCATTGCAGGGGAAATTAAGAATCCTAAACGTAATGTAGGTTTGAGTTTGTTCCTTGGAACTTTTATTGTTACTATCATTTATGTCTTGACTAATTTGATGTATTTGGCTGTAATTCCATTAGACGAAATTGCGACAGCCAAATCGGATAGAGTAGCAGTAGTGGCTTCTCAATACACTTTTGGCGATATGGGAACTATCATTATTGCCTTAATGATTATGATTTCTACGTTTGCTTGTAATAACGGATTGATTATGGCAGGAGCAAGGGTTTATTATACCATGGCCAAAGACGGTTTGTTCTTGAAAAAAGCCGCTAATTTGAATTCGGCAAGTGTACCTGAATGGGCGCTTTGGGTACAATGTATCTGGGCTTCGCTTTTATGTTTGACAGGAAAATACGGAGACTTATTGGATTTTGTCATCATCATTGTTTTAATATTTTACATTCTAACTATCTATGGTATTTTTATTCTTCGTAAAAAAATGCCTGAGGTAGAACGACCGTATAAAGCCTTTGGTTATCCTTTTTTACCATTGGTGTATATTGTAATTGCTTCTGCAGTATGTGTTTCTTTATTAATTACAAAATTTTCTACTTGTGGTTGGGGAGTGTTGATTATGTTGACAGGAATTCCGATATATTATGCTACGAAACCTAAAGAATAATTAGGTTACTATTATAAATAGAAAAGCCGTCTTGTTTCAAGACGGCTTTTTTTATGATGTGGGGAAATTAAATTTTATAAAATAGTAGCTACTTCTTCAAAAGGCAATCCCCAAGCTTCGGCAACTCCTTTGTAAACAATTTTACCATTGGCAATGTTTAATCCTTTTTTCAATTCTTCGTTTTCATTGCAAGCTTTTTTCCAACCTTTATTGGCTAATTGTAGCGCATAAGGTAAAGTAGCATTAGTCAAAGCCAAAGTAGAAGTGTAAGGTACTGCACCTGGCATATTGGCTACACAATAATGAACGATTCCGTCAATAATGAAAGTTGGATTTTCGTGTGTAGTTGGTGTACAGGTTTCAATACAACCACCTTGATCCACCGCTACGTCAACTACAACTGTTCCTGGACTCATTAACTTCAGCATGTCTCTTGTGATTAGATGAGGTGCTTTGGCTCCTGGAATTAAAACGGCTCCAATGACTAAATCGGCATCAGCAATCGCTTCACAAATGTTGTAATGATTAGACATTAGGGTAGTTACATTTGCTGGCATTATATCAGACAAATAACGTAAACGAGCTAAACTCACATCCATAATCGTTACTTTGGCACCAAAACCAGCAGCCATTTTTGCCGCTTGTGTTCCTACAATTCCTCCACCTAAAACCACTACTTTAGCAGGGCTAACTCCTGGAACACCGCCCAATAAAATCCCTTTTCCTTGCATCGGTTTTTCTAGATATTTAGCGCCTTCTTGGATAGACATTCTTCCTGCCACTTCCGACATTGGTACTAATAATGGCAAACTACGATCTGTTTTTTCTACGGTTTCGTAAGCCAAACAAATCGCATCGCGTTCTATCATGGCTTTGGTTAATGCTTCTGAAGAAGCAAAATGGAAATAGGTAAATACCAATTGGTCTTTTTTAATCAAAGTGTATTCAGATGCAATAGGCTCTTTTACTTTAATAATCATTTCAGCAATTTCGTAAACCGCTTCAATTGTTGGTAAAATTACAGCTCCAGCATTGGAGTAAGCGCTATCGCTAAAACCGCTGTTCTCTCCTGCACTAGCTTGAATATAAATTACGTGTCCGTGTTTCTTGAATTCGGCCACCCCCGCTGGAGTTAAGGCTACACGATTTTCGTTGTTTTTAATTTCTTTTGGAACACCTATTATCATAAATTGTAGTTTTAAAGTTAGATTTAAAATGCAGTAACAAATGTATGTATAAAGGAAAAATTATTGCAATAATAGGCTTAATTAAGAAATTATTTCTTTTATTTTGTGTTTTTAAATTATTTATTTCTTTTCAGGTTTCGTTTTTTGAAGTGCAAAAGAAAAATAATCGCTTTATTCATTTTCAACTTATTTAATTTCGACTATTATGATGACTATTGATGCTATTGATAAAAAAATTCTTCGTTTGCTACAAGAAGATGCTCATTTAACACTTAAAGATATTTCGAATAAGATTAATTTATCATTGACGCCAGTTCATGATAGAGTAAAACGTTTGGAAAAAGAAGGGATTATTGAAAAATATGTTTCTATTTTAAATAAAAAGAAGCTAGGAATGCATCTTACAGTGTATTGTCAGGTTACTTTGGTGAAGCAAACGCATGATGTATCCGAAGGATTTAACGCTTCAATTTTAAATATGCCCGAAGTGGTAGAGTGTAATTTTGTTTCAGGAAATTTTGATTATTTACTCAAAGTAGTATTACCCGATATGGATAGCTACCATCATTTTCACCAACAAAAACTATCCGTTTTACCTGAAGTTTCTTTGATTAATAGTTTTTTCATTATTTCGGAAGTGAAGACTACGACAGTAATACCCATTAAATAAAAAAGCCGTCTTAAATTGTCAAGACGGCTGTTGTTCTAAAATGAGGTGAATATTAAATAATTATTCTAAAAACTTCTCCATTTTGATTGATCATTTCAATGCGAATGCTTTGATTTTCTTCTTTGTTATTCAGTAATTTAGAAACAGTTTCAATATCGGTTGCTTTTACATTGTCAATACTTAAAATGATATTCCCTAAAAGCTCCGTTTCGTATTGTTTCAAATTCTCGTTAGTAATTGCTTTGATTTTAACGCCATAATTAAGGCGGAATCGTTTCTTATCAGTCGCATCAATATTCTCTAATTCCAAGCCTTTGAACTCAGTATTAAAATATTCGTTTTTACTTAAAATAACGGGTACCACTTTATTTTTTCCTTCTCTAATTATAGTTACCGCTACTTTATCATTTGGACGTTTCGTGTTGATATAACCTGATAAATCAGCAAAAGTCGCAACCGATTGATTGTCTAGTTTAATGATGACATCTCCTTTTTGAAGTCCTGCTTTTTCTGCCCCAGATCGTTTAGTTACTCTACTAACGTAGAAGCCTTCGGTTTGAGAAATGCCTAATTCTTTAGATGATTTTGAATTTAATTCACCTCCTTCAACACCAAGAATTCCACGTTGCACGTTACCATATTCCATAATATCTTCGATGATTTTTCTGGCAATATTAGAAGGAACTGCAAAAGAATAGCCGGTATAACTTCCGGTTGGAGAGCTAATCATAGTGTTGATACCAATTAATTCACCACGAGTGTTCACTAAAGCACCCCCGCTATTTCCTGGATTGACCGCAGCATCGGTTTGAATAAAAGATTGAATGCCGCTGGTGTCTAGATTTCGCGCTTTGGCAGATACAATTCCGGCGGTTACCGTTGAGGTCAAATTATACGGATTCCCAACGGCCAAAACCCATTCTCCAATTTTTACTGAATCAGAATTGGCGAAAGCCGTATAGGGTAATTTTTCATCGGCATTGATTTTTAGTAAAGCAATATCCATTTTGGAGTCGGTACCAATGAGTTTGGCTTTGTATGACTTTTTATTGTTTAACGTGATTTCAATTTCTGTAGCGTCTTTAATCACATGATTATTAGTAACAATATAACCGTCTTCGGAGATGATGACCCCTGACCCAGTCCCAATTTGCTCTTGTTGTTGGCTACCGCCATACCCATAAAAGAATTCCATAATAGGATTAGAAATGGTTCTTCTAGAGACATTTTTTACATGGACTACCGTGTGGATAGTCTTCTCAGCAGATTCAGTGAAATCAACATTTTCTGGAGAGAATCCTACTCGTTTGCCATAATAATCACCCGAAACAGTAACTAATCCATCTTTGTTTTTCGAAAAATAACCATCTTGGTCAAATAAAAGTTTGTAAGCGCTTAAGGTTACAGCTCCACTCAATAGGGAGACTAAAAATAGATTTGAAAAGCGATTCATAATGATTTTCGTTTTTAAATTATTGATGGTAAATTTAAAAGAGAAATTGTTTTGTGAAAAACAGTTTAACGCTCTTTAACAATGATTAACATTTCATTAATAGTTCGTACTTTTGTGTTTTATAATTCAAGAAAATGCAATTAGAATTTTATAAATACCAAGGAACAGGAAACGATTTTGTAATGATTGATAATCGTTCGAATTCTTTCCCCAAAGAGAACACGCAATTAGTAGCTCATTTATGCGACCGTCGTTTTGGGATTGGAGCAGATGGACTGATTTTACTGGATAGTGATACGGATACTGATTTCAGAATGGTGTATTACAACTCGGATGGTAATTTGAGTTCGATGTGTGGTAACGGAGGACGTTGTTTGGTGGCTTTCGCCAAAAAATTAAATGTTATCCAAGACGAAACTACTTTTATTGCTACTGATGGCTTGCATTATGCAACAGTGGCTGCTGATGGTATTGTTTCTTTGCAAATGATTGATGTTGCTGAAATTAAAAACACACCAGAATATTCTTTTTTGAATACCGGTTCTCCACATCATGTGCAGCTAGTTGAGGATTTAGAAAACTATAATGTAAAAGAGAACGGAGCGGCTATTCGTTATGGTGTTTTGTATGGACAACAAGGAAGTAATATTAATTTTGTAAAAAAAATAGACAATACTACTTTTTCTTTACGAACCTATGAAAGAGGGGTAGAGGATGAAACTCTAGCTTGTGGTACGGGAGCTACTGCTGTAGCGATTGCAATGAATGCTACAGGTCAAACGGATTTGAACGCTATTAATTTGAATGTTGAAGGCGGAAAATTAGCGGTTTCATTTGATAAAGTTGATGGAAAATACACCAATGTGTTTTTGAAAGGGCCTGCCGAATTTGTTTTTAAAGGAACAATTGAGATATAAATCTAGCAAATGATAACCCTTACAGGCAAAACTATTTATCTGCGCGCATTGGAACCCAATGATTTGGAGTTTGTCTATGCGATGGAAAATGACCAAAGTATTTGGGAAGTGAGCAATACACAAGCACCCTATAGTCGGTTTTTAGTGAAGCAGTATTTGGAAAACGCCCATCAAGATATTTATGAGGCCAAACAATTGCGATTGGCAATTTGTCAAGACGAAGATTTTCCTGCCATAGGGTTGATTGATTTGTTTGACTTTGATCCTCAAAATAGGAGAGCCGGAATTGGAATTGTAATTCAGTCCATTGAGAATAGAAAACAAAATATCGGTTCAGAAGCTTTAGAATTGCTAATCCAATATGCTTTTTATAATCTGAATTTACATCAATTGTATGCAAATATTGCTACAGAAAATATCGCTAGTATAGCACTTTTTACTAAATTTGGATTCGAAAAAATAGGCGTTAAAAAAGATTGGACGTTAGTTAACGGAATCTTTAAAGACGAAGCTCTTTATCAATTAGTTAATCATTCATTTTAAAAAATACAATTTTGAATATAAAAAAAATCATCACTACAGTTAGTATTGTTGTCATTTCAGCTCTAATGATTTACGGACTTATATTAGTGCGTCAAATATTTTCGAACAATACTAAATTTGAAGAAAATGAGGTATATGTTTACGTTCCAACAGGTTCGGATTATGAAGCAGTAAAAAAAATAGTGGCTCCGTATGTTGAAAGTATGGATCGATTTGATGCGGTGGCGAATAAAAAGAAATACCCTAATAATGTGAAACCAGGTAAATTCCTATTCAAAAAAGGAATGAATAGTAATGAACTGATTAATGCTTTGCGTATCAATAATGAAGTAAAATTATCATTCAACAACCAAGAGCGATTGGAGGACTTTGCAGGAAGAATTGGTTCTGAAATTGAAGCGGATAGTATTTCGTTATTAAAGTCTATTAAAGACTCCACTTTCTTAAAAGAAAATGGATTTAATGAAGAAAATGTGCTGACGATGTTTATTCCTAATACCTACGAATTGTATTGGAATACAACAGCTATCAAGTTTCGTGATAAAATGATTAAAGAATACCGTATTTTTTGGAATGAAGAGCGAGTTGCCAAAGCTAAAGCACAAGGGTTAACACCAATTGAGGCAACAATTTTAGCTTCGATAGTGCATAAAGAATCTGTGAAAAAAGATGAAAGACCTAGAATTGCAGGGGTATATTTAAATCGTTTACATAAAGGTATTTTATTGCAAGCAGATCCAACCGTAATTTATGCCGTAAAAAAGAAATCAAATGATTTTACTCAAGTAATTAAAAGAGTGTTAAACAAAGATTTACAAGTTAATTCTCCTTATAATACCTACGCCGTTGCTGGACTTCCACCGGGGCCAATTGCGATGCCTGATATTACTGCAATTGAAGCAGTATTGAATCCGGAAAAACATAATTATATTTATTTCTGCGCGAGTGTAGATCGTTTTGGGTACCACGATTTTGCAGTGACTCAAGCTGAACATGAACAGAATGCTAAAAAATATTATAATTGGATGAATAGTCAAGGTGTAAAAAGATAGTTTAAAAAGGCGAAAATTAGTTGTTTTTCACCTTTTTTAGTCGCTAAATGGAATCAATAATTCATAAAAATGAGCTTTTTTGAGCTCTTTTTTTATGATTTTATTCGAATTATCAAAATCCAGCGCTAACGCTTGAATACTAGGCTTACCACTATTTCTAAAAGGTTAAGGCATTGTTTTTAGAAAACTTTAACAAGCTGATTTTAAGCCTTATATTTTTTGTTGTATATTTGCACCGTAGAAATTTCTAATAGTGACAGCGTTTAGAAGAAAAACAATTTATGATAAAGAAATGGCATTTTTATTCCACTTTACTACTAATTATCGCTTTTTTAAGCTCAGGTTTTAAACCTTTTAACTTAGATTCCAATCCTTGGTTTCTAACAGACGGAACAGATGAATCCGACTATTTATTTCCCTCTCAAAAACAAGAAGATTACGCAAAATTGAATATTCCTTTTACTGGAAATTTCTTTATTGGTTATAAAGAAGCAATTGCTTTCAAAGAATCGCAAGGAAAATACAGAAAAATCAATTCGTTAGGTTATTTAGGAAAATACCAATTTGGACCTGAAACCTTGCGGACTATTGGAGTGTATAATACTACTTCTTTTTTGAGAAATCCAGATTTACAAGAAAAAGCTTTTCTAGCATTATTGGCAAAAAACAAATGGTTATTGCGAAACGAGATTGAAAAATATGAGGGCGCTGTAATTAATGGCATTCATATCACAGAATCAGGGATCTTAGCAGCTGCTCATTTGGGTGGTGTTCGTTCGGTGAAAAGATATTTCAGATCCAATGGAGAACGTTATTTTAGAGATGCTTACGGTACTTCAATTAGAAGTTATATGAAAAAGTTTGGAGGTTATGACACTTCTTTTATTGAGCCTGATAATAATGCAAATGTCGATGGTATTTAAGTATGCAATTTTAGTATAAAAAAAGCCACAATTTGTGGCTTTTTTTATTATTTTTAATATAATTTATTTAATTTTTATTATTTCTCCATTGGAACGAACAACCAAACGTTTTACTTCTTTATCCTTTTTAATCTTAATGTTATATTGTTTTTTTATAACATCTCCTTCTTCTTGAGTATAAAGATACTTGTCATTTACAATAGTCCATTTTGGATACGTTTTGTATACTGAATAAATTACAGGAGTAGGTAGAATGACGTTTTTATAATTCTCAACCACACGAGTCAGTTTTCCATTTTCATTATAAGTCGCAGCAAGTTGGCCGTTTTTCCCTTTCATAACCAAAAGGTATTCTTCAGCTCCTTCGTTTTTTTTTCCAAGGTCATAGGTTATGAATTTTTCCTCTATGGCTCTCACTCTTTGATCTGGATTGTTGTCTGGTAGATAAATAGAAAAATCTTTTCCGACTCTTTTGATTACTACACCGGGCAATTCGATTGCTTTGATTTGACCTTTCTCTTGAGCATAAGAGCTAGCTGTAAGTGCCAATACAAGTAAAATAATACTAGTTGATTTCATAATTTTCATGTTTAAATTAATATTGATTGTGTTTAATTGATTAAAATAATGTTGTAAGGTTTTTGTTTTCTTCCCCTTTTGGTTAATTATTTAGTGACACATCAATAGGTAATTTGAAAATATGATAATTTGGAGGCATTGCATTCTATTTTTAGAAGAGAGAATACAAGTAAAAATAGATGTATTAATTAAATTAATGCGTTAAAAAAATATTAATATTTTGATATTCAATTGTTTAAAATAAAAAAAACAGCCTATTGACTGTCTTTTTATTTTAAAGTGTAAGATTGTTAATCAATCAGAATTTCTAGTATTTTGATCGCTGCTTCGCTGATTTTGGTCCCAGGGCCAAATACAGCCACCGCACCAGCATCAAATAAGAATTGATAATCTTGAGCAGGAATTACTCCTCCTACAACTACCATGATGTCTTCTCTTCCATATTTTTTCAATTCTTCAATTACTTGAGGAACTAAGGTTTTGTGACCTGCAGCCAATGAAGATACACCAAGGATATGAACATCATTTTCAACGGCCTGTTTTGCTGCCTCAGCAGGAGTTTGAAAAAGCGGACCAATATCCACATCAAAACCCACATCGGCATAACCTGTGGCAACAACTTTGGCACCACGATCGTGACCGTCTTGTCCCATTTTAGCAATCATAATTCGAGGTCTTCTGCCCTCTTTTTCGGCAAATACATTGGCTAATTGTTTTGCTTTTTCAAAACTTTCGTCATTTTTTATTTCTTTACTATACACACCGCTAAACGATTTAATTTGTGCTTTATATCTTCCAAAAATAGTTTCTAAGGCATCGCTAATTTCTCCTAAAGTAGCTCTGTTCCTAGCTGCTTCAACTGCAATTTCTAATAAATTACCTTCTCCTGTTTTGGCACAATGAATTAATTTATCTAAGCTATTCTTAACTTTTTCATTGTTTCGGGTAGATTTAATACGCTCTAATTGTTCTAATTGTTGTCGGCGCACCATTTGATTATCTACGTCCAAAATTTGTAGTGGATCTTCTTTTTCTAAACGGTATTGGTTGACACCCACAATAATATCTTGTCCGCTATCAATTCTAGCTTGTTTTCTTGCGGCAGCTTCTTCTATTCGAAGTTTAGGTATTCCAGATTCGATGGCCTTGGTCATGCCTCCTAATTCTTCTACTTCTTCTATTAATTTCCAAGCACTTTGCGCAATTTCATTAGTCAGATTTTCTACATAGTAACTTCCTGCCCAAGGGTCAACGGTTTTAGTGATTTTAGTTTCGTCTTGTAAATAGAGTTGCGTGTTTCTAGCAATTCTAGCCGAAAAATCGGTGGGTAAGGCGATGGCTTCGTCTAACGCATTGGTATGCAATGATTGTGTTCCACCAAAAGCCGCTGCCGCCGCTTCTATACAAGTTCGTGCAACGTTGTTAAATGGATCTTGTTCCGTTAAACTCCAACCCGATGTTTGGCAATGGGTGCGCAATGCTAAGGATTTATCATCTTTTGGTTCGAATTGTTTGACCAATTTTGCCCAAATCATTCTCCCTGCCCGCATTTTGGCAATTTCCATAAAATGGTTCATTCCAATAGCCCAAAAGAAGGAAAGTCTCGGCGCAAATTCGTCAATCTTCATTCCTGCTGCTAGTCCAGTTCTAATGTATTCTAAGCCATCAGCTAAAGTGTAGGCTAATTCAATATCAGCAGTAGCTCCAGCCTCTTGCATGTGATAGCCTGAAATAGAAATAGAGTTGAATTTCGGCATTTTTTTGCTGGTAAACTCAAATATATCAGCGATGATTTTCATCGAAGGCGTAGGTGGATAGATGTAGGTATTTCGTACCATAAATTCTTTCAAAATATCATTTTGAATAGTGCCTGATAGTTTTTCTGGTGTGACACCTTGTTCTTCTGCAGCTACAATGTAAAAAGCCATAATAGGTAGCACAGCGCCATTCATCGTCATGGAAACCGACATTTCATCTAAAGGAATTTGGTCAAACAAGACTTTCATATCCTCAACAGAATCAATGGCTACACCTGCTTTTCCAACATCACCTACTACACGTTCGTGATCTGAATCGTATCCGCGGTGCGTGGGTAAATCAAAGGCAATAGAAAGGCCTTTTTGACCTGCTGCTAAATTTCGTCTGTAAAAAGCATTACTTTCTTCGGCGGTTGAAAATCCGGCATATTGACGCACCGTCCAAGGACGACGGACATACATCGTAGCATATGGACCTCGTAAATTAGGGGCAAATCCCGCTCCAAAATCCAAATGCTCTAATTGTTGAATGTCTTGTTTGGTGTAGGCTTGTTTCAAACCAATTCCTTCTGCAGTTTGAAATTCAGTAGTTACTTTGGTTTCACTTTTGGAATTTTCTACAGATTTGATTTGAATATGTTGCAGGTTTTTTCTTTTCATTTTGGTGACAAATTTCTATTTGACAATGTGTTTTGAACGCTAAACAATTACTCTTTTTCCAATCGTTCTTGTTCGATTTTTTCGGCGAGACGTTTTTCAATAATTGGAGTGATGAGTGTTTTCCTTAGTTTTATTTTGACAAAAGGAAAAAGTTCCAAATCGTTTTTCATTCGATCGTCTTTGTTGGCATGTTTGTTTGTACCTAATAAAATTTCTTTTCCAGTATCAAATAAGTTTTGTTCTTTATCGGCACTTTCTTGAATTTTTCGTTTGATGATTCCTTCATTCAGTTGCTTTAAAAATCCTCCATTAGCTTCAATATCTTTGAATAATGCCAAGGCTTTATCCGCTAATTGTTGTGTCAAACTTTCTATATAGTAACTTCCATCCGATGGATTGTTGACTTTATCAAAATAGCTTTCATTTTTTAAAATTAACAATTGGTTTCGCGCAATTCGGTCTCCAAATTCATTGTCTTTGTGGTATAGAGCATCGTAAGGTAGATTAGCAATAGTATCAGCACCTCCTAATATGGCACTCATACATTCGGTTGTGGTGCGAAGCATATTCACGTTGTAATCGTACAATGTTTTGTTTCTCTTTGTTGGTGTCACTACTAAATGACAAGTCCAATTTTGTTTGTATTCCTTCGCAATTAAATTGAAAAGTAATCGGATGGCTCTTAGTTTTGCGATTTCGAAAAAGTAATTGGTTCCCACCGCAATTTCTAAAACCATAGTTTGAGGAGTAGATGTCTCAATACGGTTAAAATATTCATTAGCGTGGGCTAAGGTATATGCAATTTGCTGTACAATATTGGCTCCTGCATTTTGATATAAAGTACTATTTACGCTAATTAGTGAAAGTGAGTTGCCTTTTTTTATAAGATTATTTAAAGTGTCAAAATTGGTTTTTTCAGAGGTAGTAAACCAATTTCCTTCTTTGGCTAATTGTCCAATAGGATCAATGTTGCAATAAATTGTTGCTTTTTTTGTTGTAGCAATCTTGGCTAATTTCTGTACGAAATCGATTGAAATAAAACTCAAATGAAAGAAAATAGAAGTGTTTTCTAAAGGCAATGTTGCTAACAACTTTACTACATCTATAGTTTCGTCTTCAATGGTGAAACGAATGCTCTCTGCACCACGTTTCAAACTATCTAAAGCACGTTCTATTGATTTGTCAATGTCATGTACAAAAATATTTTGGCAAATTTTAAACTCAGAAACTTTTGTAGCTACTGAAATAACTTCTTTTACATCTTCTTTATCGTAAAATGGTTTGACTTTAATGTCTTCTGGTGTATTCCAGATTAAGGTTTCATTGTAATCAGCTCCTTTCAATTCAAACTGAATTTTTTGTTTCCATTCTTTGGCAGAAACAGGGGCGAAATCATTAAAAAGATGTTTCATTTGCTTTGTTTTTTTGTTCTTAATTCAAAAAAATAGTTGCAATTATTTGGTTTTAATAGCACTATCTCCTTCAAATTCGATGATATAAATATCTTCACTATCTTTCTTCATATAGTATTTCTCACGTGCGTATTTTTCAACGTGTTCACTATTTTTGAGTTCTTTGATGTGTCTTTTGTCTTTTTTAATTTCTTCTTGGTAATAGGTTTTATTGTCTTCTAACTCATCGATTTGCTTGTCTAAGAAGCGATGATCGAAATACGAATAATTATCTAGAAATAGCATCCAGGCCGTGAAGAATACCAATACTAAAATGTATTTGTTACTCAATAATTTGAACCAAGATTTGTCTTTAAACGGGTTTGTCATTGTTACATTTTTTTAGCCCCGATTGCAGTGAAAATCCCATTCTTTTTAGAATGGATTGTAACGGAAAGCGGGAAATAGCTCCAAAATAAAAATTGGCTTATAATTGAATTTCGGATGATTTATATTTTTCTAAACGTTTAATTTCTGATTAATTACGGCACGAACCACATCTATTGCTACTGTATTGTATTTGTCGTTCGGTATGATGATATCGGCAAATGCTTTTGTAGGTTCGATAAACTGTAAATGCATTGGTTTCAGAGTTGTTTGATAACGATTCAATACTTCGTTCATATCTCGGCCACGATCAGCGATATCTCGTTTTAATCGTCGAATTAGACGCTCGTCTGGATCAGCTTGTACGTATATTTTTACATCAAAAAGATCTCTTAATTCAGGATTGGTTAATATCAAAATTCCTTCCACAATCATTACTTTTCGTGGGTGAGTAAAGACAGTATCGCTGGTTCTATTGTGAGATACAAAAGAATAAACAGGCTGATCGATATTGTTTCCGGCTTTTAATTCTTTTAGATGTTGTACCAACAATTCAAAATCAATAGATCTTGGGTGGTCAAAATTAATTGCAGCTCTTTCTTCATAAGTCATTCCCACGTTTTCTCTGTAATAAGAATCTTGCGAAATAATACCTACTTCTGTTTCGGGTAATTCATTGACGATTTGATTGACTACAGTGGTTTTACCACTTCCTGTTCCACCTGCAATTCCAATAATGAGCATATAATTGTATTCTATAGTTTACCTAACAAAAATAGGAATTTAATTCAGAGTGAATTCGTTTTTTGCTAAATGTTTGCTAATTTGATATATTTATTTAGTGATAAGAATAAAAAAAGAGCGACTATTTTTAGTGCGCTCTTTTTGAAGTAATTTATTTGTTTTTCTTGGCTTTAATCATCATTTCTAACATATCCCACATCTCCGCAGGAATATCTTCTAATAAGTTAAATTGTCCGGCGCCTTTTAACCATTCGCCTCCATCAATCACAATCACTTCTCCGTTGATATAGGCTGAAAAATCAGAAACTAAATAAGCCGCCAAATTGGCTAATTCTTGATGATCTCCCACACGTTTTAGAGGGACTTTTTTAGCCATATCAAATTTTTCGGCTAAATCACCAGGTAATAATCTGTCCCAAGCACCTTTGGTAGGAAAAGGTCCTGGAGCAATGGCATTGGTACGAATTCCGTATTTTGCCCATTCTACAGCTAAACTTTTGGTCATAGCCAAGACTCCTGCTTTTGCAGTAGCGCTCGGTACTACATAAGCCGAACCGGTCCAAGCATAAGTAGTCACGATATTTAAAACGGTAGAGGATGCTTGTTTGGTGTCAATCCAATGTTTTCCAAAAGCCAACGTACAGTTTTTGGTTCCTTTTAACACAATATCAATTACGGTATCAAAAGCATTAGACGACAAACGTTCGGTTGGCGAAATAAAATTACCTGCAGCATTGTTCAATAAGATATCCACTTTACCAAAGGTTTTTAGTGTTTCTTGAAGCATGTTTTCAACTTCTTCATAGTGACGAACATCACATTGAATGGGTAAACAAGTTCCGCCAGTTTGGGTTTCTAATTCGGCAGCAGTATTTTTTAGTTTGTCTAAATCACGAGAAGTAATGGCTACTTTGGCTCCTAATTCTAAAAAATATTTAGTCATTGCTTTTCCTAAACCGCTTCCGCCACCTGTAACGACAATCACTTTTCCTTTCAATGCGTCATCACGCAGCATTTTATCTGTATAACTCATAGATGTATATTTTAAAGTAAATATACAATTATTTTATATGCACGCATACTAGTTGAATTAAAAAGAATGATTTTAATCATTACATTTTATGAATGATAAAAATGGTAGGGCGGTTATGCAAATCTACTTTTGTTTTTTTCCAATCACTTACTCTTAATGTTTTGATGTATTCAGTAGGTAAAGTAATATCGGTTGCAATACAAAGATGTGTGTTGGGCTGTAGCGTTTGTAGAATATCTTCTAACAGTTTGTTATTACGATAAGGAGTTTCAATAAAAATTTGCGATTGATTTTTGTCAAAAGACAATTTCTCTAAATTTTTTAAAACTGATTTTTTTTCGCTTTTGTCAATGGGTAAATACCCGTTAAAAGTAAAACTTTGTCCATTCATCCCTGAAGCCATCATGGCTAAAAGAATAGAGGAAGGACCAACAAGTGGAATGACTTGAATTCCTTTTTCGTGTGCCAATTTTACAATTACGGCACCCGGATCGGCAATGCCTGGACAACCGGCTTCACTCATTAAGCCTACATTTTTACCTTCTAATAAGGGTTGGATAAAACTTAGGTGTTCTCTTGCATCGGTATGTTTATTCAATGCAAAAAGAACGAGTTCTGATTGTTTCTTTTCAGGAAGCACCGCTTTTATTGACTTGCGCGCTGTTTTTTCATTTTCTACAATATAATAGTCAATGAATTCGATAGCCCTTTTTACCGTTTGAGGTAATACATCCATAGGGTCGCTTTCTCCCATAGTAGTTGGAATTAAATACAATTTTCCTAAAGATGTGTTCGTATTCATAACGGTGTGTTTTTAGATTTGGAAAATAGGGTTTATTGATGTTTAGCAATCAATTTTTGAGCAATAACGTCACAAACTTCATCTAGCATGGCATACACAATATCAAATCCGTTGTGCATTCCAAAATAGGGGTCAGGTACGTCTTGGTTTTGTTGAGGAGTTAACTCATTCATAATGAGTGTTACTTTTGCTTTTTGTTCATTGGTCTCCGCCAAAGCGATAACATTCTCGTAATTGGAATTATCCATTACAAAAATATAATCAAAAGTGTCAAAGTCGGCACTGCTGAATTGTCTTCCTCTTTGGTGTGAAATATCAAGACCGTTTTTTTGGGCTACAGCAATAGAACGTTCGTCGGGTGATTGACCAATGTGCCAAGAACCAGTTCCTGCTGAATCTACACTAAATTTATTTTGGGGTAATTTTGCGGCTAATATTCCTTCGGCCAAAGGTGACCGACAAATATTTCCCAAACAAACCATTACGATTTTTACGGACATTTGCTGTCTATAAGGTTAATTTTTTGTGGATATCCTCAACAAACTTTTTAAACTGTTTGTCTGTAGAAACTAGATTGTCAACGGTTTTACAAGCGTGCAATACGGTAGCGTGGTCGCGATCTCCAATTTGAGATCCAATGTTAGCCAAAGAAGCTTTGGTAAATTTCTTTGCAAAAAACATCGCTAATTGTCTTGCTTGAACAACGTGTCTTTTTCTAGTTTTAGATTGTAATGTTTCTAAGTCCAATTGGAAATAATCGGAAACAATTTTTTGAATATAGTCGATAGAAATTTCGCGTTTGACATTCTTTACGAATTTCTCTACGATGCTTTTCGCTAATTCAATTGTCACTTCTTTTTTGTTGAAAGAAGATTGAGCAATCAAAGAGATGATAGCGCCTTCTAATTCTCTAACGTTCGTTTTGATATTACGCGCTACATATTCAATAATTTCTTCTGGCATTTCAACACCGTCACGGTACAGAATGTTTTTCAAGATAGAAACTCTAGTTTCGTAATCAGGTTGGTGCAATTCGGCAGACAATCCCCATTTGAAACGAGACAATAAACGTTGTTCAATGTCTTGCATGTCAACAGGTGCCTTATCAGAAGTCAAGATAACTTGTTTTCCGTTTTGATGTAAGTAATTGAAAATATGGAAGAATACATCTTGAGTTCCTGATTTTCCAGAAAGGAATTGAACGTCGTCAATAATTAATACATCAATCAATTGGTAGAAATGAATAAAATCATTTCGAGTATTTTTCTTAACAGAGTCAATATATTGTTGCGTGAAAATTTCAGCAGAAATATACAAAACTGTTTTTTCTGGGTATTTGTCTTTAATTTCGACACCAATAGCATGCGCTAAGTGTGTTTTTCCTAAACCAACTCCTCCAAAAATTAATAACGGATTGAAAGAAGTTCCTCCTGGCTTATTGGCTACAGCCATACCCGCAGAACGTGCCAACCGGTTAGAATCTCCTTCTAAGAAATTGTCAAAGCTATAATTTGCATTCAGTTGCGATTCGATTTTTAAATTACGAATTCCGGGAATTACAAACGGATTTTTAAGTTCAGGGTTTAAATTTTTTAAAGGAGCGTCTACATCTTGCGGTTTCATTTGCAATCTGTTAGCACTTGGTAATTGTTCCGTGTACGGTTGTTTATTACCATAAGTGTTCTCCATTTTAATTTTATAGAGTAACTTTGCGTTTTTCCCGAGTTCTTTGGTAAGCGCAACTTTTAATAATTTAACGTAATGTTCTTCTAACCATTCGTAGAAAAATTTACTTGGTACTTGAATATATAATGCGTTATCGGTAAGCTCAACTGATTTGATTGGTTCAAACCAAGTTTTGTAGGCTTGGTCTTGAATATTATCTTTTATGAAAGATAAACAGTTTTCCCATACTGATTGAGCAGTTTTGTTCATATATTCGGTTAAATTATTTAAGTTTGGTTAACATTTTTATTACAAAAAAAGTGGGGCTGTTTTTGTAATTTTTTGGGAAAACAAATATGTGAACAAATTTCTTTAAAAAAAAATTATTCGATAGATTTTTTTGTAAAAATATTGTTGTATAGAGCTTTTTAGAATCATTAAAAATTAAATTGTAAATAATGAAAGATCATCAAATTCAAGTGCGTGTTCGCTACTCTGAAACAGACCAAATGGGGGTAGTATATCATGGAAATTACATTCCTTATTTTGAGATGGGGCGCGTGGAATGGTTGAGAAATAAGGGAGTTTCGTATAAAAGCATGGAAGAAGAAGGAATTGGGCTTCCTATTGTTTCAATGAATATCAATTACAAAAAATCAGCACGATATGATGAGTTACTCACTGTACATACTGCTTTCAAAAGTCAATCTTCGGTTAAGATAGAATTTGATTGTAAGATATATAATGAATTGAATGAGTTATTAACAACTGCCGAATTTATTTTGGTTTTTGTATCGCTCAAAACAGGTCGTCCAATTGCACCTCCAAATTATATTTTGGAACTTTTAAAGGATATGGAATAAATCGTTGAATTACTGCTTTTTTAATTTTTTTAAAGGCGTTTAATTTCGATTTCAAATAAGTTGTCAAAAATGTCGAAAATCATTTCGGCATTTTTTTTTCGGGTTTTGATTTCTATTTTTCCCAAAGCGAGTCCAGAATCTTCGTCTAATTCCATAGATTGAGTTACAATGTCTAACTTTTTTTCTTTGATTACCCGCATTACTTTATTCATGTTTTTGTAGTCAAACGAAATCAAAAAATGGATATCGATTGTTTTTTCAATTATTTCGGCTACTTCTAGAACCAATTGTGCTGTGGTTTTGTAGGCAGTAATTAATCCGCCTACTCCTAATTTGATTCCGCCAAAGATGCGAACAATGACCAAAAGTATATTGGTTAAGCCAAAAGATTGGATTTGCCCATAAATTGGAGCTCCTGCGGTATTACTAGGTTCGCCATCGTCATTCGCTCTATAACTTATTTTTTCTGTGCCAATTTGGTACGCATAACAATAATGAACTGCATGGGGATGCAATTTTCGTAATTGCTCAATAATTGGTTTTACTTCTTCTTCTGATTGAATAGGAAAAGCGTAACCAAAGAATTTACTGCTTTTTTCTTTGAACAAAATTTCTTCTGTAGCCTGAGCTATGGTAGTATAGGTGTCTTTGATTTCCAAAAGGCAGTTTGTAGTCTAAATTATTTTTTTGTCCAAAAGTTCAATTACATCTTCTTGACCCACTTGAAGATTCCAAACGTGTAGCCCTAAAGCTTTGGCAGCCTCAGTATTGTCTTTTTTATCATCTACAAATAAGGTGCGCTTTGGTGAAAGTTCGTGTTGACGAATTAGAGCATGGTAGATTTCGGCATCGGGTTTTCTCATTCCCATTTCGTATGAAAAATATACCTTTTCAAAACATTGATAAAAATCTCCGTAAAATGAAGCACCTTCTCTTTGTTCAAAATGGTCAATATGAATAGCATCGGTATTGCTCAATAAAAAGAGGCGGTATTTTTGAGACAATAATTGCAAAAATTCCAAACGGTGTAACGGAAAATCCAATAAAACAGCATTCCAGGCTGCTAAAATATCCTCTATTGTTGCAGTGGGGATGTGTTTCTTAATCCCTAATAAAAAATTATCTCTTGAAATTTGCCCTTTTTCAAACGAAATATTCAATCGGTCTAAATCTTCATTCCAAGAAGACAAACCTAATTTTTTTAGTCCATCAACTGTAGCCTGTTTGTCCAAATTGATGAAAATATCTCCAAAATCAAAAATAATAGTATCAATCATAATTGCTAATTATTAGTAATTCATCTGTTCCAATTTTTTCTTTTTTAGACGGAGTCTTATTCAATACAGGCGCTTTTATTCCGTTGCCGAATTTACTATTTCCAATAAATACTCGTCCCTCATCCCAAAGGTTGGTATCTATAAAAGTTTGTATTATTTGAGCGCCCCCTTCAATAATTACGGATTGGATTTGGTGTTGGTACAATCGTTCAACAATTTGTTGCGCTATATTCTCTTGAAAATCAATTACTTCAAAGATAGTGTTTTCAGAAGAAACTGTGTTCTTGTTTTTGGAAAAAACGATAGTTTTTGTTTGATTATCTAGGATATGTGCAGTTTCTGGAATACGATTGTTTTGGTCAATGACTACTCGAATAGGGTTATTGCCTTCCCAATCTCGAGCATTTAATTTTGGATTATCATCTATTACAGTTTGTGTACCTACTAAAATAGCTTGTTCCTCGGTGCGCCATTTATGAACCAATTGTCTGGAATACGAATTAGTAATCCAAAGAGGTTTTTGTTCTTTTTTTGTTAAAGGAGCAATAAAACCATCTTGTGTTTCCGCCCATTTCAATATAATATAAGGTCTTTTCTTTTCGTGAAACGTAAAAAAGCGCTGGTTGAGTTCGTAACATTCTTTCTCTAATACCCCAACAATGACATTCGCGCCAGCTTCTTTCAATCGCTTAATACCATTCCCAGCTACTTTTATATTAGAATCGACTGTGCCAATAACAACATTCGGAATTTTATTTTTGATAATCAAATCGCAACAGGGAGGTGTTTTTCCAAAATGACTACAAGGTTCTAAACTCACATAGATAGTTGCTTTGTCTAATAAAGATAGGTCTTTTACAGAACGGATGGCGTTGACTTCAGCGTGTGGTTCTCCTGCTTTTTGGTGCCAACCTTCCCCAATGATTTGACCATTATATACAATCACGCTGCCTACCATTGGATTGGGATAGGTAGTTCCAAAACCATTTTTGGCAAGTTCGATGCAACGAGCGATATAGTGTTCGTGATTGTTCATGTTACAAAAGTACTACTTTTTAGCTTTCCGATTTATGGGATAACTTTCGAAAATTGTAATAAACAATAGTTACTTTTGTGATTCAAATTAGCTTTTATACAAATGGAGAATTGGCTCATTAGAAAAATAGAGAAGAAAGACAATGCAGCAGTAGCACAATTAATACGCGCTGTTTTTGACGAATTGAATATTCCAAAAGTTGGAACCGCTTACGAAGACCCGTATTTGGATTTGATGTATGAGGAATACAACAAACCAAAATCTGTTTACTATGTAGTGGAACATGAAGGAAAAATTAAGGGGGTTGCCGGAATTGCTCCTTTAGAAAATGAAGCTCCAAGTATTTGTGAATTGCAAAAAATGTATTTTTTACCAGAAACTCGTGGGAAAGGCATCGGAAGCGAAATGATGGCTATTTGTCTGCAGTCTGCAAGGGAATTTGGTTTTGAAAAATGTTATTTGGAGACCATGCCATTTATGCATGCAGCACAAAAATTATACAAAAAATCAGGTTTTGAATACATTGATGCGCCCATGGGTTGTACAGGACATACCAGTTGCCCTGTTTGGATGTTACAAGATTTATAAAACGACTTTGATTTTCAAAAGATGACTATAAAACAATTCCGAGACCAATTTATTCAAGAACTGACTCCTCTATATGATGCAGGAGAAGCAGAGAGTTTTTTCTATCTCATTTTGGAGGCCAAACATCAGTTGAAGCATATAGATATTGCTTTGCAGCCCGAATTAGTATTGCCGGTTTCAGAATTGGAAATTTGGAATTCGATTTTGGAACAACTTAAAAGAGAAATTCCGATACAATACCTATTAGGCACCACTCATTTTTACGGATTGGAATTTGAGGTTAATGAGAACGTTTTGATTCCGAGACCTGAAACAGAAGAGTTGGTGGATTGGATAATCGAGAGTCAGAAGTTAGAAGTTAGAAATAAGATGGTAAAAATTTTAGATATTGGAACAGGTAGTGGTTGCATTGCCATTTCGTTAGCTAAGAATTTACCCAATGCGGAAGTTTTTGCTTTGGATGTTTCTGAAAAAGCGTTGGCTATCGCCCAAAAAAATGCCGAATTGAATCAAGTGCAAGTACAGTTTATCTGTCAAAGTATTTTGGAAACCGAAGATTTAGGACAGCAGTTCGATGTTATTGTTTCCAATCCGCCGTATGTGCGTCATTTGGAAAAACAAGAAATCAAGAAAAATGTATTGGATAATGAACCGCATTTGGCGCTTTTTGTAGCAGATGATGATGCGTTGATTTATTATCGAAAAATTGCCCAATTGGCACTAAAAAACCTAAGTCAAACAGGTCAATTGTATTTTGAAATCAACCAATATTTAGGACAAGAAATGTTGGATTTACTTCAAGAAATGGATTTCAAAAATAGTGAGCTGCGACAAGATATCTACGGTAATGATAGAATGACGAAAAGTACGAGGTAAGATATACGAATTACGATTTTTCGTAAATCCCATATCGTATCGTAAATAGCTTTATTCGTAACGTAACGCTTCAATTGGGTCCAATACAGCGGCCTTAATAGCTGGATATAAACCGGAAACAATGGCTACTATAAAACTAGTGATAAACGCCGCAATAATAGCACCCCAGGGAATAACAAAGTCAAAGTCTATAGCAGTTGCAATTCCAAAACCAATTAAGATTCCAAAAATAATACCTACCAATCCGCCCAATTGACCTATCAATAAAGTTTCGATAAAAAACTGAAAAGCAATTGTCGATTTTTTGGCTCCTAACGCTTTTCGAACGCCAATTTCTCGAGTACGTTCGGTTACTGAAACGATCATAATATTCATCAAAGCGATAGACGATCCTAAAACGGTAATTACTCCAATGAGCCATGAGGCCAATCCAAGGTATTTAGTAATTCCTAAGATTCGGTTAATCAAATCGTCGGAGCGTACCACACCAAAATTATTGTCTTTTACAGGGCTTAATTTTCGAACACGTCGCATCGTACTCGTTGCATTGTCAATGGCTTGGTCTAATACTTCTTTTTTGCCTACCATAACACTTACAGTGTAATTTATGTTAGGAGCAGTAAATAAAGAACGGGCTACTTGAATTGGGATTAAAACACGTAAATCTTGGCTGTTCCCAAAGGTGGAACCTTTCTCTTTTAATACCCCAATGACTTTAAACTTGGCGCCACGAATAGAGATAATTTTATTAATTGGATTGACATCTTTAAGTAATCCTTTCTCGAAATCAGATCCTACCACACACATATACGTATTGTTGTCAATATCAAAGCCATTGAAATTGCGTCCTAAACTAGTTTCTAAACCGGAGTTAGTAATAAAATTTTCATCAACTCCTACTACTGTAATTTCGGGATCGGTTTCGGCTGCTCCGTATTTTACTTCTGCATTTGAAGTGGCCGTAAAAGAAAGTGAAGTTTCCGTAAATGGAAATTTGAATTTATTTTGAAAAGCTACGGCTTCAGGGTACGAAATAATAGGATTGATAATTTCTCGTTCCTCATTTCCACGTCGTCTGGTTGTGTTTTCGTATTGGTTGATGTTGAAAGTGTTGGCTCCCATCGAAGCAAAATCGGCCGAAATGGTATTTTCTAATGCAGCCACGACAGTAAGAATTCCCACTAAAGCAGTAATGCCGATAGCAATAATCAATACGGTTAGTATGGTACGCAACAACTGGGTTCGAACTGAACCAATTGCAATCTTAACGTTTTCTTTGAATAAATTTAGCATAGTACCAATTTGTCACGAAAATACAATTTTTGTTACAAGTTTGCTGCAGAAGAGCGGATATTTATTTTAAAAATAAGATATTTGCACCACATTTCTATAGTTAGGAAGTTAAATCGTAAATCGTAAATCGTATATCGTAAATCGTAAATTCAAATGGCATCAAAACCAAGTATTCCAAAAGGAACCCGAGATTTTTCACCTACAGAGGTAGCAAAACGGCAGTACATTATCCAAGTAATCAAAAGCAATTTTGAGAAATTTGGATTTCAACCGATTGAAACACCTTCTTTTGAAAATTCAGAAACCTTAATGGGAAAATATGGCGAAGAAGGCGATCGCTTGATATTTAAGATTTTGAATTCAGGAGATTATTTGGCGAAAGCCAATGCGACTCATTTAGAAGCTAAAAATAGTACTAAATTGACGGCAAGTATTTCTGAAAAAGCCCTGCGTTATGATCTAACGGTGCCTTTTGCCCGTTATGTGGTGCAACATCAAAACGAAATAGAATTCCCTTTTAAAAGATACCAAATCCAACCAGTTTGGAGAGCCGATCGTCCTCAAAAAGGGCGTTTCAGAGAATTTTTTCAATGCGATGCCGATGTAGTAGGTTCGACTTCTTTGTGGCAAGAAGTAGAATTGGTGCAATTGTACGATGGTGTTTTTACGGCTTTAGGATTGAATGGTGTCACTATTAAAATCAACAATAGAAAAATCCTTTCTGGAATTGCAGAAGTGATTGGCGCTTCAGATAAATTAATCGATTTTACAGTGGCTTTGGATAAGTTGGATAAAATTGGTGAAGACGGTGTAAAGAAAGAAATGATGGAGAAAGGGATTTCGGAAACAGCTATTGCTAAGGTACAACCTTTGTTTAGCTTTACGGGAACTTTTTCGGAGAAAATCAATCAATTATCCGATTTATTAGCTGATTCAGACGAAGGAATGAAAGGGGTAGAAGAATTGCGTTTCATTTGTGATAAAGTCACAGCACTTGGCTTGGCAACCGCTATTTTAGATTTGGATGTCACTTTGGCTAGAGGCCTGAATTATTATACAGGAGCTATTTTTGAAGTAGCAGCACCTCAAGGTGTAGCTATAGGTTCGATAGGTGGAGGAGGACGTTACGATGATTTGACGGGTATTTTTGGTTTAAAAAATATGAGTGGAGTGGGAATCTCTTTTGGCTTAGACCGTATTTACTTGGTCGTAGAAGAATTGGGATTATTTCCAACTACTGTTACAGCGACTTCAAAAGCCTTGTTTATTAATTATGGCGAAAATGAAGCGTTTTATGCTATGAAAGCAATTAAAGCATTGCGTGAATCAGGAATAAAAGTAGAGTTGTATCCAGATAATGCCAAGTTAGCCAAACAATTTCAACATGCTGATAAAAGAAATATTCCTTTTGCAGTAATGGCGGGCGATCAAGAGATGAACTCGAATATATATACTTTAAAAAATCTTCAAACAGGTGAGCAAAAAGGGCTCAGTTTAGAAGAGCTGAAAAAAGTTTTAGCATAAAAAAAAGCTTCGTTTGATGGGAACGAAGCTTTTTTTAATATAAGGTATTACTGAATTAATAATTATTTAAAAACGAACCTTAATTTCAATTTAGGGATTCAATCCAAATTCGTGAACTGATTCGGGTACAAACTTACTCTAATCGAAAACGAAATAGTCTTAAAATTTTATTAAATTTTTTAGGGCTAAAAAAAGAGATTGGCAGAAAAAAATGAAATTAATTTCCCAACAAAATAACTGTCGTTAAGGTGACAATTTGACATTTTTGAAGATTTGGCAGTACTTTTGCAATCCAAAAACAAATAAAAATGAAGTTTAAGAATATTTTTAAAAATACAAGTACTATGACTACTGAAAAAACAGAAATCGATCAAGAAATAGAAGGAACACCAGTGGAAACACAGGCAAATGAAGAACAAGCGAGTGTCGAAGAATTACCTGTTGAAGAGCAATTAGCCTTAGATTTAGCGGCAGAAAAAGATAAATTTTTACGTTTATTTGCTGAATTTGAAAATTACAAAAGAAGAACTTCAAAAGAACGTATAGAGCTTTTTAAAACAGCTAATCAAGAAGTATTGTTAGCGATGCTTCCTGTTTTGGATGATTTTGACAGAGCTTTAGTTGAAATCAGTAAGTCAGGAGAGGAATCTTTAGTTAAAGGAGTAGAATTAATTCACGAGAAGTTAAAATCTACTTTGGTAGCCAAAGGTTTAGAAGAAGTTGAAGTGAAAGCTGGAGATGCATTTGATGCGGATTTTGCTGAAGCGATTACCCAAATTCCTGCACCTTCTGACAAAATGAAAGGAAAAATTGTAGATGTTCTGGAGAAAGGATACAAATTAGGAGAAAAAATTATCCGTTTCCCAAAAGTTGTTATTGGTAACTAAACCAAATCATATAATTTGGAATTATGAAAAAAGATTTTTACGAAGTATTAGGTATTTCAAAAAGTGCGGATGCAGCTGAAATTAAGAAAGCCTATAGAAAATCGGCAATTAAATACCATCCTGACAAAAATCCAGGTGATAAGGAAGCTGAAGAAAACTTCAAATTAGCTGCTGAAGCGTATGAAGTGTTGAGCGATCCTCAGAAAAAAGCCAAATACGATCAATACGGACATCAAGCATTTGATGGTGCGGGAGGTTTCGGCGGAGGTCATGGCGGAATGAATATGGATGACATTTTCAGTCAGTTTGGTGATATTTTTGGTGGCGGATTCGGTGGCGGATTCGGTGGCGGTAGAAGTAGTGGTCCTCGTCGTACCAAAGGAAGTAATTTACGTATCAAGGTCAAATTGACTTTGGAAGAAATTGCTAATGGTGTAGAGAAGAAAGTAAAAGTAAAACGTAAAGTTCAAGCTCAAGGTGTATCGTACAAAACCTGTTCGACTTGTAATGGTCAAGGACAAGTAATGCGTGTGACTAATACTATTTTAGGAAGAATGCAATCTGCTTCAACTTGTCCAACTTGCGGAGGAACAGGGCAGATTCTGGATAAAAAACCTGCGAATGCGGATTCACAAGGAATGATTCAAGAAGATGAAACCGTGGCAATCAAAATTCCTGCTGGAGTAGTGGACGGAATGCAATTGAAAGTCTCTAACAAAGGGAATGACGCACCAGGAAATAGTATTCCAGGTGATTTGATTGTTGCTATCGAAGAGATTGAACACGAGTACTTGAAACGTGAAGGCGAAAATTTACATTACGATTTATACATCAGTTTTTCAGAAGCTGTTTTAGGAGTTTCAAAAGATATTGAAGCCGTAAACGGAAAAGTAAGAATCAAATTAGAAGAAGGAATCCAATCCGGTAAAATTCTTCGTTTAAAAGGAAAAGGAATTCCAAGTTTAAATGGATATGGCAATGGCGATTTGTTAGTTCACGTGAATGTTTGGACTCCAAAAACATTGAACAAGGAACAAAAAGAATTTTTTGAGAAAAACATAGGAGATGAAAATTTCACTCCAAATCCTGAAAAATCAGATAAGTCCTTTTTTGAAAAAGTAAAAGACATGTTTTCTTAGTTTTTTTAACGAGTGAATAAAAAATTATTTTCCCATCCTTGTTCCATATAAGGGTGGGTTTTTTTATGTAACAAAACCAACTATTTAGGTACTAATTCTGTACTTTTACACAACCAAGTTTAAAGTGACTAAAATCAAAATTAAGAATGAGTATTTTACTTGAAGTTAATAAAATAGTGAAGCAATACGGCGATTACGTCGCGCTAAACGAAGTTTCTTTATCGGTTCCTAAAGGCAGTATTTACGGTCTGTTAGGTCCAAATGGAGCAGGGAAGACCTCGCTAATTCGTATCATCAACCAAATTACTTTACCTGATTCTGGTGAAATTATTTTGGATGGCGAAAAATTACAACCCAAACACGTGCAGTACATTGGCTATCTTCCTGAAGAAAGAGGGTTGTACAAAAGCATGAAAGTAGGGGAGCAATGTTTGTATTTGGCACAAATGAAAGGCTTAACTAAGGCTGAAGCCAAAAAACAATTGGATTATTGGTTTGACCGATTGGGAATTCAAGGTTGGTGGAATAAAAAAATACAAGAGCTTTCCAAAGGAATGGCACAAAAAATCCAATTTGTAGTTTGTGTGTTGCACCAGCCGAAATTGTTGATTTTTGATGAGCCGTTTTCAGGTTTTGATCCTGTGAATGCCAATGTAATTAAAGAAGAAATTTTAGCGTTAAAAGAACAAGGTTCGACCATTATTTTTTCGACGCATCGAATGGAAAGTGTGGAAGAATTATGTGATGATATTGCGCTAATTCATCAATCCAATAAATTGATTGAAGGAAAATTGGACGATGTGAGAAAACAGTTTAGAACCAATAGTTTTGAAGTAGGTATTCTTTCAGACAATGTGGAAGGATTGATGTATGACATTACTCAAAAATTCACTTTGGCACCGGCGCAATTTAAATCGTTGAATAATGAATTGAAATTAGAAGTTCAACTGGGTAATGCGAGTCCGAATGAGTTGTTACATATTTTGACTCAACGCGGACAAGTCACTCATTTTATGGAGAAAATACCGAGTGTAAATGATATTTTTATTCAAACCGTAACCAGTAAATAAAAGTTAAATGAGCATCATTTCATTAATTATTAAAAGAGAGTTCATTGCCAAAGTGCGCAATAAATCCTTTATTGTAATGACTTTTCTAAGTCCGTTATTATTTGTAGGTATCGCTTTATTTGTAGGTTATTTGAGTTCCATGAAAGCGGACACCAAACAAATTGCGATTCATGATGAATCAGGTCGGTTTGTCAATGAATTTCTAGCCAAAAACAACACTTCGGAAGAATACAACTACCTTGATTTAACAGCAGTAGATTTGCCTACACTTAAAAAGAGTATTGTGGACGAAGCTTACGAAGGGGTTTTGTTCATTCCAAAAGCAAAAGACAATGCGGCTTTAGAAAACCAAATTCAGTTTATTTCGAACGAAAGTCCAAGTATTTCGTTTATTGAAAAAACACAAGAAGTTATTGCTAAAAAAATGACTTTGACTAATTTAGAAGCAGCGCATTTGGACACGTTAGCTATTCATCAGGCAGAAGCTAAAGTTACTATTAATTTGAAGAAAGCTTCGGGAGAACAAAGTTTGAAAGGCTTGAACGAAATTAAAATTGCCATTGGCGGCGCTTTTGGTTATTTGATTATGATGTTTATTATCATTTATGGTAATATGGTGATGCGTTCTGTGATTGAAGAAAAAACCAACCGAATTATCGAAATTATTATTTCATCGGTTAAACCGTTTCAATTAATGATGGGAAAAATCATTGGGACTTCCTTGGCGGGAATTTTGCAATTCTTTATTTGGGCAATCATAGGATTGAGTTTGATGTTTTCGGCTTCTCTATTTTTTGGAGCACCAATAGGAGCAACTAATCGAATTCCACCCGAAATGGTACAATCAGCGCAACATGAATTTGCTAACACAGCTCAATTGTATATTGCTGAAATTTGGAATTTACCTATTGCTACTATTATTATTAGTTTTGTAATCTATTTTATTGGGGGCTACTTTTTGTATAGTTCTTTTTACGCATCCATTGGTGCAGCGGTAGATAATGAAACTGATTCGCAACAATTTTTATTACCTATTATTATGCCTTTGGTGTTAGGGGTTTACATTGGATTTTTTACTGTAGTAAACGATCCACACGGCACCGTAGCTACTGTTTTTTCAATGGTGCCGCTAACTTCGCCAATTGTGATGTTGATGCGCATTCCGTTTGGTGTACCTTTGTGGCAAATTGCACTTTCAATTACTATATTATTTGCTACTTTCTTTTTAGTGGTTTGGTTTGCATCTAAAATTTACCGTGTAGGAATTTTGATGTATGGAAAAAAACCAACATGGAAAGAATTGTATCGATGGCTAAAGTATTAATGTGTAGTAGTTTAAAAGGTTATTTGTTTAAAAGTTTAACCAAATAACCAAATCAACAAATAACCGGTTCAAAAATGAGTAAAATATTAATCATAGAAGACGAAGCCGCTATCCGAAGAGTTTTAGTTAAAATTCTTTCGGAAGAGAATACGACTTATGTTGTGGAGGAAGCTGAAGACGGTGCTGCGGGTTATGAAAAGATAAAAAATACCGATTACGATTTGGTTTTGTGCGACATCAAAATGCCAAAAATGGATGGTGTCGAATTACTCGAAGCGGTAAAAAAAATAAAACCAGAAATTCCGATGGTCATGATTTCGGGTCATGGCGATATGGAAACTGCAATAAATACCATGCGTTTGGGGGCGTTTGATTACATTTCAAAACCGCCTGACTTGAACCGATTATTGAATACCGTTCGAAATGCGTTGGACAAAAAGCAATTGGTAGTCGAAAATAAAATACTGAAGAAAAAAGTCAGTAAGAACTACGAAATGATTGGCGAAAGCGAGGCAATTAACCATATCAAATTACTGATTGAAAAAGTAGCACCAACTGAAGCCCGTGTTTTGATTACAGGTCCTAACGGAACCGGAAAAGAATTAGTAGCCCATCAATTGCATGAAAAAAGTGAACGCGCTAATTTCCCTTTGGTAGAAGTGAATAGTGCTGCTATTCCATCAGAATTAATTGAAAGCGAATTATTTGGTCACGTTAAAGGCGCTTTTACTTCGGCGGTGAAAGACCGTGCGGGTAAGTTTGAAGCGGCTGATAAAGGAACGATTTTCTTAGATGAAATTGGCGATATGAGTCTTTCGGCTCAAGCCAAAGTATTGCGCGCTTTGCAAGAAAATATGATTACACGAGTGGGTGCCGACAAAGACATCAAAGTCGATGTGCGTGTGGTAGCGGCAACGAATAAAGATCTGAAAAAAGAAATTGCTGAAGGGCGTTTTAGAGAAGATTTGTACCATCGTTTGGCGGTGATTTTAATCAAAGTGCCTGCGTTAAACGATAGGAGAGATGACATTCCGATGTTGATAGCTCATTTTGCAGAAAAAATTGCTTCCGAGCAAGGCACTGCGGTTAAGACGTTTTCAAAAGCGGCAATTCAGTTATTGCAAGAATACGATTGGACAGGAAATATAAGAGAATTACGCAATGTAGTGGAGCGTTTAATTATTCTGGGAGGAAATGAAATTTCTGAGAATGATGTGACACTCTTTGCGAGTAAATAAAAAAGCGAGTAAAAAATTTACTCTTAATAACAGAAAATGAAACTAAAAAAAATAAACGAAGCCCTTCAAAATGCTTTAATCGAAAGTGGTTTAACCGAAGCCAATGAGTTGCAACAAGAAACATTTTCTACGATTAAAAGTGGAGCCGATTGTTTGATTGTAGCGCCAAAGGGTAGTGGTAAAACGACTACGATTGTCTTGAATGTGATTCAGCAATTAGTTGGAAAACAAGAAGAATCGCCACGGGCGCTAATCATTGTTGAAGATAAAGCGAAGGTGTTGGAAATGGAAGCTTTGTTTGAAGAATATGGGAAATATGATCCGTTAGAAGTGTATGGAGTTCATGACAAAGGAGATACGGATTATGATAAAAATTACATCTCTACAGGTATTGACGTATTGATTGGTACACCCAATAAATTGAATGATATGTTCTCAACTGCGGGTTATAATGTTAATCGTTTGAAACTTTTTATTTTAGATGATGCCGATCCTATTTTGAAATTGCGTCATGAAACTAAAATCATGCGTATTTCCAATAGTATAGCCAAAACCCAACGTATCATTTTTACAGAACAATATACAGAACGTGTAGCTATTTTGGCAGATAAAATGTTGTTAGAGCCGTTTGAATTTGATTTTGAAGAAGACGAAGAAAGCGAAGAAGAGGAAGAATAAAAAATAGAAAAAGAATTATGGGATTAATGAAAGTGTTTTCTGGAAGTGAAGTCTTAGCGATGAGCTTGCAGGAAAAATTAGAAGAAGCGGGAGTGACTACAATGAAGAAAGACAATATTCAATCGGCACGATTGGGTGGTTTTGGTAATGCTGATTTGGCGGTGGAATTGTTTATTCAGGAAACCGATTTTGCCAAAGCCAATCCGGTGATTGAAGAATTCAGAATGAGTATTTAATTTCGAAATCTTGTTGAGATGAAATACAAAATGCTGGTTTTGGACATGGACGACACCTTGTTGACCGATGACCATACCATTTCAGAAGAAAATAAAAAAATGTTAGCTCAAGCCAAAGATTTAGGAGTATATGTTGTTTTGGCTTCTGGCCGACCAACGCCTGCCATGACCGCTTATGCCAAAGAATTGCAATTGGATGATTCGTATATGATATCCTATAACGGGGCTGTGATTACAGATTTGTCCAATGATGAAATTATCTTTGAGCAAACCTTAACCCAAGAACAAATTCATGCTTTGTACGATTATAGTGTACAGCACAAAACCCATATTATCACGTATGTGAATAATCAAATTGTGAGTGAAACGGACTCGCAATACATTGATATTGAAAAAAATATTACAGGTTTAGCACACAATAAAGTCCCTGATTTTAAAGCCGAAGTACAATCTTCAGCCATTAAATGTATTTTGCTGGAAGATCCTGAGTATTTGAAAAATGTGGAAACCCATTTGAAACAGGCTATGCCGCATTTGAGTGTATGCATGTCCAAACCTTTCTTTTTGGAAGTAGCACAAAACGGGATTGATAAAGCCGCTAGTATTCGGTTTTTAGCCGATAAATTGAATATTCATCAGCAAGAAATTATTGCGGTGGGCAATGCTGGAAACGATTTAACTATGGTAGAATATGCTGGTTTAGGTGTTTGGGTGGATAATGTAACTCCTGAATTGCGTGACCGTGCCGACGTAATTGTGGCTTCCAATAACGACCACGGTGTAGCTGAGGTGGTGAGACGGTTTATTTTGAATTAGTCATTGTAGTAACGCGTTTTAGACTCTCTAATTACGCTATTTTATATGTTGTTTTTTGTACGTATTTTTGTCCCGCGAAAGGGATAGCAGCGGCATCCTTTTGTGAAGCGATAGCGGAGCAAAAGATACAGCGAATAGCCCGACCACAGGCTGGGATAAATGGGTTTTACCCATTGGATAATCTGCCTGGGGTTTCGCCCAAAAAAATCAAAAGAATGTCAGAAAGAAAAAAAGTAGCTTTTTATACGCTAGGTTGTAAACTGAATTTTTCGGAAACTTCGACTATTGCACGTAATCTACAAGACGAAGGTTTTGACCGTGTGGATTTTGAAGAAGTGGCAGATATGTATGTAATTAATACCTGTTCTGTAACTGAAAATGCCGATAAGCAGTTCAAACAAGTGGTGCGAAAAGCGATGAAGTTGAACGACAAGGCTTTTGTGGCTGCGGTGGGTTGCTATGCGCAGCTGAAACCGGAAGAATTAGCAAATGTTGATGGAGTAGATTTGGTATTGGGTGCGACAGAGAAATTCAAATTAGCTGATTATGTGAATGATTTGTCTAAAAATGATTTTGGCGAAGTGCATTCGTGTGAGATTGCCGAAGCGGATTTTTATGTTGGAAGTTACTCGATAGGCGACCGAACTCGTGCTTTCTTAAAAGTACAAGACGGTTGCGATTACAAATGTACCTATTGCACAATTCCTTTGGCAAGAGGAATTTCTCGAAGTGATGCCTTAGAAAATGTCTTGCAAAATGCCAAAGAAATTTCGGAGCAAAACATCAAGGAAATTGTGTTGACTGGAGTTAATATTGGCGATTATGGTAAAGGGGAATTTGGGAATAAAAAACACGAACATACTTTTTTAGATTTGGTGCAAGCTTTGGATCAAGTGGAAGGTATTGAACGATTGCGAATTTCGTCAATCGAACCGAATTTGCTAAAAAACGAAACGATTGATTTTGTGTCCAAAAGCAAGACTTTTGTACCTCATTTCCATATTCCGTTGCAATCCGGAAGTAATGACATATTGAAATTAATGAAACGCCGTTATTTACGTGAAGTGTATACCGACAGAGTCAATCAAATCAAAGAAGTGGTGCCTCACGCTTGTATTGGTGTGGATGTAATTGTGGGATTTCCAGGAGAAACTGACGAACATTTCTTAGAAACCTATCATTTCTTGAACGAGTTGCCTATTTCGTATTTACATGTGTTTACCTATTCCGAGCGTGATAATACCGAAGCTGCTGTAATGGGAGGTGTTGTTCCTGCCAATGTACGTGCCAAACGTAGTAAGATGCTCCGCGGATTATCTGTTAAGAAACGTCGTGCTTTCTACGAAAGCCAGTTGGGAACAGAAAGAACCGTTTTGTTTGAAGTAGAAAATAAAGAAGGTTATATTCATGGCTTTACTGAAAATTATGTCAAAGTAAAAGCGCCTTGGAATCCTGAATTGGCCAATACATTACGCAAAATTCAGTTGACACAGATTGACGAAGACGGAAGCGTTCGAGTTCAATTTGTGGAAGCCTTAGCTTAATTATAACTAAAAGGCAACTGCCTTACAAAACCCTCAACCTATTTTGAAATTAGCTACCTATACTAAAGAGTTTTCTTATAATATTAAATTGGCTTATCCAGTTATTTTAGGAATGTTAGGCCATACCTTGATTGGAATAGTAGATAATTTTATGGTGGGCAATTTAGGTTCTACTGAATTGGCTGCGGTTTCTTTAGGCAACAGTTTTATCTTTATTGCCTTATCTTTGGGAATAGGTTTCTCAACGGCTATTACGCCTTTGATTTCTGAAGCGGATGCTGAAAAAGACGATAAAAAAATCAGAACAACCTTTCATCATGGCTTGTTGTTGTGTACGGTTTTGGGAGTTGCTTTATTTAGTGTAACGGTTTTGTCTAAACCCATCATGTACTTGATGCACCAGCCTAAAATTGTGGCAGATATGGCAGCTCCATATATTGACTGGGTGGCTTTTTCATTGATTCCTGTGATTATGTACCAAGGCTACAAGCAATTTGCTGATGGTTTGTCTGAAACAAAATATTCTATGTATGCCATTTTTATGGCCAATGTGGTGCATGTTTTCTTCAACTATGTTTTAATTTATGGCGTATGGATTTTTCCTAAAATGGGTGTTTTAGGTGCTGCTTTAGGAACTGTTATTTCTCGAATTATGATGGTGGTTTTCCTTCATTTGCTGTTGAGACATAATGAGAAATTTAGAAAATACTTTAAGAACTTTAGTTTTAGAGAAATTAAAAAGTCAATGCTGCGAAAAATCATCGATTTAGGTTTGCCTTCTGCCATGCAAATGTTGTTTGAAGTGACTTTGTTTACTGCTGCGATTTGGCTTTCGGGTTCTTTGGGAAAAAACAATCAAGCGGCGAACCAAATTGCATTGACTTTAGCGTCCTCTACTTTTATGGTGGCCATGGGATTGAGTGTTACAGCCATGATTCGGGTGAGTCATAGTAAAGGAATGGCTGATTTTAAAAATATGATTATTGTAGCTCGTTCTATCTTTTTGTTAGCTATTATTTTAGAAACGATATTCGGAATTGTATTTGTGGCATTTCACAATTACTTACCGCATTTGTTTTTAAACATGAGTGATTCAGCTCAATATTTAGATAATCAAGAAATTATAAGCATTACCGCTCAGTTACTTTTAGTAGCGGCAGTATTCCAATTGTCAGATGGAATTCAAGTAGTCGTTTTAGGCGCATTGCGTGGATTACAAGATGTGAAAATTCCCATGTATATTACTTTTGTTGCCTATTGGTTGATTGGTTTTCCAATCTCATTTTATCTAGGCCGTTACACTGAGTTGAAAGCGGTTGGAATTTGGATAGGACTTTTGGCAGGATTGTCAGCGGCGGCTTTATTTTTGTATATTCGCTTTGCGAGAATCTCCAAACGATTAGTTGCTGAAAATTAGTTTTACAACTTTAAATATGTAACTTTAGTTTTGGTTATTAGACCAATACAATAGTTTAACCTTCCTAAATCAAAAAAAAATGATCGTATTTATTATTCTTGGAATTATCTTGTTATTGTTGAGTTTTTCATTGAAAAACAACAGCACCCCTTTTTCTAAATATTCGAACGTTCTTAAATTAATCGGTTTCGTGGTGATTGCTCTGGGGCTTTTTTCGTCGATGTTTAAACAAATTGACGCAGGAAAAGTAGGTGTAAAATCATTATATGGAAATGTAGAGCCAGATGTTTTAGAAAGTGGATTACATATTATTAACCCACTTTTGGATGTTACCGATTTTGATATACAAACTCAAAATTACACTATGTCAGCGATTCATGGCGAAGGCGCTCAAGAAGGTGACGATGCCATCCGAGTATTATCTAACGACGGATTGGAAGTAGTAATTGATTTGACGGTTTTATACCGAATTTCTCCTGAATCGGCGCCTAAGATTTTTAAACAAATTGGTGTAAATTATACGGATAAAATTGTTCGACCAGTTACCAGAACTCGTATTCGTGACAACGCAGTTTATTACGATGCGGTGGCCTTGTATTCTACCAAACGAAATGAATTTCAACAACGTATTTTCAAAACCATTGAAGCTGATTTCAAAACTAGAGGTTTAATTTTAGAACAGTTGTTGATTCGAAATATCAATTTGCCAACTTCTGTAAAGGCATCTATTGAAAGTAAGATTAATGCAGAACAAGATGCTCAAAAAATGACATTCATTTTACAAAAAGAAAAGCAAGAGGCAGAACGTAAACGAGTAGAAGCACAAGGTATTGCTGATTATCAACGAATTATTTCAACAGGTTTGTCAGACAAACAATTGCAATACGAACAAATTAAAGCCCAAAAAGAATTAGCGGCTTCGCCCAATACCAAAATCATTTTCATGAATGGTAAAGGCAATGCACCTGTAATTCTTTCGGATAAATAATCAATTAACGTTTAAACACATACAATGGAATTACCAAAATTTTTATTAGGCGACAATACCGATTTTCCAGATGATATTTTTATCATCCATTTAGATTACCCTCGTTTCATTATTAATTTGAAAGACGATGAGGTGGAGTTTATGGAAGAAGCCGAAGACTTAGATGAAGCGGAATTGAATGCAGAAATGGAAGCCTTAATTGTAGCTGCCAATGAATTTTATGATCGAGAAATTGGTCGATACGAAGAATAAACTATTTAGTAAAATACTTTTCTAACAATAAAGTGGCGGCTGCAAAGGGTGAAATTTCATCATTTTGCACCGCTTTTTTTGTGGATTTAAGCAATTGTTGAATTTTAAAATCGCTATAAAAATTCGATTTTAGTTGGTCGTTAATGGTCTCCAGCATCCAAAATTGATTTTGTTCTTTGCGCTTTTCAAAGAAATAGTAATTGGATTGAGTTAGGTTTAAAAATTCAGTTATGGTGTTCCAAACTTCAGGAATACCTTCGGAAGTAAGAGCGCTACAAGTAGCTGTCTTAGGAGTCCATCCTGATTTTTTGGCTGGGAATAAATGCAAGGCACGATTGAATTCGACTTTGGCAAATTGCGCTTTTTTGATATTGTCTCCGTCAGCTTTGTTGATGACAATAGCATCTGCCATTTCCATTATACCTCTCTTAATACCTTGAAGTTCATCGCCAGCTCCAGCAATTTTTAAGAGTAAAAAGAAATCGACCATGCTGTGAACCGCAGTTTCGCTTTGTCCTACACCAACTGTTTCAATGATAATAGTATCAAATCCAGCTGCTTCGCAAAGCGTGATTGTCTCACGGGTTTTTCGAGCTACTCCTCCTAATGTTTCCCCAGAGGCTGATGGACGAATAAACGCATTGGGGTCTTTGACTAACTCTTCCATTCGGGTTTTGTCTCCCAAAATACTCCCGTGACTAATAGTACTACTTGGGTCAACAGCCAAAACGGCTACTTTTTTTCCAAGGCTTGTCAAGTGTTTTCCAAAGGCTTCAATAAAGGTGCTTTTTCCCACACCTGGAACTCCTGTGATACCAATTCGTACCGATTGATTCGCATGAGGCAAACAACTATTGATGATGGTATTGGCTTTTGCCAAATGAATCGGATTGGTACTTTCAATCAAGGTAATAGCACGACTTAAAGCGGTTATGTTCCCAGCTAGAATTCCTTCAACGAGTTCCTCGGCTGAAGGCTGTACTTTTCGAGAGTGTTGGATATGTTCCACAGACTGACTACTGATGATTTCGGGTTGCGAAATGCCAGCTTTTTCTTGTAATGCCGAAGAATGTGCTTTTTTAGAATTCAAGTCAAAAGGATTTGAATAGTAAAAATACTAAAATATACTTGTGCCTACTTTATAAAGGCAGATTTATTTTAGCATATTGCAACAACATAATGGTTTTGGCATCAGTTATTTCGCCAGAAGTTATCATTTGGTAGGCTTCATTAAATGTGTATTCAAGTACTTCGATATTCTCGTGTTCTTCTGCAAGTCCGCCACCTTCCGAAACTTTCATTTCGGATTGGTATTCACCAATAAAAAAGTGTAAAATTTCGGTTACAGATCCAGGAGACATATACGATTGAAACACCTTCTTAACTGATGAAAGGCGGTAACCAGTCTCTTCTTCCGTTTCTCGAATAATGCATTCTTCCGGATTTTCAGTATCCAATAAACCAGCACAGGCTTCAATTACCATTCCGGACCTATTCCCATTTAAATAAGTTGGCAGTCGAAACTGTCGTGTTAAAACCACTGTTTTTTTAGCACTATTGTACAATAAAATCACAGCGCCATTACCACGGTCGTACACTTCTCGAACTTGAGTTTCGGAATCGTTCAAGTCCATTTGGTAGTCAAACGTTACTTTCTTTAAGATATACCAATTATCAGAAAGTAATTCGGTTTTTTGGATCGTTATTTTTGGGTTTTTCATTACAATTAAGGTTTTGGATTTCTGGTTTTAAGAGCTAGGTTTTTAAAAGTCGTTCCCCAATTGTTATTGTTGTTATTATTAGGAAATCCATCTCGTGTCATTAATGCATCTTGATCGGACTCGTCTTTTTTCCAAACCCAAGCACAAACAGAAATTCCTTTGTCGTAAATTAAGTTTAAAAACGGATCGGGATTCATTAAAACACCAGCATTCATTGGAGCTGTTTCTCCAAAAATGATTGGTAGATTATATTGATTCAATGTGTTAAGGCGATTGTTTATATTAGTAGGTGAATCTAATAGCCATTTTTCGTAGGCGTGAATGTCAAATAGAATATTGGATTTACCCACTAAAAATTCGTTGCCTTTATTGAGTAATACACTTTCATCTTGCCCTTGTTCAGCACAGGGAATTATTACGATGTTTTTATTGCCTGTTGCTCGAATTATTGCAGTTAATTCGTTCATGTTTTGTAACCAAATAGCATCTGTATAACCATCCGCTCTATCGTATCTGTAAGGTTCGTTCCATACCTCGATCCATACATCATTTTGATCTTTGAATTGAATAGCCCATAATCGAAGTTTAGCTTTATACTCTTCCCACCAAGATACAGTTGCGGGCGATTTTCCAGTAAATAGAGTAGAAGGGTTTCCATCCCAACCAAATGCGCAAATCCAACTTATTTTATTTTGCTTTCTATTTTCATCAACTATATTTTGTAACGAATAAATGTATTTTCCATTGCTATCTTGTATCGGATTTCCTGTAAGAGGAGTTTCTTTGATGTTGCCAATAAACTCTCGAGCAATATCAAGATTCCAAGAATTCATATCGGAACTACCAGCGCCAAATACATGAAAGGTATTAGCACCAATCAATTGAATGTTTTTTGAGTTGTACGTAAGTTTAGAATTAATTATTTGATAACCAGAATTAGTATTGATATTACTTTCTTCTTTTTGGCAGGAGCCAAAAAGGAAAAGTAAAACAAACGATTTTGTAATTAAATAGCGATGCTTCACAAGAAATCAATTTAAAAAGTAAATGTATGCTTTTTATAAAAAAAAAACGCTCTGAATTTTCAGAGCATTTTTAACTATTTATTTCAATATCGTTTGTTTTCTATCTGGTCCAACAGAAACAATTTTAATTGGTACTTCCACTTCTTTTTCGATGAACTCGATGTACTCTTTCAATTCTTTTGGTAATTCATCGTAAGTAGTCATACCCGTTAAATCAGCTTCCCATCCTTTGAATTCTTTGTAGATAGGCGTTACGTTTTCTTCTTCAATGTTGTAAGGGAAATGACTGATTTTTTGTCCTTTGTAGTTGTACTCAGTACATACTTTAAGAGTTTTAAATCCAGAAAGAACGTCGCCTTTCATCATCATCAATTGAGTAACTCCGTTAACTTGAATCGCATATTTTAAAGCGACTAAGTCTAACCAACCACAACGTCTTTGTCTTCCGGTTACTGAACCAAATTCATTTCCGATTTTTGCCATTGTAGCGCCATCTTCGTCAAAAAGTTCGGTCGGGAAAGGGCCGCTTCCTACACGAGTTACGTATGCTTTAAAAATTCCGTACACTTCTTTGATTTTGTTAGGAGCAATTCCTAAACCAGTACAAGCACCTGCTGCTGTAGTATTCGATGAAGTTACAAATGGATAGGTTCCAAAATCAACATCTAACAACGAACCTTGAGCTCCTTCGCATAAAATTGATTTTCCTGCTTTTTGCGCTTGGTGTAAATATTCTTCACTATCGATGAAGTCTAATTTTTTTAATTCTTCAATAGCTTCAAAGAATTCTTTTTCCATTTCGGCTAAGTTGTATTGAATAGCTACATCGTAGAATTTAATCATTTCTTCGTGTTTGTCAGCCAAAGCACGGTAACGATCTTTGAAATCAGCTAATTCAATGTCTCCCACACGAATACCGTTTCTACCAGTTTTGTCCATATATGTTGGTCCAATACCTTTCAAAGTCGAACCAATTTTGGCTTTCCCTTTTGCAGTTTCTGAAGCCGCGTCTAACAAACGGTGTGTTGGTAATATTAAATGTGCTTTTCTAGAAATAATCAATTTGCTTTTGATATCAATATTGAATTTCTCTAAACCTTCAATTTCTTTTTGAAAAACTACTGGATCAATTACTACTCCGTTTCCAATGATGTTCACTGCAGTTTTGTGGAAAATTCCTGAAGGAATAGTTCTAAGAACGTGCTTAATTCCGTCAAATTCTAAGGTATGTCCAGCATTGGGTCCTCCTTGAAAACGAGCAATAATGTCGTACTTAGAAGTTAATACATCAACAATTTTTCCTTTTCCCTCATCTCCCCATTGTAATCCTAATAGTAAATCTATGGTCATTCTGTGTGTTATTTGTGTTGTTTATATTGGCTAGAATTACGTTTAATTCTAATTAGTTGTTTTTTTATTTCCGTATAAATACAAAGAGTGGTTGGTGATTTCAATATCAAAAATTTCCTCGATGGTTTTTTTTATAGTTTGAATTCGTGGGTCGCAAAATTCAATCACTTCTCCAGTATCAGTCATAATGATATGATCGTGTTGTTTGTCAAAATAGGATTTTTCGTAATGGGCTTGATTTTGCCCAAATTGATGTTTACGAACTAAAGCACAATCCAAAAGTAATTCGATAGTATTGTACAAAGTTGCCCTGCTGACACGGTAGTTTTTATTTTTCATTTTGATGTATAGGTTTTCTATATCAAAATGCTCTTCACTTTCGTAAATTTCCTGAAGGATAGCATAACGCTCTGGAGTTTTGCGATGTCCTTTCTTTTCAAGATACAATGTAAAAACGTTTTTTACAATCTCTTGATTTTTATTATTGTCTGTGGAAATAAGTGTCATATCCTGCAAAGATAATTTTTTTTGTTTAATCTCTAAAGTTCAGTTGATAAGTTTGCCTTTTGTTGAAAAATCAATTAGGAAGAATATTCTCGACTCACTTTTTCGATACCTTCAATTTTACGAATATTGTTGATTAATTTTTTCAAAATAGTATTGTTTTGCACCACCACAGTCACTTGTCCGTGAAAAATCCCTGCATCTGTACTCAATGAAATACTTTGAATATTGACATTCATATTATTCGAAATGACTTTGGTTAATTGATTAGTCAATCCTAACGAATCCATTCCTGTAATTTTGATAATCGCTTTGAATTCTTCTTGGGTAGAATCAATCCATTTGGCAGCCATAATTCGATACGCATAATTCGATTGTAATCCAATGGCGTTAGGACAATCGCTTTTATGAACTTTAATGCCTTCATTTACTGTGACAAAACCAAAGACATCGTCTCCTGGTATTGGGCTACAGCACGGTGAGAACTTATAATCTAATTTGTCGTGTTCTTTTCCGAAAACGAGCATGTCATAATTACTATTGACGATAGGTTTGTTGATTTCTTCGTCTGGAGTAGCTGCATTCCGTTTGATTTTATTTTTGAAGAAACTAATGAATGTATTACTTTTTTGAGCAGCATAGTCTTTCAGTTGTTGGTTTTCAATCGCTCCAATTCCAACACGGTAAAATAAATCTAAACTTGTTTTTAGTTTAAAAAAGTTGACTAATTCGTTAACGGTTTTCTCGTTTAAAGTTATTTTTAAATGTTTTAATTTACGAGTTAACAGTTCTTTTCCTTCTTCGCCAATTTTTTTGATGTCCTCATTAAGAACATTTTTTATTTTAGTTTTAGCTCTTGCTGTAGTTACAAAATCAAGCCAGTGTGTTGTTGGTTTTTGGTTTGGAGAAGTGATGACTTCAATTTGATCCCCACTTTTTAATTCGTAATTAAGAGGTACTAATTTTCCATTAACTCGTGTTCCTCTGGTGCGAATTCCAATTTCAGAGTGAATACCAAAAGCAAAATCAAGAGAAGTAGCTCCTTTGGGTAGCGATTTGATATCTCCTTTTGGCGTAAATACAAAGATTTCTTTGGAATACAAATTCATCTTGAAATCTTCTACAAAATCTACTGCATTTGTTTCGGCATTTTCTAAGGCTTCTCGCAATAAATTCAACCAAACATCTAAGCCGCTTTCTTCGGTTGCTCCATTTTTATATTTGTAATGTGCGGCATAGCCTTTTTCGGCAATTTCGTCCATACGTTCGCTTCGAACTTGAATTTCTACCCAGCGTCCTTTAGGTCCCATTACGGTAATGTGCAAGGCTTCGTAACCGGTTGACTTTGGAGACGAAATCCAATCTCGCAAGCGGCTCGGACTTGGACGATAATGGTCGGTTACAATGGAATAGATTTTCCAAGCTAAAAATTTCTCGTCGTGCGGATTTGATTTGTACACTATTCGCAAAGCGAATTTGTCGTAGACTTCGTCAAAGCTAACTCCTTGCGCCTTCATTTTTCTGCGAATGGAGTAAATGGATTTTGGACGCCCTTTTATGATATATTCAACTCCTTCTTCGTCTAATGATTTTTTTAGAACATCTGAAATGTCTTTGATATAAGCGTCTTGTTCTTCTTTAGTTTCTTTAATTTTGCTTAAAATATCATTGTAAATAGCAGGTTCTGTGTATTTTAATCCTAAGTCTTCTAGTTTGGTTTTGATATTGTACAAGCCTAAACGGTGGGCGAGAGGGGCGTAAATATATAAGGTTTCTGAAGCAATTTTGGTTTGCTTGTCTTCTCGCATGGATTCCATAGTTTGCATATTGTGCAAACGGTCGGCGAGTTTGATTAAAATCACTCGAACATCATCGTTGAGTGTTAGAATCATTTTTCGGAAATTCTCTGCTTGTATGGAAGCATTTAAATCTTTTTGAACCAATGAGATTTTTGTCAATCCTTCTACCATTTGTGCTACTTTCGGATTGAAAAGGCGTTCAATATCCTCAACAGTAATTGGTGTGTCTTCGACTACATCGTGCAATAAGGCAGCAGCAATAGAAGTAGCGCCTAAACCAATCTCGGATGCTACAATTTTAGCCACTGCAATAGGGTGAAAAATATAGGCTTCACCTGATTTTCTTCTTTGATCTTTGTGTGCATCAACGGCAACGTCAAAAGCCTTACGAATCAATTTCTTGTCGCTATCGGTTAGTGTTTGGTAGCTAATTCGAAGTAACTCCTTGTATTCTTGGGCAATGGCCTTGTTTTCTTTTTCGATATCTATTTCAGTCATGGTAGGCGGGGTTCAATTTCTAAAAATAGAAAAAACCGAGTAATTACACAAGTGAATTAAGAGAATATTTTTGATTGATAATTTAAAAACCTCTTTGTCTTTTGGCTTCAAAAATTAAAATGGCTGCAGCGACAGAAACGTTCATAGAATCAATTTCGCCTTGCATAGGAATAATAATGTTTTGTGTAGCAGCATCTCTCCATTCTTGGGTCAGACCAGTAGCTTCGGTTCCAACCACGAGCGCAGTGGGTGTAGTATAATTTTCTAAATGGTATCCATTAGAATTTTGTAGGGTAGCGCAATAAAAATTAATGTTTTTTTCTTTCAGAAAATCAATAATTTCGGCAGTACTTCCAGTGGCAATTTGATTGGTGAACAAACAACCTACACTCGAACGAACTATATTGGGATTGTACAAATCACTTTTAGGGTTAGCAATAATCACAGCGTCTAAATTAGCTGCGTCAGCGGTACGTAATAAAGCACCTATGTTTCCTGGTTTTTCAGGAGCTTCAGCTACTAAAATTAAAGGATTTTCGGATAATTGTAAATCAGATAATAGCGTCGATTTAGTTTTGGCTACAGCCAAAATACCTTCGGTAGTATCACGATAAGCTAATTTTTGAAAAACCTCTTTGTTGATCTCTATTAATTCGGCATTGGGAGCCAATTGATGTGCTTCTTTTTCAGTACAGATTTCAGGTAAAAAGAGTACCGTTTCGATTTGGTAACCACCTTTAATAGCAATACTTATTTCGCGTTGTCCTTCAATTAAAAAAGTGCCTGTTTGCTTGCGTGCTTTTGTTTTTTCCTGCAATAACACCAGTGATTTGATAAATGGATTTTGTACGGAGCTAATTTGCTTCATTGGAATTAAGCCGTTTTTTGAACTACTTCAAAAATTTTAGCATCCTCACATTTTAACGTTTTAGAAGGGAACTTAACCAACAAAGCATAATCGTGAGTAGACATTAAAACGGTTTTTCCATTTTCATTGATTTTGCGAAGTACTTCCAACACTTCGGCACTGGTTTGTGGGTCCAAATTACCTGTTGGTTCATCGGCTAAAATTAATTCGGGGTCATTCAACAAGGCTCTTGCAATAGCAACACGTTGTTGTTCTCCGCCGGATAGTTGGTGTGGCATTTTATTGGCAAAATCTTTCATACCCACTTTGTCTAATACTTCGTCTATTTTTTGAAGCATTTCAGTGTTGTCTGTCCAGCCTGTTGCTTTCAAAACAAAAAGCATATTGTCTTTTACGGTACGGTCTGGGAGTAATTTAAAATCTTGGAAAACAATTCCGATTTTTCTTCTTAAAAAGGGAATATCGTCCTCTTTTAAAGTAGCCAAATCAAAATCTACAATATGTCCAGCGCCTTCTTTTAGCTCTAAATCAGCATATAAAGTCTTTAATAAACTACTTTTACCTGAGCCTGTTTTTCCAATTACATAAATGAATTCGCCTTGATTTACTTCAAGGTTTACGTCAGATAAAATGGTTTTTCCTTCTTGATAGATAGTAGCGTTTCGTAAAGATAAAATGGATTGTGACATAATTTGCATTTGTTTATGTTGTAAAAGTAATTATCAATTGGCAATTATCAATTATCAATCGCAATTTTTTTTAATTTTTGTTAAAACAATTGTTCATAATAAATACTAAAACCATTTCGTTATACACCTTATAATATGATACATTTGAATTTTAAACAAAAAATCACAATGCGTACACTTTCTGGGATTTTATTCGCCCTATTTTTTTGGGGAACTTTATCGGTTTCAGCTCAAAAATCAACTATATACAATTCTAATTTAAAAGATTTCGAGACAGCGGTTTCGTTGTACAATGCAGGGCAATACGCTTCTGCCAAGTTTGTTTTGGATCGCGTAAAAACCAATTCGGTGAGTCAAGAGATACAATCCGATTGTTTGTATTACACTGCTATGTGTGCTATTCGCGAACGCCAACCTAATGCAGGGAGTTTGATGGAACGCTTTGTTTCGGATTATCCAACTAGTACGAAGAAAAATCAAGGATGTGTTGAAGTAGGTCATTTTTATTTTCAACAAGAGAATTATGAAAAAGCCTTGATTTGGTATGAAAAAGTGGACGAAATGTATTTGGGAGCTAACGAAAGCGAGAAATACAATTTCCAAAAAGGATACAGTTTTTTTATTGCTAAAAACAAAAAAGAAGCGTCAACTTATTTGAATAAAGTGTTGAATACTTCAAGTTATGGTTCGCAAGCCAAATACTATTTGGGTTTTATGGCGTATGAAGGAGATGATTACAAGCAAGCTACTCAATATTTTGATACAGTTTCAGCCGAAGGAAAATACAAAGAGCGCATGTCATATTACCAATCGGACATGAATTTTAAATTGGGTAATTTCCAAAAAGCGATTGATTTAGGAGAACAGGCGATGCCAAAATCGACACCTGCTGAACAATCCGAATTGAATAAAATTATTGGCGAAAGTTATTTTAATTTGAAAGAATATGCCAAAGCAATTCCGTACCTGAAATTATATGAGGGTAAAAATGGAAAATGGACGAATACCGATTTTTATCAATTGGGGTATGCATATTACCAACAGAAAGACTTTCAAAATGCAGTTTCGCAGTTCAATAAGATTATTGATGGAAAGGATTTTGTAGCGCAAAACGGCTATTATCATTTAGGTCAGAGTTATTTGAATTTGAACAAAAAACAAGAGGCGCTAAATGCTTTTAAAAATGCTTCTGAAATGGATTTTGACGCTTCGTTAAAAGAAGAATCAAGTTTGAATTATGCTAAATTGAGTTATGAAATTGGAAATTCCTACAAAAGTGTTCCGGCTATTTTAACAGCTTTTTTGGAGCAGTACCCTCAAAATTCGAGTAAATCGGAAATTGAAAAATTAGTAATTGATTCGTATCTATCTTCTAAGAATTATAAAGAAGCGTTAACTATTTTAGAAAAAAATGGAAGCCAAGAAAACAAGTTAGCCTATCAAAAAGTGTTGTTTTATGGCGGGTTGCAATCCTTTACAGACGGAGAGTACCAAGACGCTTTGAAACAATTTGAAAAAGCGGTTAGCCAACAAAAAGATGCTTTGATTACCGCAAGAGCTACGTTTTGGAAAGGAGAAACCCAATTTGTATTGGATGATTTTAAAAATGCGCTGTTGACATTCAAACAGTTTATCGGTTTTGGTGAAGCGATCAACACTGCTGAATTTAAAAATTGCAACTACAATATAGCTTATGCGTACTTCAAAATGAAAGATTACGACCAAGCAGGAAATTATTTTCAAAAACAAATCGAAAAAGGAACTGACAAGGTACGTATGAATGATGCCTATTTGCGTTTAGCAGATTGCCGATTTGTGACTTCGAAGTATGGGGCAGCCATGGAGGCGTATGCTAAAGTGATTGAACAAAAAAGTGTCGACGCTGATTATGCTTTTTATCAAAGAGCCATTTCGTATGGTTTTGTAGGTAAAAATGAGAAAAAAATCGAGAATTTGGTGTCGTTTTTACAACTTTACCCTAAATCAGAATACCGAGATGATGCGTTGTTTGAATTAGGAAATACTTATGTGACCGAGAATAAAGATGAGAAAGCCATTGCAACCTACGATCAATTGATTCAAGAATTTGAAAATGGTTCATTTGTGTCTAAAGCCATTTTGAGACAAGGTTTGGTGTATTATAACGCAGATAAAGATGTGCAAGCATTAGTAAAATTCAAGCAAGTAGTAGCTGAGTTTCCAAAATCGGCAGAAGCTTTAGAAGCCGTTTCCACCGCTCGATTAATTTATGTTGAAAATGGAAAAGTAGATGAATATGCTTCTTGGGTTCGTACGCTAGATTTCGTAGCTGTTTCGGATGCCGATTTGGATAATGATACGTATGAGTCTGCCGAGAAACAATACCAACAAAGTAACACTAGTCAAGCAATCACTGGATTTGGAGCGTATTTGACCGCATTCCCAAAAGGTATTCACGCCTTGCAAGCTCATTTTTATTTGGCACAATCCCAATATTCAAATGGGTCAGAGGAAAAATCAATACCAAATTATGAATATGTAATTGCGGAGCCACGAAACGAATTTACAGAGCCGTCTTTGATGCGATTAGCTCAAATTTTCTTGAAAGCAAAAGAAGTAGAAAAGGCAATTGTAGTTTTATCTCGAATTGAAACTGAAGCTGATTTGTTGCAAAACAAAACCTTTGCACAAGCCAATTTGATGAAATTGTATTACGATAAAAAGGACTTTGCTAACGCAGTGGTGTATGCTGAAAAAATGTTAGAAAATCCTAAGGCCGAAGCTGACGTTAAAAGCGATGCGCAAATTGTAGTGGCGCGTTCTGCTATGGAAACAGGCGATGAGGCTAAAGCCAAAGCAGGGTACGAAAAATTAATGACTGCCCAAGGAGAACTTGGGGCAGAAGCTCTGTATTACGATGCGTATTTTAAAAACAAAGAAGGGAAGTTTGAGGATTCGAATACTGTTATTCAAAAATTAGCTAAAAACTATTCGGATTATAAGTATTTTGGAGCAAAAGGTTTGTTGTTAATGGCAGCTAATTTTTATGCTTTAAAAGATAGTTATCAAGCGACATTTATTTTGGAAACAGTGATTAAAAACTTCTCTGATTATTCCGATATTGTTGCTAAAGCACAAACTGATTTAGATGCCATAAAAGCAGAGGAGTCCAAAACAAATTCGTCAATACTAAAAGAATAAAAATTTTTCTGTATTTTAAATACCTTGAATATTATGAGAACAAATATCCAACATACCATCCTGTATTCATTTGCTTTATTGTCTGTTCAGTTTGGCTTGGCGCAAAAAAAACAAGAAAAAATGCGAACGGAAGAAGTAAATGTGGTAAAATCATATACGCCAACTATTTCGGATGCGTTTAAAATAAAAGAAACACCTGCTTTAAATGAGGAGGGAACAACCGCAAAAGAAATGGTGAAGTACAGTATTTTTTCTTTCCCAGTTGCTTCTACTTTTACACCTTCAAAGGGCGGTGCTGAAAATGTAGACAAGGAAGAAATTGGTCGTTTTTATAAAAGTTATGCCACTTTTGGAGGAGGTAACTTCGGGACATTGAATGCAGAGTTATTTGCTACTCAAGATTTGAATTCGGAAGAATATGTGGCGGGAATGTTTCGTCATCTTTCTTCTCAAGGCGGTATTAAGGGTACAGAATTGAATAGTTCATTTTACGATACTTCTTTGGATGTAACCTATGGTGCCGAAGCAAAAGAATTGTCTTGGAATATTAATTTAGGCTATCAAAATCAGATATACCATTGGTATGGATTACCAACAGCATTTATGAATACATTGTTGCCTTCTACTCATGATATTTTGGTGGCAGGAATCAATCCAAAACAATCTTATAATACGATTACATTGGACTCTAAAATAGAATTTAATGAAAGCATTTTGGAGGCTTCGAGTTTTAAATTTGCTCATTTTTCTGATGCTTTTGGTTCCTCTGAAAATCGATTTTATGCCAAACCGTCGTTTCAATTTCCTGCTTTTGGCAAAGACATACAATTGAATGCTATCGTGGATTATTTGGGAGGTAAATTCCATCATAATTTCACCCGAACTAATACGGAACCGATAGAATATGGATATACTAATTTCGGACTTTCTCCAAGCTATGAACTAGAAAAAGACAATTGGACTATGCATTTAGGTTTGGGGTTGTACTATAGTTTGGATACTAAAAACAGTAATAACAAGCTATTTCTGTATCCACAAGTTACGGCCTCTCATAAAATAGTGGGAGATTTAATGATTTTCTATACCGGAGCTGAAGGTGGGTTAGACCAAAATTCCTATTTGAATTTTGTGGACGAAAATCCGTTTTTGTCGCCTACTTTGCAAATTACGCCAACCAATAAAAAGTATGATGTTTTTGCTGGTTTAAAAGGTAAATTGGCAGACAATATAAGCTATAATATTAGAGGTTCATTTCTTGATGAGAATAACAAAGCCTTGTTTAAAAGTAATAATTTTTCGGCTAATTTCAACTACGGACCCTATGCGTATGGAAATTCGTTACAAGTGGTCTATGACAATGTGAAAACGGTACGCTTCTTTGGTGAATTGAAAGCCGATATTACCGAAGCAATTAGTTTTGGTGCTAATGGTGCGTTCTCTGTTTATAACACAAAAACACAAGCCGAAGCATGGAATTTGCCAGCGATACAATTGAATGCGAATCTAGATTACACTATAAATACAAAATGGTACGCTGGTGCGGATGTGTTTTTTGTGGGTTCCCGAAAAGATTTACAAATCAATACTGATTTAATCACGTTTTTACCATTGACTTATGTACCTACGACTTTGAAATCGTATATTGATTTGAATGCTCATGTGGGGTACAAACACAGTGAGCGATTGACTGCTTTTTTGAAAGCCAATAACATTGCCAATCAAGCGTATCAAAAATGGTTGAACTACCCGGTTCAAGGATTTCAAGTGGTATTGGGTGCCAATTATAAATTTGATTTTTAATTAACCTGTTCGATGAAATTGTTTTTAGATTATAAATTTTCGTCAGTTCGAGTGATTTTCGTTAGAAAATCGTATCGAGAACAAGAAAATTTATCATCAAAAACGGTTCTCGATACATTTTTTGCTTTATTTCATTATGCAAAAAACACTCGAACTGACGTTTTTGATAATTTCACCCAACGAGTCTTTAATACAATCCTACATTGACTACTTTCAAACAAAAAACGCACACCTATTACTTACAGTTGGTTCAAGACCGAATTGATGTTTTTCGAGATATGATTTCGGCATTGACTGAAGATTCTAAAAACGATGCCAAAGGCTCTGCAGGCGATAAGCACGAAACGGCTTTGTCGATGATGCATATTGAACAAGAAAAGTTGAATCATAAATTGAGCGAAGTCTTAGCTCAAAAAGCTATTTTAGATAAAATGGATCCTTTAAAAGTAACAGAAACGATTGCTTTGGGGAGTTTGGTCAAAGCCAATGGTATCTATTTGTACCTTAGTGTCGCTTTGCCTAAGGTTGCTATTGAAGGAGTAAATGTGATTGCCTTGTCGCCACAATCGCCTTTGGGAAGTAAATTGATGGGGAATCCTGTAGGGTTTGCTTTTGAGATTAATGGTACTCACTATGCTATTGAAAGTATTGAGTAAATAATGCGGTTTTAGACCATTACTTTGTCTTTTAATTTGTAATGAAATTGTGTTGAGCCGGAATTCTCTTTGATGATTTGTAAGAAAAAAACAATATATTTATCCAAACAAATAACAGTTCATTTTATAGCACAAATCCCCCCGATTTTGTGTAGATTAGTTGCCTTTTATGGCTCTTGTAAATGATTTATCAGTAATTGCTTAACCCTAATTATGAAAAGATATATTTATTTTATTTTTATGTTTGCGTTTCTCTCCTCGTTTGTGAAACCGGAAGTTTCATTACAAGAAAGTAACTTTAAGAAAACTTTGAATGAAATCTTTAATATTGAAGATATTCAATCTGTAAAAGTTACAAACATAAATGGAAAACATCAGTTGACATTAAAAGAATTGAAGCTCTTAAAAGGATGCTTAAAAGTGGCAAAAGCAATTGGTGGCTTAACGGAAAAGCCTGGACACATTTTTTTAGAAATAAAACTGAAAGAAAATAAGATTGTTCGTTTAGGTTATGTTTATGCGAGTAAACAAACCATCCATTTTGAAAATGGAATTGACAAAAATGATCAAGAGTTTACAGGTTCTTTCAGGATGCCGAAAGGTTTTAACTTTGACAGTTATAAATAACGCAACTACTGGTAACTGCGGTTTTAGGCTATAGCCAGTTTATCTTTCATAGAAAATACACTTAACATCACAATTTCTTATTAACTTGCCGCTACGGCGCAAAGTCGCGGAACGTTACCAATAAAGCTTAACAGACTATTTCAGTAAATAGCAAAACACCCTTCTCTTTTTACAGTTTTTAACTTTACCTTTCAATTTTATTTGTTTTAAATTACATTTTTTCTATAAAATTTAGTATTTGGTTTTATTTTATAACTAAAAATAGATTTTATGTTTTTCAATCGTAACTTTTAAACCATCTTTGCCGTATCAAAATAACAAAAAGTAAATTTTTAAGATTATGTGCGGAATATTAGCCATCATTGGAAAAGGAA
>JACCDW011048760.1_pt1 | contig 59431 bp, 59 predicted proteins | sample 7449781 | NCBI WGS metagenome assembly JACCDW01 (sample SAMN15323449, study PRJNA562643) | freshwater metagenome | isolation source: river surface water | place: USA:Blue River Watershed | collected 2017-08-18
CCAAATGGCAAAGGATGGGGCGCTTCAGTTCCCAATGATCGCTGTGAATGACACAGATACAAAGCATATGTTTGATAACCGTTACGGAACAGGTCAATCAACTCTTGATGCTGTATTCCGCGCAACTAACTTCCTGCTTGCAGGTCGCACACTTGTAGTTGCAGGTTTTGGTTACTGCGGTAAGGGCGTTGCAGAACGTGCGCGAGGTTTAGGTGCAGATGTAATCGTTACTGAAATCGATCCAACAAAGGCTTTGGATGCGATGATGCAAGGTTTCCGTGTTATGCCAATGACCGAAGCTGCGAAGATCGGTGATGTCTTCATTACCGTTACCGGTAACCGCGATGTACTTCGTGAAGAACATTTCCAAGTCATGAAGGATGGCGCAATTCTCGCTAACTCTGGCCACTTCGATATCGAAATCGATGTTGCATGGTTAGAACAGAACAACGTAAAGAAGAACGCGAAGATGCGTCACCAGACCGATGAATATGTATTGAAGAATGGCAATCGTTTACTTCTTCTTGCTGAAGGCCGTTTAGTTAACCTTGGCGCTGCAGAAGGCCATCCAGCATCAGTTATGGATCTTTCATTCTCTGATCAGGCGTTAACTGCCGAATACCTAGTTAAAGAGGCAAAGAATCTGAAGCCAGGCGTTCATAATGTGCCAACCGAAATTGATAAGGAAGTTGCACGTCTTAAGCTTGCGAGTATGGGTGGTGCAGTTGATGTTCTTACACCAGCTCAAGAGCTTTACTTAAATTCTTGGGAACACGGTAGCTAATGACATTAGTGCTTGTCGTTGATGACGACCAAGATCTAGCAGAGATGCTCGGTATCGTTTTAACAGGTGCCGGTATTGATGTAGAGATGGTTCATCGTGGCGATGAAGCACTAGATGCATTCCGCGAAACAAATCCTGATTTAGTTTTACTTGATGTAATGCTTCCAGGTATAGATGGCGTCGAAGTTTGTAAATTAATTCGCGCAGAATCTATGGTTCCAATTGTCATGCTTACAGCTCGCGGCGACACACAAGATGTCGTCGCGGGTTTGGAAGCAGGCGCCGACGATTACATCGTCAAACCTTTTAGACATCCATCCGAATTGGTAGCGCGTATTCGCACTAGATTACGTCGTTCAACACTTCCTTCAACTGGCCAAGTTTCAATTGGTGACTTGAAGATTGACTTGGTGGCGCACGAAGTTACTCGTGGTGGCAAGAAGATTCTCTTGACTCGTCTTGAATTTGAACTTTTAGCAGCATTAGCAAAAGAACCAGGGCGCGTATTTACTCGCGAAGCGTTATTAAGCGAAGTTTGGGGTTATCACCACTCAACAGATACTCGTTTAGTGAACGTACACGTCCAACGACTTCGCTCTAAAGTCGAACTGGATCCAGATAACCCAGAGATAGTCCTCACTGTTCGTGGTGTTGGATATCGAGCAGGTTCAACGGCAAGTAAGTGAACCTAACGCGTTGGCTCCGCCATTCTTTGGCTGCCCGAGTAGTTATCTCAACATCTTTACTCTCAATTGCTGCCATCTGGATAGCTGGTTCTGCTCTTTATTCTCAGCTATCCAGCGGAATTAAAGGCGTCAAGTACGAATCTTCAATTTCAGATACCAAAGCAACTGTTTACGCGTTGCAGTATCAATTCTTATTAGCTGGGGAAAATCCAAAAGCCATTCAGAAGGCAATCAATGATCTTTCCACAAACGGAACTGTTTTCGGAACCACTACAAATACTGCGCCATATCTAATCTTTGTGCCATCTCCAGGTACGGTTATTTCTAAGAATAACTACACAACAATTTCACCATTCTTAACCGCAAAGATGATTCCCGAGGCTCTTCGAAAGACCGTCCGAGAAGATACAAATACTCATAGCTCTTATCAAACAATCACAAACACATTTGGATTAACTTCACAAGTGTTGGTAGCCGGAAATCAAATTTTGGTCCCACAAGTGGGGAAATATGAACTCTACCTACTATTTAATTTAGAGAATCAGAGCAAAACTCTTCAGATTGTTTCCAACTCTTTGATTGGAACTGGTCTTGCGCTTGTGCTTTTAGTCGCTTTAGTTACTACTTTGGTAGTGCGCCAAGTTGTTCGACCAGTTCGAGAAGCTGCTAAGATCGCAGAAGCTCTTGCATCTGGTGATTTAGGTAAGCGCATGGATGTACATGGCGATGACGAAATTGCTCGATTAGGCAGCGCATTTAATGAAATGGCTAACTCGCTCCAGATGCAGATCAATCGCCTCGAGAATTTATCTCACGTCCAACAACGATTTGTAGGCGACGTGACACATGAACTTCGAACACCGTTAACTACCTTACGAATGGCGGCAGGACTTATTCACAGCTCTAAGAAATCTTTTGATCCGACTCTTCAGCGGAGCGTGGAATTGATGATGATGCAACTAGATCGTTTTGAACGATTGCTTGAAGATCTACTCGAAATCAGTCGATTTGATGCCGAAGTAGCAGCAATCGAACCTGTCGAGTTTGATGTATCAAACCTTATTTCTAAATCAATTGATGATTTACGAATGGTTGCAAGTGACGTTGGTATCCATATCGAATTGGATAAACCAGCGGATTCGATCTACATTAAAGGTGATATTCGCCGAGTCGAACGTATTATGCGTAACTTGCTTACAAATGCCATCGATCATGCTGAAGGTAAACCAATAAATGTTACGGTTCGACAGGACGAACATTCCGTAGCGGTCTCAGTCCGCGATCACGGAATAGGTTTGGATAAAGAGAGCGCACTTAGAGTCTTCGACCGCTTCTGGCGCGCAGATCCATCTCGTTCACGCACGCGTGGAGGAACTGGTCTTGGACTTTCAATGGCGCTTGAAGATGCGCGCTTACATAATGGCGAACTCGAGGTTTATGGCGAACCCGGTAAGGGAGCAAACTTTGTATTGACGCTTCCAAAGCAAGCTGGTGGAGATATTCCACAGCGCATTATTCCGTTGAAGTTTTAATACCAGAATCGGAGAGTGTTAACTCCGATTAAAGAACTCCTATTTCCAGTCCATTGTTTTGGTTGCAAGGCTCTTGGGATTGAGATCTGCTCTAAATGTCGTAAATATTGGAATCCTCACTTCTATATTCAAAATATCGAAGGGCTGACTGTCTACTCATCAATTAAGTATTCACCAATTGCAAGATCTATCCTCTTAAGCGCTAAGGAGAATTCTCTCAAAATTGCTGATGAGTTAATTGTCGATTCACTCCTAAATTGTTTACGAAGATTACCTTCTCAAGTTTTACGTAACGCCGTATTAATGCCTATCCCAGGATCACGACGAGCGATTAGAAAGCGTGGCCGAGATTTCATTTATGAAATTACAAAAGAAGTCTCACTTCGAAGTGGAGTTCCATTTGTATTGGGAATGAATATTGAAAAGAGATTGTTAGACCAGAGTGGTCTTAGCGCAGTTGATCGAAAGCGAAATATACATGGAGCTTTTAGTTACACCAGCGGCGAAATTAAAGGCGAAATACTTTTAATTGATGATTTGGTCACAACTGGTTCAACGCTTTTAGAGGCAAAAAGAGCCTTAAACTCGCAGGGATTTGCGGTAAATCGGGCGATTACCGCCTGCGTGGCTTCGAGCCTTAGCATTAGGCAGTAATCGCAAGACGCCGATTGATTGAAAGGGAGCAGATGTCGATTCTAGATCGCATTCTTCGAGCAGGCGAAGGTCGAATTCTTAAAGAATTATCCGGAATAGCTCAGCAAGTAAACTCCTTTGAATCAAAAATAACGCCGCTCTCAGATGCTGAACTGGCAGCAAAAACATCTGAATTTAAAAATCGATTAGCAAACGGTGAAGATTTAGATGATCTGCTTCCGGAAGCTTTTGCAGTCGTCCGCGAAGCTGCAAAGCGCACATTAGGCCAGCGCCACTATGACGTTCAGCTAATGGGTGGCGCCGCTCTTCACATGGGCAACATCGCTGAAATGAAGACCGGTGAAGGTAAGACTCTTGTATCTACTCTACCTGCATATTTAAATGCGCTAACTGGAAAAGGCGTTCATGTTGTTACAGTTAACGATTACCTTGCAGAACGTGACTCAGAATGGATGGGTCGCGTACATCGTTTCTTAGGATTAAAGGTCGGCGTAATTCTCTCTTCGATGACGCCAGCAGAGCGTCGTGAGGCATATAACGCAGATATCACCTACGGAACAAATAACGAATTTGGTTTTGATTACCTACGTGACAACATGGCATGGTCACTAGAGGAGTGCGTCCAACGTGGACATAACTTTGCAATTGTTGACGAAACTGACTCGATTCTCATCGATGAAGCTCGTACACCTTTAATCATCTCTGGACCTGCAGATAAGCCAACAAAGTGGTACGTAGAATTTGCAAACTTAGTTCAGAAACTCGAACGCGATGTTCACTACGAAGTAGATGAGAAGAAGCGCACCTCAGGAATTCTTGAAGCAGGTATCACAAAGGTTGAAGAACTTCTTCAGATTGGCAACCTTTATGAATCAGCGAATACACCACTAATTAGCTACCTAAATAACGCAATTCGTGCCAAAGAGCTATTTAAGCGCGATAAAGATTATGTAGTTATGAATGGCGAATTACTTATTGTTGATGAGCACACTGGCCGTATTTTGGCGGGACGTCGCTATTCAGAAGGTATGCACCAAGCGCTAGAAGCTAAAGAGCGCATCGAAATTCAAATCGAAAATCAAACTTTGGCAACAATTACTCTGCAGAACTACTTCCGTTTGTACGAGAAGATCTCAGGTATGACCGGTACGGCGATGACCGAAGCGGCAGAATTCCATCAGATATACAAACTTGGCGTAGTTCCAATTCCAACAAACCGCTCAATGCAACGTATCGATCAATCTGATTTGGTATACAAAACAGAAGCTGGCAAGTTCGAAGCTGTCGCTAAAGACATTGTCGAGCGCTACCGAAAAGGTCAGCCAGTTCTAGTCGGCACTGTCTCTGTAGAGAAGTCAGAGGAACTATCTGCGACACTAAAGAAGCACGGCGTTCCACACGAAGTTTTAAATGCGAAGCAACATCAACGCGAAGCGGCAATCATTGCTCGCGCAGGTGTTAAGGGTGCGGTAACAGTTGCTACAAATATGGCAGGTCGCGGTACCGACATCATGCTCGGCGGTAACCCAGAATTTATGGCTGATTTCGAAATTCAGAAGCGCGGAATCTCTCCAGTAGATAATCCAGTCGAATACGAAGCAGAGTGGGCAGCAGAAATTGCAAAGCAGAAGGCTGCAGTTGCCGCTGGGCATGAAGAAGTTATTGCATTGGGTGGTCTATACGTTCTAGGTACCGAACGCCACGAATCTCGTCGTATCGATAATCAGTTACGTGGTCGCTCTGGCCGTCAGGGTGATCCAGGCGAATCACGTTTCTATCTTTCACTACAAGATGATTTGATGCGCCGCTTCAACTCAACCATGGTTGAGCGTTTCTTAACTGCAGCAGGCATTCCTGAAGATCAACCTATTGAATCCAAAATGGTTTCCAATTCAATCAAATCTGCTCAGACACAGGTAGAAGCGCAGAACTTCGAAATTCGTAAAAATGTTTTGAAATATGACGATGTCATGAACCGTCAACGTGAAGTTATTTACGGTGAGCGTCGCTCGGTACTTGAAGGAAAAGATATCTCTGAGCAAGTTAAGCGTTTCTTAGCAGAGACCATCACCGCTTACGTATCAGCAGCAACCGCTGATGGTTATGCAGAGGATTGGGATCTGGATACTTTATTTGCAGCGATTGGCGCTATCTACCCAATGTCATTCACCTTGGCAGACTTAGAAGCCGAAGTTGGTGGTCGCAGTGGACTTGATACCGAATTCTTAGCGGCTCGTATCATTGAAGACGCTCATGCAGCATATGCAAAACGTGAAGAATCTTTGACGCCACAAGTAATGCGCGAACTTGAACGTAAAGTTCTACTTTCGGTGCTTGATCGCAAATGGCGGGAACATCTATATGAAATGGATTATTTACAAGAGGGTATTGGATTACGAGCTATGGCTCAACGCGATCCACTTGTTGAATATCAACGTGAAGGTTATGACTTATTCGCTGCGATGATGGAAGGAATTCAGGAAGAAATTGCTGGATTTATCTTTAACGTAGAAGTCACCGTTGAAACTGATCATGTAAGTGGTGGTGGACTCGATGCACCAAAGCCGCAGCAACTTTCATATACCTCTGCAGATGAATCTGGTGTTGTAAAGAGTGGAGATGTCACTCGAAACTCACCATGTCCTTGTGGTTCAGGCAAGAAGTACAAGCGTTGCCACGGTGCTGCAAACTAATTTCTAAGTTACTTTAAATTAGTTCCAAATTGGTGCAGACCCACTTGTGGTCAACGCCTTCAAATCGAAGTGTCATAGACCGTAACCGATCTTTAAATCGGACAGTAACTGTACTTTCGCAGAGACCGTCTAGAGGTTCATGAATATAGATATTTCTAAATTTGCCAACCTCTTTTTGATAGCCAATAGCGGTCTGTAATTCTTGATAGACAGTGGAATCACACCATTTGATTAATTGTGAAGCAGGTCGCTTCCCAGCCCAAATCTCAAGGACGCTCTGTGCGAATTTTGATGCAAAAGCTGTGATTTCAGGAAGTTCACTTGCAGATGTTGGTTCAGGCGCAAAACCTGGAACGTAATCGTCTTTATATAGCGATGATAATTTATAAAGGTATGGCTCTTGTTTGAATGCTGTTTCCATAGAGCAAACATCTGACAAATTGATTTTGGAACCATCGTGGAGAAGGTCCATCTTTTCTAGCACTTAAGTATCGCTGTTTATGTGGAAAACGCACTTATGCACTGATTTTTTAATCTCGTCCCATGAGAAATCGAATAGATATAAAGAATGTAATAGCAATCATCGTAATTATCGCCTCCTTCTTTGTTGCAATTGGATTGGCGTTAGTTGCAAATAACCGCTCAAGTTATTGGGTGGCAACTCGAGATCTAACTCCGGGCCATATGGTCGATAGCACCGATTTCAAGGCAGTAAAAGGTGCCTTTGGAAATGAAGCGACAGGCTATGTCTCCAGTAATCAAAACCCAGTTGGTTTCTCTATCTCAAGATATGTCGCAAGTGGCGAGTATCTAAATAGAAATTCTTTGGTTGAAGGAAATGGCGATAGCAATACTAAATTACTCTCCTTTGCAGTTGGAGCAGCAGACCTACCGACTTCAGTTCGAATTGGTGATGCTGTCAATCTCTATCAAGTGATCAATGACAGCGGCGATGGAAAAAGTATTCCCAGTACTCTAGTAATTGAGAGCGTCTATATAGTTGATTTAAATCGCAAGAGTGAGAATCTGGGTGGAACATCAATTGTCACTGTTGCAATTCCTAACGAATTCGTAGAACGAGCTTTAAATGCAACGCGGATAGGTCGCATGGTGGTCGTGATTAATCATGGCTAAATTTGTAACTTTCATCGCAGACCCAGAACTTGAATCAATGGTAATTAAAGCAATTGCAGCGATAAATGGAGAGCTTACAATCCGTGGCGTATCGATAGAGCAAGTCAGAGAAGCAGAAGCCGCCAAAGATATAACTCTGGTCTGCACTAGACAGATAGATTTCGCTTACAAAAGAGTAATCGTAGATAAATCAATGAGTACTGAAGATATTTCGGATCTCCTGCAACCATCGGATGAGCCTCAAAGATTCTCTTTTGATCCAGGTCTGAGCAAGGTTATTTGTTTTGTTGGGTTATCGGGTGGGGTAGGAACTACCAGGATGGCTATCAATTATGCATTTGAAAAATCACAAGATGAGCAGGTGGTATTAGTTGATCTAGCAGATACCAATCCAGATATAGCTAGAGCTCTTGGTCTGCATCGAATTGAAGGAAGAAATGAAAAAATCACTAAGTCTCTTTATGCATCTCAAGGATTACCTAAGCAAATCCACTGTGATAAATACGTTTTTGATTTAGGTGCAGATTTAAGACACCCATTATTACAAAATGCCGATGAGATCTATCTTGTGACTCGGGCTAGTTTTAATACTATCGCTAGATTGGAAGCTTTGGAGCTCTCGCCAACAGCTGCGATATTTAATTTTGCGGAGCGAACTAGGGCACAACAACGTTGGCGTTCTCAAGTCGAAGTGCTCTTTCCAAGGCTTACATGTATAAACGTCCCGCTCGACCTAAAGTCATTTGAAACTGCGGCGGAGGATAAGAGTGCGCTTATTGAGGTAGCGGCAAATTCGCTTGCCAGAAAGTCCATCGCTACTCTTGGCTAATGCGCGTATATGTGGCTACGACTCCAGAGGTAATCAAAAAGTTACTGGTTGAAGCCACCAAGTTCGAAGATTATTTAACTCCGGAGCAATTTGAATTTGATGCTGGAGTCGACGAAGAAGAGCGCGAACACTTAATTAGCCTTTTGGCCGCGGAAGATTCGCTTGAGCTCAATCAAGGCAAAGCAGGTTATGTGATAGCGGCAGATCTGGATGATGATCAATTAAATGGCGAACCAGTAACACTAACTTTTAAGCAAGTTGCAGCACTTCTATATTCCGAAGATGGCGAAGAACTCTCATGGTATGCACCGGAGGAGATTCAGTATCAAATCAGTAGTTGGTTTTAATGAACCAAATTGATGAATTGCTTAACGATAAATGCGAACTAACATTCGAAGAGATTTCGCATTTAAAGAAGTTGGCAGCAGATTGGCAGCTAATTGCTGATTTAAGTTTTGCCGACTTGGCTATGTGGGTAAAAACTAATTCGGACAAAGAAATTGCAATCGCACAAGTTCGTGCCGCCACAGCGGCAACAGTCTTCCCTAAGGACTTTGTGGGTGATGAAGTAGATGAACTTTTTGTAGGCCCTGGGGTTGATTACTTCTCGGTTAAATTGAAAAATAGAGAAATCGCACAGATTGCACGACATAGAAATCCTGGCGCAACCAGAAGTTCGGGACGATTAGAGAGCGCTTATCAAGATATTGCACTCCAACTTCTGGATATGGTTGGTGAAGGTTCATTTCCATTTAACATCTCAATCTCTTCTTTAAATCCATCACCCCGAGTCGGAGATGGATTTATCCGATTAGATAAGAGTGGAAATATTGTTTATGCAAGTCCCAATGGCCGCTCTGCATTTAGCCGTTTAGGGTGGGAAGGCGAGCTTGAGGGTATCGGATTAGTAGATGTCGTAAATGGAATTTCTGGCGAGGCCATAAATGCGCTAATTGAAAAAGTAAATCAAAACGAAGTTACGCAAATTGAAATAGTAACTCGCGGCGGTGAAGTGGAGTTAACGCTACTTCCATTACTAAAGAGCAAGTTACGAATTGGAACGGTAGTTTTACTTCATAACGTAACTGAAATTCGACGCCGCGAACGTGAATTACTATTAAAAGACGCTACTATCAAAGAGATTCACCATCGAGTCAAAAACAACCTACAGACCGTTTCGGCGCTTCTAAGATTGCAATCTCGTAGAGTTGAAGACTTAAAGGCCCGCGGTGCACTAGATGAGGCAGTTCGACGAATCTCTTCAATTGCTCTGGTGCATGAAACCCTTTCATCAAGCGGTAAAGATGAAGTGGATTTCGATGCAGTTGTGGATTCTTTGATTAGCCATGCGGTTGATTTAGCGCCTAGAACTCCAAGCAGCATTTCAGAAGTTGCAGTAAAACGCCTTGGTTCACTTGGAGCGATTGATCCAAAGGTTGCCACACCGCTCTCTTTAATTATCACTGAGCTTGTTGCAAATGCCATCGAACATGGCATGACAACTAAGGGAAGCAAAGTAGACGTGGTGTTTAGTCGAACTGGTAGTACATGCGTTGTAAAGATTGAAGATGACGGAGTTGGTCTTCCAGCCGGATTTACTTTAAAAGATTCTGCTAATTTGGGATTGCAGATTGTGCGCACTCTTACAGAGAGTGAATTACACGGAACTTTGGAATTAACTGGAAGCGAAAAGGGAACTACGGCGCAATTGCGCTTTGAAATTCGCTAGTTAGATTATTTTAATTATCGTCGTGGCGATTTAATTCGGCCATACGTGCACGATTACGTGCAGCGCGACGCTTCATGGCACGACGTTCATCTTCTGAAAGTCCGCCCCAAACTCCAGCATCTTGACCAGATTCGAGCGCCCAAGCAAGGCAGGCATCTTTTACAGAGCAACGCATGCAGACTTTCTTAGCCTCTTCGATTTGGGTGATTGCTGGGCCGGTGTTACCAACAGGAAAGAAAAGCTCTGGATCTTCGTCACGGCATGCACTTTGATGGCGCCAATCCATGCGAGACCGTCCTTTATGGTTAGGGAAGATTAATTTGAACCAGTCACGTATTCTCCAATAGTTATCTATTCGTTACAAGGGTGTATTGAAAATATGTTGGGTGATTTACCGCATGACGCACATCTGTGAAATGGCTAAACCCCCAATAATGAGGGTGTTCAACTTTATTCAATGCGCCCTCGACAGGAATCGAACCTGTGCACCGGCCTCCGGAGGGCCGTGCTCTATCCCCTGAGCTACGAGGGCTTACATATAACGCAAGGATTTCATCTCTTATCGTATTAGATGAAAGAATTAATGGCATATGGAACTTCAACAAAAAGCCTACTTTGCAACAGGTTGTTTCTGGGGCGCAGAGCGACGATTTTGGAATATGCCTGGAGTCTTAAAAACTTCAGTCGGATATATGGGTGGCCACACCGAGAACCCAACGTATGAAGAGGTCTGCAAGAAAACTACAAATCATGCGGAAACCGTTGAAGTCATCTTTGATCCATCTGTAATTTCTTATCAGAGATTACTCGAAGAGTTTTTCATGATGCATGATCCGACCTCTTTAAATCAACAAGGTGGAGATATCGGAACACAATATAGAAGTGCGATTTTTTATACTAACGCAGAACAAGAGGCGCTCGCATTTAATGCAGCAAAAGTTTATGGAAAATTATTGGCGAAAGAGGGCATGGGTCCAATTGTCACTGAAATTACAGATGCCAAACCACATAAGTATTGGTTGGCAGAGGAGTACCACCAGCGATATCTAGAGAAGAATCCAAATGGATACGACTGTCACTCATCAACTGGTGTGCTTTATCCATCAGTCAATGAAGAAGAATTAAAGGCAAAGCTCGATCCACTTTCGTATGAAGTCTTACGTAAAGGTGCAACGGAGCGACCTTTTACTGGTGAATATACCGACACTGATAAAGTCGGCGTTTATAAGTGCAAGGCATGTAACGCTGAACTTTTCCGAAGCGAAACAAAATTTCATTCAGGTTGCGGTTGGCCATCATTTTATGCACCAACTGAAGATGATGCGGTAATACTTTTGGAAGACCGTTCGTTAGCGCCACGCGTTCGTACAGAAGTTAGATGTGCAAAATGCAACTCTCATTTAGGTCATGTTTTTGAAGGCGAAGGATTTGATACTCCAACTGATCAACGTTGGTGCATTAATTCCGTCTCATTGATTCTAGAAGATCGCTAAATATCTAAAGCGCGCCAGCAGTACCAAGCTACGATGCTTCGATGCGGGCGGAATTTCTCGCCCTTTTTCTCTAAATCAGTCGGGGTAATTTCATCTTTTAATTTATGAATCTTTTCCCAACCTCTACGTACGCCTAAATCACCGGTTGGCCAGATATCTAAACGCCCTAATTGAAACATCATAAACATATCGACTGTCCATGGCCCGATGCCCCATAACTTAGTTAAATCTCGATAAACATCCTCGTCGCTCATCTCATGTAGGTTTTTAAAATCAACCTCTTTAGAGAGAGCCGCCTGCGCTAGCCCTTGAATTGTTTTTGATTTTGCACCAGAGAGACCGGCTCCTCGCATCTGTTCTAGATCCATGGCGGCAACGCTCTTTGGCGTAACTTTTCCGCATTCGAGAACGAATCTCTGTCTAATTGTTCTGGCGGCAGCCGTAGCTAATTGCTGGGAAATTACCGAAGAGACTAAAGATTCAAAGTGGCTTCGTTCTGGATTGGTTGTGCCGATATCGCAGAGCTCGGACCTTTGAATTACATCCGCGAAGCGTTTATCGATTTCTGCAATCTCTTTTACGATTTTGCGCATCTTCGCTTCGGTGATCAAAGAACCCCCTTATGAAAATTTACATGGCCATGTAACGTTTGCACCTGAGTTGCAGAGTGTTACATGAAAACGGAGGCGAAGCAATGGCTGGCATTAAAGATGTAGCCCGCGAGGCTGGCGTTTCTACAGCTACCGTCTCTCGAGCCCTTCGCGAGATGCAACATGTTAATCCTGAGACTCGCGCCAAGATTGTGGCAGCTGCGGAGAAATTAAATTACACCTTAAATACAATTAAAAATCAGGAACCAAAGCGCGCCAATAGCGTTGGAATTATCGCGCCATATATAAGTCGTTGGTATTTCGCGAAAGTAATCCAAGGAGCTGAACAGGCTCTACAAGAAGCCGGACTTGATTTACTTGTATATAACATCAATCAAAGTGAAGATCGAAACCGCATTTTTAAAGATGAATATTTACGTGGTCGAATAGATGCTCTAATTTCAATTAGCGTTCCTTTAAATGAAGAAGAATTTCAATCGATTCTAGATCTTAATATTCCAACGGCACTTGTAGGTACTTCAGATAAACGTGTTTCGAGTGTGCGTATCGACGACGTTGCTGGAGCCAGAACAGCCACGCAACACTTAGTAAACCAGGGACATAAGCGAATTGGTTTAATGGGTGGAGTTAGTACCAATCCATATAAATTTCCTGTTCCTCGAGATCGTCGTACCGGATTCTTGCAAGTGCTTGAAGAGAGCGGAATTGAATTTGATCCGCAACATGAAGTCATCGGTGATTTTCAGGCAGCGACGGCAACGCAAGCGATGGGTGAGTTGTTAGCCCGCCGTAATCGCCCCACTGCTATTTTTTGTGAGTCAGATGAAATGGCAATTGGAGCGATTCATGCAATTAAGAAACATGGGTTAAAAGTTCCAGATGATATTTCGATAGTGGGTTTTGATAATCATGAAATGTCTGAATATTTCGATTTAACAACTATTGAGCAACCTGTTCAAATGCTTGGTGAAATGGCAGCTTGGTCCATTATGGAGAAATTAAAGAAACCAGATTCAGATATGCCAGATCTAACCTTGCCAACATCTTTAATTGTGCGAAATTCGACGCGGAAAATTACTGATAAATAAGCTTCTCTGTATTACCCTGCCAACATGAAACTCGAAGCACTGTCGCTATCCGAGATGCGAACACACCGCAGCGAAAAATGGCGCGGATTCCCATCTGATGTCCTACCTCTATTCGTAGCTGAGATGGATTTTCCAATTGCAAAACCAATCCAAGATATTCTGCTAAATATGGTTTCGCATTCAGATATGGGCTACCTAAGTTCAATTCCTGAACTAGGTGAAGCATTTGCAGGGTTCGCCAAGCGCCGTTGGAACTGGGATGTGAATCCCAAATATGTCCGACTTTGCACGGATGTAGGTGTTGGAATGGTTGAAGTGTTACGTGTGACAACACAACCAGGCGATAAAGTATTAGTTAATTCACCGATCTATCAGAATTTCTATAATTGGATTAAAGAGACCAAGGTAGAGCTTGTTGATGCACCGTTTATCCAAGATGGTTTAAATTGGTCGGTAGATTTTGAAGCGATTGAAAAGCAGTATGCAAGCGGAATCAAAGTGCATGCCATCTGCCATCCGCATAATCCACTTGGAAGAATTTATACTCGTGAAGAGTTAACCAAGATTGCAGAACTTGCCAAGAAGTACGGCGTAATTGTAATTAGCGATGAAATCCACGCGCCGCTATCTTTCCCAGGCAAAGATTTCGTTCCGTTTCTTTCTGTTAGCCCCGCTGCAGCCGAAGTCGGAATCTGCGTGACTAGCGCTAGCAAGGCATTTAATATTGCAGGACTCAAATCTGCGTTAATTGTTTCGCAAAGTGAAGAGAAGCACGAACTTCTTTCGCAGATGCCACCTTCTGTACATTTTCGTTCTTCAATACTTGGCGCATTCGCTGCGGTCGAAGCATTTAATCATGGAGATGAGTGGCTTGATGCAGCCCTCTCAACAATCGAATCAAATGCGCATTATTTAAAGACCATTCTTTCTGCCCAGATTCCTGCCGCTAAATATGAGATACCTGAATGTTCATATCTAGCTTGGGTAGATGTAAGTGCTCTTGGTTTAGGCGAAGATCCTGCTGCAGTTTTCCTCGAGAAAGGTCGTGTGGCATTTAATGCCGGAAAGATTTACGGACCAAACTCTGCCCAATTTATCCGCATTAATCTTGCAACAAGTGAATCTGTTTTAGCTGAAGCGGTAAATAGGATGGTTAAATCGCTATGAAAAGCTACGACGTAGTCATTGCTGGTGCTGGCCACAATGGCTTAGTCGCGGCAAATTACCTGGCTAAAGCGGGTAAAAAAGTTTTGATTCTCGAAGCTCAAGAGGTCGTTGGTGGTGCCACACAGAGCGTTAAAGCATTCGAAGATTTTGATGCTCGACTTTCAAGATACTCCTATTTAATCTCACTTCTTCCGGACAAAATAGTTTCTGATTTAGGTTTAAGTTTTAAAAATCTTTCACGAAACATTTCATCATTCACACCATACGAAGGCGGCGGGCTCTTAGTTTCAAGGCAATGGGATGCAAGAACTGCAGATTCCTTCCGCCAATTAACCGGAGATGATAAAGAGGCAAGCGCTTGGCAAGAGTTTTATGGTGAAATAGAGAAGTTTGCAAAGCGAATTGCGCCGACTCTGCTTGAGCCACTTAAGAGCAGCGCCGAGTTAAATACTCATATCTCGATGCCCCAGGTCTGGGATCAACTTATTGAAAATCCAATTGGCCATGTGATCACTGAGAAGTTTAAGAACGACTTAGTTCGAGGCGTAGTCTTAACCGATGGATTAATCGGAACGCTCTCGTCAGCATATGGAATGCAAGCAAATAATTGCTTTTTGTATCACCTGATAGGAAATGGCACCGGGGAGTGGAAAGTTCCTCAAGGCGGAATGGGCGAATTTGTCGCTGAATTACATCGCGTAGCCATCTCCAATGGAGTCGAAATTGAATGTTCTGCAAAAGTTGTTGATATCGATGCAGATACAACTGGTGTTCAGGTTACCGATATTTCAGGGCGTAAATTCCAAGCAAAGTATTTTTTAAGTAATGCAGCACCTGATTTTGTAACTGAGAAAATTGATACACGAAGCAGCCTTGAAGGTTCGCAAATTAAGATCAATATGTTGCTAAAACGCTTGCCACAATTAAAGTCGGGCGTCGATCCGAAACTTGCATTTGCTGGCACTTTACATATCAACGAGAGTTTTAATGAGTTAGAGCGTGCATATGATCAAGCGGTGATGGGTAATATTCCTGACGTAATTCCATCAGAAATGTATTGCCACACACTCACAGATCCTTCAATTCTAAGTCCTGAACTTCAGGCAGAGGGATACCAAACCCTTACTCTCTTTGGTTTACATACTCCCGCAACTGCTTATGAAGAAGGAAATAAAGCGACCACTAAGTTGGTTTTAGAAAAGGCGATTGCAGGCTTAAATAAATATTTAGCTGAACCACTTGAAGATGTCCTTGCACATGGAAAAGATGGAAAGCCATGTATTGAAGCAAAATCACCGCTAGATCTCGAAGCAGATTTATTCCTGCCTCGTGGCAATATTTTCCACAAAGATTTGACTCTTCCATTCGCTGAAAGCGATGAAGAAGTTGGTAAATGGGGAGTGGAAAGTAACCTTCCAAATGTCTTTATCTGCGGTTCTAGCGCTAAACGTGGAGGAGCTGTTAGCGGAATTCCAGGACATAATGCTGCGATGGCGGTCTTGCAAAACTAAGTTATTCTTTTCCGCATGAGAAAAGAAACTATTGCAATCTCTGCTGGTCGACCTGAACATAAGCCAGATGCATCTTTAAATCCTGATGTGCAATTTACATCTACCTATCGTGCAGGCGGTGTACTTGGTTACGGTAGGTATGGAAATCAAACCTGGCTAGCTGTCGAAGAAGCGATTGGGCAATTAGAAGGTGGAAAGACTCTAATTTTCTCATCAGGCATGGCTGCGATTAATGCAGTCTTTAACATACTTCCAATTGGCGCAGTAGTTACCGCTTCCAATCAAGGTTACAGCGGGACCATGACTGTATTGAAAATGTTAAATGAAAGCGGAAGATTAGAAGTTAGATTTGTCGATGTTGCAAATACTAAAGAGGTTTTGGATGCGATTCCTGGTACGCAATTGCTTTGGTTGGAGTCACCAACCAACCCGTGTTTAGATGTTGCAGAGCTGCCAACCTTGATTAAAGCGGCTAAAGATGCAGGTATCGGAGTTGCAGTTGATAACACTTTTGCAACCCCAATGAATCAAAACCCATTAGAAATGGGTGCAGATATTGTCATGAACTCAGTTACAAAATTCCTAGCTGGGCATAGCGATGTGCTCATGGGGTCTTTATCAATTAATGATGAAGCGCTCTTTACCAGAGTAGAAACTCAGCGGAAATTAGGAGGAGCGATTGCAGGCCCGATGGAAGCCTGGCTTGCCCTTCGCGGTATTCGCACCTTTGCAATTCGAGTCCAAAGAGGATCTGAGTCAGCTCTAGAACTAGCAAAACGACTATCTGAACATCCAAAAGTTTCACGTGTGCGTTATCCAGGTCTGCCTACCGATCCCCAACATGAAAAGGCAAAGAGTTTTATGCGCGGTTTCGGAGCCGTCTTCTCATTTGAAGTTAAAGGAACTGGAGAAGAGGCTGAGCGCGTTTGCGATGCGGCAAAGCTGATAACCAATGCAACTAGCTTGGGAGGAGTGGAGACTCTCTGGGAGAGACGTCGACGTTGGCCGATTGAGAGCGAAGTAGTGCCAGAGTCTTTAATACGTGTCAGCGTTGGTCTAGAAAATGTCGAAGACCTCTGGGATGATATTAAGCAAGCGCTGGAAGTTATTTAGATATAATTTAGGCATGAAGGTATTCCGACGTATTGCTGCGCTAGCGACTTTTGCTGTGCTCTCATTTAAGGCAGTCGGTTCTTTTCTCTCATGGGTTGAAAAACAAGAAGATTCACCAGCATCTGTTTGGGCAGATGATGATGAATTTGAAGACGCTTAAGTCTAGACTTTAGTTAAACCACCCTAGAGAAGGGTTTTACAAATGCAAATTGTTTTCCATACACGTCAAGCTCATTTAGCTGAAGACTTTAAAGATATCGCAACTGAAAAATTACAAGCGCTAGGTCGATTCAATGTAATGATGGATCGAGTAGAAGTGGAAATTATTCACGAGCAAAATCCCAAACAAGGAAAGCAATCACACAAAGTTGTCCTAACTGCAAAAGGTGCAGGACCGCTTGTACGCGCAGAAGCATCAGAATTTAACGATGTTGCTGCCTTTGATAATGCTGTTAAGAGTTTCGAATTACAACTTCGAAAGATTCACGAAAAGAGCAAAGATCATTCTCGTGAATCAATCAAACATTTAGGACAGTAGCCATACCGCCGCTTTCGGCGGCAGTGAATTTGTTACTGGATGGCTGGAGAGTAGAACTTTGCCAGCGATTGGATGCTCTGCGTTTGAAATGTTGATTACAACTTCTATAGCTCCGCGCTTATATGAGAGCACCCCATCTTTACTAGTCCAAGAAATCTCACCGCTTCCAACAAGGTGCTCTTTACGTAGTTTTAACGCCCTGCGATAAAGATTTAGAGAAGAGTTTGGATCCTTATCTTCATGTTCAACAGTAAATTCGCGCCAAGCATCTTGTAGCGGTAGCCAAGGTTTGCCTGAAGTAAATCCAAAGGGCGCCTTATCGCCGCTCCAAGGCATAGGCACACGTGCGCCATCGCGACCTTTCTGTTTTCCACTTGTGCGGAAATAAATTGGATCTTGGCGATCTGAATCTGCCATCTCGCCTGTTGGAAGACCAAGTTCTTGACCGTTATAAACATAAGCAGATCCAGGTAAACCTAAAATAAATAACGCCATAGCGCGTGCAGCATCCGCACCAATTCTTGAAGCAACTCGCTCGGAATCATGATTTGATAAACACCAAGTTGGCCATGCGCTCTGTTCCTTAACCAACTGCAACATATCCGAGATAGCTGAATACAGATATGCAGAGTCAAATGGTGCGTTCATAACATCAAAATTAAAGAATTGATGAAGCTCATCTGGACGCACATATAGAGTTGCACGTTTTGGCGGATGTACCCAGATCTCTGCTACGGCCATGATGTCTCGATCTCCGTAGGAATCGAAAATTTTGCGCCAATCTCTATAAATTTCATGCACGCCATCGCGATCAAAGAATGGAATATTTGCTAAATATGCACTCCTTTTATCTGCATCCATCAATACATCAAGTCGGAGCGCATCACTTAGACCTTGCGGATCGTGATGATCTACGTGAATTGCCTCTTTTGCTAAGCCGTGAGCTACATCAATTCGGAATCCATCAGCGCCTAAATCAATCCAGAATCGAATTGTTTTCTCAAAATCTGCTTTGACCTCTGGGTTTTCCCAATTTAAATCTGGTTGAGATGAATCAAAGAGATGCAAATACCATTGACCATCTTCTACCTGCGTCCACGATGGCCCACCAAACAGAGAAATCCAATTATTTGGCGGGGTATTTGCATCTTTTCCGTCATAGAAATGGAATCTTTTTCGAGCGGCCGAACCAGCAGGAGAGCGCAGTGCCTCCTTGAACCATTGATGTTCGTTTGAAAAATGGTTTGGAACTATATCTACAACTACTCGAAGTCCAAGCGAATGCGCTTTATCGAAGAGCTCTTTCACATCTGCTAAATTTCCAAAGCGCGGGTCAACATCGCGTGGGTTTGCTACGTCATAACCGCCATCTTTATTGGGGGTTGTATAGAAGGGGCTAAGCCAGATTGCATCTACACCTAAATCACGTACATATTCCAGGCGGGAAGTGATTCCTTTTAGATCGCCCTCTCCATCACCATTGCTATCTTGAAATGAACGTGGGTAAATCTGATAGATAACTGCTTCGTTCCACCACTTAGACATGGCTAAACTTTAGTCTATGAGTAGCCAAGATAGATTAGAGCGATTTGCAGCGCACGGTAAAGAATTTCAAGATGTCCTATCAACAATCCCTGAAGCCCATCGGTACACCACGGTCGAAGGTGGTTGGTCGGCTGCATACGTGGTTCATCACATGGCAGATGGCGAACTTCATTTCGCATCACGTTACTTACATGCAATCGGCGACGAATCACCGAACATCCAGCCTTTCGATGAAGAGGCTTATCCAGAGCGAGTTAACTATGCGAAGCGAAAAGTTAAGACTTCGCTTGCAGCGTTGGTCGGAATTCGCGCATTAGTTTCAGAGATTCTTGCAAATGCCACGGATGCTGATTGGGATCAAGTTTCTAATCATCCAGAGCTTGGCCCGGTTACTTTAAGTGAACTATTTGAGAAAGCGGATAACCATATAGTCGCGCACACAAATCAATTGCGCGAAATTTCTGCGCACTTTGCCTAATTAATCTTCTTGTGAATCTCTTTAAGTAATTGATGTACTTCGGCAGAGATTTGTTTCAACTCTGCAACTTCAAGTTTGGCCAACTCGAATTCTGCTAAAGATGCGGCATGTGTTTCTGAGATCTGTTGATCCACCTTTTCTGAGCTAATTTGCTGCCCCACCATGATTATCGAAAGTAGCACTAATTGAAGAAAAGTCTGAGCTATCCAAGAAACAATAACTATCACGTCATGCGATGCAATTGCCTTTGGTAGTGAAATTAGTGCGATTGCAGCGAAGATATATGCGCATGCCATTGTTCCAACGCCAGAAGTGACAAGTAAAGCTAACTTTCGATTAAATTTAGCGAGCATGGTTGAAGCGTATTAGACTGCGCCCCATGTCTAAAGTACTCGGCTCACTTCCAGTTGGAGAACGTGTTGGTATCGCATTCTCCGGAGGTCTTGATACCTCTGTAGCGGTTGCGTGGATGCGCAATAACGGTGCAATTCCTTTCACGTATACCGCTGACCTTGGCCAGTACGACGAACCAGATATTGCTTCCGTTCCTGGTCGCGCAAAGCAATATGGCGCTGAAGGTTCACGATTAGTCGACTGTAAAACTGCGATGATTGAAGAAGGTTTAGCAGCTATAGCTTGCGGTGCATTCCATATTCGTGCCGGAGGTAAGCAATACTTCAACACGACTCCAATTGGTCGCGCTGTAACCGGAACACTTTTAGTTCGCGCAATGCTTGAAGATCAAGTTTCAATCTGGGGCGATGGTTCAACTTATAAGGGCAACGATATTGAACGTTTCTATCGTTATGGACTGCTTGCTAACCCTGCACTTCGTATTTATAAGCCTTGGCTAGATCAGCAATTCGTGACTGAGCTTGGCGGACGTACTGAGATGTCGGAATACCTTGTGAAGCACAACCTGCCATATCGCGATAGCGTCGAGAAGGCCTATTCAACAGATGCAAATATTCTTGGCGCAACTCATGAGGCAAAATCACTTGAGTTCTTAAATTCAAGTCTTGAAATTGTTAACCCAATTATGGGTGTTAAGTTCTGGGATCCAGCGGTAAAGATTGATTCTGAAGATGTAACTGTTGAATACGTTCAGGGTCGCCCAGTAGCGATCAACGGTAAGCGCTTTGATGATGTTGTAGAGCTGATGAACACCGCAAATGAAATTGGTGGTCGTCACGGATTAGGCATGTCAGATCTAATTGAAAATAGGATCATCGAAGCCAAGAGCCGAGGTATTTATGAGGCTCCTGGAATGGCGCTTCTATTTATTGCATACGAGCGTTTAATTACTGCAATTCATAATGAAGACACCATTGCTAACTACCATGCAGAAGGTCGTCGTTTAGGTCGACTTCTATACGAAGGTCGTTGGTTTGATCCGCAATCGCTAATGCTTCGTGAATCTCTGACACGCTGGGTGGCATCAGCAGTTACTGGAACGGTTACTTTGCGCCTACGTCGTGGAGATGATTATTCAATCATTAACACTGAAGGTCCAGCATTTAGCTACCACCCAGAGAAGCTATCTATGGAGCGCACTGAAGATGCTGCATTCGGTCCGGTAGATCGAATTGGCCAATTAACTATGCGTAACCTTGATATCGCAGATACGCGCGCAAAGTTGGAACTTTATGCATCTCAAGGACAACTTGGAGATGGCCAATTTAAATTAGTTGGAGAACTTGAAAATAAAAAGAAGAAATAATTAGTAGCAATAAAAAGAGCCCCGAGGAAATTATCCCCGGGGCTCTTTTTATTTAATGATTATGGCTTTGTGATTCGACCTTCTAGCTTAGGTAATTGGGTTACCTTGCCAGAAGCTAAATCAGCCTTAAGACCAGCAACCAAGATATCTACTAATAGGCCACCGATCTTTGCAGTAGTTGGATGGAATACATCAACATATCCATCGCCACCTGAGACCATGAAGTCAACTGTAGAGACAGTAAATTCAACTGAACCATCGTTAGGAATATCTTTTCCATCGGCAGTCTTAATTGAAGTTACACGGCTAAACGCTGCCTTAGTTGGATCAAATGCAAATTTGAATCCAGAAATCTGAGGGAAGCGACCAGCTGAAGGATATTGAGAGACGCCGTTTTCGATTGCCTTCCAGATATCTGAACCTGTCATCTTTGTAGTTGCCACGTAGTTACCAAATGGGAATACGGTTAAGGCATCGCCAAGAGTTACATCGTAAGGACCTGTAACACCGGTTGCTGGACGGACAAGTGTCTTATCAGCAGGCGTATAGGTCTTTGCAGGGAAGGTGTCGCGAATACCGCCACCGTTGATGATTGCTAACTGAGTCTTTGTTGATGCGCGTACAAGATCTGCCATGTAGTTACCCATTTCAGTCTCGCCTGAGCGCTCAACTGCAGGCGTTCCACCGCGAGGGAAGATTCCTGAAACTTGGCCAATCTTCACATCAAGCTTTGCAGTGACCTGATCCTTATACTTCTTAACCAACGCAGCTGCAGTTACATCTGGAGTTAATTTAGAAATTGATGCTGCAGTAACTACATTTACATGTGCGCCTAGAACCTTAGAAGAATTCATACATACAGATACCTGGTTATATGAAACGCCTGAGTTTGGAACTTGAGCCACAACTTGCGCTGGAGACCAACGGTTATTCGCTGAAATTGTGCTGTATTGCAAGTGGCTATGGCCACCGAAAACAACTGCAGCGCCCTTAATTCCGGCCGCTGAGGTATTTAGAGTTCCTGAAGCTACGCCGCCCTTGTTCTCAGCCCAACCTTGGTGGTTAAGCACAACAACTAGATCTGCGCCAGCAGCTTTCGCCTTAGCAATTGCCTTATTGATGTAAGCGGTATCAGGAGAGATTGTGATTCCGGATAGATTGCTTGGAAGTACAACATCCACTGTTTCAGGAGTATTCATACCTACTACACCAAGTTTTACGCCACCACGTTCAATAATTACATAATCAGTAACTTTATTTGCACCGGTGTTCAGTGGTGTAAGTGATGAATAGTTAGAAACTACCCACTTATTTGTTGAAAGATTAATCATCTTGACGATATGAGCCATATCGCGATCGTGTTCGTGGTTACCGAAAGTAGAAACATCGAACTTCATTAGGTTCATAGCTTCAACTGTTGGAATCTCTTCGAACTCAGATGAAATTGCAGGTGATGCACCGAAGTTATCGCCAGCAGATAATGTAAATGTTGCAGGAACAACCTTGCGGTCATTTGCAAAAGCAGTTGTCAAAATTGCTGCGCCAGCATTTGTTGAAGTTCCTTCAATTGCGCCGTGGAAATCGCTTAACTGATCTAATTGAATAACGCGAAGATCGCTGCGCTTATTTACGATTGAAAGTGCAGCAGCTCCAATGGTCTTTGCAGTACCAGGTGCGCTGATGCCATATGCATTAACTGCAACAACTGTTGGGGTAACTGATGTTTGGCCAGCTACTACCGGAAGGATTGTCTGCATATGTGCCTTAGTTGGCGATACGTAAATAGGACATGAACCTTGCCCACCAGATACAACGTAAGTTGTGACCTCTGGTTGAACATTAGATGGCGCAACCCATTTGACCATGATGCCCGCTGATGAAACTGATGCGGTGACATTCTTAGGTGCTGCTGGGATGCTGTATTGCTCTGCAGAGTTGGCTGCCGGTGTTATTGCAAGCGTTGCTGCAAATAGAGCGAAGACACCGATAAATGAGATTTTCTTTTTCATATTCAAAACGTCTCAGTTTCCTTTTAATCGAGTGTTAATAGGGGGAAAAGTTAAATTGAACATTACTAGAGAGGCTTTGATTAATAAGCATGTGCGCGTGGGGTGGCGCTCCACCGTAAGGTGATATCTCTAAAGCAAAGGTCGAGCGTTATGCGTGAATCCACCAAGCGGCATACGGAGGAACTGCCACCTGACCGGCAAAGTGCATCTGACGACCCGAGATTGCCTCTGTTCGATCACCAAATGCAACGCCATAAGAATCTAAATACTGGGTCTTCTCAGTCAAGTTATAAATTTCAGTCAAAAGACCAGCAGCATGATTGCGTCTAATTAAAAGTATTGCGCCATCATTCCGTGCTTCAGTTTCTGCGGTAACGCTCGCGTGAATCGAATTTAAACTCTTGCGCGCTTCAATTAATTTTCTTATGCCTTCATAAACTCGACCTGCAACGCCTTCTCCATTTGCTGCGCTCTTTGCCAATTCCCAATCCATCTTAGGTCGATGAATCCAACGATTGTCATCAGCTTTTGCTGGATCATTTTTGTAGCTTTTATCGTTAAGCATGCCAAGTTCATCGCCCATGTATAAAAGTGGGATGCCACCGAACCCAAAGACAATGGCATATGCGCATATCAATCGATTAATTGCCACATTTAAATCTGCGGCATCTTTATTCTCAATTGCGCGTTCGATTCCGATCAAGCTTGCCGCGCTACCAGAAGTTCTTCGATCTCCTGTTAGCGGATTTGATTGGAAATGCACTCCTCGAGCGAATGAACCAGGAAATTCATTTCCATAAAAATCGGCACAGAAATTTCGATGGCCACCACCATTGATTCCAGCTGCTGCAGCATCAGAATCATCAATTGCCCAACCAATATCATCATGGCAACGTAGATAGGTAGCCCACGCACTTGTAGTAGGTACTGGAGCAAAGCGATTTAGTGCAGTATCTAAAAGTCGGCCATCACGAGAGGCGAGAGCAGACCAGATCTGCACCATTAATGAATTGTGATAAGCAAGGTCGGAAACTTTTCCAGCATGCTCACCTTGGCCAAGGTAATGCACCACATCTTGCGGGCCAACAATTGCTTCAGCCTTATAAATAAGTGAGGGGGTGACGATTTTAGAGATTGCTCTCAGCGCCTGAGTTATTGAATGCACTTCAGGTTGGTTTTGGCAATTGGTCCCAAGGCGTTTCCAGATGAATGCAATTGCATCCAATCGAACACAATCTGTTCCTTGGTTTGCCAAGTATCCAATGATGTCCACATATTCGAGGAAGAGATTTGGATTAGACCAATTTACATCCCACTGGAACTCATTAAATGTTGTCCAAACATATTTGCCCATATCTTCGTTATACGTGAAGTTTCCTGGCGCAAATGTTGGAAAGATTTCAGGAAGTGACTTTTCATATTGATCTGGTACTTCACGATCTGCATATGCATAAAAATAATCTTGATATTTTCTCTCGCCAGCTCGTGCTTTTAGCGCCCATTCGTGTTCTTTAGCAACGTGATTTAGAACTAAATCTAAAGTTAGAGAAATTCCGGCATCATGTAAGTCAGATGCAAGTTCAGCCAAATCTTTCATTGTGCCTAAATCAGGTCGGATAGATTTGTAATCCATAACCGCATATCCGCCATCGCTATTACCTGGACGTGGGCTTAAAAGCGGCATTAAATGCAAATAAGTAACTCCCAGACCCTTTAAATAATCAATTTTGGTTCGGATACCTTGTAGATTGCCCGCGAATAAATCTGTGTAACAGACATATCCAATTGCATTTGGATCCTGAAACCAATCAGGCTGCAGAATTCTTTGATTGTCACGATGGCGAAGCAAAGCGCTTCGACCTTTATGGATTCGGACAATTACATCAACAATCTGAGGCAGAACCGTGTGTGCGTCATAAACAACTTCAACACCGTTCCATAAATCTTGCGCATAGCGATCAAAGCGATCAAGAAGACCGTTTAAGTCGTGGTCTTTCGATAGCGCCTTTTCAAGACGTAGGCGGCTTGCCGCAATAGCCTGAGAACTCATGACCGCGAGTTTAGGCATTGGTTTTTGTAAAAGTAACGAAAATATATATCACTTTGATAACAGGGTATGCAAAATCAAATCAAAAGCGAGACCTTCGGGGTCAATTACCGTGAAATGGTTAGCACCAGTGATTTCCATGAGCGATGCACCCTTTGCCTTTGCGAAATCCCTCGAATGTGCAAGCGGCACGCGGTCATCCGCGTCTCCATGAATTAAATAAAGATGTTGATCAAAATCTTTCTGCATTGGGTCAAATTTCGCAAAATCTTGGCCATTGAAGAATTGAGCAACAGCGTTTTCGCCTAATCCTTCTGCTTTAGTTCGAGCCAAATCTGTCACTGGAGCAAGGAGAATTAATTTGTGCGCTGTGCTTTTTGATACAAGTGCAATCTGTCCACCAACGCTAAAACCAATTAGCGCAATGGATTCTTGTAAATGATCGAGAGCGCTATTTACATCTTCAAATAACGCGGTTGGATTTCCCGGTTCGCGGCGATATTCGATATTTGCAACTTTAAATCCATTTGCCGCTAACTTTGCTGCTAACGCGCGCATATGTTCTCGAGTGTGCGCAGGTTTCCAGTAGCCACCGTGAATTAGCGTAACTAGCGGGCCAATGCTGTTATAGAACTCAATTACTTGGTCAGGATGTTCGCCATAGGTAATTACTTGATCGGGTTCTGGCCCGACCACCCATGGCGAAGTCATTAACCTATTAGTTCTTGCTTGTGGCTACGGCTGACATCATGGATGCAAGAAATATTTCTTTCAGTTGCATGACAGCTATCGCAAAGTAAGAAAAGTTCATGACATTGTGGATTTGCGCAGTTATAGAAATTCTTAGTTGCAGTTTTGCATACATCGCATTCGCCAATAACTTTTGTTTCATCACTAAAGTCAATTGTCATGCGATCATCAAATGTGTAGAGCGAACCTTCCCAATGAGAGGAATCTGCATACTTATTTCCGTAGCGAACAATGCCGCCTTCGATTTGATAAACCTCTTTGAAGCCGCGATTGACCATTACCGCTGAAAGAATTTCGCATCGGATTCCGCCCGTGCAATATGTAACAACTGGCTTATCTTTTAAGTCGTCGTATTTGCCGCTTTCGATTTCCTTGATGAAATCACGTGAAGTGACTACATCCGGAACAACAGCACCTTTAAATTTACCGATCTTTGCTTCGTACGCATTGCGTCCGTCAAAGAAGACCACATCGTCGCCGCGTTCAGCTACAAGTTTGTCGACTTCAAACGGCTTTAGGTGCTTTCCGCCGTTTACGACGCCATTGATATCTACTTGAATTTCATCTGGTGCACCAAAAGCAACTAATTCATCGCGAACACGCACACGTAGGCGAGGGAAGTCATTTCCTGTTCCATCAGACCACTTAAAATCGATTTTTCTAAATCCTGGATACTCTTTTGTTTGGCGCACATATTTCTTTAGCGCTTCCATTTCGCCACCAAGCGTTCCGTTGATTCCGTGCTTTGAAATCAGAATTCGACCCTTAATGTTTAGAGTCTCGCAAAGATTGCGTTGCCAGAGGCGGACAGCTTCGGGATCAGCAATCGGCGCAAAGCCGTAATAGAGAATGACCTTCTGAAGTTCCATGCCGGAATTCTACTGAGGGCAAGCCCTTTTATAAAATGTGCTTAAGTGAGCTTCGAATTTAACAAGGTTTATAACTTCACTTTATAGATTAAAGAACATCCAGGTGGTGAAGATGTCATCATAAACTAATCTCTTAAGATAGAAGTTCCTTCGCCTTTTGATATTCCTCCGGACTCATTTCACCTTGGGCTAAGCGTCGATCGATAATTTCAAGTGGGGTTTCTTTCTGTGGAACAGAAAAACTAGAAGAATTAGGAGCAACCTTTTCATGCGATTTGGTTAGTTTAACAACTGACCAAATAATCACTCCAATAAAAACAAGGAAAATTATCCCCATAAAGACTCCATGGTATCCGTAATTCCAATCATTCATATGCCCGTAATAGCCATTATCCCAACCCATTTTCTTGCCTCCTAAAGTTGTTAAGCCATTTATACGCTTTGAAACTTAAAATATCCATAGGAAGGAGAAAGTTATAGCCTAGAGATGTGACTTCCTAGACATAGAAGAGAATTCAAAAGTTAATTACCACCTAGTATTATTTTTTATATGAGGATTCGAAAGTTATAAGCATCTTTAATTTCCGTAATGTTAGTTTTCGGAGTGGCACAGGCTCAAGCGGATGAAGCAGCTGATAGGGCTGCAAAAGTTGAGATACTCAAGGCTAAGTATGTAACAGTGCTAGATTCGCAGCACGCTGAATTACTCGCGCTAAAGATAAAGGCAAAGGCTGACCCGAATATTTTGAAACAGGTTAATACTGTTCTCCACGAATTTGATACTAACTACGCGGCGATTGTTGAAGGATTAAATAACCCAAATCAGGCGCTACAACCAATTACCAATATTTGGCGAAGAGTTTGATTCCCGCTTTATAGGTTGTCAAAACTGAAATTTCGGCGACTTCACGTGTATCAATAGTAAGTGGATTGCGATTTAAAATAACAAAGTCTGCTGCCATTCCAATGTCTATCTTTCCAGTTCGCTTCTCTTCGAATAATTGATAAGCCACACCTTCGGTATAGAAACTTAGACTTTGCTCAACCGTAACTGATTCTTCAATACTCCAAGGATTACTTTCTTTTAGTGGATCCATACGATGAGTCGGTACAGCAAGTGCTAGTAATGGTAGATAGGAAGTTACGGGCCAATCACTTCCGTAACTAATCTGCGCGCCAGAATTCACCATAGAAGCTAATTGATACTGGCGATTGTTGCGAGCCTCTCCTAGACGAGGGGCAATAAGTTCTTTATTCATTGGATCTAGATACATCCAAAGCGGCTGGAAATTTGCGATTACACCAAGATTTGCAAAGCGTGGCATATCAATCGGATCAATTAATTGAGCATGAACTATTACTGGTCGACGATCCCATTTCGGATTAGTTTCAATTACATATTGGATTACATCCAAAGCCTGTCGAACCGCCGCATCGCCTATACCGTGAATATGTAATTGGTAACCATGAGAATCAAAGAGCAGCGCAGCTTCGCGCATCTCATCATCGTTCCAAATTAGCAATCCAGAGGACGACGGATCATCCAAATACGGTTGCAATAAAGCAGCAGTTCCGGCAGATAGCGCACCATCGCAAATGATTTTAATCGACTTAGCGTGCAGTTTTGAATCTAGCCCAAGAGCGTCAATCTCCTTGCGAAGAGCTGCAAAATATTCAATATTTTCTCGCCATTTTTCAGGCTGTGCTAAAAAGCATAAATTCATATCAATAGTTAGCTGACTAGATTTTGCAGCGGCAATGTAAGCCTCTGCCATTCCTGGTTCGACCCAGGCATCAACTGCGGCAGTTACACCGCTTTGTAAGTATTGATCGCAAGCCCATTTAATTGCTCGGACGTCTTGATCAAGTGTCCGAACCGGTGCATTTCTTAAAACTAAATTAATCGCAGATGGTTCACGAAACGTTCCGCGAGGTGATCCATCATTGTTACGGGCTATTGATCCGCCATCAGGATCTTCAGTGGCGCCAGTAATTCCTGATAATTCCAGCGCTTTGCTGTTAACCCAAATCGTATGGTGATCTGCCGCATGTAAAACAACTGGTCGGTCGCTTACAACTTCATCTAACCATTCAGTAAGAAAATCTCCGCGGTCGATGATTGCCGCTTCATATGCACCGCCGATAATCCAAGGTACATCAGGATTGGAATCTGCAAACCGTTTTACTTCAGCCAGAATTTCTTGAACGCTTTGCAAACCATTAACTAATGGACCTTGTGATTCGCGACCTGCGAATAGTGGGTGCGCATGGCCATCCATAAATGCAGGGGATAAGAAGCATCCCTTTAAATCAATAAGTTGATCACCAGATTGTGGGGCACCATCTATTTCAACAATTACACCACCATCTACACGAATTGATTTTGCATAAGAACCAGGGCGGCGCCAGATTGTGCCACCTGAAAAGTACAAAGCCACGAAACACCCCCTTAAAAAGCAAACGACCCCGCTAATGCGAGGCCGCTTTGGTGGGTTGTGTAGGACTCGAACCTACGACCCAGTGATTAAGAGTCACTTGCTCTACCAACTGAGCTAACAACCCAAAGACTGAACGGGTCAGACCCTATCAATTCTCGCGATAAGCGCAAAATCTAGGTAAATCAACCTTTAATAGGTGTCGTACATTTAATATCTCAGCATGAGAAAGCAGAGTATTTGGGCTATCGCTTTGATCTGCATTTTAAATATCTCAACAGCAGAAGCCGCGAATTCTGCTGTCGAAACACTTTTGGATTCATTGGCAGTAAAAGGTCGAGCGCCAAAGACTGGATATACCCGAGCTCAATTTGGACAGACCTGGGCTGATGTAAATCGCAATGGTTGCGATACTCGAAATGACATTCTTAAACGTGATTTAACAAGTGTGGTTTTCAGAGCCGGAACCAGAGATTGCGTGGTTGAGAGTGGAACATTAGTCGATCCATATTCAGGCATAACTATTAATTTTGTAAAAGGTAACAAGAGCAGCATGGAAGTTCAGATTGACCATGTAGTTGCACTTAGTAATGCCTGGCAGACCGGCGCCTTTAAATTGACCTTGGCAAAACGGACCGAATTTGCAAATGACCCCGAGAACTTACTTGCAGTTCAGGGACGTTTAAATTCGCAAAAAGGTGATGGAGACGCAGCAACATGGTTACCGCCTTTAAAAAGCTTTCGCTGCACATATGTATCAAAACAGATTACTGTTAAAGCCAAGTATGGGCTTTGGGTGACATCGCCAGAAAAGGCCGCTATGAAAGCAATATTAAGTAAGTGCTAATTAATTCTTGTAGCGATCGAATGAGCTTTGGATTTCGCGCTCTGCTTCAGTGCGACCAACCCAGGTAGCACCTTCAACTGATTTGCCTGGTTCAAGATCTTTGTAAACTTCAAAGAAGTGTTGGATTTCTAAGCGATCATATTCAGAGATATGGTGAATATCGCGAAGATGTTCTTTGCGAACATCGCCTGCAGGTACGCAGAGCAATTTGTCGTCTCCGCCAGCTTCGTCAGTCATTCGGAACATTCCAATTGCGCGACACTTAACAACGCATCCAGGAAAAGTTGGTTCATCCAACATAACTAGCGCGTCAATTGGGTCGCCATCGAGGCCGAGAGTATCTTCAACATATCCGTAATCCCATGGATAACGTGTTGAAGTAAAGAGCATGCGATCTAAACGTATTTTGCCTGTCTTTTTATCGACTTCGTATTTATTACGTGAGCCTGCAGGGATTTCGATTAAGACGTCGAAAGTTAATTCGTTCATTGCAAACTCCATTGTTTGTCAGGTGTTCCTATAGGAACTTGGGGTGAATGACGGGGCTCGAACCCGCGACATTCCGGACCACAACCGGATGCTCTACCAGCTGAGCTACATCCACCATGTCGTATTTCGGACTGGCGAAGTTTATCAGCCCTCCGAAGGAGTTGTGTCCCCGTTATTTGAGCCGTTAAAAGCGGCAGCAATCTGCTTGATATCAGCGCTCTGGGGACCAGGTTGATCTACAAAAACAGTCTTACGATAGAAAGCCAACTCTGCAATCGAATCCTTGATGTCGCCAAGAGCGCGGTGGTTGCCAGTCTTTGTAGGGGAGTTGAAATAAACCTTTGGAAACCATCGACGGGTAAGTTCCTTAATTGATGAGACATCGACGGTTCGGTAATGTAAATATTCGGAAAGTTTTGGCATATCTCGATTGATAAATATGCGATCGACATAAACAGAGTTACCAGCAATCGGAGATTTACCAGCGATGACTCCCGCTGATTCTAAATACTTCAAAATTAACTCTTCGGCATCAGATACAGATACACCATTTGGAATCTCGTTGATAAGGCCAGAATCGGTATGCATCTTGGTTACGAAGTCATTCATCCCCGCTAATTTTTCTGGGGTAGCTTTAATGACTAAATCCACGCCATCGCCGATGATATTTAAATCAAAGTCTGTTACTAAGACTGCAATCTCAACGAGGGCATCATTTGCGGTATCTAATCCGGTCATTTCACAATCGACCCAGACTAGATTTGGATATTCGTTAGCCATACAGGGGTAACCCTAAACCATCTCTCAAGAAATCAATTCTCGTAAGTTCATGCCTCGTTCACCTTCTGTTTACCTTGGTTTTGCAAGTAAAGGGGCGAAATAGCGCAGGATACCCACGTGGCAACGTTGAACCCAGCTCCCAAACAGAGGGAAATAACTACTGAACCTCGTAGGAGCGACAAGGTCTTTCGCAATATTGTTTCGATAGTTGCCTTATCTGCCTTCGCAATTCTTGCGATAATCGGAACTTTTTTAGCGATCCGTGGTTTTGAAACATTTAAAACACAAGGTTGGCATTTCATCACTGGTTACGAGTGGGAAGTGCTCCAAGATGATGCCGGAAACATAACCGCCAAATTCGGAATCGGCGCAATGCTTGTAGGAACAGTTTTAATTGCGATGGTAGCGCTCGCAGTTGGCGTGCCACTCTCTGTCCTAACTGCACTTTTCTTATCATTCTACGCACCTGAGCGAATCAAGAAATTGTTGGTAGCAGTTGTAGATTTGATGGCAGCCTTTCCATCAATTCTTTACGGTCTTTGGGGATATTTCGTTTTAATGCCGATGGCAATATATTGGGCGAAATTATTAAATAAATATTTAGGCTGGATTCCGATTTTTAAAGTTCAAGAGCCATTTTTTGAGCGTTCACCTTTTATTGCAGGCCTGGTACTTGCAATCATGATTATTCCAATTGTGACTTCAGTAGCCCGCGAAATTTTCTCGCAGACTCCGCTCGATCGAATTCAAGCCGCGTACGCACTCGGTGCAACTCGTTGGGCAATGATCAAATCAGTTGCACTTCCATTTGGCTCAAGTGGAATTGTTGGCGGCGCGATGCTTGGTTTAGGCAGAGCATTTGGTGAAACTGTTGCAGTATTTACAGTATTAAATATTGTATTTAAAGCGAACTTTGAAATCCTCTTTGGAATGGGCGGAAATATCGCTTCAATGATTGTTTTGAAATGGGGAGAAGCTTCACCAATTGAAACTAAGGCGCTTTTAGCATCTGGTTTCGTACTTTTCATTCTGACTCTTGCCGTGAACTTTGCGGCCGATTTCATCGTCAAGCGAACTATGAAATCAGGTAAATAATGAGCATTGACGCTAAACCACAGAAGCCATGGCAGCTATCTCCGAAAGAGATGCTTTATCCGACTTTCCTTGTAATTATCTCGGCACTGATAACTGTAATTACCGTTTTAACTACGCCCATGAATGGCAAGTTGGCATATGCGTTTCTATTTTTCTTCTTTACAACTCTTTCGCTATTTATGTACAAGTATCGAATTCGTGGCAAACAAGCCGCGATTGATTCTTTAGCCGGATCTATCGCATTAGCTGGTGCTTTAATCGTTTTCGCGCCGGTGGTAAGTATTTTGGTGACCACGATAATTAAAGGTGCACCAGGTTTACATTGGTCCCTATTTACTGAAACTATGTTTTCAGCTTCCTACATGGATCCAATTGCAAATGGTGGTCTTCTACATGCAATCGTCGGAACCATTTATTTAATTATTTTATCTATCATTATTAGCGTTCCGATGGGTATTTTGACGGCCCTTTATTTGACTGAAATTAAAGGCCCTGGTTCTAAGTTCATTCAATTTACAGTCCAGGCTATGTCCGGCGTACCTTCTGTTGTTGCGGGCTTATTTATCTTCGCGGCGGTAATTCTTACGACGCCACTTAAGGCATCTGGCATAGATGGCGCTTTCGCTCTATCAATCTTGATGGTGCCTACTGTCACTCGTACAGCTCAAGAAGTTTTGCTTTTGGTTCCAAATGATTTGCGCGAAGCAGGGCTTGCAATGGGTGCTACCCAATGGCGTACGGTTGCCTCAATCGTTGTACCTGCAGCGCGTAACGGACTTCTAACTGCAACCATTCTGGGCGTTGCCCGTATCGCCGGAGAGACTGCGCCACTTATCTTCACAATTGGCGGTTCAGATAAATTGAATTTAAATCCTTTTGTTGATTATCAAGGCGCGCTTCCATTCTATGTTTGGAAAGGTCTATTACTGGGCACTCCTGAATCTATTCAGCGTGCATGGACTGGCATTTTGATTCTATTGATACTCGTATTAACGCTATTTACTTTGGCTCGTCGCTTCGGTTCACGAAAGGTTGGAAAATGAGTTCAGATCTAGAAGCAAGAGGTGTGCATGCTTGGTTTGGCAAACACCATGCGCTTGCAGATGTCTCACTTAACTTTGATGCAGGTTCAGTAACTGCTCTTATCGGACCATCTGGATGCGGTAAGTCAACTTTTATCCGCACTTTAAATCGCATGCACGAATTTATTCCTACCGCTGCGATGGCAGGCGAAGTACTTTTAAATGGCAAAGATATTTATGAAAAGGGAACTGACGTCACAAAGATACGTCTGCAAATCGGAATGGTTTTCCAGAAGCCGAATCCTTTTCCTTCAATGACTATTGGTGAAAATGTTTTATCTGGCTTGAAATTAGCTCAACTAAAAGTTTCAAATAAAGAAGATCTGATGGAGGAGTGCTTAGTACGCGCTGGCCTATGGAAAGAAGTTAAAGATCGTTTGGACTCTTATGCAGGAGGTCTATCCGGTGGTCAGCAGCAGCGTTTATGCATTGCACGTTCGCTTGCGGTAAAACCAAAGGTGCTTCTGATGGATGAACCATGTTCAGCACTTGATCCAGGTTCTACGCTGCGAATTGAAGATACGATCCGTGAACTTGCTGCAGACATGACAATTGTGATTGTTACGCACAACATGCAACAGGCAGCTCGTATCTCTGATTTCACCGGCTTCTTCCTATCTGACGGAGGCCCTGGTCAATTAATCGAAGTAGGTAAGACCGAAGAGATCTTCTCAAAGCCAGTGGATAAGCGCACAGAAGATTACGTTTCAGGTCGTTTCGGTTAACCAAAAGTTCACTTTGATTTGAGGCTCCGTTAAGCGTTAAATCGTCTGTTGTTACCCCGGATTTATATGGTTTAGGCGTTCAAGAGATGAACTACTTATTCGAGAGGTATAAATGAAGAACTCCCTCAAGAAAGCAGCTGTACTAGCTACAGCACTTTCACTTGTTCTAATTCCATCAGCAAATGCAGCGGTGCTAAAGGCATCTGGCGCAACTTCAGTTTCAGGTTTAATCGATAAGTGCAAGGCTGACTATCAGTCTGCAACAGGTAATTCATTTGATTACCCAGGTGGCGGTTCTGGTGCAGGTAAGACCGCATTCACAAATGGAACCGTTGACTTTGCGTTCTCAGATTCAGTGCACTCACCAATGGTTGCAAATGAAATTCACGTTCCAACTGTGCTTTGGCCAGTTGCGATTCTTACAAATTTAACTGGTTCAAATAAGCCAGTAACACTTTCAACAGACACCATTGCAAAGATTTTTGCAGGTGATATCAAGAATTGGAACGATCCTGCAATCGTTGCTGATAACAACCGTTCAATCAACACAATTATTTATAAGAAGGATTCATCAGGCAAGGTAGCTAAGGACGCAAAGGGTGCACCTATCGTGCTACGTACCGCAACTGTTACTCAGCACCGCACAATGCCAAACCTTCCAATCACAGTTATTTATCGTTCAGACAACTCAGGTACTTCAAACAATTTAGCTCGTGCTCTTAATAAGCTTGCACCTTCAGTTTGGACAAAGGCTCCAGCAGATTCATTTGCAACCGCTTTCCCAGGCTCAATTACTTCAGATCCAATCCGCTTCCGTTCAGCATCAGGTTCAGCTGGTGTTTCACTTCTTGCGTCAAAGACCAAAGGTGCAATCACTTACGCTGAACTTTCATTCGCTGCAACATACAAGCTAGGTCTAACGTCAGTAATCAATAAGGCTGGAAACGCAATCCTTCCTTCATCAGATTCAGCAGCTGCCGCAGGTGGCGTTGCTTCAATCGATGGCGAAACTGGCGTTCTAACCTTTGATTACTTAACATCAGATTCAGATGCTTACCCATTCACAGCAACAACCTACGCACTTGTTTCAACCAAGTACGGAGATGCTGCGAAGGCGAAGGCTGTTAAATCAACTCTTGAGTTCCATGCCTTCAAGTGCCCAGCGATCTATCCAGCTCTTGGTTTTGCAGCAGTTACACCAACTTCAAAGTTCGGTGCAATTGTTTCAAGCCAGTTAGCAAAGTTAGGCGCCTAACCGCTTAAATCTCGGGGAGTAAGAAAGCCCAGTGTCAGAAATGGCACTGGGCTTTTACATTTGCGCGCCTAGCAGGAATCGAACCTGCGACGCCGGGCTTAGAAGTCCCGCGCTCTATCCGACTGAGCTATAGGCGCATATTTGTGCTGCGGAAAATGTGATTTCTCCGATGCGAATTCTACTGACTATATAGATTAAAGTTCACACTTATGGCTGAGTTCATTTATACGATGAAAAAGGCGCGCAAGGCGCATGGTGACAAAGTAATCCTTGACGACGTTACTTTGATGTTTTTGCCTGGCGCAAAGATTGGTGTTGTTGGACCAAACGGCGCAGGTAAATCAACAGTTCTTCAGATCATGGCAGGTATTCAACAGCCATCTAATGGTGAAGCATTCCTTTCTCCTGGGTACTCAGTCGGAATCTTGTTGCAGGAACCGCCACTAAATGAAGAGAAGAATGTTTTAGAGAACGTGCAAGAAGGTGTTGCGGAAACAACGGGGATGCTTGCGCGATTCAATGAAATTAGCGCAGAGATGGCCAACCCAGATGCCGATTACGACAAGCTATTAACCGAGATGGGCAATCTTCAAGAACAACTTGATCATCGCAATGCTTGGGATTTAGATTCGCAATTGGAACAAGCGATGGATGCGCTTCGTTGCCCACCACCTGAAGCAGATGTAAAGGTGCTATCCGGTGGAGAGCGTCGCCGCGTCGCTTTATGTAAATTACTTTTACAGCAGCCAGATTTATTACTTCTGGACGAACCAACCAACCACTTAGATGCTGAATCAGTACTTTGGTTAGAACAACACCTTTCTAAATATCCAGGAACAGTTGTAGCAATTACGCACGATCGTTACTTCTTGGACAACGTTGCGCAATGGATTCTTGAATTAGACCGTGGTCGTGCGTACCCATACGAAGGCAACTACTCAACTTATTTGGATACCAAAGCAACTCGTCTAAAGATTGAAGGACAGAAAGATGCCAAGCGCGCGAAGCGTTTAGCTGATGAACTTGAATGGGTTCGCCAGAATGCAAAGGGGCGCCAAGCTAAATCAAAGGCCCGTCTTGCTCGCTATGAGGAAATGGCTGCAGAGGCAGACAAGATGCGTAAATTGGACTTTGAAGAGATTCAAATTCCACCTGGACCTCGTTTAGGTAACGTAGTTGTTGAAGTTGATCATCTATCTAAAGGTTTCGGAGATCGCCTATTAATTGATGATCTCTCATTTACCTTGCCACGTAACGGAATTGTCGGTGTTATCGGACCTAATGGTGCAGGTAAAACCACGCTATTTAAGATGTTAATGGGAATGGAAACTCCAGATACCGGAACCGTAAAAGTTGGCGAAACAGTAAAGATCTCTTATGTAGATCAATCACGTGGTGGAATCGATCCAAAGAAATCGCTATGGGAAGTGGTATCTGACGGTTTAGATTTTATTAAAGTCGGACAAGTTGAAATGCCATCTCGTGCCTATGTATCTGCATTTGGATTTAAGGGTCCAGATCAACAGAAGCCGGCTGGAGTTTTATCTGGTGGTGAACGAAACCGTTTGAACTTAGCGTTAACGCTAAAGATGGGCGGTAACTTATTACTTCTTGATGAGCCAACTAACGACCTTGATGTTGAAACACTCGGTTCACTCGAAAACGCGCTACTTGAATTCCCTGGTTGTGCTGTTGTGATCTCCCACGATCGTTGGTTCTTGGACCGCGTAGCAACACATATCTTGGCTTACGAAGGTGATTCAAAGTGGTTCTGGTTTGAAGGCAACTTTGAAAGCTACGAGAAGAATAAGATTGAACGTCTCGGACCTGAAGCTGCGCGTCCACATCGTGCGACTTACCGAAAGTTAACTCGCTAATGCGCCATAAATGTCAGTTACAGATTCGCTGGGCGGATCTTGATGCCTTTAAACATGTTAATAATGCTTCATACCTTGTCTTCATGCAAGAAGCTCGCGCTGATTTCACTTGGTTCTCAAGAATTGCAAAAGGTGAAGAGCCAATGCTTGCGGATATGGTCGTCGCTCGCGCAGAGGTAGATTTCAAATCACCAATTCATCAGAGCGGAACAATGCTTGATGTTGAAATTTATGTTGAAAAAATCAGCAACTCTTCATTTGTGATGGTTTATGAAATGTCTCAAGGCGGTACGCTCCGTGCGGTCGGAAAGACAGTCCAGGTCGGCGTTGACATGGAAACCGAGAAAGCTCGTCGCCTACGCGATTATGAGCGCGAATACTTGGAAAAATACCTAGAAGCTTAAGAAAGAAATAATCTAAATTGATGCATACAAACTTGCCTGTTCGTGAAGAACGTCCATGGTGGCGCGACGCCGTTACTTATCAGATCTATATCCGCTCTTATGCAGATTCAAACGGAGATGGAATTGGAGATATCAACGGGATTCGTTCACGCCTTCCGTACATCAAAGATCTAGGCGTTGATTGCATATGGATTAATCCATGGTTCCAATCTCCACAGAAAGATCATGGTTACGATGTAGCTGATTACATGGATGTTAATTCCGAATACGGAACCATGGATGATGCGAAAGCTTTGATTAAAGAGGCACATGATTTAGGACTTCGAGTTATTCTCGATTTAGTTCCGAATCACTCATCAGATTTGCATGAATGGTTCAAAGCAGCTTTAAATTCCGAACCAGGTTCAAAAGAACGCGATCGTTACATCTTCCGTGATGGCAAAGGTGCAAACGGCGAACTTCCACCAAATAACTGGGAAGCGGTTTTCGGTGGTCCGGCTTGGGAACGAGTTATCGAAAAAGATGGCAGGCCAGGGCAGTGGTATTTACATTTATTCGCGGTCGAACAACCAGATTTCAATTGGGAAAACCAAGAAATTTGGGAATATTTCCGCCAAGTTTTCCGCTTCTGGTTGGATCTTGAATTTGATGGATTCCGTATCGATGTTGCACACGGAATGTGGAAGGAAAAGGGCTTACCTGATGTCGACTTTGCTGAAGTTGAACTATTAGATCGCCACTACCGTCCTTATTGGGATCAAGAAGAAGTTCACGAAATCCACCGCGATTGGCGAAAAATCACCGATACCTACAAGCACAATCCAATGCTGGTTTCGGAGGCATGGGCGCCAAATGATCAGCGCACTGCAATGTATGTACGTCCAGATGAACTTCATCAATCATTTAATTTCTCGTTTCTAACTGCAAAGTGGGAAGCAAAGAGCCTTAAGGAAATCATTGATAAATCAATGACTGAAGTTGTAAAAGTTGGCGCGCCACCATCTTGGGTTTGGGAGAACCACGACGTGGTTCGCAAAACAGATCGATTAGATCTGGGCTTGCAAAACAAAGGCAAAGGTTTAGATAAGTATGGTGATCCAAAGAAATTAAATAAGGAGCGTGCGCTAAAGCGTGCACGCGCTGCGACTCTTTTAGAACTTGCACTTCCTGGTGGTTCGTACATTTATCAAGGCGAAGAACTGGGTCTCTTTGAAGTTCGCGATATTCCAGAGAATCGCTTGGAAGATCCAATCTGGAAGATGTCGGGACATACCGATCGTGGTCGCGATGGTTGCCGTGTGCCAATTCCTTGGACGAAGGATGCAAGCGGCGCACATGGTTTCTCTTCAAATAAGAATTTAACTGTTGATCAAGCTTGGCTGCCGCAATCAGCAGGTTGGGGCGAACGCGCAGTTGATACTCAACAAGGTGTCACCGGATCATTCTTCGAAATGGTTAAACAGGCTCTTGCAATCCGAAAAGAAGAAGCAGGCCTTGGCGATGGAGAGATGAATTGGATTGATGTTACAGATGATGTAATTGCATTCCAGCGTCCAGGAAAATTTGCTTGTTATGTGAACTTTGGTCCAGCAGAAGTTGTGATTCCTTATGGTGCAGAAGTTTTGGTTTCATCTGCACCGCTAAAGGGTGAACATATTCCAGCTGATACCGCAGTCTGGTTACGACTTCCGTAAATGACTAAGCAACGGAGAGTTCACCCGGCTTGGATTGCTGCGGCAATTACCTGGTTAACTCTTGTTGCTTCTGCAGGTTATAGATCTGCACCTTCGGTTTTAATAGTTCCGCTTGAAGATGCATTTGGTTGGTCGCGAGATCAGATTTCATTAGCAATCTCAATCAACATCTTGCTTTATGGTTTAACTGCGCCATTTGCGGCAGCTTTAATGGAGCGCTTTACGGTTCGTAAAGTCGTAATGAGCGCGCTCACTGCGGTAAGCATTGGTGCATTTTTAACAATCTTCATGACTGCACCGTGGCACTTAATGTTGCTATGGGGAGTAGTAGTTGGAGTTGGTACTGGATCAATGGCGCTAGTTTTTGCTGCAACGATTGCCAGCCGCTGGTTCATGCAACGTCGCGGGTTGGTAACTGGTGCGCTAACAGCGGCAGCGGCTACTGGCCAATTAGTTTTCTTACCAGCACTTTCATCGATTGCAATCAATCACGGATGGAAGAGCGTTTCGATAACTATCGCAGTAGCGGCAGCTGCGGTAATTCCACTTATCTGGTGGGGGCTGAATGAACATCCATCGGATGTTGGTCATAAACCATACGGCGCACCAGAAGGTTGGGTGGAGCCCGAGCGTTTAAATGGAAATGCCGCACGTAATGCAATTGATGCACTTAAAAAAGGTTCCAAGCAAAAAGATTTCTGGTTACTCTTTGGAACTTTCTTTGTCTGTGGGTTAACAACAAACGGATTAATCGGAACACACTTCATTCCGGCAGCACACGATCACGGAATGGGTGAAGTCGTTGCGGCATCTTTATTGGCGCTTATCGGAATCTTTGATGTTATCGGAACTCTAGGTTCAGGATATTTAACTGATCGCGTAGACCCTCGCAAATTGCTGGTTTTTTATTACGGATTCCGCGGAATCTCATTATTGCTTCTACCTTCAATTCTCTTTGCAACAGTGCATCCATCAACTTTGGTTTTTGTAATTTTCTATGGCCTTGATTGGGTGGCTACGGTTCCACCAACAATTGCGCTCTGCCGTACGGTTCTTGGTCCCAAGTACGGAACCGTTATTTATGGCTGGGTCTTTACCGGTCATCAAATTGGCGCTTCGGTAGCAGCGCTTGGCGCAGCAATCTTGCGCGTAAAGCTGGGTGACTACTCTCTCTCGTTCTATATCGGTGGCTTGATGAGCTTAATTGCAGCGATAGCCGTAATATTTATTGCACGAGGAAAGAGTTTCGAAGAGATTAAAAACGTATGAGTACTTTTTATGAAGAGGTAGGCGGAACCGAGTTTTTTGAAGAACTTGTCTCTGGTTTCTATGCTGTAGTTGCAATCGATCCAATTCTTAGCCCAATGTATCCCGATAAAGATTGGCACGCAGCGGCCGAGCGTCTGCAAATGTTTTTAGAACAATATTGGGGCGGGCCAACTACTTACTCTGAAGAGCGTGGCCATCCAAGACTTCGTATGAGACATAATCAATTCTTTATCGATTCCAAAGCCAAAGACGCATGGTTGTCAGCATTCGAACGCGCTCTTGATTCGGTGAAAATTACGCCAGAACACCGCGCAGAATTATGGAATTACTTAGAGCTAGCTGCAAATAGTTTAGTCAATCAACCTGATTGAGATTTATTACCGACTTTTAGAATTTCACCGTTACGTAGATACCAAAGAGTTCCGTCAGCGCTTCGAACAGAAGTTATACGTAAGCCAACTCGCTCTACCTTCCCCTTAACATCTAGAACATCAACTTCATCGCCAACACCATATTGATCTTCCATTAACATCAGGATTCCAGAGAGTACGTCGCGCACAATAGTTTGAGCACCAAGACCGAGCGCCACACCGATAACTCCAGCAGATGCAATTAGCGGACCAAGGTTTAGACCGAATTCACCAAGCAACATAAATGTTGCGATTAACCAGACTGCTCCATTTAAAGTGCTAGATAAAACTGTTCCTAAAGTTCGTGCACGTTCTGATTGACGATGTGCAAGATTCTTAGGACCCGGAACTAGATCCGCGCGCGAGATGCGATCAACGATTCTATGAATGGTTCGGCGGCCTACTTGCTGGGTGACAATCGCAGCCACGATGATGACCACAATATGCAGGGGAGCGCCGTTAAACCAGCTCCAGAAATCATTTAAGTTGCTCATATGCGTAAATCTACCGATTAGATGGTAGAAATTTCCCAAAAAGTTACCTTTAAATGCCGCGAAATCCGTGGGCGTTAAGGCAAGATTTGCGAATCAGCGCAAGCCATGCGTTGGACGGGAGCGGATATGTCTAGAGCTTTGGTGCTCAACGCGACATACGAACCACTAGGTGTCGTAAGTGATCGTCGCGCGCTGATACTCGTCCTAAATAATCGCGCATCTGTAATTGAAAATAAATCTGAAATTCTCCATTTTGCAAATGGTGAGATTGCACTACCTGCAGTAATTCGCCTAAATAAATTCGTTCGAATCCCATATCGCCATGCAGTCCCTCTTTCACGTCGCGCAATCTTTGCTCGTGATGGCGGTCGATGTGTTTACTGCGCAGCTCCAGCGACTTCTATTGATCATGTAATTCCACGTAGTCGCGGCGGAGCACATGCTTGGGAGAACGTTGTAAGCGCATGTCATCGTTGTAATCACACTAAAGCTGATAAGCCGTTAAAAGAATTGGGTTGGCGTTTACGCCAACTACCTCGCGAACCAATTGGCGCTGCATGGAGAGTGTTAGGCGCCACACGTGCCGAGGCGTCATGGATTCCATACCTTGAACCATTTGGCGTAGCCACAGCTACTGCTTAGACTTCGCGTTATGAATTTTCTACTCACTACATACGAACCAGGAATGATTCCTGGACCAGGCTTGAGCGCAACAGAAACTTTTCTCTGGTTTGTCGTTGCACCAGTTGCATTATTTGTAGTGATCGGCGCTTTCGCTTATGCCTCACATGGCAAGAGCGAAAAACGCAAATCAGTTGTAGATCAGATCGACTAGTCAGCCTTCTGCGCATTTAGCGCACGTTTCATTGCATCTCGTCCTTCTTTGACGCAGCGCATAACACCATCAGATGCATCTGAGTTTTCAGAGATCCACTTTTCGGCTTTAGCTAAATTCTCTGAAGTAGGTGCAAAACGCGGGAATGCTAAGTCCGCAAATTGCTTTCCGATTTCATAAGAATTTTCATCCCAAATCTTCTTAACAATCGCAAAATACTTATCTACATATGGCGCATATAGATCTTGCTGAATTGGGCGGTTTACACCAAGCAACATATGTCGCTGAATGTGATTAGAAAGTTCTGTTGTTGTAAGAGTCTTCCAAGTTTCAGCCTTTGAATCTGCCGTAGCGATTAGCGCATGAGCTTCTGCAGCATGGCGTGTGCCATCTGCGGTGTTATCGCGTTCTAACTCAGCATCGATTTCCTTGGCTCCAAATACGCCACGTTCAGCTAGAGACTTAACAAGAGCCCAGCGCATTTCGGTATCGATAGCCAAGCCAGCAAGTTTGCCATCCAAAATATCTTTAACCTTTGGCGCATCTGCAACAGTTGCACCACTTGCAAATCCACGAGCTAGCGCTAATTGTTCATCGCTACCAGGCTTTGCATCGGTTGCCAGCTTGTATAGACCAGCGGAGCGCTTTGCACGAAGTGCGTCGCGGTTACCAGGCGATGAGTAAAGCTCAACAGATGTCTCAAGATTTACTAACTGTGCACCAATCACGGATGCTTCATTCTCTTTACCGAGTGCATTTAGCACGATCTCTGCGTAATCAGTAGCTGAGAGTTCGCCATCGCGATGCATATCCCATGCCGCAGACCAGCAGAGCGCACGAGTTAAAGAATCAGAGATATCTCCAAGATGCTTCTTCAGAGTTTGAATTGAGCGCTCATCAAAACGAATCTTGCCGTAAGTTAAATCGTGATCATTGATTAGCAAGAGATCCGCAACGGCTTCGCCAGCTAAGCCTTCGATAACAGTGCGAGAACCAGATACATCAAGTTCGACGCTCTTACGACGCTCCAACTTGCCATTTTTTACATCGTAAAGTCCTACCGCCATACGGTGTGGACGAAGCTCTGTTGAACCCGCTGGAACGAGCGGTGCTTCCTGGATAACCGCGATTTCTGTGTACTTATCATTTTCGATTTTTAGTTCAGGACGGAAAGTATTAACACCTGCGGTTTGTAACCAAGTTTTAGTCCATGCTGTTAAATCACGTCCAGAAGTAGCCTCTAATTCAACTAGCAAATCTTTTAGAACAGTGTTGCCCCAAGCATGCTTTGCAAAGTACTTCTTTAGTCCTGCGAAGAAGTTCTCTTTACCAACGTGAGCAACAAGTTGCTGCAATACAGATGCTCCCTTTGCGTAAGTAATGCCATCAAAGTTGGTACGAACTTCTTCCATGTTCTTCATATCAACTGCAATTGGGTGGGTAGAGGAGAGTTGATCTTGGCGATAAGCCCAGTTCTTACGAGCTCCAGTAAATTCAGTCCAAGAATTTGTGTACTTGGTTGCATTCGAAGAGGTGTAATAGGCAGCCCACTCTGCAAAAGATTCATTTAGCCAGGTGTCGTTCCACCATTTCATGGTTACTAAATCGCCGAACCACATATGAGCCATTTCGTGAAGGATCACATTTGCGCGCCAGTTATAAAGCGATTCAGTGACTTTTGAGCGGTAGATAACTAGGTCTTCGCGGAAAGTTACGCAGCCAACGTTCTCCATCGCGCCAGCGTTAAATTCAGCAACACAGAGTTGGTCATACTTCTCAAATGGATATGGAAGACCGAATTCTTTTTCATAGAAGGCAAAACCCTGCTTGGTTAGCAAAAAGAACTCTTCTGCATCTAAGTGCTCTGCAAGTGACTTACGGCAGTAGATGCCAAGCGGAATAGTCTTCTCGCCTTTATATTCATCTGTCACGTAGTAGTAAGGACCAGCTACAAAACAAGTTAAATAGGTAGAGAAAATTTGAGTCTTTGCGTAAGTCCAATGTGTCTTGCCATTACCAAGATCTTTACGTTCTGTAACTGGGCTATTTGAAATAACCTCCCACTTTGAAGGAGCAATAACAGAGAATTCGTATGTAGCCTTCAAATCTGGTTGATCGAAAGATGCAAAAGTGCGTCGGCTGTCATTTGCCTGGTGCTGTGAATATAGATAAACCTCTCCATCAGCAGGATCAACAAATCGGTGGAGACCTTCACCGGTCTTTGAGTAGATCGCTTCCATTTCGATTACAAGCTCGTTAGTAGCAGCCAAGTTCTTTAGAAAGACTGATTCGCCGTCATAATTTGAAACGTCAACCGGTTGACCATTTAGAGTGGCAGTAATGATGCGCTTTGCCATTGCATCGATAAACGTGTCACTTCCAGGTTTTGCGCTAAAAGTGATAACCGCCTTGCTATTAAAGGTCTCATCACCTGTTGTTAAATCCAGATCGACTTTGTAGTTATCAATCTTTAGGATCGCTGAACGTTCTGCAGCTTCGATGCTGGTCAGATTTATGCCTGGCACGTTTCACTCCTTGTTAGGGTCAACTCAATTTGTTATTGCACTATCCAATATGAAAGCGTTGCCCAATGCAACGCGACCGAATTTTGACATATCGCCTGCGTGGTAGCCGCATCACAGATGCCCAGGAAGCCGCGTTAATGGCGCATTGGCAGAAATATGGCCTAGAAAATGACGTCCCTTTAAATCTTGATCAGATTTTTCCAAATTACAAAACCCGAATCATGGAAGTGGGTTTTGGTATGGGAGAAGCTACGGCTATTTTGGCGAAGGATTTCCCTGAAACTGCATTCTTGGCCGTAGAGGTACATCGACCTGGAGTGGGAAAGCTTTGCGCGCGCCTTGAAGAGAATGGTTCTGAAAATGTTCGCATACTTCAACATGATGTTATTGATGTAATTAATAATCAATTAGCTGACGACTCTTTGGATGGCGTTCATATCTTTTTTCCAGATCCGTGGCAGAAGAAGAAACACAGCAAACGTAGATTGCTTACTCCAGAATTTTTGCGATTGATTTATCCAAAGATTAAAAAGGGTGGCTTTATTCATGTTGCCACTGACTGGGTTCCGTACGCTGAATTTGCTTTGAAATCATTCGCACAGGTTCCGGAATATCAAGGTGGGGAAGTACCACGTCCAACTTGGCGGCCAGTTACACGTTTTGAAGGTCAGGGCCTAGATAAAGATCATCGAGTAATCGATATGCGTTACGTAAAGATTTAGTTTTCGTATTTGGCTATCTTGTCGATGCGTCGGATATGACGTTCATCGTTGCTAAATGGTTCAGCGATAAATGCGTCGAGAATCGCTTTGCAATCTTCAATCGAGTGCATGCGTCCACCGACTGCGACTACGTTGGCATTGTTATGCTGCTTTGCTAGCTTTGCAGTTTCAATGCTCCAAGCTAAAGCAGCGCGAACACCTTTTACTTTATTGGCTGCAATCTGTTCACCGTTTCCAGAACCGCCAATCACAATTCCAAGTGAGCCATGATCAGCCACAACCGCTTCAGCAGCTGGAATGCAGAAATCTGGATAATCATCTAGCGCGTCATATGTGAAAGGACCATGATCTTTTACTTCATGCCCTTGTGCGCTTAAGTGATCCATCAGAGCGCTCTTTAATTCCAAGCCTGCATGATCTGCACCAATATGAATTCGCATGGGGCAAATATTGCCATTAAAAAAGCGAATGCCCGCCGTTTAACACGACGGGCATTCGACCCAAGGAGTGGATATTAAATTTTAAGCAGATGTTGACGTTGTTGTGGTTGTAGATGGAATTCCATTGGTTGAACCATTTGGAGCTCCCATTCCACCCATGCGCATGCCATCACGATCGCCATGACCACCATGTCCTCGGCCACCTTTACCGCCGAAGCCACCCATTCCACGAACTTCACTGATTTCTTCGGTGATATGTGCGGTTAGGCCGGCCTTAAGTGTTGCAGCTTGAGCTGCAGTTAACTTTCCAGCTGTAACAGCTGCATCAATTTGCTTTGTCTCATCAGCGACGAGAGCTGCAATAAGTGCATCTTTCTTTGCACCTGCTATAGCTGCAAGCGTTTCACCAGCTGCTAAACGTGAACGAAGAGTTGTTGCATCAATTCCGAGAGTCGCAGTAATTACTGCTTCTTTATTTGAGTTGCGGATTCCGCCACCCATTGGTCCGCCGTCACCCTTTGGTCCACGAACTTCGTTTACCTCTGCAGTCACATGCGCAGTTAGCCCTGCCTTAAGAGTTGCAGCTTGATCCGCAGTTAACTTGCCAGCTGTAACAGCTGCATCAATCTGCTTTGTCTCATCTGCTACAAGAGCCGCAATTAGCGCATCCTTCTTTGCACCTGCAATTGCTGCAAGAGTTTCACCCGCAGCTAAGCGATTGTGCAAAGTTGTTGAATCAATTCCTAAAGTTGCAGTGATGATTGCAACCTTATTTAAATTACGGAATGCGCCATCCATACCAGCCACGCCACTCTTCATATGAATCTGTGTGACTGTAGTTGTTGTTCTCTTTGATACTGACTTTGCCTTTGCACCTGAAGCGTTAGCTAGCGCTGATGCAGAACCAGTTATTGCAACAGCAGTAATTACTACTGCTACTACCTTCTTGTTGTTCTTCATTTCATTTCCTTTCGGAATTCTCACCAATCGCCCCACACGTTTGGTTCTGAGATGTATATAAGTCTCGAATACTTGGAACCTTAGCCATTAAACCTGAGAGACACCTAAGAGAAATTTACATTTTCTACCTTAGTGACTGGGGAATCCAAGCATTTAAGCGTAGAAACCTGAGGGGATGCCTGATTTCTTAGAGAAGCATGTGAGCGAAAACTAGGAATCCCTATTGAAAGGAACCGGACATGTTTCCAAGGCGTCCGCTTAAGTATTTAAATTTAATTCTCGGATATTCATTATTTATCGCTTTAATTCCTGCGCCATCTTTTGCGGCAGGACCTGCAATTACAACAACTACAACAACTGCAGCTGCAAACACAATTCTCAGTGGAAAAACTCCACCTACTACTTCTATTGGCAAGAATGGTGATTTCTACATCGATACTAAAAACCTAATGTTTTACGGGCCAAAGAAGAGTGGTTCATGGCCATTAGGTATTTCCATTAAAGGTACAAATGGCAAAGACGGAATCGATGGCAAGAACGGTGTTGATGGTAAAGATGGAAAAAACGGCGCAGATGGCAAGAATGGTTTAGATGGCGCAGTTGGAAAGACTGGAGCAACCGGATCGACCGGCGCTACGGGATTAACAGGTGCAACAGGTTTGACTGGCGCTGTTGGTCCTGCGGGAGCTAAAGGCGAAACAGGAGCAGCAGGTTTAGCAGGAGTTGCCGGAGCAAAAGGTGATCAAGGTATTCAAGGTGTCGCAGGTCCAAAAGGAGAAAAAGGAGATGCAGGATTGCAAGGCGAACAAGGATTAAAAGGAGATCCTGGAGTTGCTGGAGCAAAAGGAGATACAGGTTTAACTGGATTGACTGGTGCAAAAGGAGATAAAGGCGATGTTGGCGCTACCGGCGCACAAGGTCCCGCAGGTCCATCTGAAACTTATAGCAACACAATTTCATTCGCCACTGATCTCAAAGGCACAACTCCAGTCGAATCAAATTCATTTGCAAATTTAGGCGCATCAAAGAATTTCCACTTTGAATTAGTCTTAACCGGAAAAACAAATGCAGATACTGGTTTTTATGGAATCGAAATGATTGTTACTGATGCAGTTGTTAAATGGGATTACACCGTAGCTAAATCAGTTAAATATGAAGTCACTTCCGCTGGCTTAGCCGGAGGATATGCACCTGGTTATGTGTTTACAGTTATTGGAACTATATCTACAGGGACAGGTGGCTCAACATTAAAAGTAAAAGTCTCTGATCCTCTTGGCATGACTACCAGCGCAGCAATGACTTTGTATGGCAGGTCACTTATTATTCAGACTGAAACAATTAAATAAAGAATTGGAGCGGGTGACCGGGATTGAACCGGCACAGCTAGCTTGGAAGGCTAGAACTCTACCATTGAGCTACACCCGCATATTCTTGCGAACGGGCTAAGAGTAATTGGTTTGGTAATTAACTTCCAATTCTTGCCATAGACTTCTGCCTCGCAACAACCGGGGCGTAGCGTAGTGGCTAGCGCGTCTGCTTTGGGAGCAGAAGATCGAGAGTTCGAGTCTCTCCGTCCCGACCAATTCCCTTAGTACCGTTCTTAAATGCACAGGAGCGCTTTGTGAAAAGCTCAGTAGAAAACCTTTCGCCAACTCGTGTTCGCTTTGATATCTCAATCGAATTTAATGAGATGTCATCACACGTTGCTGATGCTTACAAGAAAGTTGCATCGCAGGTAAATATCCCAGGTTTTCGTAAGGGCAAAGTTCCTGCAGCGATGATCGACCAGCGCGTTGGTCGTGGCACAGTTATCGACGAAGCAATCAATACAGCGCTTCCTGATTTCTATACACAAGCAGCTCGCGAACATAAGATCTCGGTAATCGGTCGTCCCGAAGTTGATATCAAGGAATTCGTAGATAACGAGAAGCTTTCATTCACCATCGAAGTTGATGTTCGTCCAGAGATCAAGCTTCCAGATTTCTCAAAGATCGAAATTAAGGTTGATGATGTAACTGTCACAACTGAAGAAATTGATGAACAGGTTAACGCACTTCGCGCTCGCTTCGGAACACTTCATGTTGTTGAACGTGCGGTTAAGACTGGTGACTTCATCAATATTGATTTAGTTGCAAAGGTAAACGGCGAAGAGGTTGAAGGCGGAACCGCTAACGACATCTCTTACGAAGTTGGCTCAAACAGCATGGTTGATGGACTCGATGAAGCAGTCGTTGGCTTAAATGCTGGAGATTCAAAGGTTTTCGAAACCACTCTTCTAGGAATGCAAGAAGGAGAGAAGGGTTCTGTAACTGTAACTGTTAAGTCAGTTAAGGAACGCGAACTTCCAGCTCTTGATGATGCATTTGCAAAGCTAGCTTCTGAATTCGACACATTAGATGAGCTAAAGGCTGATCTAAATGTTCGTCTAGAGCGCGTTAAGGCGATGGAACAAGGCGCACAGGCACGCGATAAGCTCGTGGATAAATTAGTTTCAGAGCTAGAGATTCCAGTTCCAGAGAAGCTAGTTGAAGAAGAGGTTCATGCACACCTAGAGCGCGAAGGTCGCCTAGAAGATGCAGAGCACCGCGCAGAAGTTGATCGTGATACTCGCCAAATGTTCAAGCAAGATTTCCTACTTGATGAAGTTGTAAAGACAGAAGCAGTAGATGTTTCAGAGATGGAATTAACTGAATATCTAATGCGTTCGGCTTCACGCTACGGAATGGCGCCACAGGATTTTGCTAACCGACTTGCACAGACCGGCAATATCAATCAGATGGTTGCAGAAGTTGCTCGTGCGAAGGCGCTTGCCAATATCTTGAACCGCATCTCAGTGGTTACAGAATCTGGCAAGAAGGTGGATTTAGAAGCTTTGGCTCCTAAGCGCCTTACCGCTGAAGACGTTCAGTAATTCCGCCCAGAGAGAACACCACCCTTTTCTGCCCTTATTGGGAAGCATTTTGCGCGCCAACGCGTTAGGGTCTTTGTATTGAAAAAGTACTCAAACGTGAAATGAGGATCTTCTCGTGGACTTTATTCCGACTCCAGCTTCGGAGACCATCTTGCGTAGCGGCAACGCTATGAACGCAGGTCTTGATTCAGAGGTTTACAACCGTCTGCTTCGCGAACGAATCATCTTCTTAGGTTCGGTCGTTGAAGATTCAATGGCCAACGCGATCGCAGCGCAGATTCTTTTACTATCTGCAGAAGATCCAGATAAAGATATTTACCTTTACATCAACTCACCTGGTGGTTCGATCTCGGCAGGTATGGCTATTTATGACACCATGCAATTTGTTCCTAATGATGTTGCAACAGTTGCTATGGGACTTTCTGCATCGATGGGTCAATTCTTACTATGTGCCGGTGCGCCAGGTAAGCGCTATGCGTTGCCACATGCACGCATCATGATGCACCAGCCTTCTGGCGGCATTGGCGGAACCGCAACAGATATTCGTATTCAGGCAGAACAGATTGGTTTCACCAAGAAGAAGATGGCTGAATTAATTGCATTCCACACTGGCCAGAAGCCAGAAACAATTACCGCTGATTCAGATCGTGACCGTTGGTTCACCGCTGAAGAGGCGAAGGAATACGGCTTCGTAGATCACGTTGTTAAAACAGCTTCACAGATTGGAAAGTAGTAATGAATAAGAACTTTGAAATCAACAATCGTTACGTTCTTCCAACAATTGAAGAGAAGACTTCATATGGTTTTAAGCGTTTAGATCCATATACAAAGTTATTCGAAGAGCGCATCATCTTCTTAGGTCAAGCAATTGATGACACCATTGCTAACGACGTAATGGCGCAACTTTTGACCCTTGAATCAATGGATCCAGACCGTGACATCATGATGTATATCAATTCACCTGGTGGATCATTTACCGCGCTAACAGCAATTTATGACACTATGCAATTTGTTCGCCCTGACATTATGACGATCTGCTTAGGTCAGGCAGCATCTGCTGCAGCAATCTTGCTTGCAGGTGGAACAAAAGGAAAGCGTATGGCGCTACCTAATTCGCGTATCTTGATTCACCAGCCATATTCAGAAGGTGGCGGACAAGCATCTGATATCGAACTACAAGCAAAAGAAATCTTACGTATGCGCGAACTTCTAGAAATTATGCTTGAGAAGCATTCAACAAAGAGCAAAGAACAAATCTCTGCTGATATCGAACGCGACAAGATTCTTACTTCACAAGAAGCTGTTGAATATGGTCTAATCGATCAAGTTCTAACTTCACGTAAAGCAAAGCCAACTGCGTAAGAATTATTAAGCTTAAGTCTTACTTCCAGCCAGGCGCGCTTTTTTCTTATCGAAACTTTAGGCGCGTCTGGCTTTCTAGTCTCTTAGTTACCTTAGGAAGTGGCGCTTTTCCGATGGCGCTTGCAATTGTAATTATTGATGCAGGCGGAGATGCGACAACTTTAGGATTAGTTCTTGCTGCAAAAATGTTAAGCGGAACCTTATTTGTTTTAGTCGGCGGTGTTTGGGCTGACCGAATGAAACGAAAACACGTGATGATTCTTGCCGACATCTCAAGAGCTGCATTGCTTCTTGTTTTAGTTATTGTTTCGGCACCAGATCTACCTCGGTACTGGATGGCATTAATTGTCTTCCTAGTTGGAATCGGCGATGCATTTGGAGCGCCAGCCTCAGCTGCCATCATGAATGTAATCGTTCCTGATCATGTCCTCCAACAAGCCAACGTTGTGCGCGGAGTTACCGGTCGATTGGGCGGAATCTTGGGACCAGCATTTGGCGGCGTGATAGTCGCGCTAGTAGGTGCGCGATATACCTTCATACTCACTGCAGCAACATTTTTAATTGGAGCTGCTCTCTTACAAGGTATTAAAGAAGAAAAGGTGAGTAATCGCGAAGATCGCGAGCCATTTATTCACGAATTTAAAGATGGTTTTAAAACAGTTCGAGAGATGCCTTGGGTTGGCGCGATGATTTTGATGGCTACTTTTCAATTAATGGTTGTAATTGCAGCCGAAAATGTATTGCTGCCTATCATCACAAAACGCGAATTCCAATCTAATTCAACAATGGCTGCTTCAATGGCCACCTTCGCAATTGGCGCCTCTATCTCTGCATTTCTATCATTACGTGCAAAACCGAAATTTCCTGGCTTTGTTTCATTAACCATTTGGTCGATGTTTGCCATCATTCCAATTGCTTTAGCTTTTCCAGTTAGCCCAACAATAATTGTGATTGCGTATTTAATTGCGGGTGCTTCCGTTGGGCCTTGGGATGCGTTTTGGCCGATAGCGCTTCAGCGCGAAGTTCCGAAAGAAAAGTTGGGTCGAGTATTTGCACTTGATCATGCAGGTTCGGCTGGATTGATGCCGCTTGGGATGGCTTTGGTGGGGCCACTTACAAATCTATTTGGGGAGCGGAACTTCCTGATATTTGCAGCGCTCTTTCATCTATTGGTGAATGTCATTGTTTACCAAGTTCCAGGAGTCAAAGAAATGAAAACTCCAGATAATTCCTCTAAGAGCGAACAAGATTAAGCGCCAATTCCCAAGCGTGAATTAAGCCCAACCAATAAAATTTCGCACATAACATTCCCCTCAAGGAGACCAGAATGACCCGAATCGGTGAAGCCAACGAACTATTGAAATGTTCGTTCTGTGGCAAGACCCAGAAGCAAGTAAAGAAGTTAATCGCGGGTCCTGGCGTTTATATTTGTGATGAATGTATCGAGCTTTGCAACGAAATTATTGTCGAAGAACTCTCAGAAGCAGCGGCTGCCGGTTTTGAAGAACTTCCAAAGCCGCACGAGATTTATGAATTCTTAGATAACTATGTAATTGGCCAACAGCGCGCAAAGAAGTCATTAGCGGTTGCGGTTTATAACCATTACAAGCGTGTTCAATCAGGGGATACCAAGCGCGATGGTGCAGTTGAATTAGCTAAATCAAACATTCTACTTTTAGGTCCAACTGGTTGCGGTAAGACTCTTTTGGCGCAATCGCTGGCTCGCATGCTTAATGTGCCATTTGCAATTGCAGATGCGACCGCGTTAACAGAAGCTGGTTATGTCGGCGAAGATGTCGAAAACATTCTTCTCAAACTTCTCCAAGCTGCAGATTACGATGTTAAAAAAGCAGAGACCGGAATTATTTACATTGATGAAATCGATAAGGTTGCCAGAAAAGCAGAGAACCCATCTATCACTCGCGATGTATCCGGCGAAGGTGTGCAGCAAGCGCTTCTAAAAATCCTAGAAGGAACCGTTGCCTCTGTGCCACCACAGGGTGGACGTAAACATCCACATCAAGAATTTATTCAGATTGATACCACCAATGTTCTATTTATTGTTGGTGGCGCCTTTGCAGGACTTGAGAAAATTGTTGAAGGTCGTGCTGGTAAGTCTGGTGTTGGCTTTAACGCACCACTTCGCACTGCGGAAGATCGCGAAGCATCTGATGTTTTCGCAGATGTAATGCCGGAAGATCTTTTGAAATTTGGTCTTATTCCAGAATTTATTGGTCGCCTTCCAGTTATAACTTCAGTATCAAACTTGGATAAGAGCGCGCTAATCCAAATTCTTACAGAGCCAAAGAATGCGTTAGTTCGTCAGTACCAGAAACTATTTGAATTAGATGATGTACAACTTGAATTCGAGGCCGGCGCACTTGATGCGATTGCTGAGCTTGCGCTAAAGCGCGGCACCGGCGCTCGTGGACTTCGTGCGATCATGGAACATGTTCTGCTCGGGGTGATGTATGACATTCCTGGTCGTGAAGATGTAGAGAAGGTCGTCGTAACAGCAGAATGTATTAATTCTGATGCACAACCAAAGCTTGTCCTACGAAGTGGCGACTCTTCGAAGCGTTCCAAGCGCTCTGAAGAGAAAAGCGCATAACTAGGTCGTTTTTTTAATCTAAGATATCGCGCTATGACGCGTGAATTGCCAACAGGTTTTGTGCCTGCTGACATCGAAGCTCCTCTTTATAAGAAGTGGCTCGATGCCGGCTACTTCACCGCTGATGCAAAGTCAGATAAGCCACCATTCACAATTGTTATCCCGCCACCAAACGTGACGGGTTCACTTCATATTGGTCACGCACTAGATCACACACTTCAAGACACCTTAGTTCGCATGAAGCGTATGAAAGGTTTCGAAACTTTATGGCTGCCAGGTATGGACCACGCTGGTATTGCAACTCAGAATGTTGTTGAGCGTCAATTAGCTGCGCAAGGAAAGTCACGTCATGACTTTGGTCGCGACGAGTTTGTTAAGAAAGTTTGGGAATGGAAAGCCGAGTCGGGTGGCGCAATCCTCGGCCAGATGAAACGCCTAGGCGATTCTGTTGACTGGAGTCGCGAAGCATTCACAATGGATGCCAATCTTTCACGTGCAGTGCATACTATTTTTAAGCGCCTTTATGACCAAGAACTTATTTATCGCGCAGAGCGCATCATCAACTGGTGCACCCGTTGTTTAACCGCGCTCTCAGATATCGAAGTCGATCACCATGATATTGATGGCGAATTTGTACAGATTCGATATGGCCGCGAAGATGATGAAAATCAGATTTGGATTGCAACCACTCGTCCAGAAACCATGCTTGGTGATGGAGCGGTAGCAGTTAATCCAAACGATGATCGCTACAAGCATATGATCGGTAAAACTGTTCGACTTCCATATGTAGATCGTATGATTCCAATCATCGCCGATGAATTAGTTGATCCTGAATTTGGTACCGGCGCCGTGAAAGTAACTGCAGCCCACGATCCAAATGACTTCGAGATGGGTATGCGCCATAACGTTCCGATGATCATCATCATGAATGAACACGGCATCATGGATGGCACCGGCACTCAATTTGATGGCATGGATCGCTTTGATGCGCGTCGCGCAGTTGTAGAAGCACTTCGTAAAGATGGCCACCTTGGTTGGGAGAAGCGTCCTTACTCTCATAGCGTTGGACACTGTTCACGTTGCCAAACAATTGTCGAACCACGTCTTTCATTGCAATGGTTCGTAAAGGTTGCGCCGCTTGCAAAAGCTGCCGGAGATGCAGTTAGAAGTGGCAAGGTAAAGATTTCTCCAACAGAGATGGAACCACGTTACTTTGAGTGGGTAGATGGAATGCATGATTGGTGCATCTCTCGCCAACTTTGGTGGGGCCATCGAATTCCAGTTTGGTATGGACCTAATGGTGATGTAAAAGTTGTTGGTCCTGATGAGACCGCTCCCGAAGGTTGGACACAAGACGAAGATGTTCTTGATACCTGGTTCTCATCTGCACTTTGGCCATTCTCAACGCTTGGTTGGCCAGATAACACGGATGACTTGAAGAAGTTTTATCCAAATTCAGTTTTAGTAACTGGTTACGACATTTTGTTCTTCTGGGTTGCTCGCATGATGATCTTTGGATTATTTGCAATGGATGGCAAGCAACCTTTCGACACCATTGTTCTGCATGGTTTGGTGCGCGATAAGTTCGGTAAGAAGATGTCGAAATCAAAGGGCAACGTAGTTGATCCTCTTGAATTCATGGATAAATATGGTTCGGATGCGCTTCGTTTCTCTTTAGCACGCGGTTCAAACCCTGGCGCAGATCAAGCGTTAGCTGAAGAATGGATTGGCGGAGCTCGTAACTTCGCAACCAAGCTTTGGAACGCAACGCGTTTTGCATTGATGAATGGTGCAACAATCGAAGGTCCGCTTCCTGCTTATGATTCTTTAAATGCAATCGACAAGTGGATTCTTAGCCGCTTAAACGAAACTATTTCAGAAGCTGATCAACTTCTTGAAAGTTATGAGTTCGCAAAAGCATCAGAATTGATTTACCACTTTGCATGGGATGACTTATGCGATTGGTATCTGGAGCTTTCAAAGGATGCATTCCAAAAGGGCGAAGCTGCTGCAACCAAGCGAGTGCTTGGACATGTATTAGATCAACTACTTCGTTTGATGCACCCAATCATGCCTTTTATTACAGAGGAATTATGGACCACGCTTACTGGCCAAGAATCATTAGTTGTTGCGCAATGGCCAGTGGCCGATAAATCAGCGATTGATAAATCATCTGAAAAAATTGTTGCTCAGCTTCAAGATGTAATCACAGAAGTTCGTCGATTCCGTAACGATCAAGGAATCAAAACCAGCCAGAAGATTCCTGGCCGTTTAGTTGTTCCAGCAGAACTTGCTCCTTATGCAGCCGGCGCAGAGTTCTTACTTAAACTGGAATCTGGCGATTTCACCCCATCTGCGAAGTTAGAGATTGGTTCAATTCGCGCAGAGTTTGATTTAACTGGATCTATAGACGTTGCTGCAGAACGTGCGCGTCTAACAAAAGATTTAGCGACTGCTGAAAAGGATCGTGCTACTGCAACTGCAAAACTTGGCAACGAAGGTTTCATGGCTAAAGCGCCAGAGCATGTAGTTGTTGAGATTCGCGAACGTTTAGCTAAATGCGATCAAGATATCGAACGAATTAAAGCGCAGCTAGCAACACTTCCAGCATGACCAGCGCAGAGGACCGCGAGCGTTTAACCGCAATCGAAAACGCACTGCTTGCGCGTTGGCCAGAGACTCGTATCCAACCTTCTTTAGATCGCATCGCCTTGCTATGTGATGCGCTTGGCTCACCACAACTTTCATATCCAACTATTCATATTGGTGGCACAAACGGTAAAACCTCTACGACCCGTTTTATCGATTCACTTTTATATTCGCATGGTCTACGAACTGGCCGTTTCACCAGCCCGCATCTTGAAGATTTCCGTGAACGAATAAACATCAACGGAGAGATGATTGATGCACAAGAGTTAATCTTTAATTACAACGATATTGCAGCCTACTTTGATTTTGTAGATTCAAAATCGCCTAATCCAATTTCATTCTTTGAAGCAGTAACTGGTCTGGCAATGGCAGCATTCTCTGAACACCCTGTTGATGTTGGAATTTTTGAAGTTGGAATGGGCGGCCAGTGGGATGCTACAAATATTATTCAACCTGCGGTCACCGTAATTACTCCAATAGGTATGGACCATATGGAGTATTTGGGCAACACAATTGAAGAGATTGTTCAGACTAAAGCGGGAATCTTAAAAGAAGGCGCATTTGCAGTACTTGCTAGCCAAGAACCAGAAGTTGCGAAAATTCTCTTGGCGCGCGCAGCAGAACTTGGAATTGAAGTAGCGCGCGAGGGAATTGAATACGAAGTCATGTCACGACAGATGGCAGTAGGCGGACAGCTATTAACTATTCGTGGCACAAAAGATGTTTACTCAGATCTATTCCTGCCACTTCATGGAAAGCATCAAGCAGCAAACGCAGCGGCTGCTTTAGTTGCAGCAGAGGCATTCTTTGGAGATCAACACTTGGATCCAGAAGCGGTCAAAGCAGGATTTGCAGCTGCAACTTCACCGGGACGTTTCGAAATCGTTCGTCGCGAGCCTACGGTTATCTTGGATGCAGCGCATAATCCACATGGCGCCAAAACTCTTGCTAATACTCTTCATGAAGAGTTCACATTTGGTCGAGTAATCGCAGTAGTTGGAGTATTTGCAGATAAAGATGCAGCCGGGATATTCAACGAGATTAAAGATGTAATAGATGGCGTTATAGTTACTCAAAGCTCTTCACCACGCGCGCTTCCAGCAGAAGAGTTGGCAAAGGTTGCTCGTGCATTTATTGATGCCGATCGCATATTTGTCGAACCAGATTTAAAGAGCGCAATTGAAAAAGCTATTGCAGACGGAAACCACCCAATGGAAGAAGAAACTGTTGGTGTACTTATAACTGGTTCGGTCATTACAGTTGGCGAAGCTCGCGCAATTTTGAAGGAGCTAAATTAATGAGAGTTCTCGGCGCATCAGTTTTAGTTATGGAATCAATCTGTGTAGGTTTTGCAATTTTGCTTGCCATGAAAGATCAAAGTTCAACTGCAATTATTGTTGGTTCAATTATTTCATTTTTACTTTTCATCTCTGTGGGATTTCTAAAGAAGCGTGCAGGCTGGATTATCGCTTCGATCCTGCAGGTGGCTATGGCGGGTTATTCCTTTGTAGTCCCATCATTTGCGCTAATAGCAGTGATTTTCATTGTGCTTTGGGGCTGTGCTATCTACTTCGGCCGCAAGGGCGAGGCCATCAGGCGAGAATTAGTCGCTAAGCGCGACGCCCAATAGAATGCCCAGGTGAGCAAAGAACGCACCTTAGTTTTGGTTAAGCCAGATGGCGTACGTCGCGGTTTAATCGGAGAAGTTATTGCACGTATCGAACGTAAAGGTTATGAAGTAACTGCACTTCGAATGTTGCAAGCAGATCGCGCAATTCTTGAACGCCACTATGCAGAGCATCAAGGTAAGCCATTTTATGAACCACTAGTTGAGTTCATGATGAGCGGACCTATCGTTGCGTTAGTTGCAGAAGGCGAACGCGTAATCGAAGGTTTCCGTTCACTTGCTGGAGTAACAGATCCAACAGTTGCAGCGCCAGGGACAATTCGTGGTGATCTTGCACGTCAACAAGCAACAAAAGTTGTACAGAACATCGTTCACGGATCAGATTCTGTTGAATCTGCAGAACGTGAAATTTCGATCTTCTTCGAAGGGAAGTAAATGAGCAACCGCAATCCAAACAATAGATTGTCTTTCATCGGCCGCGATATGGCGGTTGACCTAGGAACTGCTAACACGTTGGTTTATGTGCGTGGTCGTGGCATTGTTCTTAATGAGCCATCTGTAGTTGCAGTTAATCAAGATACTGGCGGCATCCTTGCAGTTGGACTTGAAGCCAAGAAGATGATTGGCCGTACTCCTGGCAACATCGTTGCAATCCGTCCGTTAAAGGATGGCGTTATCGCTGACTTTGATACCACAGAGCGCATGCTCCGTTACTTCATCCAGAAAGTTCATAAGCGTCGCTATTTAGCAAAACCTCGTATTGTGGTTTGCGTTCCATCAGGTATCACTGGTGTCGAACAGCGCGCCGTTAAAGATGCAGGCTACGCAGCAGGCGCACGCAAGGTTTACATCATTGAAGAGCCAATGGCTGCAGCAATCGGTGCAGGTCTTCCGATCCACGAACCAACCGGAAATACGGTGGTTGATATCGGTGGCGGTACGACTGAAGTAGC
>JACCDW011683875.1_pt1 | contig 59362 bp, 55 predicted proteins | sample 7449781 | NCBI WGS metagenome assembly JACCDW01 (sample SAMN15323449, study PRJNA562643) | freshwater metagenome | isolation source: river surface water | place: USA:Blue River Watershed | collected 2017-08-18
CAAGCAATCCTATCCAATGGGATATGGGCTACTTAGAATTGCTTTACGGCTATGACTGGGAACTAACTAAGAGTCCAGCTGGGGCTCACCAATGGACACCAATTAACCTACCAGAAAGTAAAATGGCGCCAGAGGTAGATGGTAGTGGTAAAAAAGTGAAACCTATTATGACCACTGCTGATATGGCTTTAAAGATGGATCCAATTTACCGCGCCATCGGAGAGAAATTCTTAGCCAACCCTAAAGAATTTGGCGAAGCCTTTGCCCGTGCATGGTTTAAATTATTGCATCGTGACTTTGGCCCTAAGAGCAATTATGTGGCTGGCGATTTCAAAGAGGCCACCTACATATGGCAAGACCCTGTTCCTCAAGGCAGCACTAAATATGAGGTAGAAACTGTTAAAGCTGCCATTCGAAATGCGGGGCTATCTATCGCTGAGATGGTAGAAGTTGCGTTTGCATCCGCTAGCACATTCCGAGGCTCAGATAAACGTGGTGGCGCAAATGGTGCACGTATTCGCCTCGCGCCGCAGCGTAACTGGGCAGTTAACAAACCAGCGCAACTAGAAAAAATATTGCCAATCTATGAAAAGATCGCCGCCAACACTGGGGCATCAGTTGCTGATGTGATAGTGCTTGCTGGTGCCGTGGCGATTGAACATGCTTCTGGCGTTAAGGTGCCCTTTGCGGCTGGCCGTGGTGATGCAACACAAGAGCAAACAGATGTGAATTCATTTGCATATTTAGAACCACGAGCATGTGGTTTCCGTAATTATGTCGAAAAAGAATTTGCAGTCAGTCCAGAGGAAATGATGTTGGACAAAGCATATTTACTTGGCCTAACGCCAACAGAGATGACTTTACTCGTTGGAGGCTTAAGATCTCTTGGTGTAAGTCATACTGGTCAAGGTTTGTTTGGTTCAGGCCACCTTAATAATTCATGGTTCAAGACCTTATTGAGCATGGAAGTTAAATGGGAGAAGACTGGCTATAACAGCTACGTCGCAAAGGACCGCAAGACTGGCAAGGAAGTGAGAACTGCATCAAGAACAGATCTAGTCTTTGGCTCAAATTCAGAGCTTCGTGCCATCGCAGAGGTATATGCGCAAGATGATAACAATGAGAAATTCGTTAGTGATTTCATTTGTGTTTGGAACAAAGTAATGAACGCTGACCGTTTTGATTTATTTTGAAATAAATTCTTAACTTGTTTTAAATAGTTAGAAAAGTTAAAGGGACCCTGATTCTGGAGCCCCTAGGGCTTTTTATTATCAAACCGTAAAATCTGTTAATACAGTACATAAATAAAAGGATTAGAATTATTCAGCGAAGTCCATATGCTCGTGTACCAAGTTCTCTCCAAGCATAACTCTGACTCATAAAACACCTTCTAATCTAAATTAAAAGGAGACTACCATGTGCCTTATATCTAAATTTCGCAACAAGACATTTTTACTCCTAACACTCTTAACTTCGGGGTTTATCTTATTCAGCATTGGTATGGTAAATGCTGAAGAAAAAGCCCAAACCAAGATTAAAGTGGATGATTCGTCTTTCAAATGTATTACCGAAATGACCTCGGTACGCCACTTTTATGTAGACAATCTTCTGGGCAATCTGGAAAAAACAGTTGCAGTGGCTCAGGCAGGGACTGGCGACTACCCAGAAGGAACTGTACTTCAACTTATACCTAATGAAGTCATGATCAAACATCAGAAAGGTTTCAGCCCAGCCACACGAGACTGGGAGTTCTTTTACATAGATGTTTCTGCTGACGGCTCAAAAATATACCAACGTGGTTTTGCAAATGTGAATAATCGCCTAGGTTTGAATTGCTTTGCCTGTCATGTAAAGGCAAAACCAGAATTTGATTTTGTTTGCGAGCAGGGCCACGGGTGTGACGCTATTCCCATAACCCGTGCAATGTTTGGAGCCCTTCAAAGAACTGACCCACGATGCAAAGCAAATGGTCCAGTAACCGCAGAAGATATTGAGGCACTTAATCAGTTGGGCGAGATTGTAAAGACACTTGCCCCAAAACCCTAAAACACTTTGATACAAGCCCACCTAAAACGTGGGCTTTTTTTATTTCGTCAACCGTAAAGACCTTTGACACACCACCCCCAAAAAGTCGTGAATTCTGACAAACAAAACCACACATCAGGTACGCATTGAAATTTTGGACGAAAAAAATGGCTACTTTTTCAAGTAACCATTTAATCCCAAATAGAATTCTTGGTGGGCTGTGCGGGGATCTAAACCTTCTCTAGGAAGCCCCTTCGCTACTTGCTGTGACTACCGTCGCACATTGGCTGATTTGCCGACTTCTTACAACCACAGAAATAAACGGTCTGATTCTCTGTTGCTTTATATTCTAAAGGTGTAAATGGTGTGCCTTGGTGTGAGCCGTCACAAAAAGGCTGTGTCTTACTTTTACCGCATGAGCACCAGTAATAGCTTTTACCAGCTTCAACTTCTACGGCATAAGGTGAGTTTTGTGGGCTTTCTGCTTTCATTCTAATCTCCAAAATTAAGTTAATTACTCTTTGATCGCTTCAACAGGAATATCGATTGTCACTTCATCACTAACGTAAGGAACGTGTTTACCCATATTGAAATCACTTCGCTTAACTACTACCGTTGCGTTTGCACCACAAGCATCTTTCTTAGCCATTGGATGTGGCATACATAAGAATGAAGTCACTGCAAAGGTTACAGGCTTACTGATGCCTTTGATTGTTAGTGTGCCATCAATTGATGAGAGCTTATCGCCTTTAAAATTCAACTTGTTTGATGTGAATGTCGCGGTTGGGTATTTTGCGGTATTGAAGAAATCCTCACCTTGGATATGCTCATTAAATAACGCATAACCTGTATTCACTGAAGTTGTTTGAATCGTCACATCTACAGAACCCTGTTTGGCTTCCTTATCCAAAACAATTTTGCCTGCAGTTTTATCAAACTTACTTAGCTGAGTTGAGTAACCGAAATGACTGTATGAAAATCTCGGCATTGTATGATTGCCATCAATGATATAAGTCTCTGGAGCAGCTTGTGCAATTGAACTTATCCCAAATGTTACTAATAGTGCTACTAATAATTTCGATTTCATTTATTTCTCCTTAAAGATAATCTCAATAGTCTGTTAAAAAATGGCTCTTAGCTTTCTTAATGAAATTTGAATCTCATTCATTTCATTTGCAGACAGCTTCCTAAATGCTTTTTCTAAATGCTCTAAATGTTGCGGAAATACTTTTTCAAATAATTTTTGACCATCTTTTGTTAATCCAATCATCTGACTACGCGCATCCCCTGGATTAAGTTTCCTTTCAATGATGCCTTTCATCTCAAGACGCTCAAGGACTCCAGTCAAAGTGCCTTTAGTAACCAATGTTTTCTCACCAAGCTCTTTACAAGTCACGGGAGGCTGGTTCCCCAAGGTTGCAATAATGTCAAATTGCGTGGAAGTTAAACCCAACACCTTCATATCCGGTGCTGAATATCGCTCAAATGCTTGATATGCAAGCGCCAACTCTCTCAAAACAGGTAAGAAACTCATCTTTGAACTCAACATAAAGTACTAATGAGTACTAATATAGTACTAACTAAAACTAAATTCAAGTGTTATTTAAAATATTTTGTCGTTCTACTTCTGAAATGTCGGGAATCCCGACGTTTCAAATACATGGTCTTTTAACTGAAAAAATCGTGAATTCCGACAAAAAGGTGTGTAGTTGGTGTGTATTCAAATTTTAGACAAAAAAAGAGCACCAACAGGTGCTCAAAATGGGAGATAACATGCTTAATAAGCAGTTACTAGATGATATTAACCACAGAGTGTTAATAAAATATTACGATTATTTTCCATTTGTGACTAAAGTTACAGATCAACATAAAAAAATAATGGAAAGTGAACTTCATATGTGCCAAAAGAGCACTATTTGCAGTTAAAAACTGGAGGATACTTTTATGAAAGCTTTAACCAGATGTTTATTAGTTTTACTTTTTTTATTTAGCCAAATTGTAGCTGCTGGTGAATTTGATGATCACTGCACTTTTAGCCTGTCCGAAGGGCGCCTATTCAAAACACATTGCCTTATCACCGCCGACTTCGAGGGAAAAACATACTGCTTTGGAACTGAAGCTAGTAAAGATAGCTTTTTAGATGATCCCAAAACGATGATTTCAAAAGCCAAAGCATTTTATGAAAAACAATCTATGGCTAGTGATAGTGGAAAAGATATCGACGGTAGAACAAAGATTTCTCAAGCCGATGCACTAGCGCAGATCAATAGCAAAAACTGTGACCTATCCGATAGGGATGCTGGCTATTTAGAGTTTGATGGCATGGATTTGAGTCACTGTAAGATGGTTAACACTAGTTTCTTTGGTGCTTATCTTCGTGGTGCAAATCTTAGTGGAGCTAATCTAGAGCGAGCTTACTTGAACCTAGCCCGCTTAGAAGGCACTAACTTAAGCAAAGCTAATCTTAAAGATGCAACTATCTTTCAAGCGATTTTTGATAAAACAAACTTTGAAGGTGCTAATCTTACTAATGCTCGAATGATTGGGACGCTAGGTAATGTGAACATGAGTAATGCCAACATCACTAAAGGTCGTTACGGATTAGATATTGGCAATCAACCGATGGGCGCTATGCGATTTGATGCGGTTGGTGGTAATTTCGAGAACAGTAATTTTGAGGGTGCTGACATCAATCGCTGTAATCTTAGGTTTGCCAATCTTAGAAATGCTAATTTGAGAAACACCGATTTGTTCCGTGCTGACCTAAGTCAAGCTGATTTGACAGGCGCAGATATCACAGGCACTAACCTTAATGAATCCACTTTAGATGGAACCATCATGACCGGCGTCAAAGGGCTTGAGTACATCAAAGGCTACAAAACAGAAAAAGGTTTATGTGTGGATTGTAAATAATAGTCGTTAGCTAAACCTTACAAATTCAGATTTTGGAGATTTTATTGTGGAATTAAACTGGCTTTCATTATTTCCTGGTCTAGCAAACTTAGAATCAAGTGCTCGTGATGTGCTATCCAAATCTGCTCGACTGGTAGAAGCACCGATTGGAACAATTGGTTATTCTGAGGGGATGCCTTGCAACGCCTATATCTTAAGACTCAAAGGAAAGTCTAGGGTGTATAAACTTTCTTCAAGCGGCAGAGAAATTCTTTTGTATCGTGTTGCCGCTGGAGAAAGCTGCGTCTTAACGACAACATGCTTACTCGGCAAAAGCAATTATCCCGCCTCAACTGTTGTTGAAGATGAAATTCAAGACGTTGTAATCCCATCACCTACATTCCATCAACTCATGATCGATTCTCCAGTATTCAGAACATTTGTAATGGAAAACTACGGAGCACTGATTAGCGACTTAATTGTTCTCTTAGATGAAGTAGCATTTCATGGATTGGATGCCAGATTAGCTAAATTATTACTCGATGCGAAGAGCGATAATATCAATCGAACTCACCAGCAAATTGCGGATGAGCTTGGTACAGCTAGAGAAGTGGTAAGCCGTCAATTAAAGGCTTTTGAGCAAAAAGGATTTGTTGAACTAAGTCGAGGATCAATTAATATCAAAGATCGCAAAGCACTCGAGAAATCTGCTTTATAGAAAATATAAAGCCCGCTTATTAGGTGGGCTTTTTTATTCAAAAAAATTCGTGAATCCCGAAAAAAATTTGTAGTTGGTATGTATTGAAATTTTTGACGAAAAAATGGCCACTTTAAGAAGTAGCCATTTTTAAATTTATTGCTGAGATTATTTGACTGCAATTCTATTCTTAGAAGTCAACGCATTTTTCTTTGGTAAGACCAACTCTAAAATACCATTTTCATAGCCTGCTTGCCCATTGGACTGATCCAATTCAACAGGCAATCTAAAGCTTCTTGAAACTGAGCCAAAATAACGTTCGCTAAGTATTACTTTGTCCTCTTGCTTTTGAATATCCTGTTGCTTAATTTCCGCAGCAATGGTCACGAGATTGCCATCAACCGTAACAACAAGATCTTCTTTATTCACACCTGGGATTTCAGCATGGAATACATAATCATTATCTGATTCTTTGATATCCACCTTAAAATCATTTGGAACACCTTCGCCATGTAATGGACTAACGAAATAACCAAATGGTGAACGCTCACCAAAAAAATCATTGAATAGGTTGTCATTAAATTTAGATAAATTTGCCATCTTTCCTCTCCTAAAAGTGATTTAAGGTTGCATAATTTAAATATGGGTAATTTGCAGATTTTCAATAGCCAAACAAATTAAAATTATGCCGAGTGGGGTCATTTGAAATTCTGGATAAAAAAATGGCTACCTCAAGAAGTAGCCATTTTTATTTGTGAGCAAAATAAGTTAAGTTATATTCACACTAACTATCTTTGATAGCTATAAAGAGCTTAGTTTCTCCTCTTTTCACTAGCAAAGCAGCTTTCGGATTCTTATCTAATTGTTTTTTTAGTTCATTAACCTCGCTCACAGTATTTCCATTAACGGCAAGAATCAAATCACCCTCTCTTATACCTGATTTAGCTGCTGGACCCTCTAGAACTTGCTCAACCACTAAACCTGATGAAATATCAGCTTCTTTCTTTTCTTCATTCGTTAATGGACGAAGCATTAGCCCCAACTTTGACTTAGTTGGCTGTCTGTCATTTGCAGCAATCTGATTAGTTTTAGACTCTCCGACTTTAAGTGAAATATTTTTGGATTTGTTATCATGCCAAACTTCGATATTTACCTGTTTGCCGGGTTCTATATCCGCAACTAAAGGAGGTAAGTCCTGAGATTTCTCAATCACGTTCCCATTGAATTTAAGAATTACATCACCAACTTTGATTCCAGCCTTCTCTGCAGGACTATCTTTTTCCACCTCACTCACCAAGGCTCCTATTGGTTTATCAAGTCCAAAGTTACTAGCAAGGTCCTGAGTAATTGACTGAATACCTACACCTAACCTACCTCGATTGACCTTACCATGATCTACTAGTTGTCCTTCAACTTTAAGAGCAACATCTATCGGGATTGCAAATGACAAACCTTGATAACCGCCACTTTGACTGTAAATTTGTGAGTTAATGCCAATCACTTCGCCCTTTAAGTTAAATAAGGGGCCACCTGAATTACCAGGATTAATTGCAACATCAGTTTGAATAAATGGAACATAGGTCTCATCAGGCAGAGACCTAGATTTGGCAGAAATAACCCCGGCAGTAGCGCTGTTCTCGAAACCAAAAGGAGCGCCAATAGCCAAGACCCACTCTCCTACTCGAGATTTTTGAGGGTCTCCTATCCTAACAGTAGGTAGGTTATTAGCATCTATCTTCAGGACTGCAACATCTGTAGCCTTGTCTATTCCAACGACCTTAGCTTTAAATTCTCGTTTATCTGTCAATTTGACTCGAACTTCATCTGCATCAGCAACAACATGCGCATTAGTGAGAATGAGTCCATTAGACTTCACAATAAATCCTGAACCTAAGCCCTGTGTAGGCATTCCTGATTCTGGCACTTGAGGTTGAAACCTTTTAAAAAATTCGTAAAAGGGATCATTGGCATCTCCAGGAAAGTTAGGCATTGGATGCGCTAATATCCTCTTGAAACCTGAAACACTGATATTTACGACTGCAGGCCCCTGATCTGCAACAATACTAGAAAAATCAGGTAGGCCATTAATAGATGCTAAAGTCGGCTGATTAGCGTTATCAGAATTTACTGTGGCTTGAGCCTCTTTAAAAGCCGAAGTATTCTTAAATGCATAACCTAATGAGAAGGCTGATATTAGAGATACAACAACTAATGCTAGTTTGGATTTTTTTGATAGATTCTGAAAATTCATATTCGTCTCACCCAAATAAAAATTAACAAAAAATTAATTACTGCGATGGACCTATGATTTTTATGATTAAGTAAAAGTTCCAACAGAAAAATTGGTTAAAACGATTCAATAAAAAATAAACTTCTATATCTCATCCAATTAAGAATCTTGAAAACTTTTGACATTTCACTTCTAAAACGTCGGGATTCCCGACAATTCAGATTTATAGCAATTTATTAAGATTTGCTGAGTTAGGTGTATCCACCAAAATATCTGAGAATGAGAGATTTGCGGGGGCCGGAATCGAATAGATCCAGAATATGAGAACTATCTGATTCTGACTTGGCTACAAAAAGAGCAAGAAGCCATCAGCAAAATATAAAATCCCTGCTGCTCCAGTTCCAAGACTGAGATACCAAATAGATTTTTTCTTGAGTAACCCAGCAATAGAAGATAAAAGTATAGAAATCTGTAAGAAGATCACTGCCATGCCAAATGCTTTGGAATGGAGTTGTGCTTCATCTCTTGCCATCTCTAGACTCTTAGCATTTTGCTCGATGTCTTTCCGCTCTTTTTCGTATTTACTAGCCTTCTGTTCATAAAGAGCAATCTTCTCTTCATAATTTTTTACCAAATCTCTCGAGGACTTTGGTATCGCCGCTAGCTCAAGCTCAAGTTTTTCCTTTTGCATGTTATACATGTACTCTTTGATGCCCTTCGCTTGGAAGTAAGCCCATTGGTCAGATGCCTGCGATTGACTCATCACAGATTTCGTCGAATAACCACCCCCTTTAAAAGTTGAAAGAGTGGCACAAACAGCAAGAATCACTGTCGTCAAAGCGAGATAATTAAGCCAATTATTCTGATCTTTTTCTTTCATAACACTACCCCAACAAAATAGTCTCTAGTTGATCTGATGCTAAAAAGCACTATGGAACTAATCCTATTATTCTTACTCTTTTGCTACAAGACAAAATTAGGCGAAAAATTACCTTTAGCGACCAAAATTGGATCCCATCGGACAGATAATGAAAAACTTCATTGTGGTATTTATGATATTTCTTTCTGCCTGCAAGGGTGCAGATATATCAGATCTTGGTTTACATTATTGCGACACGAAAAGTGTTTTTGAAGTCGTTCAAGAAGATGGCAATTACAAAAAAGAAATTGAAAGAAAATCAGAAAAAATAGACCTTGCCTATCTCAACGTTTTATCCAAAAAAAGGTTTGCATTCACTTTTCAATTAGACGGCTTATGGCATACTGATGCGGATATGTCCTATGAAGTCATAGGAGACAATCTAGTTGGAAATAGCTTAACAGAGGAGCAAGACCCTCAAGATAAATCAAATACTATTGAAAAATCTATCGCTTTAAGTGTTAATACCTATACAGGTGAAACAATTAGAACATTTACTAAAAAGCTTTTAGATAAGAGTAAATCCACTATTAACACAGAAATAAGAACGATCAGCGGCACTTGTAGCTTTGATTCACAAGCAATTTAATAAAATGAATGGAGGGGATTAGTGAACCTAATTTATTTTTTAGCTCAATGGGCTTCTACAACAATTGCACTATGGGCAAGCTCTTATATGTTCAATGGGATCAAGTTTAATTCTTTTGGAGCTCTTGCCGTCTCAGCACTTCTTCTGGGAATCGCTAATAGTTTAGTTAAACCACTGCTAATTTTATTAACCTTACCGATCACTTTCTTCACGCTTGGCGTATTTCTTCTTGTTATCAACGGCGTAGTTTTAATGTTAGTAAGCTACCTTGTTAAAGGTTTTTATATTTCTGGCCTAGGAACTGCCATATGGGCGAGCATTGTCGTTAGTATTATTAGCTTCATTATTAAAACTACATTAGTTGGGGAGGTGGTTGTTTCAAGCTCATCAACAAAAGGGCCTTGGATTTAAGCATTAATTCTTTTGACACTTACCAGGCAAAAAACCACACATCAGGTATGTATTGAAATTCTGGACGAAAAAAAGGGCTACGTTTTCACGTAACCCTTTCTTTTTATTACTGGGCTTTGCGGGGATCTAAACCTGGCCTAGCAAGACGCTAGGCTAAACCTTCATTACAATTGAAGTTACTCAAATATCAGCCAAAGGTTTATTGGCTAGCTGGTTATCGTAGCCATCTAATTCGGCAATTAGCAAAGTTAGTGCTTTATTAAGCTTATCAAGAGATTCTGTATCCATAGCATTTACGGCATTAGGCAAAATACCTTCTACTGGCTCTGGTGCTTTTGCCAAGACAGCAAGACCTTCATCTGTCGCTTTTAATCCAACTCTTCGCTGATCCTCTTGGCTTCTTTCCTTTGTAATTAGCTTACTCTTAACCAATTTCTCTACCAATAAACTACAAGTGGTTTGATGTATAGAAAGCTTCTCTGATACCTGAGTTACGCCAATATCAGGATTAGAAGCTACCTCTTTGAGTATCCATAGTTGAGAACCAGATATTCCACATTGTTCTTCAATTTGTCGAAAATGATTTTTTGCCGAGCCGTAAATGGATCGGAATTTTCCTAACACTTCAAACGCTAATTCGCTGTTATTTGATTTTGCCATCAGACGATCATCCTTTTGCTTTGTAATTATTCTATCACCACAAATTAACATTTACTTAAAATATATTGACGTAAATATATTTATATGAAAGAATGAAGTCACTCTAATTCTCCATATCTTTAATAAGGGTACAAAAATGAAGAAATTATCAGCTCTGCTGCTTGTTTTAGTATTGGCTGCTTGCTCCAATAAAGCTGTAAAAGAAACAGCGCAAGTAGCAACTCCAATTAACTCGCAAAAGCAATCTGAGGTAACAAAACCTCAAAGCGAGTCAGCAAGTACTAGCTCAGTTTCACAAAGTGTTGTTTCAGTGAATCCACTGACAGATCCAAATAACATTTTGTCTAAAAGAAGTGTTTATTTTGATTTCGACAAATACAACATCAAAGCTGAATACAAACCACTTATTTCTGCGCATGCTGAATATTTAAAAACACACCCATCAGCGAATGTTAGCTTAGAAGGGAATGCCGATGAACGCGGTAGCCGTGAATATAACTTAGCACTTGGCCAAAAGCGTGCTGTGAGCGTTAAAAGTGCCTTAAGCATTCTTGGCATCGATGAAAAACGAATTGAAACGGTCAGCTATGGTAAAGAAAGAGCTAACACAGAATGTAATGATGAATTATGCTGGCAAAAAGACCGTCATGCTGATATCAAATACACAGGTGAATAATTAATCCTCTTTTGCTTCACCTCCCTTTGGGCACACAATGTGTGCCCTTTTTTTATGCTCGGCTTTACCGTGTTACTTTGAAAAAGTCGGGAATCCCGACAAAAAACCGCACACCAGGTATGTATTGAAATTATAGGCAATAAAAAAGGACTTATATTTCTATAGGTCATTGATTACGTTACATAATTATTGGTGGGCTGTACGGGGATCGAAACCTGCTCCAGGAAGCCCCTACGCTACTTAACAAGTGTTAATTTTTCTTAAGGTGGGCAAGCTCATCTAGCGCACTACTACCATCCGCATAGGCAGTCTGAAAACTTGGTCTCACCTTCCAGCGCTTCCAAATAGCATCAAGATGCTCAAAACGTTCATCGAGTGGTGTGGCATTCACTGGAAACTTTGAAAATGCAATGGCTATACACAAGGTAATATCAGCAAATGTAGGCTCATCACCACCTAACATCCATGACCGGCCATCGGATAGATGACGGTCGACTAATGCCGCATGAGATAACGCTTCCTTGCGACAGTGTTCACCCCATTGAGGATTGTTGGTCAACTCCAGTTTAGGGCCTAAGCCTTGGTGCATCACATGAAACATTGTCACAATTCGGTACAAAATATGGGTATAAATACGATTCTCCCACATTGTGTCTTGGCCTTGCTCAAGTGGTGATTCACCCATAATTTTACGACCCGGATAAGACTGGTCGAGATATCTCACGATAGCTGCAGTTTCAGAGAGGTATTTGCCATCTCCAAGCGAAAGCGTTGGTGTTTCTCCCCATGGGTTCATTTTCAAATGTGGCCATTTACGTTGATCTCCACCTGGAGCCATATCATAAACAACCTCATCAAATTGATTTGCTATTCCTTTTTCATGGATAAAAAGACGTAGACGCTGTGGATTAGGAAAAGCAGATGGTGAAGTGTAAATCTTGAGCTTGTCAGACATGGAACATTCCTTTTTATTGATATTCGCACTTTAAAGTTAAATGAATAATTGCTACTGAGTCTATGATAAATACCATCTTCTGATATGTATAATTTTTTGTTTTAATGTAATCTATAAATTTTATTAATTAACGAGACTTAGCAAGCTTTAGCGAAGGGAATAACCGTAAAAACTTTTGACGTTCAATTTGAGAAAAATCGGGATTCCCGACTTTTTTGATCCAAGACCTTTTGAGTTAAAACAGCACATCAGGTATGTAATGAAATTTCGACGAAAAAAAACCCACGTCTTAGGTGGGCTTAGTTTTTTTATGCTTTTAATGATTTCATATCAATCACAAAACGATATTTAACATCACTTTTCAGCATACGGTCATAGGCCTCATTGATCTTCTGGATTGGGATTAATTCAATATCAGAAGTAATGCTGTGTTCGGCACAGAAGTCCAACATCTCTTGAGTCTCTTTAATTCCACCGATTAACGAACCAGCCAGCTTGCGGCGCTTAAAAATGAGGTTGGCAATATTCGGACTTGGGTGTGGGCTATCAGGCACACCAACAAGGCACATTGTGCCATCACGTTTTAACAAGGCCATATATTGATCTAAATTATGTGGTGCAGCGACCGTATTCAGAATAAAATCTAGACTACCCGCTACTTTCGCCATTTCATCAGCATTTTTTGATATCACTACTTCATCCGCACCCAAACGTTTAGCATCTGCGGCTTTATCTGGCGATGTGGTAAAAAGCACAACATGTGCGCCCATAGCATGCGCAATTTTCACTGCCATATGTCCAAGACCGCCCAAACCTACAACACCCACATGGTCACCCTTCTTGATGTTCCAATGACGAAGTGGTGAATAGGTTGTTATGCCTGCGCAGAGTAGCGGTGCTACCGCAGCCAAATCCAGCTTTTCAGAAACATGAAGCACAAAACGCTGATCAACAACCACCGAGTCAGAATAGCCGCCATAAGTGCTTTGACCATTATGCTTGTCAGGGCTATTGTAGGTATAAACACAAGCATCACAGAACTGCTCAAGATGCTCTTGGCAGTCAGGGCAATGCCCACAAGAATCGACCATACAACCAACTCCCGCTAGATCACCCACCTTAAATCCGTTCACCGCACCACCCACTTGGGTAACACGCCCTACTATTTCGTGTCCTGGCACCATGGGGTAAACCGAACTACCCCATTCATTTCGAGCTTGGTGAATGTCAGTGTGGCAAACCCCACAATACAAAATCTCGATTTGAACATCATTTTCACCCACATCCCTTCGCTCAAATTTAAAAGGAGTTAGTGGCTTGTTTGGCTCATAAGCCGCATAGGCAATACTTTTCTTCATTATTTCATCCATGTTGTTTAGTTTAATTTCATCATAAGCAGCAGCACCGAAAAAATAAATAGCACAAAAATTAATTTATTTTGACGTTGATTAGCCTGCTGCTTACATAGCGTTTTGATTATAGGCTTTTTACGAAGATGTTTGTAGTCTTGCATAATCTCACTCATCACAAGCTCCTAATTAGCCTATCCCCAACCAAGACTCTTCTTCATCGCTATAAAACTGAACAGTCTCTTTTAGGTACTGGCATATATCAGCGTTTTCAAAGTCATCATAGTTATGAATAAAATATCCCATCATTTCATCTCTCATTTTTCTTCTCCTTAACGGCATTGAAGTTAGTTCTAAAAATATTCACTACAATTTCTGTCATTAAGTTTTTCATTTGCTCTCCAATCATTTATTGATAGCGATCACAGCAGCTCTAACGCCTTCAGCGTAAGCTGGATCAGCTTTAACAAATTGCATATACATGCGCTCTTGGATGCTTTCATCAGCCTGACTCAAGCCACCTGCAATGTTGTTGAACAATTGTCTCTTTTGATCATCGCTCATCAAACGGAACAAATCACCAGCTTGTGTGTAGTAATCTTCATCACTTTGGTCGTGATAACCAATCCAAGCATCTTCTAATACAGGCATCGCTGGAGGTGCTACATGAGGGTTTGGAGCAGGCGCACCTTGGTCAGTCCTATCATTTGGATAGAAATTTGAAGCATTTACTGTAGCTGCCGCATTCACGAAGCTTGGACCTCCAGCACCATGACCTACTGGGCAACCCATCCCCGCAAATGCACCATCACGTTGATAGTGATTTACTGGGCACCGTGCCGCGTTCACGGGAATTTGGTTCACATTAGCCCCAATTCTGTATCGGGCTGCATCTTGGTAGGCCAATAAACGTGCTTGCAACATTTTGTCAGGCGAAGCGGCAATCCCTGGCACAAAATTACTTGGCGCAAAAGACACTTGCTCAGTCTCAGCAAAATAGTTGTTCACATTGCGGTTTAACTCTAACTTGCCAATTTCGATCAATGGAAAATCTTTGTGAGGCCAAATCTTGGTCAAGTCAAAAGGATTGACCTTATAGGTTTGAGCTTGTGCTTCCGTCATGATCTGAACTTCAACTCTCCATGATGGAAAGTCACCACGATCAATCGCATCGACCAAATCTTGCTGTGCGCCATATGCTGGCATCTTGGCTGCTTCTTCACCTGTCAAAGTTTTAATGCCCTGATTGGTCTTGAAGTGCCATTTGACCCAGTAACGTTCACCTTTTGCATTATAGAAGCTCAAAGTGTGCGAACTAAAACCATGCATGTGACGGTAAGAAAGTGGAATGCCACGATCAGACATCAAGATTGTCATTTGATGTAAAGACTGCGGATTGCTTGCCCAGAACTCAAATGCGTTAGCTGGGTTAGGTAAATTGGTACGTGCATCCTTCTTTTGAGAGTGGATAAAGTCTGGAAACTTAATCGGATCATTCAAGAAGAACACAGGCGTGTTATTACCTACCATGTCCCAGTTACCTTCTTTGGTATAAAACTTCACAGCAAATCCACGTGGGTCACGTGCATAATCGCTCGAGTCTTGACCACCACCTACTGTTGAGAAACGCACAAACACTTCTGTTTGCTGACCTATATTTTGTAAAAAATCAGCGATTGTGAAATCTTTCAAACTTTTAGTTACAGTGAATGTACCGTAAGCACCCGTACCACGTGCATGCACTACACGCTCAGGCAAGCGCTCACGGTTAAAGTGTGCAAGTTTTTCGAACAAGTAGTGATTATCAAACGTTAAAGGGCCACGTGCGCCAACTGAAATACTATTGTTATCGTCTGCAACTGGTGCGCCTGTTGATGTTGTTAATACTGTCTTTGCCATTTTCAATTCTCCAAAAAATAAACTGTCAAAATAAATTTGTTAATTAGTGTGTTAGTGCGTAGTTAGCTAGCACTTCCTGAATGAGGTGATGCGCTTGATCAAGATGAATAAGCGCGAATAATTGGTTTATTGAATTGCTCATGCCGCCTCCTAGTAAATTAGTAAAAATAATTACAACGATGCGAATGATAAATTATGAATATTGATATGTATAATTTTATGTTTTAATAAAATCGATAAATTTTACTTATTAATAAATGTCCAATATCAAAGCGATAAAGTGATGGGTGACATCTATGATGTTCGACTAGTTGTTGTTCAAAAAATTTCTTAATTTGAATTTGCTTTAAAGACAACAAGCATAAAAACTTTTGACGTTCCACTTCTGAAATGTCGGGATTCCCGACATTTTTAATATGTAATTTTTATAACTGGGAAAGCCGTAAATTCGGACAAAAAGGTGTGTAGTTGGTGTGTATTGAAATTACAGGCAATAAAAAAGGACTTATATTTCTATAAGTCCTTGATTAAGTTACATAATTCTTGGTGGTGCTTCGAGTCAACCCCAAGATGGTCTCCGCCTGCTAACAGGGAAATTTACAGGGTAATTACATTAATTCAGATAAAAAGCGTAGCCTATAACCTACATGAGCCTCATAAATAGTAGCCACTTATCCAAAACTTATAATTCAGAACAGTGAAAAACAGGGAATTTATAGTTTAATTTTCGAGTTTTGATAAAGCTATCATATAGATAGTAGAATTTGTGTTTGATATACCGCCTCAGTAAAAAATGAAAGTACTGCCTAGACTATGATTTTAAAGATAAATAGAGTTAAAGACTTTGGTGTTTTCAAAAACTTCAATGGCTCCGCATTGCCCGAGTTCAAGACCTTCAATCTTATTTATGGATGGAACTACTCTGGCAAAACAACCCTATCAAGAATCTTTCAGTGTCTAGAAAAAGGCGAATTACATCAAGACTATCAGTCTGCTAGCTTTGAATTTCAGGGGGACGCCTCCACTACCTACGATAGTAGCTTTAGCCTAAAACCGAATATACGTGTATTTAACTCGGACTTTATCAAAGAAAATTTAAAGTGGGACTCGGACAACTATGAGCCAATTTTTTTACTTGGTGCTGAAAACATTGAACTACAAAAAGAGTTAAAAACTAAAAGCGATGAATTTACACAAGAAGAAGAAAGTATAAATGTTGCGAAAAAAACACGTGAAGATAAGAAAAATAACATAAATAACCAACTGACGATTAAGGCAAGAGACATCACAACACTTCTTGGACTTGGCAGAAGTTTCGATCGTGACAAATTAAAACAAATCTTGGATGAAATAAAAACTCAAACAACTTCGTTTAAGTTGTCTGGAATTGACTTTCAAAAATATAAAGCACAAGCCATTTCAAACGAACAAAAGCCAATTATAGAGAAAATATCTTTCCGCACACCAGAGATTGTTCCAATTACTCTAAAAACTCGAGAGGTTCTCCATAGACAACCACTCAATAGCAACAAGCTGCAAAGACTTCTTGACGATAAAGCACTTAGCGACTGGGTCGAGATAGGTAAAGAATTACACAAGGAAAAGTCAACTTGTCAGTTTTGTGGAAATCCTATCCCAGATGACCTTTTGTCAAAACTAAATGATCACTTCTCAAGAGATTACGAGAAACTTAAGTCAGACATTGAATCACAAATTGATTTGTTTGAATCACTTAAAATTAGTATTTCATTACCTGCAGAAACAGCCTTCTACACAGATCTCCAATCAGAATTTAGAGAGAAAAAGCCCTTAATTGAATCAGAATTCTCAGCTTTCAATTCGTTCATATCAACGCTTCACCAGAAATTAATTGCTAAAAAAGACAAGCCGTTTGATAAATTAGAGCTTACTGCCTCTGATTATGACGTGGCGGCTCTAGTAAAAGCCTTTGCATCACTCAACGAGTTAATCGAAAAAAATAATAAAAGAACACAAGACTTTTTATCGGAAAAAAATTCTGCAATACAAAAACTAAAAATCCACTATGCAGCAGAATTTGAAATTAATAATCATTATTTTTCAATACTGAAAGAGTTAGATACCGAACAGGGAGATATTGACGAGAGAGAAAGCAAGAATAAAGCCCTCTCTAAGAAAATTACACTCATAAAATCACAACTTGATGAAACAATAAAAGGTGCAATTAAAGTAAATGACTATCTGCAGATATTTTTCGGCAAAGATGACATAAAAATTCAATCCACACCCGATAAAAAATTTAAGTTGACTAGGGGGGATGCTCTTGCAAAAAACTTAAGTGAAGGCGAAAAGACGGCAATCGCATTTGCTTACTTTACCGCAAAACTTGAAGAGCAAAATAATAATATCTCTGAGACTATTGTTTACATTGATGATCCAGTTTCAAGCTTAGACTCAAATCATCTTTTTAATATTTATTCATTCATAAAGGCGACATTCTACGAGTTTGTTTTTGACAAAGCTCAGAATAAGAATATTCATAAAGCAAAATGCAAGCAGTTATTTATATCAACCCATAACTTTGATTTTCATAATCTTATTTATGATTGGTTTAAGAAAACGAAAGATGAAAAATATCAGCTTTTCATGGTTGAAAGACAAAAAAATTCTTTCAAAGACGAATCAACAATTAAGATAAACTCTGAACTAATCGCGCAATTCAATTCAGAATATGCTTATCTATTCTCCATGATTCAGAATTTTCAGCAGACTCCCACAGAGACTAACGAAAATCTTTATCACCTCCCTAATATTGCTAGAAGATTTGTTGAAACCTACCTAAATTTTAAGTATATGAGTAGACACAATTTAGATGAAAAAATTGATCAACTTATTAAAAAAAATGTTGACTGTGAACGAGCAAGAAAATTTATGCACTACTATAGTCATAGCCTATCAACCGATAGGGTGGTGAAATATCCAGATCTATCAGAATGCAAAGCTGTGATTGATATTATATTGAATGCGATTCAAGCAGATGATCCCACGCACTTTTCTTCCTTGGAGGATGCCATAAAGTAACAGCCATAATCTATCGAAAAAATTTGAGTTTAGGAAAATATGTAAACCTGATCTATATTTTTGTTATGTCGAAAGGCAAACTAAACCTAACGTTCACTAGCAAATCGTTGGAAAAATGCACCCAATTATTTTTACTGACCCTTCTGCTAACGTAATAACTAGCCATAAGTGAAAATGCATTTGACACAGAGTTCAAATCAGATAAAAACTGATCTATTTTTTGCTGATTATCATCTCCATATGAAAGATAAAGTGCATCTCGATAATTGGCCTTTCCACGATACCTAAAGGCTTGAACTATAAAATTCACAATTCCATTTTGTAAGCTACTATCCCTTAAGACTTTAGCTGCTGAGGTCTTAAAGTTATTGTACCCAGCTTGCTTATAGGCTGAGCTTTCCTTTACCCGCTGCTCAAGACGCCACTGCTCATACTCAGCAGTACCTTTCAAATAAGAAATAACAGCACCTAAAGCCATCTCTGCATTTTCAGGGAAGGAGTTAAGATCATAACCGTTAGCGCCGCGCATACTGCTTATCGAATTGTTTATATGACTGGGTATTAGGTTGGTTAGATTAAAAGAGAAAGGAGCCTTGAGTAAATTCTTATGGATTATTTCACTCTGCAACACCTTACCGGTAAGCGTATGCGTTTGGGGGTCAGCCCCACTATTAGCGGCAATCATCGCTTTTGAAGCATAATAAACCGAGTAATACCAGGAAACTATGGCTGATCTAACCAGCAAATAGGAATTGTTAACACCGACCATTGCATTAATAGCACTCGCGTTATGCATAGACATAACAAGACATTCAAAAGCGAGCGCATCATAAGCATCATTTGGCTGCCTTCTTTTTACATGGCTATAAAAATTTGTCAGCTTCTCATTTGTGAATTCATCTTCGCAAAGGATGGAAAGTGCCCGCATCCAATTCACAGTTCCTTGAAACGCAAAACGTGGTTTTGGTTGATCTTTATGAGTAAAAAGCTTTTCTAATAACCACATAATCACTCACTTACTTAGTTAGCCCCTAGAGGCATTATTTAACATATCACCAATTTATACGAAGTGCCCAATCGCTAAAAATTATTAACTCTTTAAGAGGATGGCCATACTTCTGAAAAATCTATTTTTACTTTGACTTGCGATTCAAAATCCATGATTGAACGAGCACAATCAATCTTTCCCCACCATCGATCAACGACGAATTGATTGATTGAATCGTTATAACGATAAAGATTACTCCCAATTTTCTGATCCGCATTTACAGGAGATAAGACACACGTAAGACCAAGAGCAAAAATAACGCTTTCCGGGAAAGTCATTGATTGATCTTCAATATCAATCATGAATCGATGTACATTCTCTGATACTTTTAGGGTTAAAGCATAACCCCCGGGCAATTCGTTACCGTGTGCAAGGTTGCAACGATATTTTTCATAGACTATATCTTCGAATTTCAGCCCACATTCCCCTTTGTTACTTTTAAGAGGAAATAAAGTGTTATGCAGGTCAACTCCTCCAAACATCAGTTCGATAATATCAAGGTGATCAATAATAAATTTTTTGAATCGGACATTTACTTTATCAATCTCTGGATATAACTTCTTCGCAGTTCCATCAACAGCAAGACAAGCAAAAAGCATAGCTTTATCTAACTCTCTAGCATCAGCCGCATCCAGGGATGACTTAATATGGTCACTGATTTTCATACTAGAAACCCCACTATTTGATTTGTTTCCATAAGCTCAGAATCAAGAGCGGTTGCAAAGTCGCTAATCTAGCGAAATAGAAAAGCCAGCTTCTCACGCAGTTCAACCACAGTTTCTTCAAGCGTTTTGGCTTCTAGCTTGTTTCGGGTAATGAATGCATTCCATGATAAAACGACACTTTGATTCCTAAAAAACGAATCACTAAGTCCTAATGGGATGCCACTTGGCTTTGGGGTTCTTCTTGCCTGCAAGGTCGCATCAAAAGCTTCAGAAAGTAATTCATGATCAAGCTCACGATGACGTAAGATGACCCAAAGGTCAAAGTAGTCTTTCATACGTGTGTTCACCATACCCAATGAAGTAATCGCTTCCAGCTTTTCTGCAACGACGGTATAAACTGGATAAACGCGCACATGGGGAGCCGGCATATCATCCAAAATAACCGGATACTGCTCATCATCTGCTGTGGGTGTCACAGCATCTCCATAACCAATATCAACCTGAACCGGACACTTGGCCCCATCAATCAATCCGATTAAGGTCACGCGTATACCTGGATAATGATCGGCTCCACGAATATCTATTGCGTTCAAAGAGTCAGGGTCAAAAACGATACCATCATCCACCTTAATTTCGCAAAGGTCTTGAAAGACTTTCATTAAATGTGGAATCTCTGCCAAACCAAAACCCAACAAATCAATATCTCTTGTTGGTCTAAATGGAACGTCAAACCATAAATCGAATAGCAATGCGCCTTTTAATAGGAAGTGATCACGATGCTCCGAAACACTTAATCGATAAAGTAGCCGTTCAAGCGCATATTTCGTGAATTGAAGTTGAACATCCATTCGGTCCGCCTGCGCCTTATCCTTTAGACGCTGCCGAACTGAAGCTGCAATATTTCTGCCTGTCATATCAGGCTCTCAAGATATGGCCGCATCACATTAGTCATCCGGCAAATTTCAGCGGCTTCCCAAAGCTCATCCATTGAGACTTTCTTTTGATGCCAAGCATCTTTAAGTGCTTCAAGCGCCACATCTAGGCCAATTTTATTGCGATATTTAAAGCAGTCCGCAATCGTTTTAGCTACTGTGGTCACGGGAATCTGTACGACGCCATCAATGGATTTCTGCTCCACACCTTCAGTGAGTGCGGGACCTGAAAAGCGAGCAATACGCAGCGGTGGATAATCAATCGAAGGCTCTCTTGCCTTGTTATCAATGGCTAGCCAAACCTCGTGGGGAGCTTGTGTTGTAATGCCATGAATTTGCAGGGCTGTGAGCAGGCAAAAGACCGAACGTGGGTATTTAATGGCAATCTCTGCCAGATGGTCTTGTGAAGTGGATTTGCGATGTGCCGAGACGTACAGCCCGCGTCCTAGTTTGACGATGACACCAGATCTTTTGGCTTGTTGGATTTTAATGCTGGATATTCCAGCGCGTGCAAAATCACGCGCCCTCAGGATGCCGCCAGAATTCACTAGATTTAGTGTTGAAATTTCTTTTTCCATGACGGCATTTTACTAAAATGTAGGTAGTTGTCAATATATACCGACAAAATAGTTATAGGTGCCTACGCACCAGCTCAATTTAACATTTCACCAATTTATACGAAGTGACATCGCCCATCGCCGACTAATCGATTTCATCATCGATCAGCTTGATTTTCTTGAATGAAAACCCGTTACTTTTAGCAATTTTCTTTGCAGCAGAAAATGCCTCTTCTGGAGTAGTCCAAAACCACTCCAGACTATCTTCTTTTACCCTTCCAGACACCCTGTTATCAGAGAAGGCTTTATGTAGTGCATCTTCAAAGTCTGATAAATGATCAGTTTCTACTGCAAAATATATTTTTATAGATGGATAGCCATATCTGGTTTTCATCTTTCTTAAACGTACATACAACTCCATCGTTGTTGCACCAATTTTTACTTGAGATGGTTTTGAGGGAGACCCTATACAATAAATAGCGCCCTCTCCTTCGTTCCAGCCAAGGTGATGCCTATTGAAATGAGGACGTTCCACATAAAAAGATTTTGAGCGGATAGCATCCTCGAATTGAGTGGCCATCGGTATTGAGTTCGATGAAACATCGTAGCAACGCGACCAATCAGACTCTAAACGCTTAAAAGCTTTAACATTCTTTAATGTTGGTTTATCTAATATCGATCGCGCTGATTCAATCATTAAATAACACTTAAAAATCGTATCTCCAGACTTATTGCTGCAAGACCGCTCTCTGGACTTAACTTTTTTATATATGTCGTATAGATTAATTTGAATCATAATATGCTTAAGAATTAAGAGATCACAGCCATTTATCTAGCAAATCACCAACATAAGCTTTACCGAGCATATGACCCAGACCCGGAATAATCGTAATATTGATTCCAGTAGCCTCAGCAAAATGACTCACAATATCAGGATCACTTTGCCAATCGTCTGCACCAACATGAATCTCAGCATTTTTAGGTGTAGGAAAATTACCAGAAAGTGCTATTTCTAAGATTGCCTCGGCTCGTGGAGGGATGTATTCAGTTTTAGCGCTTGTATTTCTGAATTTACCAACAATCGGAGATAAAATTAACACTTTGCCTGGGAAAGGTGCCATTTTTGCTTGAGCATTGAGATATAGATAAGCACCAAAAGAATTGACTATCACACGGGCATCATCATGCCAAAAATATCGCTCAAGATCGTTGGATACGATATCAATCTGATCCTGAAAAGTCAGGTGCTTAAAATCACCTACAGTTTCACGTCCTGCAACACTAAATCCTCTAGAAGTGATTCCCTCACCCAGCCCAGTATGAATCTGACCGCCCATTCCTGGGAGATAATAAATGGTTTGCTTATAAGATTTATCGTCAATCGCCACGCTATTAATTTATAAAGCTTTAAGCATTATCCTTAGAGCTTTGCTTCTTAAGCTCATCAAACTTTGCTTCCATCGTAGGATTTCCACGCGTTAACTTTTTAATGCTTACATCTTGAGCTTTGTCATTTGCAAGTCGCAAGTTATTAACAGTACTGAGCAATGCATCTTTAGTTTTTTGCAGATGGCTTATTGACTTATCAATCTCATCAACGGCTTTTTGAAAATGTCCTGAAGCAAGCTCATAATTTCTGGCAAATCCAGTCTTAAATGTGTCTAGCTCCGTTTCAAAGTTAGTGATGTCGATGTTTTGTGCCTTAACAAGTGCCAATTCCGACTTGTACTGCAAGGAATTCATAGCTGCATTTCTTAAGAGCGTAATGATGGGAATAAAGAACTGTGGACGAACAACATACATCTTTGGGTAGCGATGAAATACATCAACAATACCAGTGTTGTATAGCTCGTTATCAGGCTCGAGTAGCGATACTAGGACTGCATACTCACAACCTTTTTCATTGCGATCCTTATCAAGTTCCTTCAGAAAATCTTCATTCTTACTTTTTGTTGAAGTACTTTCATTCTCATTTTTCATCTCAAACATGATGGAGACGATCTCAGTGCCAGCTTCATCCATATCTCGGAATATGAAATCGCCTTTACTTCCAGTGCGGGCATCATTGTCTTTTTCGAAATAAGCCCTTGGAAAGGCTGTTGCTCGAATTCGGTTAAACTCAGTTTCACAGTGCTGCTCAAGCGTCTCTCCAACCATCTTGGTCGACAATCGAGCCTTCATATCCCTCAAGCGTTCAATTGTATCGTCCCGATCTTTTATTTGAGTCTCATACTTATCAGCAAGAGATTTCTCAGACAATTCCTTCTCAAGCCTTGCTCGTTCCAGACCACCTTTTAACTCATCTCGCTCTTTCTCGACCTTAGTTACCGCTTCATTAATAGCAAGTTTTTTCGCTATTTCGACTGACTCTAGTTTAGATTTGAGCTCTTGAATCTCACTATCTTTAGCAGCTGCAGTTTTTTGGAGCTCACTCGCAAGCTTTACTTGCTCCAGCTCAATAGCATTTCGCTTATCTTGTTCTGCTAGCTCAAGTCGCTCATGTAACTGTTGGTCAAAAGCGCTGTCACGGACCTGCTTTAAGATATCGGCATAACCCGCTTCATCAATTTTGAAAGCTTTGCCACAGTGTGGACATTTAATCTCGTTCACGAATAATCCCTATAAATCGTTATTTTTAGTCTTACACAAGAGGTAAATCTGAATTAGCAATGACTGAAGAAAACTCTTCCACAATTGGGCTAATATGTTTAAAAATCTCATCGATTTTTTTAGTAATTGTGGTCTCTTCCTCTTTGATGATCTCAGAAGCCGAGAAGTTGAATTTGTGTTTATAAACAACGAGCCACTTTTTCCCAGATGGAACCTTATAACTCGGAGCTTTTTTAACTATGTCGTGAACTGACTTCTGTAGCTCACTATCGCCTGGGGCAATCACGACATTAAAAATAGCGTATCTATCAGTCCAGTAATACTCGATCTCAAACAAAAACATTTCTTTATCAGGCCAACCTGTTCCAAGCTTGGGTACCCTTTGACTTATCTCTTCTGTAGTAAATCTTACATAACCCTTATTCTTTGAGGCTATTTGCAGGCCAAAATTCTTGACAGCCTTTTCGAAATAATCATAAAGAATAGTTGCCGGATCAGGTTTATTCTCAATAATAAAGTCGAAAGCTTCTTTGTGCGCGTTGTAAACTTTGATAGCCAAATCGTTCAAATTATCATTCATCAGGATGTCTCTTTTGATAGTAGTCAAATAATCAGTTAAATAAAAATATACCTTTTCACTGATACTGTTTCTATAAAGGTTCAAAATGCTTTCGATGATTAAAGAAATTTTTCCATAAGAGTAATTTATATAATCTTCTCTTGCTTGTTCGTCTATGGGGTCGTCCCCATGTGGGGTTAAATACACATAATGTATATGTGCTTTGTTTGGAAAAGCAGCCTTAGCGATTTCCTTGTATCGACTCAATTGATTCGAATGGTCAAGACTGTCGACCTTGTTTTCAACGACAATCACGTCGTCATTAAGTACAACAAGTAAATCGATGTTTTTCCATTCCCTTCTAATTTCAACGTTCGTCAAATCTATAATATCCGCATCGAAGATATCTCTGCCATTCCCTTTATTCTCGTAAAAAATATCTCTAAGAAACTTTCTAAGCACAATGTCTTTGAGGCCATGATTCTGATTTGGATCTAATATGTATCCAATAAAATTAGAATGCCGTATCTCCATACGCTCTACCGAAAGAGCGCTAAAGATGTTAGGTTCATTTAACGCAAGTTCAATAAATTCAAAATCATCATTAGTGATTACATCAGCAATTTTTTTATACATTACTTACCCTTGTCATCCGATTTCATTTTTCCAGCCTTGCATGACCATTACCATCGCTAGTGTATCCAGTTCGCAATATCGCAATAATGCTGATTTAATTCTTTCGCGAGATTCCTCACTAAGATCTTCGAACTGGAGCCTTGCATAAGCCATGGTCGCAGCACCGCCAGCAGAAATTACACTAAGATTACCTTCATCCTCAGCGTCTATGCCTTCCGGCAGCAACTCATGCGCATATTGCGCCAATACCTGGTATGGATCGCCAATCTGACCATCTCCAACAGATAGCCAAGTATGGTTTGAAAAATTTAAACTTGGGATGCCATTGGGCGCACCATAAATCGGCTGTGAATATGCTTCTTGAAGTTTTGTGGAGCACTTCAAAATCGCAGGAAGAACTTTCTTAATCGAGTTACTTCCTTTGGTATCTGGATGGAAGAATGCTTTTTCTGAAAGCTTACAAAGATCTATCATCGCTCGCTCGCCACCCTTGATGATGCTCTTTATGAAAGTTTCTAATTCCTCAGCATCTTCTGGCCTATTACTTTCTTCGGCCAGTTGTTTGAGAATGGCTGAAAGTATGCTGTTCTCGTGATGACTCCACATAAATACAGAGCCATTGTCTTTGCTTAGCGCATTTCTTAAAGCCCTTGCAAATTGATAGTTAGGAAAATCACCCGGCTCAACTGACAAGAACTCATCCGCATGTCTTACCGAGCCATCTGCTTCCATCACGTGATGAGAAAACTGAAAAGCTACAGATTCATAAGGACGCATTTCAGAATGGAAAGGCAGCGCAACCGCAGAGGTCTCAAAATCAATAAAGTGATATGGATACTTCCAGTTGCTCATCTCATGTAAGACTAAAGCGTCATCAAGATAGAAGTCTTCATGGGGATGGTTAGGTGGAATGCCATTGACCTGAAGCCACTGTCTCTGAGGGCGCGACAATCCATCCAAACCTGCCTCATCTTCAAACTCACCGAGATCATCCCTAACAACTTGGGACAACTTATAGGTCCCTTGATCAATTAAGGCAGCTTTTTTGCGGAAGTTCCACAAATCAAGGACAGTGCCTTTTTTAAGCTCTTCTTCTGAAATGCCTGTAGCAACCTTCCAGCATTCGTGAAAACCACTTTTTAATGGATCTCCAGGACTCACCTTGAACTGGCAGCCACCACAATGGCTACCAATGACAGGCGCTATTTTTGAGTCGCTCTCATAAGCTTCAGCCCAGCTAATTGCCGCATCGGTTAAGGCGCTTGGCCCACCAGGATAATCGAGCTCAGCATTTAAGATTTGATCCACATATCGATCTACCGCGACCTTAGCCAATAAAGATTCTGCTAAGGCCTTGATATCGATCCCTTCAGGTATCTGAGTCTCGATATCTTTATTACGAGTGATTTTGAACATTTGATTAACCCCATCAACAGGCGCTTTAACAGCCTTGTCGGGCATCATCAAATAGGAATGGATATCAGAATGCGGGTAAGCTTGGCGAAGCACCCAGGTTTGGAATGCAATATCTTGCATATAAGGCAGCATGCCAGAACTGATGCCACCTTTTGCATTTTCAATCTCAGGTAGCTGCGAGTTATAGGACTTGGCTTTTACTTCGATGATCTCGAAGAGATTCCCTTTTTTGACAAGGATATCAATCCGAATAAAGAATTTACCTAACCTAATGGCTGGCTCGAAGAGCACAACATTGTCTCGCTGCAATAGCTCGCGGGTTTTGGCTTCAGCAATGGCATGATCGGTATCGTGAATCTCAATACCATCTGGATAACGCTGCTTTGCTAACTCCCCAACTTGATAACCACCCTCAGCCAACATACTCAGGAATTCGTCATCTGCCATCGCGTCCTTATACTCTTTACGCTTATTCGTATAAAAGAGCTTGGTAGGACACTCAACGGCCATTTTGAATCTAGACTTGGTGAGGTAGCGTACTTTTTGCATTTTTTAATTTATTATCAAGTTGAAATTAGATTATAAGCACTAATAGCGAGTGATGAGACTAATATTCACCGCTATATCCTCCTGCATAGTTCTCAAACCTTGTATGCTCACCCAAGAAGGTCATTCGCACGGTGCCAATCGGCCCATTTCTTTGTTTAGAAATGATGATTTCAGCAGTGCCCTTTTGATCTGTATCTTTGTTATAGACCTCGTCTCTGTAGATAAAGAGAATCAGATCAGCATCTTGCTCAATCGCACCCGATTCCCGCAAATCTGACATGACAGGCCTTTTATCCTGCCTTTGCTCTACACTTCGGTTTAATTGAGAGAGTGCCACAACAGGCACATTCAATTCTTTAGCCAAAGACTTTAGTGCCCTAGAAATCTCCGAAATCTCAGTTGCTCTATTCTCATTTGCCTTCTCGGAGGTGCCAGCCATTAACTGTATATAGTCGATCACAATGAGTCCTAGTTGCCCTGCCTGCCTCTGAAGGCGACGGGCGCGAGCACGGACATCAAAAGCTGTCAGTCCAGCACCCTCATCGATATAAATAGGGGCATCGTTAAGTATGCCGACAGCAGAAGTTAAGCGATACCAGTCCTCATCTTCCAAACTGCCATTTCGCATACGTTGCTGGTCTAGCTTACCAATCGAGCCAATCATTCTCGTTACAAGCTGAGATGCGCCCATTTCCATCGAAAAAATGGCCACGGGCAATTTACTTTCTAAGGCAATATTTTCTGCAATATTGATTGAAAAGGCAGTCTTTCCCATTGAAGGACGGCCTGCAACAATAATAAGATCGCCTGCTTGGAAACCAGACGTGAAATCATCTAGATCCGTAAATCCAGTTGATGTGCCTGTTACGCCATTTTGATTTTCTCGCTGATATAAATCATCGATATGATTCATCACGTTTGGCAAAATTTGCTGGACCCCAATAAACCCTTGAGATCCACGTTGACCAGTTTCAGCAATTTTTAATATCTTAGCTTCGGCATCGTCCAATAGATTCTTAATATCTCGGCCTTGTGGATTGTAGGCAGTCTCAGTAATTCCGGTGCTTACTTCTATCAATTGCCTAGTCAGAGAGCGCTCTCGCACAATCTCTGCGTATCTTCTGATATTGGCTGCTGAGGGGGTGTTTTGTACCAGGTTGGCGAGATAGGCAATACCACCAATACTCGCTAGCTCTGATGCGTTCTCTAATGACTCTGCTACCGTCACAATATCGGCAGGGCGGCCTGAGTTAATAATTTTGAGGGTGTGCTCGTATATTAAGCGATGCTCATACTGGTAAAAGTCACTGACGTTTAGAATGTCAGCCACTTTATCCAGGGCATCATTGGATAGCAGCAATCCCCCAAGCACTGAGTATTCAGCGTCCAAGGAATGTGGGGGTAATTTCAAAGTGTCATAAGATTGTTCGTTTTGCATCTAAAAAATACCCGAAAATTGAGCCTTTCATTTTAGATAATCAAGTGGCTCACATAGTGAGCCCCAGACTATTTATGCTGAGTTTTTTACTCAATTTGTTACACTCTTCCTATAACCTGGACGACAATACTTATCTATGAAGAATATTGAAGTAATAGACGATGAATACGTGAGCACCCCTGGAATCAATGGCATTCATTTAGGGTGTATCAGCGATGGATTTGATATCAGCCCATACAACGTTAAATACCTTTCTCACCAAGAAGTTCATGAAAATGCGGAAAAGCTTTTTAATTTGAAACCGATCGGAAAGTATCCGAATTCATCCTGTTTCAGAGTGGTGATTGAAGAAATGCCACCTGAAATTGAAAGCCAGATCGATAAAATTAGACATGACTTAGAAAACAACTGCCATCAAGTTTCAGATAACCAGCCAATCATCGAGTGGCTAGCAACTATCTATGAAGAATGGGAGCTATATAGCGATGGTAACTATGACTATCACCTTGCACTGATGAAAGATGGATTCAAAGATCGATATCTTTCTGAAGAGCGCTTGGCAGAAAAGTACGATTTCGAATTAGAAAAAGACACGGTTATCCCTGATCATCAGAAAGCAGCATATACTCAAGAAATGATTAACGTAGCTTATGAAGATTTTGGTCTTTTTCTGGCGATGCAATCTATCCTCTTTAAAACAAAGAACTCATTATTAGTTTTGGGGTTCAGTGTCTATTTCACCCACCCTCAAGCCGACCCTGAGCTGACTTGGATTGATTTCTTTTTGGACGATCTAAGTTTTTTAAAGCATATAGAAAATGATGGAAATTTGACGCTGGATCTAGATGGCCTAACTGAACCAGAACTACTAGCGCTATGGGACTAAGACGATGACAAATCAACACAGTGAAAACAAGAATAATCTCGAAAGCCGTGAGTCATTGTCTGAGAAACAACTTTTGACCCTATTAAATAATCCTGAATATAGAAAAGGTATTATTGAGAATAGCGATTTATCATTACTCGTAAGTAAAAGTGATTTTGAAGCTGTGATTGCTGGCAATATTCAGCAACTAGATGCTGAGGCTTATCAATCCGTGATTGGCTGCGCTGAACAGCAGCTAGAAGAAATGGGAGATATTGTTAGCGTATACCCGAACAAAGATGACAGTATGTTTCCAGATCCTATTCTTATTTATGGGATTCCTGGGGTATATGGTGTTTACTTTTATGGCTGGGGATTTAGTCGGTTTTTTGAAACCGAGGAAGAGGCGACTCAATATGCTGACCAAGAGTACTCTAAAACCCCTAATCATTTTGAGTAAGTTTACAAGAGCAGTGCCGCCATTAACTTATAGAAAATTAATGACGGCCAACAGGTTAGTTATCTTTATCTGTTTTTAAAAACTGTGCTTTGCCTTGGGCAGTTTTTCTTCTTAAGAAAGCTGCGGACTCAGCCTCAGATGCTAATGAAGCATCTTCATACTTAGAGGATAAGCGCATGCTCATCCTGGCTTTTGAAAACATCGCCTCTTTCATGAAATATGCGTCATCTCTTTTCTTGGCGAGTGTTTCCATCGACAGCAGAACATCTTGCACCCATGGACTAGATCTAAATAAGACCTTCGCATCTTGAAGTAATTTATCGGCCGTATCCCAATCTCCCGATTGAACAGCGCGCCTAGCTTTTTGTAGGTATTCAGAAGCCATTACTTCATCCAATCTTCTTTTAACCAGCTCATCTTCTGCAATAGCAGAATAAGCTGACGAATTAATGACAGGTAACTCTAGTAGTGGCGCATCTAAACCGACTTCATTGCCATCAATATCTTGTCCTCTTAAGTTTGCAGTGAACAAAGATAATAAATCGCCATCACTTAAATCAGCAGAAACGGTTATTTCAAGCATTGCCCAGGCTTCTGAAGCATAGGCAATATTGGGAATACGCCATGAATAAAGTTGGCCATCGATACGGCGATAGTCATTCATGAGTTTGATCTGAACGCCGTCCTCAGGTTCGATATCCAGAATCAGATCTTTTGCCCAAAGATTAGCCATTAATTCAAATTCTTCATTAAATGATTCGAGCAGATCTTCAGCTGTCTCTGCGTAGTAGTGACTACCCTGCCCCGACTTAGCTAATTCAATCATCAACTCTTCGTTGAAATTTCGACCAAGGCCATAAGTCGAGGTCGTAATCCCTTTGCGGGCAAAAGCTTCAGCTTGCTCAGCAATCTGAAGCGGATCAGTTAGCCCTTCATTTGCACGTCCATCGGAGAGCAAAATAACCCGTTTGATAGCATCCTGCGATTCGTTACGTACGAACTCATCTACCCCTTCACGCCAGCCTCCATGTAAATTGGTTGTACCGCCAGAATGAATAGAGGCCAATACGGTTTTAAACTTTTGTTTGTTGGATAACTTGGCAAGCGGATGATTTAAAGTCACTTGGTTATCAAAAGTCACTAACGCCGCTGAATCAACCTCAATTAATCTATCCACCATAAACTCTACACATCGAACAGCTTGATCTAAAGGTTCGCCACTCATCGATCCAGAGCGATCAATCACAAATGCAATACCATAGGGCTGACGAGATTTTTCTGATGAATCGGAGAGATCTGGTGCCTGCATTCTTATAAGTACATTTAGTCTATTACGGTGCCCCTCTAGAAGAGCTGATTTGAGAGGGGTGATGATGATCTTTGCTGTTTCGCTTTTCATATATTCATCCTTAAATTATCAATCCAGCACCGATTTTGGGAACACTTCTCGAGGCTGGTTCAGCAGTATCCACTGCCAAAGGCTCACCAAATGAGCCTGTAAAAATAATTTAAAGATGTCTTTTTATTGAGCTCATTTTTTGAGCCTGCGCCTTTATAAAATCTCGACTATCACCATCATTGGAATCAAATTTATGAAACAAGTGCTAACAAGAGAGGCGTGGCTTCTGGAGGCCGTTCAAGTTGTTACCCCGATTTTCCAAGAGCAAGGGCATGTCGTTCCAAAGGTGAGGGTTTCTTGTGGATTTCCTAGCACAGGTAAAGACCGTCACATTGGGCAGTGCTGGGCAAAAGAAATCTCAGAGGGTGACATTAATGAAATCTTCATTAGTCCAAAACTTGATGATCCGGTCGAAGTGCTCGATACGATGATCCATGAGCTCGTCCATGCTGTGGACAACTGCAAAAATAGTCATGGCCCAGCTTTTAAAAAGATTGCGCTTTCAATTGGTCTTGAAGGGCAGATGCGTGGTGCACATGCGGGTGAAAAACTACTTATACGTCTACGTGAAATTGCCAAGCCTCTTGGTCCTTATCCACATAAGAAACTCAAATTTCAGATGAAAGTTAGCATTTACAAACCAAGACCAAGAGCGGTATGTAAAGAGTGCGGCTACCAAATCAATGTTCTAAAGAAATGGCTTCATTACGGACCGCCATTATGCCCTGTACATAAAACTGAAATGGAAGCACTTGGTGTTTGGGAAACTGACTAATGATGTTTAGAAGATTTCCCAGATCCAGAGCTTTTCTTTGCGCGTCATAAATCGCCAAACACCACAACCGAAAACGAGAATAGAGAATAAGAAAAGAGCAAAATTGTGCTCTGGGGTGCCATAAGGATCCAGGGATAGAATCCAAAGATAAATGCTGAGCGCTAGGATAATAAGATAGCTAGCTATTTCAACTAGGAGCTTTAGATATTGCACCATTTAACTTGCCTCATATACTGAACCCATTGATCTAAGCTCTTTCATCACGGCTTGCTGCAACTCTTTAGGTTCTACAACTTTAACAGATGCGCCGTGTTTTAAGATATCCATCAATAACTCTCTATGGTCTGAGTAAGGCACTTTAAGCTCATAGGAACCATCGCTTAAGTATTGTCCTTTTTGTTTTGAATGCCAACGCTCTGAAGCCACCCATCTTGCTCGTTCTGGAGTGAACTGTAAAATTGCCCACTGAACATTTTTACCTGAGAAAATGCCATAACCTGCACCAAGCACTTCATTGAGTTTATCTTCAGAGACATTGATAGCTTTCTCTTCCGAAATAACAGCGCCTTTAATCGCATCAACAGAAAAACTTCTTAAGTCATCTCTCAAATGACACCATGTATCTAAATACCAGTTACCGCGGTAATGAATAAGCCTTTGAGGTGACACATCACGTTCACTAGTCTCATTCGTGCCTCTGGAATAGTATTTAATCTTTAGGCGGTTACGATTAATTAAAGCAGACCCCACCACCTGAAAAAGCTCCAAATCATGATGTCTAGCGCCAAGGTTTTCTACTTTGATCCGCTTTTGAATTTGATCGACAGAATTATCGGCCGTTTCAAGGAGCGCAGAGAGTCTTGATTGAAGGGGCTTAATATGAGGTCCCAAAAGACCACCTGTATCAAGATTAGCCAATAGATGTTGCATCGTCATTAGCGCGTAAATTTCTTCGGAAGAGAACCATAAGCCTGGCAGCTCATAGGCTTCACCTACGCCCTGCTCCCCGAGACGATATCCAGACAACTCTTTATCGAAAATAATGGGCGCATTGAGCCGATCGCGCATATAAGCCAAATCACGCTTCAGTGTTGCCCTGGAAACTTCAAGCTTCTCCATCAGCTCTTGGAAGGTAATACTTCGACGCTCGTGGAGCAGTTGGTCGATCCGATAAATACGCTCATTAATACTCATCTTCAGCTTTCTTAAGACTAGTGCATTTTTAAGTGGCGGGTGCGGTGTCCAACTGTCACCAAATCATCATCTGTAGTCAGAATCGCATAAACCTTTAAATGTTTTTCTAATGAAACAAATTCACGATGCGGCAATGCTTCCTTGAGTCTTTTAACCACTCGTTTAGGGAAAGTCACGATCTCTGTGCCATTCCCATTGAATTTGATCTCACCAAAATCCAAGAGCGTCTCAAGTAAATTTTCTGAGATCGCTCTTTGTTGCATACGTGTTCTAGCGTGCTGCGTCACATTTATTTCCATGATTAACCCCTTTTTAGATTAGGTGGGCTAATTATGGAATACATCAGGCTCACGGAATGAGCCTGGATCATTTTGTGATACTGGCTCATTCCGTGAGCCTATGCAAGTGCAAAATTGCTAGCGTGATAACAAAAAAGGAACCAGGACATGAATATGCCAGCGATCTCAACAAGAAGCGGTCGAAGACTCTATCTACATAATCCACATCCATCTCAAATCCACATTGATGATATTGCGCATGGACTTGCACATCAATGTCGATTCAATGGTCAAACTAACAAATTTTATTCAGTGGCTCAACATAGTTTAATTGTTGCTTCACTGCTTCCTGCCGAGCTAAAGCTAGCTGGGTTACTGCACGATGCTGCAGAAGCGTACTTGGGAGACATTGTGCAGCCTCTAAAAGAGCTACTGCCAGACTTCGAGCAAATTGAATCCAGATTTGCTAAAGCAATAGGTGAACGCTTTAACGTTGACCTGTCACATAACGATTTGGTTAAGAAGGCGGATTTAATCGCACTGGCTACAGAAAGACGGGATTTTATGCCCATGGAAATCGTGGAGTGGGAATCTTTAGCAGGCATCAACCCTATATTTAAAACCATTACGCCATTTAGCCCTGATAAAGCGAAGGCCGACTTCATTAATTATTATTTAAAGCTCACTGCGAAAAACAATAATCAAAGAACCGCTTCACTGAATCAAAATTTATTTGGGGCTTTTAGCTTTAAAAAGTTAATTTCTCTATAAACTATTTCTCAAAATAACCACAAAAGGCTCACTATGTTTAATCTCAAAAAAATTGATGGCGGCATCAAACTATTAAATCAATTGATGCTGTTCGTCATCCTTGGAGTCATTCTATTGTTTATCGCATGGGGCGTAGGGAGTGAAATTTGGAGTAAATACCAAGCGAGATCTTCATCGGTGACAATTAAAGCAGCAGACATCAAAAAAGATGCTGAGGGTAAGCAGACTGAAATGTCCTTGCATCTTGGCGCAATCGAACGACTCGCCTCAGCCAAAACATTTATTGCCAGCATTGAGGAACGAGATGCTAACTTTAGCCTTGAGTATGCGAGCACCAAAACAACGAAGCGCAATGTGCTCTTTATCCCTGATAGCGGCAACGACACACACCTACTTTTTGAGAATTACGGCAATAAAATTCTCTCATTTAATGCTTATCCAAATAACGATGAGGCAAAGATCGTTGTTTGCCGATACATTAAGAATTACAGCCTGGACGCCAATAATAAGAAAAGCTCCATGATGTTCCTTAAGCCTGATGGGTCAGGTGCTCAGACCATCATTGACGACATAGATAGTCTTCTAAGAATAGAGCTTGAGAAGGACAATACAATTTCCATCATTTATTTCAAAAATGGTGAATTGATCAATGCCAGGTTTTCAGCTGCCACCTTTAAATCTATAGCGCCTGCTGCGGTCTTCAATTTGGCGAAGACTAAGCTTGAAAGTGTCAATGTTGATGATGTTGAAAAGTAATCTATGAGAATTTCCCTTGAATTGATTAACCTCATCACCTCTGATTGGATATTCGAATGAAGCTTTACGTAATTTTATTGGGTTCTTTATTATCAATGAGCATGAATCTTCATGCTGAATACAAGCCGTCAATATCTATGGGAGAAACAAAAGAAACATGGGTTGTTCATGCCGATGCTTCAGCTGTTCAAACCTTAGAAAGTACTATAAAAGTAGAAACGCAAAGAGGCATAGATAACCATGCACAAAGAAGTGTGAGCTACAACAGTAAGCTAGAAAATCTTGAGGTGATCGATGCTTACACCTTACAAGAAGACGGCACAAAAATTAAAGTGCCCAAGGATGCGATCAGAACGACTGGCGACTCACTCAGTGATAGTGCGCCAATGTTTAGTGAAACCAAACACAAGGTGATCGTTTACCCAAATGTCAAAATTGGCAGTCGTCTTTATTTCAAAATAAGATCAATTCAGCACACGCCAGAATTTAAGGGGCATTTCTTTTATTCACACTACTTTTCACCGCATTACAGATATGAAAAACAAGAGATCAATCTTATCGTGAGCGATAAACTACCCATTCAAGTGGATTCAAAAGTGCTTGATGGTGGGCTGATTAGCCAAAGCAACCATCAAAAACACTACAGATACACATTTAGCCAAGATTCAGAGACACCCATCGATCCTTATGAGGTAGATTCAGATGATTACTCACCTTACATCATCGCATCCACATTTAAAGATCACATTGAGTTTGGCAAAGCTTATGAGAAAGGCGCTTCCTCTAAAGTCAGCGTAACCCCTGAAATCCAAAAACTCGCTGATGAGTTAACTCAAGGCAAAGCAACAGAAAAGGAGCAAGTGGCAGCGATCTACCACTGGGTCAGTAAAAACATCCGTTATGTCGCAATCTATTTGGGTCACGGCGGCGTTGTGCCTCACGATGCGGCTACTATCCTCAAAAATCATTATGGGGACTGTAAGGATCACACCATCATTCTTGCCTCGCTTTTAAAAGCTAAAGGCATAGAAAGCAGCGCAGCACTGATTAATTTAGGGGATAACTATGTACTTCCAAAATTGGCGGTGATGAGCCCGTTTAATCATGTGATTAATTACATCCCCAGCTTGGATGTCTATTTAGACTCTACTGCCCAATACTCGCCGTTTGGCACGCTCCCTTTCGAGGATATGGATAAACCAGTGCTTTTAACTGGCCTTAACAAAATTGGACATACCCCATCGCCAAAAAACAAAGACCATACAATTACAACAGATGTTAAGATCAACATTGACCAGAATGGAACCATCTTCGGTAAGACACATAGTAGTTTGAGTGGTTACTTTAACTCTATGTATCGAGCAAGGGCTTCTGATGAGCAAGGCGTTGATGATGGTGAAATAGTCAGACGACGTTTAAGAAGTTACGGTGAGACCGGCAACGGGAAAATTACCTCTAGCGACCCTACAGACTTAAGCAAGCCTTTTACTGAGGATGCGGTCTTTCGGATTGATCCACAGTCTAATTTCCCAGGTCCTGGAGCAATGACCGTTCCAGTAGGCATTAGCATATCGAGTATCAGTAGCCTTGGAAAAGACAGACCTATTGAGAAAGAAAGATTTCCAGCCATCTGTTTCTCGAAGACAATGGTTGAAACTTATACGCTAGTTTTCCCCAAAAACACCAAGATCACCAAGATACCCCCCAACCTTGACTACGAAAAAGGAGCTATTCATTATAAGGCGAGCTATAAGCGAGATGGGAATACAATCTTCGCATTTAAAGCATTCTCATCTGATCACCCAGGTGTTGTTTGTGAGGCAGGGTTTAATGATGTAAAGAAAGACTTTTTTAGGGTAGTTCAAAGAGATCTTCGGGGACAAATTTTTTATGAGTAGCCAAGAATAGGAATCAAATGAGTAAAATTTTTATTAAGGCAGTAGCTTTTGCAGCTGAAAAACACAGGAATCAACGTAGAAAAGATGTTGAAGCATCACCCTACATAAATCACCCAATTTCCTTAGCTAACATACTAGCGAATGAGGGAGGTATCGCAAACGAAGACGTTCTATGCGCCGCTATACTGCATGACACAATTGAAGATACTGAAACCACTGAACAAGAGCTGATTAATACCTTCGGGGCTACGATCGCTTCGATTGTGATGGAAGTAACTGATGACAAAAGCCTGCCTAAGGCTGAGCGCAAGCTTAAACAGATCGAACATGCCCCACACATTTCACATGAGGCGAAACTGGTAAAGTTGGCCGATAAAATTTCCAACTTAAGAGATATTATCTCAATGCCTCCGGCCGATTGGGATAAGTCAAGAAAACAGGAATACTTTAAATGGGTTGCTCAGGTTAAAGTAGGCTTGTGTGGAACAAATGTTAATTTAGAAAAGATTCTAGATGCGCTAATATTTCAAGGTGATCAAATAGATTAAATGAGGATTAAAACATGGCTAAAAAATTACAAAATTTCATAAGAAATGCTTACTCCGATCACCCTTTACATTGCCCATTGTGTGGCCATTTATTACTTTCAAGTGATGATACGGAGTTCAGTCGAGAATACTCCAAATCACACCCCTCTCCTTGCGAACATACTCTATATGTAGCGCATAGTGAAGGATACGAGTATTTGTCTGACAGGGTAAGGGATCAGCTTACTAAAAAGAACTACACTTTAGGTAGTGATGAATTCTTTTTAACAATTTCTGATCCTGAAGGTGAAGAAATAAATCCTCATGAACTTCCAGAGCTACTGGAATTTGATGATGGCTTAAATGTTGAGTCAGTTGTTGGGGCCCCTTCAAATATGGCTGTTTATGTCGGAATTGCACCCCTGGATGAAGAAGCCTAATGCTATCCAGCTTAGATAGTGAGTCAGATCAATTCGTCTTTTGATTAAAAGGAATTCGGTTTGTGGCAAAAAAATACAGAAGTTAGATTAATCCTCAACCCAGGTAGAACAGGCTTATGCACCGGAAATAGCAGGGATCGTGCTGGCAAAACTTACATTCAAATTAAGTTTTTTGATGGCACGACCGATTATGTATCTGGAAATGAAATAGAACCTGTTCCTTCGGGAGGAGATGAGGACCATTATTCGCTTATTCAGAAAAGCGCATATGGTAGAGCTTCTGATCTAAGAAGAAACCTAACATTTGTTCATTTGGCTGGCCGCTTAGCCAATCTTGTCTATAGTCTTGGCATTACAAATACTGATTTCTGGGCACATCAATACAAGCCGCTTTTAACACTTCTAGAATCACCGGCGAATGGCATCCTAATCGCTGATGAAGTAGGTCTTGGTAAAACAATCGAAGCAGGTTTAATTTGGACTGAACTTAGGGCTCGTTTCGACATGCGGCGTTTATTAGTAGTCTGCCCTGCAATGTTGAGAGAAAAATGGCGTGATGAGTTAATGATACGTTTTGGCATTAACGCCAGAATTATGTCAGCCAAAGACCTCTTAGATGACCTTAAAAAGCCAAGATCATCAACTGGTGATGGAGAAGCATGGATTGCAAGTTACCAGTCTTTACGTCCTCCAAAAGACTTTAAATCCAATAAAGAAAATGTAAAGAAACCAAGCGCTAGAAGGTTGCTCTGTGACTTCCTTGAAGAGAATGCAGAGTCTGAAGAGTTGCTTGATATGGTCATTTTTGACGAAGCGCACTACATGAGAAATGAAGATAGCGCTGTTAATACGCTAGGAAACTTGATACGCGACGTTTCTGATTACTTGATTTTACTTTCCGCAACACCAATCAATCTAAAGAATAACGATCTCTTCAACCTACTAAGACTAGCTGATCCAGACCACTTTAGGGATGTTTATGATTTTGCTGAAATGATTGAAGCAAACAAGCCTTTGATCAAAGCGCGTGATTTACTATTAGGCAAGAACTTAAATCTAGATGATTTAATGCTCAGCTTAAATGAAGCAAAAGAGAAAAATCTCCTCAGAGACTCTTATCAGTTAGGTTCAATTCTAGAAAACCCACCTAGTGAAGATGATCTCGAAGATAAAGCTCTTAGAGCTGAACTTGCTGACACTTTAGAGCGAATGAATTTACTTGGCAGCGTATTAACCAGAACAAGAAAAAGAGACATTCATACCAATAGACCTAAGAGGAACGTTAAAAAAGAAGCTGTTCCCATGACTTTTATGGAAGAAGCTTTTTATCAGGCTGTGACTGAACTGACAAGGCAGTATGCAATTAGGGAGGACATATTAGAAGGTTTCTTGCTTGCCACCTTCCAAAGACAAGTATGTAGCTGCCCCGCCGCAACGTTAAGAAATTGGAAAAAGAGCAACAAAACTCCTGAGTGGTTAAAAAATATCTCAGATGATGCAAATGAACAAGAAGGAGATTTCGAAGAAAAATCGATGTCTCTCAAAGACTATATTTTCTTTAATTTACCTGCAGAAATCACGGTTGAAGGCCTCGAGAAGAACGACTCTAAATATCAAAGATTTCAAGAGGTCATTAGTGAGTTTTTATTAGAGTATCCAGAGGAAAAGATTATTGTTTTTACTGCGTTCAGAGCGACCGCACAGTATCTAACCGAAAGGCTTATCAAGTCCAATATTCAGTCGATGCTGATTTGGGGTGATATGGATAGACCCAAACAGGAATTTATTGATGAATTTAGAACTAATAAAAATCTTAAAGTTTTAATTTCAACTGAAGTGTCATCTGAAGGTGTCGACTTACAATTTTGTAAATTCCTCATCAACTTTGATTTACCTTGGAATCCAATGAGAATTGAGCAGCGGATAGGTAGAATTGATCGGTTAGGTCAGAAATCTGACAACTTATATATTTGGAATCTGTTCTTCAAAAACTCTATCGACGACAAGATCGTTTCTCGCCTTCTTCATAGAATTGGTATTTTTGAAGAGGCCCTTGGAGAGCCAGAGCCCGTTGTTGGCGAAACAATCAACAAGCTTGAGGCAGAACTCCTCACAAAACAGCTAACCCCTGAAGAAGAAAACGAGAGAATTGAACAAGCGGCCTTGGCTTTAGAGAATCTCAAACAAGTACAAGATAGGCTACAAGAGAATGCTTCTCAAATCATTTCACATGGTGGCCTTTTATTAGAAAAAATAGAAGCAGCGGAGAACCTCTCCAAAAGGGTGACGGAAAGAGATCTAATCGTTTACGTTAGAGACTTCTTAAGCAATCATGCCCAAGGGCATATCTTCGAGGATGTGATTAATCCAGAGAATACTTTCAATATAAAACTGCCAGCAAAAACTGCTGCAGAACTAGACGATTTTCTAAGAAAGAAACAGCTTCTAGGACAGACCAGACTTTCCTCAGGAAGTATAAGAAAATGCTTATTCCTGAACAAAGTGAACTACCAGGGTAATCATTCATATGAAACGATCAATCAGTTTCATCCATTAATAAGATTTATTAGCGAAAAAATTAAAGAGTCTAATGAGACTTTCTATCCAGTAGTTGCCATCAAGGTAAAAAATACCTTTGACGATATTCCATCTGGCGACTACGTATTTTGTATTAAGAAATTAATATTTGAAGGTGTTAAGTCAGAGGAAATATTAAATCCACTTGTAGGAAACATTCATTCTGGAAATATTCTTTCAGAAGACGATTCAGATAAATTGATAAATCTAGCCAGACTGGAAGGTGCTGACTGGTTAGATCCAAAAACTCATTTGAACCCAAACGAAGTTGAATCAATGCTAGATGAGTTGGAAAGCGGTCTAGATAAAAGATACGAACACTTACTCAAAAGAAAGCAAAATGAAAATAGGGATAGAGTTGCTTTCCAGTTAAATTCTCTCAATACACATCTTCAAAGAAAACTTTCTGGCTACACAGAGCTAATTGAGCGATTAAACATGCAAGGCAAACACAAAGCTGCTCAACTTAACCAAGGTAAAGTGAAAAAGCTTCAGGAAAAAATTAGCATGCAAATCGAAAAGATCAAACTCCGAGAGCGCTTCGACTCCACCAAAAATTTTGTGTGTGCTGGCGTTATCAGGGTTATTTAATCTAAGGTGCTTTTATGGGAAGCCTACAAGACGAACTACTAAAGATTAGAAAAGATGTAATCAAAAAAGAACCTGCAGAGCCCAAAGCTCAGGATTCTGTCAGAGCATCATCGCCTTCTCCCACAAAGAAGCAGGATTCAGCACCGCCTTACAAAAGCCACAGAACAATACAATGCAAATTCTGCGGTAAAGATGTTCTGGCTCACCTAATCAAACAACACAACATCGCTCTACATCAAAAAAACTTCACAGATAAACAGACTGCTACCCATCAACAAAATGATAGTCAAAAAACCGTATCTGTTAGAACCACTGTAGTCGGCTCTCAAGAAGTTACTTACACCAGAAAACTTACAAATAATTCAGATCAAGAATCATCCAGTCCATCTCAAGAAAAAATGGGATTGGCTGACACACAAAATACAGAGGTTGGAGATCTAAAGTTTGTATCAAGCTATCAACTCTCTTCAGCACAAGACTTCAAAATGCCAGACAGATGGGTACTCGAAGATTACAAGCCTAATCATGGAGAAAATTTCGATATCACAATTGGCCTCGATTTTGGCACTTCCTACACAAAAGCCTGTGTGCGCTTTGGGCATGATCATTTCATTGTCGATTGGAGTGGCATTTCCGACTTTAAAGACAAATATACATTACCAAGTGAGATCTCCTATTTTGAAGATGGCAGCTTTCAAATAGGCAGGTCATCTGATGCCATCTTAGTGGCCTCAAGCTTAAAAATTCCGCTACTGGAAAAGAACCAGGACGCTGATAGTTGCTCAAATGCCGTTAACTACTTAGGACTCACTCTCCATTACATTAGATCATGGTGGTTTTATACCCACGGAAGTATTAGCAAAGATTTCACTCTGAATTGGATCGTTAACATTGGGGCACCCTCCAAGCAATATGAAGAGAGTTACTGGACAAATAAATATAAGAAAATAGTATCCGAGGCTTGGACCAAGAGCTTTATCAATGGCAAAAAACCTTCTGAGATTCATGATGACAATATTTCTGTCATTCCAGAATTTGTCGCTGAAATTGCCAGTTATACAAAAAGCCAACAAAGACAACCAGATCTTCATTTATTAATTGATATTGGAGGCGGTACAGTCGATATCGTCACCTTCAACATACATAAAATTGAAGGTGATGAAGAATTGTTCCCAAAATTTGCGTCGGATGTTGTTAATCTTGGCACTCATTACTTAATGTCTGAGCGCATTCAAAAGTGCTCTTTACCAGAAAACAATTTTACATCGATGGAAGTTTTAACTACTTCTGACTTCTCAAACCTATACAACGTCGCAATTGAAGAAGTTGAGGCAATTGACCTAGCCTATGAAGATAAAATTAAGAATAAGATCATCAAGGTTCTGGATCTAACCAAACAAAGAAGATATTACGCTTCACCCAATTGGGCATCCGGCATACGAACGTTTGTTTGTGGTGGCGGATCTTATTCATCAATATATCGAGATGCAATTAGCAAAGTACAAGGCCGATACAATCTGCTTCCAATTAATCTACCCATTCCAGCGAATGTTTTCCCTGCAGACTTTTCAAAGGAAAAATTTCATCGCATATCTGTAGCCTATGGCTTAAGCTTTAACGAGATGAGCCTTGGGATAATTAGAAAAGAACAAGACGTTGATGATGCGCCCAGGCAAGAACTACCGATGAGACCATCTTATGAAGATTTTTATAGTACCTAATAAGTAGATTTTTGACAGTCGCTACTCATGATCAATATGGTGTTTTAGATCCTGATAATTTAGCCTTTTTACCCCTAATTTTTCAATTGCACTTAACCCAACCGTTTTATTTCTACCAAAGTGCTGAGCTATCTGAGCTTTAGTCATGATGAGAAAAAACCACTGCTCAACATCTAGTGGATTAGCCAGATTTCTATCTGTTTCCGAAAATACTGAAAATACGTAGTAATCTGCTGGCCGCTCTATTTTTTCAGCGTATTTATTTTCGTCTGCATACCAACTAGCTTTTTCTGCAATATCGAAGCGAATAACGCTATGTTCTTTTTGCTCCCATGTTTGTAGATAGGCAGCACACTTAACTTCAATTCTCTTATTTTTGTAAAACAAATCGTAGGCATCCCACTCTTTTCTTTGCTTATCTAGACACCCTAATGCCGAGCCCACAACAAACTCCGCGAGAATACCTCTAAGTGAATTAGATAGAAAATCGGAATATGCCCAATTCCAGAACTCAACCTTACCAATAACCTGAGGCACTAAATAACCTTAAATCAGAAGATGCCTTGAGTTTAGATCAAAAACTACCAATACGGTAGTAATTAAAAGTAGAGTAACGGCAAGAATTGCTTAATTAATTTGAATTAAGCAAAAATGTCGACTTTTTCCAAGCGCCTAAAGCAAGCAAGACTCCAAAAAGGATTATCTCAAGAACAGCTAGGTATTGATGCTGGGCTAGACCCAATGTCTGCTAGCGCCAGAATGAATCGATACGAGCTTGGGAAAAGAGCACCAGATTTTGCGTTGATTGAGAAATTAGCAGAGGTGCTGGGTGTTCCTGCTGCATTCTTTTTTGCAGATGATGACGAATTGGCTAACTTAATTCTAAGTTATAAAAAACTATCTAAAGATAACTAAAAATAGCTCATATAGCATTTCTAGTAATACTCTTTTATGTAAGCATAAGCTCTATCAAACAAATCTTGATCCTTATGAAGTGAGTATTTCAAAAGCGCCTTGCGCAGAGACTTTTGGACTTCGCGCTCACCCGAGATAGTGTTTTGCCAACCTGGGAATCTTACAACCCTAACGATCGCATCAATATCTGTGACAACTCGCTCAACTACCGCAGGAGTTTGATCAGTTTTCAGCTCTAAAAATAATTCTGTCAGAGCAGCTTTTGGCGATTTCTCTTGCACAGAGCTAGCTAATTCTTTTTCAGCTTGAACGGTATCTTTCGCTATTTTGCAAAGTTCTTTTACAAATTCAATAGATGAAATTAGACCTTTCTCAGCCTTATCCCTCAGGGCTTCAAGTCGTTCACTAAGCGCTTTAAATTTCGGAATACTTCCATGTTTTTTAAAGCGCTCAACTAATTCTTTTTCTAGCTGCTTAGTCTTCTTTGGGTCTGGATTATTGAATATATCCTCAATAACATCAGCGTCCAGCACGAACTCATCCAGTTCATGCACACCACCAACGTGGATATTCTCGTGAATTAATAATGTGGTTTGCGCACCTAAGGTAAGCCAGAGCAATTTACCAATATTGTCAGAAGCCGGCTTCACAGACTCAAAAACTTGCGCAAGCCAACGATAGTCTTTTGTATATAAATCCAGAATTCTGTCTGGTGAGAGTGACTCCCAGATTTTGCTTAAATGCTTAAAGTCTTTTGCAAAAGCATCTTTTTTTGCATCTGTGTTAATTGCATTTTGTGCCAACTCCAAGCCTTCAAAGCCCTCCAACTCTCTATCCACTTCATCAAAGTGAGCAAGCGTTGTACGCATAGCTTGCGGAAGCTGATCTCGCAATTCAGAAAGATTAGTAATAATTTGCTTAACACTCTCCTCATCAAAAGAAAGTGCCTTGGCAGCATCGTCAAACACCCCAAAATAATCAACGATGCGACCGAATGTCTTTTGTGGAAACAATCGATTAGTACGGCAAATGGCTTGTAATAAAGTATGGTCTTTTAATGACTTATCCAAATACATAGTTTGCAAAATAGGCGCATCAAAACCTGTCAGAAGTTTGGCTGTAACGATTAAAAATTTAAGCTCTGAATTTGCATCATTAAACTCATCAACGATTTTTTCTTGCTGACTCTTATCTACAGCCCATTTCTGTTTGAAGTCATAATCATCGTTAGCAGAGGTAGAAATCACTACACGACTAGTTTCAGGCGAAAAATACTTATCTAACTCTTCTTTGTATTGGACACAAGCAAATCGATCAGGCGTCACAATCATCGCCTTAAATCCTTGTGGATTAACCTTTTCCTTAAAATGACGTGCAATGTCTGCCACAATTTTCGCGACCCGTTCAGGCGCCTTTAAAAAGGCAGCCATCTTCGCAGATTTTTGGTTAAGTGCATCTGCCTCTTCATCACTCAACGCTGACTCTTCTTTAAATTGCGCAAAAGCTTCATCTAAAGCTTTTTTATCCACATGAACATCAACCATTCGTGGCTCAAAATGTAACGGCAAGGTTGCATCATCGCGAATTGAATCTTGGAATGTATATCTTGATAAATAGCCTGCTTTGTCCTCTTCTGCTCCGAAAGCCCAGAATGTATTTTTATCTGCCTTATTAACTGGCGTGCCGGTTAATCCAAACAAGAATGCATTTGGCAATGCTGCGCGCATTTGACGACCTAAGTCACCTTCTTGTGTTCGATGTGCTTCGTCCACTAATACAATAATGTTATCTCTTGTATTCATATTCGGTTTCGCATCACGGAACTTATGAATCATTGAGATAATTATTTTTCTGGTATCGCGCTCCAAGAATGATTGAAGCTCTTTAATGTTGTCAGTAGTCTCCACATTTGGAATGTCTGCCGCATTAAAAGTCCCACTAATTTGAGTATCTAAATCCGTTCTATCTACCAATACTAATACAGTTGGGCTTTTCAGCTCTGGCGCCCTGCGAAGTTTTTGTGCTGCAAATACCATCAGCAGTGATTTTCCAGACCCTTGAAAATGCCAAATTAAACCTTTCTTTATACTGCCATCAATTACACGCTCAACAATCTTGTTGGCACCTTCATACTGCTGAAAACGTGGAATTACCTTCATGCGTTGCTTTTTCTTGTTAGTGGTAAACAAAGAAAAGTTTTGCATAATGTCTAGCAAGCGTGCTGGCTTTAATAAGTCAGATAACTCTTTACCAATATCAGCTAAACCAAATGATCTAGCTAACGTACTGTCGGAATCATTTATTCGCCATGGCGCCCAAAATTCAAGTGGGCAGCGTACTGCCCCATAAAATAGTTCCTTACCCTCAGTAGCAAAGCTCAGCACATTAGGCACAAAGAGCTGTGGCACGGCATTTTCGTAAATATTGTGAATCTCATTGGCGCCATCTAGCCAACTGATGGAGGGACGTATCGGCGTTTTAGCTTCACCCACTACCACAGGCATCCCATTAATTAAAAACACCACATCAGGAATTTTGGTTTCGCGATGGTGAATGCGGAACTGATTAGTGACGATATAACTGTTTTGACTTAAATCATCAAAATCAATCAGCCTAACAGGCACATGGCGATTGTTCTCGCCAAACGGCATGGTTTTATCACCCACAATCCATTTGAAAAACTCTTCATTAGCTTTTACTAAACCAACCTGGTTAACTGAGATTAAAATCGCCCGTAGCTTATAAATCACCTCATCAGCCAATTCTGGCTTGGCGGCAATTTCTGGGTTGAGTTTAATCAGTGATGCTTTGAGCTCAGATTCAAGCAGAACCTCATTCACACCACGGTTCAATTGTTCTGGGGATTGATACACCCACTCAGCGTCATAGGTTTTTCTAGGCTGCTCAACATGCGCCGATTGATTCAAATTCACTCCACTCATTTGGTGAATGATGTAGTGTTCTACGCTGTTCAATTCGGTGAAAGCCATTTAAAAAACCTTATTAATTAATGCCGCCCTAAGTTTAAGAGCCTCCAAAATCATTCTTTCAATATCTCTTAACCTTTCGAAGTGTATATTTAATTGACTAACAACTTCTTTTTGTTTTGCCATATCAGTGAATGGTACTTTTAGAGTTAAAAACTCTTGGGAGTTAATGTTGCTGACCGTACCAGTTCTTGTTGTTTGGTTAATCCAGGTACGAAACTCTTTAGTCTGCGTAAAAAAATATAAATATTCAGGCAATATTTTTTTAGTATCAAGTGTAAATTTAATCAAATAGCCAGCATAACTGCATCTTCCATCAGAAGGCCTATAGAAGTAAGATCTACCCGGGTCAGCCGTTCTAGCAATTAAAAAGTCACCATAAGTTAGTAAATAGTTATCGTCATTAATTTCAGCAGACACGGGTTGATTACTTAATTGTCCATATGCACCAATATCAGTGATCCGAATATACCTTGTAAAGTTATTGTAAGTAACAGCAGAGGCATTAGCTCCATACTTAGGAGAATCCGAGCAAAAATCTAAAAGAGGTAATCTTTTTGCATTTTTATCAAAGATACTTTTTAAAGTGGCCAATAAAAAATCCTCAAATAAGATTTTTACTTGAGTATATTTTTCTAGAGCAATTTCTAAGCTTATAAATAAATCAATTAATTGTGGTTGGGTTTCTATTGGAGGGCATGTAAATTCAAAGTTTGCCAGATCCTTGAATTTAACTCTTGGTGACAAGCCTCCTGCAGAGTGAGTTATAGCATAGTCAAAAAATTTATCATTATTGATGATAAAAGGTAAAAGATTTGGTAGTAAGCCTTTTTTTGCTCTCATAACCGTTATGTCACCTGAGCAAATACCATCAAACTCTGCTTGCGCAGCTTTCTTTAAATATGCGCGGCGCCGACCAAATAAAACATCCCCTTTTCTAAATTTTTTAGTAAACGTGGTACTTTCATCAATACTTGTGGAACGCCTCAGGTGAATATTCTCTGAATCAATATGCTCCAAACCAACAACATGTTGGATACCTTCTGCAACTGGGTCTTTTATGGTTTCTTTTGGTTCGGAAACCAAATCTCCCAACCTGACTTTTATCCAATTAGATTTATCAATTTTAAAGTTTTCTAGTGAAGTTTGACTCATGGTTGCACCATACCATCAAATAGTTTTTGCATAGATACCTTTAGCATTTCAGAACTTGCCTGCCAGTTGTTAAATGCACTAAAAAAAGAATCCTGACTTGATAAATCTAATGAATCAGGTCTGATATATAAGTTAATAGCCATGTTAGCGTTTTTATTAAGAATTTCATCATTACCAACAATTACAGCGAAATCTGGTTCGTTGTTGAAGTTTTTATATACATTGAAGATTCGCGCAATGTGGTGCGGGTCTAAATAAGCAATATTTTTATCTTGGCGGACTTCTTTTACTGCGTTGATAAAAAGCACCTTGCCTTTTTTATCTGCTTTCTTATTAGTATTGGTCACTAACAAGCAGGCCTCCATAGGCGAGTTATAAAACAGGTTTGGCCCGAGCCCGATCACACACTCGACTTGGTCTTGCTCAATCATTTTGCGGCGCATGTCTTGCTCTGCATCTCTAAATAAAATGCCGTGTGGCCACAAGGTGACAGACCGACCATTTTTAGGATCTAAGCTTTTTTGGATGTGCTGCTGAAACGCATAATCGGCACAGCCTTGTGGTGGAGTACCCCATATATTTCTGCCATAAGGATCGTTTTCAAAGCTCTTTCTATCCCAAGATTTTATGGAGTAAGGCGGATTCGCCAAAATGACATTAAAGGTTTTAAGTGCATCATGCTGGATAAAGGCAGGTTGAGCTAAGGTATCACCACGCACTACACTAAACTCTTCAATACCATGCAAAAACATATTCATGCGCGCAATAGCCGAAGTGAGCAAATTAACCTCTTGACCATAAAGTTTGAGTGTACGGTACTCCTTGCCCTCTTCTTTTAAGTGCAAAGCGCAGTTAAGCAACAAACCACCAGAGCCACAAGTGGGGTCATATACCGATTCTCCAGGTTGCGGGTTGGCAATCATGGTCATGAGTTTAACCACAGTGCGATTGGTGTAAAACTCTGCGGCAGTATGGCCGCTATCGTCGGCGAACTCTTTAATCAGGTATTCATAAGCATTACCCAATTTATCATCAGGCACGTTGCTTAAATTGAGCTTGTGCTGTGAAAAATGCTCCACCAAGTTATTAAGCGTTTCATCTGAAAGGCGCTCTTTGTTGGTCCAACTGGCATCACCAAAAATACCTTGCAGGGTATCTGGGTTGGCTTGCTCAATCGCCCGCATCGCGTTTTGAATCGCAAAACCCACATTCATTGTCAGGGCACGCACATCTCGCCAATGCGCACCTTCCGGCACCTCAAAGTGGTGGTTCTCTGCAAAAGCCGCGAACTCTAAATCGCCGTCACTCTCAGCCAGCGCCTTTTCAAACTCTTCGTCATACACATCTGAAATGCGTTTGAAAAAGAGCAAAGGGAATATGTACTGCTTGTAGTCACCCGCATCAATCGTGCCTCTGAGTGCTGTAGCGGCACCCCATAAAAATTTTTCTAGTTCTTGTTGAGTCATCATCTTAGGCAATAAATTCCTGTAAAATCGCTTTAAACTTTTCTTCAGCTTCCAGGCTGGCTTGCCAGGCTTGTTTTAAATCAGCCAGCGCTTCTTCAACCGTTGGTAAATTATCTTCGATGATTTTTTCAACATAAAGTGGAATGTTGAGATTGAAATCATTCCCTTGAAGCATTTCAAGATTAACCACTTTGGCATGATCTTGAACATCGGCAAAGTCCAAGTACCATTGATAAATTTGGTTGATGTGTTGTGGCTCTAGATAGTTTTGCGCACGGCCAACTCGGATTTGGTCTGAGGCATCAATAAACAACACTTTGCCTTTTTTAGTTGCCTCTTTGTTTTGTCTGAACACCATGACACATGCTGCAATCGATGCCCCGTAAAAAATGTTTGGCCCAAGCCCAATCACGGCCTCCAATAAATCTTGCCTGATGAGCGCTTCACGAATGGTCTCTTCAGCGCCTTTGCGGAATAGCGCCCCATGTGGCAATACAACAGCCATACGACCAGTCTTGTTCATGGATTTAACCATGTGCTGCACCCATGCCATATCACCATTGCTTTGCGGTGGTACAGCGGCAATATTCCTGCCATAGGGGTCATTTGCCCAATTATCTGCACCCCATTCTTTTAGGGAAAATGGTGGGTTAGCAATTACACAATCAAATTTTTTCAAACCATCTGCTTCAAAAAATGCTGGTGCGCGAAGAGTGTCACCACGAGCAATTTCGAAGTCCTCGATGCCATGCAGAAACATATTCATTCGGGCGATTGAACTTGATGTCAGATTTTTCTCTTGCCCATATAACTTCAAAGTGCGGTAGTCTCGCTTTACTTCTTTCAAGTGCTCCGTGCATTCAAGCAACATACCTCCAGTACCACATGCAGGGTCATATATGGACTCGCTTTCTTTAGGATCCAAAATAAGCCCTAATAAATGAACTACAGAACGAGGTGTATAAAACTCCCCTGCTTTCTTGTTAGTTAAATCAGCAAAATGTTTAATCAAATATTCATAAGCCTGACCCAGAATATCTGGATTTACATTTTCATTACAAAGATCATATTGAGAGTAATGTTCAATTAGATCAATCAGCAATCGATCTGATAGCTTATCTTTATTGCTCCACTGGGCGTCACCAAAGATGCCATACAAAAACTCTTGATTTGCCTGCTCTATGCCACGAAGTGCTGTTTCAATAGCTGCGCCTAGATTGGTAGTTTTCTGGCGAACATCATTCCAATGACAGTTTTCTGGGATTTCAAAACGATGCATTTCAGGTAGGGCTGCATAATCTTTATCACCACCGGATTCTTCTAGAGCATTACGATACTCCTCATCGTATACATCTGAAATACGCTTGAAAAAGAGTAAAGGAAATATGTATACCTTGAAATCAGAAGCATCCACTGGACCCTTCAATATCCAAGCAGCCTTGGACAAATAATTTTCCAACTGTGAAAGAGTTATTTTTGTCATATTCCTATTTCATTTACTTAAAATTATTAATCGCGATTTTTCTGAATAGCTTTTTACAAGGCCCACAAACCGGATGAAATATTCTGTTGCTGCTTCTCAAGCTCCAGGATTTGCTCTTGCAAGTTAACTTCTTTATCGAATAATGCAGCAGCTTCACATGAAGCCACATCTTCTGGTGAGAGAACCTCTAACTGAGTAAGCTCACGCAACTGAATAAGTTGAATTGTTGCTCCTGATATCACACCCTCCAATAGTGCTTGACCGAATGGAGATCTTAACTGCATAAATAAAGCTTTTGCATTATTTGGCTCTGGCAGTCTCAAGATCATGCACGACTGACCTACTATCCATCCTCCAGGACCATGCTTTGGAACATTGCCTCCAACAATTCCTACTCGACCCGCATTGCCTTTCATCATAATAAGAATGTCGTATGGTCTTAGAAATTGCTTACGGCTGTTGGTGAAAACATCTTCATCTAACTTAGTTTCTTTAGATGGCTTGTTTATTGCACCAAACTTTGGAAAATCCATTCCAGAGACTTCATATACATTTACACCATCTTCTTGTGGTCTATAAACAATCGGCCTAACAGTTTCCACCAAGCTTCCAAGCTTTACAGTTTTTGCGTTTAATAGATATTCCCTTACTTTCAGAGTTTTATCTGAAAGTATGTATCTATTAACTTGCAGCTGATAACCGTTGCTCTCTATTTCGCTTGCTGTTACGGCTCTAATGTAATCATTTTGACTATTATTTATAATTGTATTAACCAACTCATCAAGGTTTGCTAATTTATTTTTAACTCTACCAATCGGCAACTTAAACTCCGGGCGAGCTGCATCAACAAACTTAACCTCGTCAATCTTTTTGGACATGTTTAATACAAGCACACTCGAGCTGACATTGTGAAATTCAAAAATGCCAACAGGCAACCCGATTACCATCTCAAGGCATTGGCGATCAATCAAGTCTTCTCTAAGTTGCCTTTCTGCCCCCACACTAAAGAGAATGCTATTAGGCACCACAACGACAATTCGATCTTTAGTGACAGACATTAGATGTCTAATTATTAGGACATTCCCAGAATTGGTTCTTTCTTTAAAGCGTCCATACCAATCTTTATCAAAAACATCTGATTCGTAACGTATGCCAAATGGAGGAATGCAAATAGACAGATCAAATTTTTTAAGCTCACCGTCACCCACATATGTAGGACTTCTAATTGGATCAGCCTGGGCAATTTCAAAATCATAGCCATATATAATTTTTAACAACTCTGCGATTCTTGTATCAGCAGGGCTTTCTAAACTTGCTTTCGCACCCATTGAGACAGCATTAGAGGCCAATTGCGCTGTAAAGTCCCAAGGCAAATAGACCTCTAAGCCAGGCTTAATAAACCCCAGCCTAGTAACGAAGTCGGCAAGTTCTGTGGGAATAATATGATCAAACGATCTTGCATCATTAAGAAAAAGTGTTAGATCAATCTCACCTAGATTTGCTATTAGCCCAGTTGGGAGAACCTGATTCAGTATGCCAACCGCATCTACTAGCTCTCTCGAATCCTGTGCATTAAGAGGCACATCAAAACTAAATGCAGAGTACTTTTCACCTATCGCTATCAATGCCTCCTTGATAGCGGAGCTATTTCCTGCATCAACACCACTAAGCGCAAGGTCGGCTGACAGCTTTCCATCAGCAGTTAACTTTGCCCATGCCAGCATTTGAAGTGCTAAAACCACAGATCTTTTGACACCGTGACTTCGAAAACAACCCATCAATTGATTAAAAATTTTATTTTGCATAAATTCCCTAATTATTTAGCTATTAAAGTTATAAGCTGTGATTACGGCCTCGCCTTGAGCAACGACAACCACACCGCCTTTGTCCGCGATTTTTGTAAGTATTCTTTTTTCAGCTTCAATTTCTGCAATTTTCCTTAGTGCTTCTTTTTTATTCATTACGCACTTGTCGCGCTGAGAGAACCCATTATTTAAAACGTAACTAACAATTTCCTTGGTAAGCCCCCTTTGAGACATACGTTGTTGTACATGTTTAGTTTGGTACATATTATCACCCTCCTTGGTATTGGTGACAATATACATTATATTTTTTTAATGTCAAATGGTATTTAATACTTTTTTATAAAAACAATATCTTTTATGAAAGAAATCCTATCTTTTCTGATTCCTGTCTGTAATAAGCAATCAAACCTGGTTCATCTAACCTTTCACGCAGGAATGTCAGCGCCTGGCTTATGGCGTCTACTTGGTCGTCATGTTTCCCACTCGGAAATGATGTCAACTCATGCACAAAGTCATTTAGCCAATGCGCGTTCCTTGGTAAGTAAACTTTGCCAGATTCGAACACGCTCGCTTGTGCGAATAATCTTGTTTTCTTATCACCCTCAGGCTTGATTGGCTCAACACGATAAATGTCCTTCTCTTTAAGATCTTGAGCCAACTGTGTGCCAGACGAAGCATCTTCAATCAGAATGTAATGCGGCTTGTATTGATGATAAGCCTCAATCGCTGCACGCCGTAGCGTTGGAAAATCCATTCGAGCCCGCTTTAGATCGAGCAGATAGATTTTCTGATTCTTGATGCCTACCGTAATCCCGACCGAATAGTCAGAGAAGTTGTTCGCCTTACTTGCGGTATCCCAGCTTTGCACAATCATCTCGAAGTCCTCTGGTCGTTCATGTGGGTCGTAATATCTAAGCCAATCATTTTTAATCATGCCTCCACCCATTGGGACAGGGGATTGCTGATACTGGCTATAGAATTGATATTCAGACATATTTGCTCGAATGACTGCCAAAGTATCAAGTGACTCTCGCTCACCATGAAGTGGTGTACCAGGATGACGGATAACTTTGCGAGATCGATAAATCGTGTTGAAGTGATGCTCTGTATATTCTTCTGCAATTGCAGGAAGATTGACTATTTCCCAATCGCCTTTTTCCATGACGTAGCCGACCAGATCGTCAAGATGCAGGCGTTGCATGATAATGATGATGGCTCCATCCTTTTTGGAATTGAGCCTTGTATAAGCCGTCCCATCAAACCACGCATTCACCCCAGCACGGATTACATCAGATGGTGCATCATCAGGTGGCAAAGGGTCATCAATAATTAAAAGATCGGCGCCTCGACCCGTAATCCCACCCCCAGTAGAAACCGCCATACGACCACCCCCTTTGGTGGTCATAAAGTCATGAACGGCAGATCTAGACGCTGATATTTTGGTATTCGGAAAAACCTCTTGATACCAAGGAGCCACCATCACCTGCCGGGACTGCAAAGCAAGATTGTTAGCAAGCTCATAAGCATAGCTAGCACAAATGACTTTCTTATTAGGGAAACGCCCCAAATACCAAGCGGGGAATGCAACGCTAGCACACACAGATTTTAGATTGCGAGGTGGCAGATTGATGATTAGTCTTTTGATTTTGCCATCAGCGACCTGTTGAAGCTTTGAGGCAATCAAATCAATATGCCAATTATGCATGTAAGGTGTCTGCGGGCTGACTTCCTGAAAGCTGCGGATGATAAAGCTACTTAAATCCTCACGAAGCAGAGCTGACATTTCATAAGATTTCAGATTTGGCAGGACGCTCATTACACTCCCTCATGACCATCATTAATTGATCTAATTTCGATTGTCTCAGGGCCGCCTAATCGTTTGAGCATTTCTTCAAGCACGACTTTGTCTTGGTCACTACTTAATGGGGCAATCCCTACACTGGCAATAATTGCTTCCATACCAGGGACGAGTTGCATCAAATGACGCATAGATGCCTTATCGCCCGTAGCTGCTTGATTGATCATTTGCTTAATTGCTGCATCAAGCTTAGTGACCTGACGTTTTTTGCCATTTTCAACAATGGTGACTTTTTCTTCTAGTGCTTCATGTAAGGCGGTTGCCCAATTCTTTTTGCCTTTAGGGCGTCCACTTGGATTCCCAGACTGACCTTTAACGAAACGTGTTGCTTTCGGCGGCTTTTGATAACCGACCTCATAGTCGATTTTGATGGATTGATCTTTCTTAGCCATTTGCCGCCTCCTTTTTGACTGAAGCTAGTTCAAAAGCTTTTAAACGCTCTGTGTAGGTTTGGCCTGTGACAGCATCAATGGCATCCCGCCCAGTCATTTGTTGCCAACGCAAAATAGCGGAATCGACATAATGCGGGTCTAGCTCCATCCCATAACAAAGTCTTCCCACACGTTCAGCAGCTAGTAATGCGGTACCGCTACCTAAGAAACAATCTAAGACGATGTCACGTGGTTTGGAGCAGTCGAGAATGGCATCAGCAATCATCTGGACTGGCTTCACTGTGGGGTGGACTTTGAGTAAATCACCCTCTTCTCCATGACGCATGGTTTGGATGCCGCCGAACTGCCAGACATTGGTCCGGTATCGACCAAATCGACCCAGCTGAACATTGTTGAGATGCTGGGTGTTGCCGTTACGGTAAATAAGAGCCAATTCATGCTGCGAACGATATAAACTCCCCATGCCTGCCTGATTCTTCACCCAAACACACATATTGAGCATTGCAGCGTAAGAAGCTTTTCCGGCCTCAATAATTTCTGGGAGATGGCGCCAGTCCATAAAGATGGTATGGACCGATCCTTGCTCGCTATATTTAACGAGCAAATCGAATGTATTTTTTAAGAAGGCGGTAAATTCACCTTCGCTCATTTCGCCAGAAGCCATGGCGAATTCACGATGCTTAATCTTCCCTTTACCACCCACATGACCATCGACTTTGACGTTATATGGTGGGTCTGTGACAGCAATTCCAGCAAGTTTGCCTTGCATGAGGTATTCGAAAGATTTCATATTTTGGGAATTGCCACAATAAAGACGATGCTCACCTAAGAGCCAAAGGTCGCCAAGCTGGGTGACCGCTTCACCTTTTTTAACTATAACCTCTGGCTCATCGTCAGCACCCTCTGATGAGTCTAAACCCTCAATGAATAAGTCGATCTCACCAACAGTGAACCCAGTTGCCTCGATATCAAAGCTAAGGTCTACATCGGAGAGTTCTTTGAGCTGAATCGCTAGGAGGTTTTCATCCCAAGAAGACATTTCAGAAAGCCGGTTGTCTGCAATAGAAAATGCTTTGATTTGATTCGAAGTAAGGTGGTGAAGATAAATCACTGGCACTTGCTTCAGTTTAATTTTCTTGGCAGCCTCTAACCGTGCATGACCACAGATAATGTGGCTGTTAGAGTCAACAAGTAGTGGAATATTAAAACCGAATGATTCGATACTCTTCGCTAGAGTCCGAATCTGCCTTGAGGAATGGCTTCTAGCATTGGATGGATTGAGAATTAAAGTATCAACATCAAGATACTGAATATTAATTTGGTTAAGGTCCATGATTGGTGTCCTAAAAAATTGCTGGACCTATATTTAATTACACCTTTTTCTTATCTCCTATCAAACTTTTAGTCCAAAAAATTATTTTTTAGCTCTGATACTAGGATGCAGAAACTTAGGACGATCATCCTCTTTGACTGTCAGAGTAATCTCTCGGCCATGTTCGTCGAGTGTTTTTTCCTCAGGTTTACTGGCAATTAAAATTTCTTCAGCGCCCTCTGGCATCGTTTCTGCAAGTATGCGCTTAACTGTTGCGGCAGAAATTCTTGACCTTGGAAACTGAGTGCGCCATTCATCCATCGCATACTCAATAGCGAACTCGTATTTAGCGCCTTTTTGTCGATGCCGAATAAAGGCTTCTTGGATAAATATCGCCCTAATAAGGACTATTCCAGGCTTAACCCCATTAGTTTTTGGCCTTCCTACTTTGCCTGCCATCGCAATATCCCCACTTTTATATCAATACGCCATCTTACCCTTTTAAAAATAAGTTGAATTGTCTTGATACTATTTAGCAATAGAGCGTTACTGGTGCCATCGCGATGTTGCGATGATTACGAGGAGCGCATATGCAAACTTCCCTTGAATCTCCCCTAAATTCGCTAAATAGCATGTCTTATGCTGAATTGGTTAAATCTTGGCAAGATGTGTTTCACCATCCGCCCCAAATGCAATGCGGTAGAGCTTTATTGTGCGGCGCATTGGCTTGGCATATCCAAGCCCAGCAGATGGGTGGCCTATCACCTTCTGAATTGAAGTCGCTCAAACAATCAGTGTCATCCTCCAGCCAAACCACCAATCTCTCAGCAGGGTCTCGACTAGTAAGGGTATGGCAAGGTCACACACATCAAGTCACCGTTCTAGATAATGGCTTTGAATATTTAGGTCAGCATTGGGAAAGCTTAAGTGCAATAGCTAGGGCGATTACTGGCACACGATGGTCAGGGCCAGCATTTTTCGGCATTAAGAAAAATGGTGACGTATGAGCCAGAAGACACTGCGATGTGCCATTTACACACGCAAGTCTTCAGAAGAAGGGCTTGAGCAGGGGTTTAATTCACTCGATGCGCAGAGAGAGGCCTGTGAAGCGTTTGTATTAAGTCAGCAACATGAAGGTTGGAAGTTGGTCCCTACTTTTTATGATGATGGCGGCTACTCGGGTGGCAACATGGATAGGCCAGGACTTAAACAACTACTTCTAGATATTGAGCAAAAGAAGGTCAATGTTGTGGTTGTTTATAAGGTCGATCGACTAACACGTTCTTTAGCTGACTTTGCCAAGATGGTTGAACAATTCGATGCGAAGGGCGTGTCTTTTGTTTCAGTCACGCAGCAATTTAATACCACTTCATCGATGGGAAGACTAACACTCAATGTGTTGTTATCTTTTGCTCAGTTTGAGCGCGAGGTGACAGGTGAGCGTATCAGAGACAAGATTGCCGCTTCAAAAGCCAAGGGTATGTGGATGGGCGGCAGACCACCTATTGGTTATTTAGGACATGAACGAAGTTTAGCGATTGATCCTGATAGTGCCGCTTTGGTGAATATCATCTTTACTGAATATCTAAAGCTGGGCTCTGTACGAAGACTTAAAAACTTTTTAGACAACGAGAGCATTCTTACCCCAGCATGTATAACCAAATCCGGATCGACTTATGGCGGGAGTCCATTTAGCCGGGGGCAGCTCTATAACCTTCTTTCAAACCCTATCTATATTGGTCAAATCAGACATAAAGGCCAAACTTATGCGGGACAGCATCCCGCAATTATTGGGCAAGAACTCTGGGATGCTGTTCAGGCCAAAATCGCAGATAACAAACAAGGCCATCTAAGAAAGCAATCAACCCCTTCGATGAGTTTACTGGCGGGCAAGCTATTTGACGAACAAGGGAATCGCCTTCATCCCTCTCATAGCCAAAAGCAAAGTAAACGCTTTCGTTACTACATTTCAGCACCACTTAAAGCTGGCCCAAGAGCGGAAGCAATTGAGGGTATCAGAATCTCAGCACAAGAAATTGAGAGTGTTGTGATTCATCATCTCAAAGATTGGTTAAATGACCACATTGGATTAATTGAGGCTTTATCGCCTCAGGCAAATGAGGTGCAAGCAATCACAACAAGAGCTAGTGAATTGGCAAACAAATTAGATTCTGTACATGATCAATATCAGGTCATTCAAGCACTCATCTTAAAAGCAGAAGTAGGTGCTGATGAAATTAGGTTAGACATTAATACTAAGCCTTTAACGAACCAAATATCAGTCACCCAATTATCGATCCAGGCAAGATTAAAACGATGCGGTCATTCAATGCGTTTGTTAGTGGGTGGACCTAAACAACCCCATCAACACAGCAAAGACCAAAAGCTAATAAAAGGCATCGCCAAATCTCATGAGTGGTTGAATCTGCTCACCACAGGCAAAGTTAAAAGCATGCAAGAAATTGCAGCAAAAGAAGGAGTAAGTAGCTCTTATGTGACACGCTCAATCTACCGAGCATTCCTCGCCCCTGACATCATCCGAGCCATCATGAATGGCACTCAACCAGCTCATCTCACTACAGACTTTATCAAACGTAATTCACCACTTCCGCTTGATTGGAACGAACAACGCAAGTTACTTAAATGTGAGTCATTCGTACCACTCAACTAAGCAACAGAGAAAAGTAGCTAAAAGTAGCCTTTAAAGCCGCTTAAACGTACCAGAGAGAATTACAAAAACAAAAAGCCCCGCAGTTGCGGGGCTTTTTGCTAAGTTATCGAATTAAATCAATAAGTTATGACTTCATGGTGGGCTGTGCGGGGATCGAACCCACGACAAACGGATTAAAAGTCCGCTGCTCTACCGACTGAGCTAACAGCCCCCCTGACTTACACACAAGCGTGTGTTCGTCGAAAGCGCGCAATTATCCTGAAAAGACAAGTGCTCGTCAATACTAAAACTAAC
>JACCDW010773549.1_pt1 | contig 59249 bp, 56 predicted proteins | sample 7449781 | NCBI WGS metagenome assembly JACCDW01 (sample SAMN15323449, study PRJNA562643) | freshwater metagenome | isolation source: river surface water | place: USA:Blue River Watershed | collected 2017-08-18
CGCCGCCAGGGCCAGGAGCGTGGCGCTGGCCAGCAGCCAGGGCCAGACCGGGCGCGCAGGGCGCGGCAAGTCGGGCTCGGGGGCCCAGGCCGGCGGCTCGCGGGTCAGCCACTCGAGCGCCAGCACCTGGGCCCCGGCCGGGCTGCGCGGCGGTTGGGTGGACTGGCTCAACAGCACCAGGCGCAAGGGCAATTCGGGAAACTGCAGGTGCACACGCTCGATCAGTGCGAGGTGCTCGGCGCTCAGCGTCTGCGCGTCTTCGAGGCACCAGGCCCCGGCCTGCGGCGGCTCGGGCAATGCGGCGCCGCGCAGGCTGGCATCGATCCAGCGGTTCAGGGTGTGCAAAAGCGGCAGCCATTGGCCCCGGGCCAGGCCGTGCACACGCAGGCCCTGCGCGGTGAGCGCCTGCAACACCGCCTCGCGCGCGGCCTGCAGTGGCGCACGCTCGGGACACCACAGGTGCAGCACGCGCGCTTGCGCCAGCGCCGGGCCCAGGCGCTGCACAAAATCGGGCGGCAAGGACGCACAATCGGGGTCGGTCGCAAAGTCGGCGGTGTTCACGGCACAGTCCAAAAGAATCCAGGGCAAGACGCCAGCATGGCGGGCATTGTGCCCGCTTCGTCCACACCCTCTCCCTCTTGAGCGCCCGCCCCCGGAGAAGCCCGATGTTCGTCCTGCCTTCCTTGCGCCCACTGCATCAGCTGATGGCGCAGCCCAAAACCATCCAACTCTGGCTCGGCCTGCTGTGCTGGGCCTGCGCCAGCGGGGCCTGGGCCCAGAACGTGATCCACCAGGGCCCGAGCCTGACGGTGCAGGTGCAGCGCGGCGACACGGTGCTGCCACTGCCGCTGGTCAATCGCCTGCGCAGCGGCGACAGGCTGCAGGTGCAGGCCGATGTCGAGACGCTGGCCAAGGGCGACTGGGTCTTGCTCCTCGCGCGCGTCTCGCCCACCGGCAACCAGGTCGCGCTCCAGCATTTCAATGTGCGCGAGCTGCAGGGCCCGGCCGAGCTCGAGATCACGGCCGACAACCAGGCGCCCGTGATCGTGCTCGCGCCCCAGCTGCGCAACCTGTTCGGCCTCTACACCAGCCTGTCCGAATCGGCCGATCTGCTGGGCGAAGTGCTGCGCGCCGATCCCCAGCGCTTTTACGAGCTGCAAAAAGTCGACCAGATCAACCAAGCCATCCAGACCCTCAGCGAGAGCCTGGCGCGCAGCGTTTCGGGTCGCTCGCCGCAAGAGGCGATCGCAGCGGCACAAGGGCTCGCCGTCAAGTTCGGCGTGCGCCAGCTCGACCCCGAATGCCACAAGAACCAGGTCGTCAACACCGAGTGCGTGGCCACCCACATCGTCACCAACAAGGACTTCGCCCTGCCTTCGGGCAACGACCTGAGCACCATCGTTGGGAACAAGAAAGCGGTTGACCTCAACAGCTTCTTGCTGGCCAATCTGCGCATCTTCTCCGAGGCCAGCGATTACCTCAGCAACAAGTACCGAGACAGCTACGATTTCGCGCCCACCTTTGGCCGCCGCCAAGGTGCCAGCACGCGCGTCGACCTGTACTCGCTCGCGCGCTTTCGCAACGGCAGCGTCAAGACCGCCTACATCTATGTGCCCGCCTGGTTCACCGGCCCCGTGCCCGGCCTCTTGCCCGACACCCGCGCGAGCGCCTGCTTCAGTCGCGGCTGGCTCGACGTGCGGGTGCTCGGGCGCCTGCCCCTGGCCAATCACTGGCACGGCTGGCGCGCGCAGCTGCGCGACCCGGTCAGCGGACAGGCGCTGGGCGAGATCGAGGAGGTCGGCTTCGACCAGGAACGCGGGCGCTTCAGCTTCACCGTGCCCGAAGCGGCTGCCCTGGCCAGCGGCCCGCAAATCGAGCTGACCCTGAGTGGGCAGTTCGGCTTCGACCGCGTGTTGCTCGAGCCGCTGCGCCTGGCCTTGCCCTGGCCCGACGCCGAAGCGGCGCGCCAGGGCCTGGACGGCGTGTCCGGCTTGGTCTCGGGCGAGCGCACGAGCCTGGTGCCGCGTGCGGGTGCGCCCGCACCCTGCCTCGACGACCTGGCCCTGCTGCGCGCCGATGGCCAGGCCCTGGCGCGCAACGACAAGGCACAACCGCGCCTGGAGGTGGACCTGCGCGACGAGCCGCCGGCACCGCTCACGCTGCGCGTGCAGCAGGTCGGCGCCGCCCCGATGGCGCTGCCGGTGCGCGTGCTGCCAGCCCGGGCCCAGGTCAGCCGCATCGAGCACGCCGAGGGCGACGACCGCCTGAGCGTGCAGGGCCCGCGCCTGGCGCGCATCGCCCGCATTGAGCTGGCGGGTCTGGGCCCCTGCACACCCGCAGACGCCGCGGACGGCCCTGCGCCCACGCGGCGCAGCTTTGTCTGCGCCGGAGATATCCGCCGCAACGCCGCCTTGCCCGCCACGGTGCGCGTGGTCCACGAGGCCAACGAGCCAGCCCCTCTGGAGGTGCGTCTGACGCCGACCGCGGCGATCCCGCGCCTGGCCCTGGCGGGCAACACGCCCAATGCCTTGCTGGTCAGCCCCTCGGCCAAGGCCCTGCAGTGGCAACTGGCGCCGCAGGACCGGCTGATGACCGAGGACTCGGGCCTGAGCCTGCTGCTGCAGGCACAAAGCCCCTACACGCTGGCCAAAGGCAGCTACCAGCTGCAGCTGCGCTTCGTGGACGACCCGCACACCGACGCCCAGCCGCTGCAGGCCCCGTTGATCGCCGACTTCGCCCACAACGAGCTGCGCACACGCGCGCCGATCCGCTTCGACCCGGCCCGGCTGCCGAGCGTGGTCAACCCACTCGAATACCGCGTGCTGCACCTGGCCTCGGGCCAGGCCAGCGCCTGGCAGGCGCTCGAGCGCGCGGTGCTGTGGCTGCCCGATCTGCATGGGGCCCGCTGTGCGCCCACGGGCGACGCCCTGTGGCTGCAGGGCCAGCGGCTGGACCTGATCGACGGCGTGCGCGCGCTGCCCGCGCCCGACGCTGCGCCGGACGACTGGGCCGCCCCCGAGCTCGTGCCCTGCAGCCAGGGCCTGTGCCTGCGCCTGCCGCCGCGCTTGCCCCAGCAGCAGGTGCAACTGCGCATGCGCTGGGTCGACGAGCGCGTGTTCACCGTGCGCCTGCCCGACGCCCAACCCGCCTGCCCCTGAACCCGGCGCCCCGGGTTTGCCCGGATGCCAGAGAAGGGGCAGGCCCCCACAATTGCTTCAAGCTTGAAATATTCAACTTTGAAGTGAGACGTTCGGCATGAAGATTGTTTGCATCGGCGGCGGGCCCGCCGGCCTGTATTTCGCCCTGCTCATGAAAAAGCTCGGGCCGCAGCACGACATCACCGTGGTCGAGCGCAACAAGCCCTACGACACCTTTGGCTGGGGCGTGGTGTTCTCGGACCAGACGCTCGACAACATGCGCCAGTGGGACCCGGACACCGCCGCCGAGGTGCAGCAGGCCTTCAACCACTGGGACGACATCGAGCTGCACTTCAAGGACCGCGTGATCCGCTCGGGCGGCCACGGCTTTGTCGGCATCGGCCGCAAAAAACTGCTCAACATCCTGCAGGCGCGCTGCGAGCAGCTGGGCGTGAAACTCGTGTTCGAGCAGGACGCCGATTCGGACCTGGACTACCCCGACGCGGACCTGGTGATTGCCAGCGACGGCATCAACTCCAAGATCCGCCAGCGCACGCCCGAGGTCTTTCAGCCCGACATCGTCACGCGGCCCAACCGCTACATCTGGTTGGGCACGCAACGCCAGTACGACGCCTTCACCTTCCTGTTCGAGAAAACCGAGCACGGCTGGTTCCAGGCCCATGTCTACAAATTCGATGGACAGACCTCGACCTTCATCGTCGAGTGCCCGGAGCATGTCTGGCTGGCCCATGGTCTGGACAAAGCCGACCCGCAGCAGTCCATCGACTTTTGCGAAAAACTGTTTGCGAAAAACCTGCAGGGCGAGAAGCTGATGACGAACGCGCGGCATTTGCGCGGTTCGGCCTGGCTCAACTTCCAGCGCGTCAAGTGCAAAAACTGGTGGCACCACAACGGCCACAGCCATGTGGTGCTGATGGGCGACGCCGTGCACACCGCGCACTTCGCGATTGGCTCGGGCACCAAGCTCGCGCTCGAAGACGCGATCGAACTGGTGCGCCAGTTCAAGGCGCTGGGCGACACACCGGCCCACATCCCCGAAGTGCTGCGCCAGTACCAGGCGGTGCGCGAGATCGACGTGATCCGCCTGCAAAACGCGGCCTGGAACGCGATGGAGTGGTTCGAGGCCTGCGGCCAGCGCTACTGCGACCAGCTCGAGCCCGAGCAGTTCATGTATTCCATGCTCACGCGCAGCCAGCGCATCAGCCATGAGAACCTGCGCCTGCGCGACAAGGCCTGGCTCGAAGGCTACGAGGCCTGGTTGGCGCAGCGTGCGGGCGAGTCGGGCGCGCGCCCGCCCATGTTCACGCCGTTCGCCCTGCGCTCTGTCACGCTGAAAAACCGCGTGCTGGTCTCGCCCATGGCGCAGTACTCGGCCACGGACGGCCGGGTCGGCGATTACCACCTGACCCACCTGGGCGCGCGCGCCCTGGGCGGCGCGGGCCTGGTGATGGTCGAGATGACCTCGCCCAGCGCAGACGGACGCATCACCCACGGTTGTCCGGGCCTGTGGAACGACACCCAGACGCAGGACTTGGCGCGCATCACGCACTGGGTGCACACGCAAACCGACGCCAAGATCGGCCTGCAGCTGGGCCACGCAGGAGCCAAGGGCTCGACCTGCCGGCCCTGGCAAGGCGCGGGCATGGACCAGCCGCTGCCGGCCGGCGATGCCGAAGGCAACTGGCCTTTGATCGCGGCCTCCAGCCAGCCCTATTTGCCCGACGGCCAAGTGCCACGCGCCATGACGCGCGCCGACATGGACCGCGTGAAGCAAGAGTTTGTCGCCGCCACGCAGCGCGCGGCCACGGCGGGCTTTGACTGGCTGGAGTTGCACTGCGCGCACGGCTACCTGCTCTCGGGCTTCATCAGCCCGCTGACCAACCAGCGCAGCGACGAGTACGGCGGCTCGCTCGCCAACCGCCTGCGCTACCCGCTCGAAGTCTTCGCCGCCATGCGGGCGGTCTGGCCCGCGCACCTGCCGATGTCGGTGCGCATTTCGGCGCACGACTGGGTCGAGGGCGGCATCACACCCGACGACGCCGTTGAGATCGCGCGCGCCTTCAAGGCCGCCGGCGCGGACATGATTGACTGCTCCTCGGGCCAGGTCAGCCCTCAGCAAAAGCCCACTTACGGCCGCATGTACCAAACGCCGTTCGCCGACCGCATCCGCCAGGAAGCGGGCATCGCCACCATCGCGGTCGGGGCTATTCAAGAAGCCGACCATGTCAACAGCATCATCGCCGCCGGCCGCGCCGACCTCTGCGCCGTGGGCCGGCCGCACCTGGCCAACCCCGCCTGGACGCTGACCGAGGCCGCGCGCATCGGCTACACCCCGCTGAGCTGGCCGCGGACCTATGTGTCGGGCAAGCCGCAGCTCGAAGCCGGCTTTGCGCGCGAACGCGCGCTGCAAACCGTCACGCGGGGGGACTGAAATGAGCCCATCCCGCCATGCCCTCGTCACCGGTGCCGGCAGCGGCATCGGCGCGGCCGTTGCGCTGGCCCTGGCGCGCGCAGGCCACCGCCTCACACTCTGCGGCCGCTCGCACGAGAAGCTGCAAGCGCAGGCCGAGGCCTTGCGCGCCCAGGTGCCCGACGCAGCCTTGCTGATCGCCCCCATGGACGTGGCCGACGCCGCTTCGGTGCAGGCCGCCTTGGCGCAGGCGCAATCGCGCTTCGGGCCGGTGCATACCCTCATCAACAACGCGGGGCAGGCACAGAGCGCGCCGTTCGCGCGCACCGACGCGGCGCTTTGGCAGCAGATGCTCGATGTGAACCTCAGCGGCACCTTCCACGTCACCCAGGCGGTGCTGCCGGGCATGCTCGACGCCGCCACGCAGGGTGAACCTGGCCGCATCATCAACATCGCCAGCACCGCCGGCCTGCAAGGCTATGCCTATGTCAGCGCCTATGTGGCGGCCAAGCACGGCGTGGTCGGTCTGACCAAGGCGCTGGCCCTGGAGCTCGCGCGCAAGAACATCACCGTCAACGCGCTGTGCCCCGGCTACACCGAGACCGAGATCGTGCAGGACGCCGTGCGCAACATCGTGGCCAAGACCGCCCAAAGCGAAGCGCAGGCGCGCCAGGCCCTGGCGGCCAGCAACCCGCAGCAGCGCCTGGTGCAGCCCGAAGAGGTCGCACACAGCGTGCTGTGGCTGTGCGGGACCGGCAGCGGTGCCATCAACGGCCAAGCCATTGCCATCGACGGCGGAGAACTCGCCGGATGAACGCGCGGCAAAACACCGACATGGAGGTGCGCGCGCACGCCGACCACCATGCGTCGCTGCGCCTGTGGCTGCGCCTGCTCTCGGCCACCACGCGCATCGAAGACACCATACGCCAGCGCCTGCGCGAACAATTCGGCATCACGCTGCCGCGCTTTGACCTCATGGCCCAGCTCGAACGCGAACCGGGCGGCCTGTCGATGGGCGAACTCTCGCGCCGCATGATGGTCACCGGCGGCAACGTCACCACCATCGTCGACCAGCTCGAAAAAGAGCAACTGGTCACACGCGCGCCCCAGCCCGGCGACCGCCGCTCGTTTGCCGTGTGCCTCACGCCCGCCGGCCGCAAGACTTTTGCCGCCATGGCCACGGCGCACGAGGCCTGGGTGGTCGAACTGTTTGGCCCCTTGAGCGAGCGCCAACACGAACAACTCTACAAACTGCTGGGCACGCTCAAGCAAGGCGCCGGAAACAAATGACTTTGTGGGACAGATCTTCAGCTCTGTCCTCAACTGATTAAAGGAGACCCCATGAGCCAGCGATACCTCCCCGGCCAGCCGCACGCACTGCCGCGCCATAACACGCCGATGGCCGGCTACCAAGCGGAGCATTTCCTGCTCAGCGTCACAGACGGTGTGGCCACCGTCAGCCTCAACCGGCCCGAGCGCAAGAACCCGCTGTCGTTTGACTCGTATGCCGAGCTGCGCGACTTCTTCCGCGCGCTGGCCTACGCACCCGACATCCACGCCGTGGTCATCACCGGCGCAGGCGGCAACTTCTGCTCGGGCGGCGATGTGCACGAGATCATCGGGCCGCTCACGAAGCTCGACATGCCGGGCCTGTTGGCCTTCACGCGCATGACGGGCGATCTGGTCAAGGCCATGCGCGCCTGCCCGCAGCCCATCGTCGCCGCCATCGACGGCGTCTGCGCGGGCGCCGGCGCCATCCTCGCCATGGCCTCGGACATGCGCTACGGCAGCAGCCGCAGCAAGACCTACTTCCTCTTCAACAAGGTGGGCCTGGCCGGTTGCGACATGGGCGCCTGCGCGCTCTTGCCGCGCATCATCGGCCAGGGCCGCGCCAGCGAGCTGCTCTACACGGGGCGCGGCCTGGGGGCCGAAGAGGCCGAGCGCTGGGGCTTCTACAACCGCGTCTGCACGCCCGAGACGGTGCTGACCGAAGCGCAGGCCCTGGCCGCGCAGCTGGTGGCCGGTCCGACCTTTGCCAACGGCATCACCAAGAAGATGCTGCAGCAGGAATGGAACATGGGCGTGGACGAGGCCATCGAGGCCGAAGCCCAGGCGCAGGCGATCTGCATGGCCACCAACGACTTCCACCGCGCCTACCACGCCTTCGTGGCCAAACAGACGCCGGTCTTTGAAGGAGACTGACATGGGACACCCCGCTGAACTCGACTGGCCTTTCTTCGACGACGCGCACCGCGATTTCAAATCGCGACTGGATGCCTGGTGCACCGAACACCTGGCGCATGCACACCACGACGAAAGCCGCGACGCGGTCGACGCCGAATGCGTGCGCCTGGTGCGCCTCTTGGGCAGCGGTGGCTGGCTGCGCCACGCCATCGCAGGCACCGCGCACGGCGCAGCGCAGGACGCCATCGACACGCGCCAGCTGTGCCTGCTGCGCGAAACGCTGGCTTTTCACAACGGCCTGTCGGACTTCGCCTTTGCCATGCAAGGCCTGGGCAGCGGCGCCATCAGCCTGATGGGCACGCCCGAGCAAAAAGCGCGCTACCTGCCGCGCGTAGCGCGCGGCGAGGCGCTGGCGGCTTTTGCCCTGTCTGAGCCCGAAGCGGGATCGGACGTGGCGGCCATGCAGTGCAGCGCGACGGCCACCGCGAGCGGCTACATCCTGAACGGCCGCAAGACCTGGATCAGCAACGGCGGCATCGCCGACTTTTATGTGGTGTTCGCGCGCACGGGCGAAGCGCCTGGGGCGCGCGGCATCAGCGCTTTCATCGTCGACGCCGACACGCCGGGTCTGAGCATCGAAGAGCGCATCGATGTGGTGGCGCCGCACCCGCTGGCCACGCTGCGTTTCGACAACTGCCAGGTCTCGGCCGCGCAGCGCATCGGCGAGGCGGGCCAGGGCTTCAAGGTGGCGATGGCCACACTCGATGTGTTCCGCACCTCGGTGGCGGCGGCCGCGCTGGGCTTTGGCCGGCGCGCGCTGCACGAGGCGGTGGCCTGGGCGCGCGCGCGGCCGATGTTTGGCCAGCAACTCGCGGACTTTCAGATCACGCAAAGCAAGATCGCGCAGATGGCGACGCTGCTGGATGCGGCCACGCTGCTGACCTACCGCGCGGCCTGGCTGCGCGACCAGGGCCAGCGCATCACGCGCGAGGCGGCGATGGCCAAGATGACGGCCACCGAGAACGCGCAGAAGATCATCGACATGGCGGTGCAGATGCACGGTGGCATGGGCGTGAAGAAGGGGCACATCGTGGAGTCGCTGTACCGCGAGATCCGGGCGCTGCGGATTTACGAGGGCGCGACCGAGGTGCAGCAGCTGATCATTGGCAAGGACGTGCTCAAAGGCTGATGGCACTGGTTCGCGCTGTGACTGGGTGTGGGGTGGACTCCTCATGCTGCGGGGGTACGCAGAAATCGTCGCCCACCCCACACCCAGTCACAGCGCTGCAAGCCTTGCAGCCTCATAAAAAAACGGAGACAAGATGAAAGACTGGAACACCCTCCTGCCCAGCCGGCATGTGGACACCTTCACGCGCGACCGGCTGCCGCCCAAAGACCAGTGGCCGCTGTTCATGGCCGATCGACCTGAACTCGACTACCCCGACGACTTCAACTGCGCCGTCGAGTTGGTGGACCGACACGTGCAAGAGGGACGTGGCCAGCGCACCGCGCTGCATGGCGTGACCGACATTGAGCGTCACGAAGGCGCGTTCAGCTGGACCTATGCCGAGCTGAAAGACAAGACCGACCGCATCGCCCAGGTGCTCACGTGCGAGATGGGCCTGGTGCCGGGCAACCGCGTGCTGCTGCGCGGTGGCAACAGCCCCATGATGGCGGCTTGTTGGCTGGGCGCCGTCAAGGCCGGGATGGTGGTGGTGCCGACCATGCCGCTGCTGCGCGCGGGCGAGCTGGCCACCATCATCGACAAGGCCCAGGTCAGCGCGGCGCTGTGCGACAGCTTGCTGGTTGAGGAATTGCAGCACTGCATGACGCCGGGCCACGCGCATCAGGCGCCGGCGCTGCGCCAGTTGGTGGCGTTTCGCAGCACCGGCGAAGACGGGCTCGAGGCGCGCATGGCGCGGCAGAGTGGCGGCTTCACACCGCCCGCCGCCAGCCGCGACGATGTGTGCCTGATCGCTTTCACCAGCGGCACCACGGGCCAGCCCAAGGGCACGCTGCACTTTCACCGCGATGTGCTGGCCATGTGCGATCTGTTTCCGCGCCACATCCTGCGCATGGACGAACGCGATGTGGTATGCGGGACGCCGCCGATCGCCTTCACCTTCGGCCTGGGCGGGCTGCTCGCGTTTTCGCTGCGGCATGGCGCGAGCACCGTGCTGATGGAAAAGCACACGCCCGAATCGCTGCTGCGCACCATCGCGCGCTACCAGGCCACGCAGTGCTACACGGCGCCGACCTTTTACCGGCAGATGGCGGCGCTGGCCCAGGACTTTGACCTGTCGAGCCTCAAGCACCCGGTCTCGGCCGGCGAAGCCCTGCCCGACGCCACGCGCCAGCTCTGGGAGCAGGCCACGGGCATCACCATGACCGACGGCATCGGCGGCACCGAGGTGATCCACATCTACATCTCGAGCGCAGGCCCGCAGGTGCGGCGCGGCGCCATCGGCCAGGTGGTGCCGGGCTATGTGGCGCAGATCGTGGGCGAGGACATGCAGCCGGTACCGCCCGGCACCGTGGGGCGGCTGGCGGTGCGCGGGCCCACGGGCTGCAAATACCTGGACGATGTGCGGCAGACCAACTATGTGCAAGACGGCTGGAACCTGCCGGGCGACACCTTCGTCATGGATGCCGATGGCTATTTCAGCTACCAAGCGCGCAACGACGACATGATCATCTCGGCCGGCTACAACATCGCCGGGCCCGAGGTCGAGGGCGCGCTCATGTTGCACCCGGCCGTGGCCGAGTGCGGTGTGGTCGGCATGGCCGACGAGGAACGCGGCCAGATCGTGCAGGCCTTTGTGGTGCTCAAGCCAGGCCACACCGGCGATGCGGCGCTGGTGCGCGCGCTGCAGGAACATGTGAAGCAGGCCATCGCCCCCTTCAAATACCCACGCAAGCTGGTGTTCGTCGACACCCTGCCCCGCACCGAAACCGGCAAGCTGCAGCGCTTCAAGCTGCGGACCATTTCTTCCTGAGGAGCCCACCATGTTCAAAGTTCTGCAACCCGAAGGCTGGGCCCCCGCCAAAGGCTATGTCAATGGCATCGAGGCGCGCGGCCGCCTGGTGTTCGTGGCCGGCATGATCGGCTGGAACGGCCAAGGCCAGTTCGAGACCGACGACTTCGTGGCCCAGTGTCGCCAGGCCCTGCGCAACATCGTCGACACGCTGGCTTGTGCCGGCGCCGGCCCCGAGCACGTGGCGCGCATGACCTGGTACGTGAAAGACAAGCGCGAGTACCTCGCGCGCGGCAAGGAACTCGGCGCGGTCTACAAAGAGGTCATGGGCAAGAACTACCCGGCCATGGCCCTGGTGCAGGTGGTCGACCTGGTGGAAGACCGCGCTAAAGTCGAGATCGAGGCCACCGCCGTGGTGCCCGACTGAAGGAAACCCGCATGCCCCGCATCCAGTTCGAGCTGCCCGAGCAGTTCATTTTTTCGACCGATCTGCAGATCTACATCAGCCATGTGAACCAGGGCGGCCACCTGGACAACGCGCAGCTGGTCACGCTGATTTCGGAGGCACGTGTGCGCTTTTTCAAATCGCTGGGCTACACCGAGGGCGATGTGGCCGGGCACCCCATCGTGGTGGGCGATCTGGTGGCGCAATACAAATCTGAAGGCTTTCATGGCGAGACCATGCGCATCAGCATGATCCCGCAGTTCTACAACCGCTATGGCTTTGACCTGGTCTACCGCATGGACTGCGTGGAACCTGCCCGCGAGGTGGCGCGCGGCAAGGTGGGCATCGTCTTCATCGACCGCGCCACGCGCAAGGTGGCGCCCATGCCGCAGGCGTTCATGGACCAGATTGGCAAGTTGATTGCGCGGAGTCTTTGAGGTAAGCAGCAACCACTGCTGTTTTGAATCCGCAGGTGACCACTGGCGGTTCTGCTGCGCTTGCCTTCGTGTGGACAGCCTGGTTCAAGGTCGGCTCACGGCCAGAAGCCGTCAGTCACGGTCGAAGCCAAAAGAAGTCATTCACAACCTACATCTATCCGCAACTGTCATTTAGGGTTGAGAGTGGTCTTCATGCGTATAAATAACTGGAGTTGGACTCCTAACTTCAAAGCCAAATGCCTAGACACGAATTCCTGATCGGCGCAACATGGATTCAAAGATCAGTCGGTGAGTCTCGCCGTTGCCAGCTACTCTAGATGCTGGAACTTTCTCCAAAATTTCGGAAGGTATAACCCGATTTTTACCTTGTCCAGAGTCTGACGCCAACTGAATCTCGCAAGCTCTCTGCAAAACCCACATCCGGTTGAAGGCTGTAGGCAAGTCAGGCCCAACGACCAACAACCCATGATTGCGAAGAATTAAATGATTCTTCGTACCCAAAGATGCAACAAGCCGTGGTTGCTCTTCGAGATTTGTAGTTACTCCCTCATAGTCGTGATAAGCGACATCACCATACAGCATAGCGCTGTAAAAATTGTCGTGGCGAAGGCCCTCTTCCTTGCAAGAAACGGCGCAGCCAGCAGTTGTATGAACATGCATGATGCAATGCGCGTCTGAGCGTGCTGCATGAATAGCACTATGAATGACAAACCCTGCACGGTTTACCTTAGAGTCGGTGCCATCCAATACATTGCCCTCAAGATCAATGGCCACCAAATCCTGTGGTGTCATCTCGGCGTAATGGGTGCCAAATTTATTGATCAAGTACGCATTCTTAGAGGTGCCTGTTCGCGGCAAGCGCAAAGTAATGTGATTAAAAATCAGCTCCGACCATCCCATCCAATCAAACAATCGATAGCAGTCAGAAAGATCTTTGCGCTGCGTGCGTTCAGCTTCATTCATCTCTTCATCCTAAAAATCACCAACCCAGATTTCGAGCGCGGATGCATCCATTTAAGATGAACACAGACCGCTCAGAAAAATGCGAGAAGTTACCGACTGGATTTCGAAAAGTTAGTGATCACGCCAGACCAACGCTTTGATTCTGTCGCAATAAAATCAGTGAAATGAGCTGTAGACAAATAGGCTGGCTCGGCAGATAGCGCCAAGATCTGTTGTTGTACATCACTCTTAGCAAGCACTGTCTGCAGCCCTTTAGATAGGCGATCCGAGATGGTTTCGGGCAAACCCTTGGGGCCAAAGAGGCCCATCCAAGCTGGCGCCACATACCCTGGCACACCTGCCTCCGCAACAGTTGGAATTTCGGGGGCCAACTTGCTCCGCTGAGCGCTGGTGATCGCTAAAGCTTTCAATGAACCCGATTTGATGTGAGAGATGGCTGCAGTCAGATCAACCACACCCACAGGCAATTGCCCACCCAACAAGTCAGCGACTGCAGGACCACTGCCTTTGTAGGGCACAGCAATCGATTTGGTCTTGGACATGCTGGCCATCAGTTCTGCAGACAAATGATGGGCTGTGTATTGGCCTGCATTGCCAATAGGCACTGCGTTAGACCGAGCGCTTGTAATCAACGCTTGTAAATTGTTGAAACCCGAGTTCTGGCTCGCGACAAACAACAAAGGAATATCGGCAACTTTGGCAAGTGGTTGAAGTTGCTTATCGGGATTCAATGGAGGGGCATCCGGGAGGTGAGGCGCTATGACGACCGCTCCAGTAGCTCCGATACCTATCGTGTATCCATCTGGATTTGATTTTGCAACTGCAAGAAGCCCAGTGGCCCCTCCTGCTCCCGGCTTATTTTCGACAATCACAGATTGTCCAAATTCTTTACTCAACTCACGTGCCACAAGCCTTGCAATACCGTCTGCAGATCCGCCTGGAGCAAATGGAGCAATGATGGTGACGGTCCTTTGCGGATAATTTTGCGCTTGGCCAGTGATAGCAACGACGGTAAATGTTGCAGCGATCAAAATTTTGATAAAGCGATTGAATTTCAAGTGAATGTCTCCTGATAATTTATTGAAAGCAACCCCGAATCTGATCAACCAGATTCAAAATATTTTGCGGAATTGAATTGCCTCGCCATGCAACATGCTGATCGGGTCGCGACAGGACCAGCTTATGCACGTAAGCATCCCCCGCCAAATGTGGACAAATGTCCAGAACTTTCAGCGGCAATCCACGTTGCTGAGCTGCAAGCTCAAACTCAGAGGTGTCCAGACTCGGATCCAAGCGCAGTAAAGTGAACCAATGCCCCAGGTGGTCGTACAAGGATTGCTTGTTTTCAAGCCATACATGAGGGGTTCGGCAACCGGGAACTGTGGAGGAGGTGAACTGGTCCATGCTGTATGTCGGGTGAGTGGTCCCGTCGTACGCGATCATGGGCGATTGGTCGTAGAAGTAGCCGAAATTGAGCCCGCCACAACAGTACTGCTTGACATTGAGGTCGTACAACTCGCGTCCGATGCGTTCACGTGAGGCCGCGCCCTCTGGCGTGTCGTACTCAATGTTCTCTGGCACCTTTTCACGCTTGGCCTGCAAGGCATAGGCGTGGTTCATCGCAAAGTTGGAGACCTGAAGCGTGATCGGCTGTCGTTCAATTTGGTAACCGTCCAACAAGCGCTCCCCCCCCCAGCCGCTGAGGTAGGCCGAGAGTTGCCAGGACAAATTCATGGCATCGGCAATGCCGGCATTCATGCCATAGCCAGCCATTGGAAACCAAAGGTGCGCTGCATCGCCACAAATGAAGGCGCGGCCTTCCCGAAACTTGTCGGCTACCAGGCGTCGACCCACCCAGTCTTCTTTGCTGATGACCTCGTATTTGAAGTCGGGACCGACTCCCAAAATTTCACGAATGGCCCAATCACGGTCCACCGACTCAAATTCAGGCTCATCTGGCCTCAGGTAGTTGTGCAAGAGCCATGTCTCCTTGCCATCAATGGCATACACATTGCCCGAGCGACTGGCATTGATCGAAAAGGTGGCCCAAGCGGGCGGATGCTTTTGTTCGTGAATGAGCGAGGGAGCCCTGAAAAAAGTGGACTGAACTCTGCCGACCACGTCTGTACCCGAGAGCTTTGCCCCGATCCATTTGCGAACAGCCGATTTCCCACCGTCACACCCGATCAAGAAATCGGATCGAATGGACAAACGTTCGTTCGAATCCAGATTTACACCTTCGCAGACCACCGCTTCAGAATCTTGGTGGAAGGTGTCGACCATGGTTCTGTTGAGGATGGTGATGCCGGGGGTTGCCGCCGCAAATTCAAACAACACAGGCTCAAGAAACAGCTGATTGATACGATGCGGGGGCTCTGGCGTCGGCCACCAGGTATCGGGCCCGCCTGTCGCTGTGTAACGGTCCCTTCGGCAGGGTATCGGGATTCTGGAAATCTCGTCGCCCACAAAACGGGTCCGATAGGCCACGTCGTTGGGGTAATCCTCGGGCAAGCCGGTATTTCGCATCACCTGCGATAAGCCTAATCGCCTCCAAATTTCCATGGTTCTCGCTGAAACATGGTTGCACTTGACCGCGGGTGGTTCACCGCGATGACGTGTTTCTGCAACCAGCACCTTGACACCGCGCTGCGCCAAATCAATCGCCAGAGTCAGGCCGACAGGGCCCGCTCCGACAACCATCACTTGAGTTTCGTATTGACGTGACACGGGTCATCCTCGGGTCATGTGGTCTGGCTCAAGCTGCGCAAACGCTTGGGATTGGCGAAACACCACAGGTTTGCCACCGTAATGCCGCTTGAACATCCAATGCGCCAATGCCGAATCCAGATGGTCTGTGTGGTTCGGAAACCAGTCTGCGAGCGCTTGTGCGAATTTTCGGCACGTGGATATATCGCCTTGCACCAAAAGCTGTTGAACTTCATGAGCAGAATTCAAAACGGCCTGGTGTTGCTCCATGTGACAAGCACGAGGCGGGAATTCGGTATCCGTCATCCACGCATTTTCTTCTTCGAAATGCGCTTGGGCATGCACGATGAATTGCGCCAGCCATGCGGAAAGCTCGGCATCAGGTCCTGTCTGCATGCGTCCGATGATCCGAACGAACTCTTCATGCATGTGGTCCATCGGTGCATATCCAAGCACGAGCGAGTCGTTCCAGCCAATCGGCTCATTGTTCTCTGTCATCGGCTGCATCCGATTGGGCATATCAACCACCCTGTTCGATCAAGACGGATTTATGACCTGGAGAATGTCCTCGCAATAGCACAGGTCTTCTGTGCCAATGAGCGAGGGGTCTTGTGGGGACTCCAGAAAGAGTCCTTTGACCCATATGCCGTCGCCAAGGTTTTCAACCACTTGGACAACGGACTTGTTCTTCAACTGAATGCGTTGACCAGGCTGGACTTCAAGAAGGTTGACGAACATGACCACTCCTTAGAAGAAAATGCTCAGGTTCTTGGCCAGCAAGACGGTTTGACCGAGATGAATCTCGCGGCGTGCCAGCTTCCACCGCCCATCGACTCGACGCAGCACATCGTTGCGTTTGCCGACGAAAAAGTATTCTTCGTATTCGCAGCGGTTTTGGTAAGTCACGAAGCGGCTGCGAACGCCCACCTCTTGCTCCCCTGCGGCATTAGTCCGAACGTCGGTGATTTGTACGTTGGATACGGCGCGGCATAAGCGCGACAATGGTTCTTCGGCCCAGTGAACCCCCGTCAAAATTTGTTCAACGCGTTTGGTGAGCGTCCATTTGCCTTCGTTGAACCAGCTCATGTCTTTTTCATACCGAGTTTTCTCGCCCTGCGCATGCTCACCAAATTTGACGTTGTACATCATGGGCATGAAATACACCAAGTCGTCGGCCAGCGTGTCGATCCATTCCATGAATCGGCGCTCATCGAGCAGCTCGGCTTCGTCGTACAAAAATTCTTCGACTTCTTGTCGCAGTTGGTAGTACTCCGCATCGCGGCGGATCGAGGTCGTCTCAGGCACTTCGTTTTGCTCAACAGTTGACGCCATAAATATCTCCATTTATTCAGTTTTCATGGGCACAGGGCCCCCTTGGTGGGAAAAACAACCGACATCAATGACGGTGCCACTGATGGTTCTGGCATCGTCCGATAGCAAGAAAGCGATTGTTTTGGCGAACTCTTCGCCGGTCAGTGGGCTTCCGCTGACGGTGCCTGGGACTTTTTTGCTTTTGAACAAGGCGGTGTCGCCACCCATGCGGCCCACACTCATGCCAGACACGATGCCGCCGCCGCCGGGCAACGCCACGTTGATACGCACATGGTCATAGAAATGGTCATACGCCATGGCTGTACTAAGTGCGAACAGCGCGCCCTTGCTCGCCGAGTAAGCCGCCATGTTCGGCTTGCCCCAGCCGGCTCCCGAGCCCACGTTCACGATGCTTCCCCCGCCCCGGTGTGCCATGTGCGGGATGACTGCTTTGCACATCAGGTAAACGCCCGTGACATTGACATTCAGGATCCGACTGAACGTGGCCTCATCGGTGTCCAGCACCGTCCCCAAGGGACCGATAGCCGCGTTATTGACCAGGCCATGGATGCAGCCGTATCGAGCGATAGTGTGGTCAACCACCCGTTGCACGTCGGCTGCAACCGAGACATCGGCTTCGAGGATGTCGATTTGACCTTGCAAAGCGTTCTTTTGAATGGCGGCTTCGAGCAATTCGAACCCTTGCGCGGTACTGGAGACCTGCGCGTTCTTTAAGCCGAACGCAACCACTTGGTGTCCGCGCTGGGCCAGCTCGATGCTGATCGACGCGCCCAAACCGAAGGTGCCACCGGTGACAATCGTGACGGGTTTCAAGTGTTTTCACCCAGGATGGTGTTCCAGTCGGCCAGATCCATGTAACGGCTCCAGCTGCGATAGAAAGCGCGCGGGTTTTCCTCACTCACTTGCAGGCTGACATTGCCTGCAACGGGGCCTTCGCCTTTGGGTTGCACTTTGCCCAGGGATTGCATGTAGTTGTAGGGATAACGCTTGGCGATGGGGCCTCGAGCGCCCGCGGTGGCGTAGTTCCAGTTCTCCATGTCGTCCTGCTCGGTCATGCCCGCAGGACCGGAATAGCGCATGTAGTAACGACGCATGAAGTCCTTGACCTTTTGGGGGGCGTCGGCATCAACCAGGAAGAAGCGCCAGGCTTCTGTGCTCTCGGGCCCATTGGGGTGCCAAACGCAAATGGACCGTGGCTGACGACCGTGGAATGAGGTGTTGGGGAAAAGTGTTCCTACAAAAGGCATCAGCCGGGCTTGCTCACCGAGACGCTCTTGCCGGTCTTCGTGGCACTTTTTGAAGTAGGCACCAATTTCTGGATCGTTCTGGAATGTGTCTACAAATGGCGTGTTCTCCGGCATGATGGCGCTGTGCACGCCATGACCGCCGGGAAAATTCACCCAGACGTGCTGCGCATATTCCAGCTCGTTGTCACGACGACCTTTGACACCAGCTTCAGCGCTGGGGCCAATCCCTACCAAGTCAACCGAACGGTGGCTCACGTTGTGATACGTGTCTCCCAGGAAGTTTTCGGCGGCAAACTTCCAATTGCAAGGGATGATCCACTTGTGAACGCCAAGCAAGACTTCCGAGCCACCTTCTCTGCCATCGCGGCAATCCAGTGCAAGATCCAGGTGAGTCAGTGCGTCGCCGAAATAGCTGTGAAAGTCGGGTGCATCCTTGTCCCATGTGGCGAAGATGGCGCCCTTATAGTTGTACATCTTGGCCACTTCAATCAGTGACCACTCATCTTTGTTCAAGCAATCTTCATACAAGTTCTTGTATTGTGGAACGCCAAACAATTTCCCTTCGGTGGTGAAGCTCCAGCTGTGGTACGGGCAAGTAAAGAGTTGGGTGTTGCCGTGGTCGTACTGGGCCACTTTCATACCGCGGTGACGGCACGAGTTGTGGAACACATGGATCTTGTTCTTTTTGTCTCGGGTCAGAATCACGGGCTCGATGCCCATGCGTGATGTGAAATAGTCGCCTGGGTTTGGAATCAGGCTTTCATGGCCAACAAATAGCCAGGATCGCGTGAATACACGCTCCATTTCTTCGTCAAACACTTGCTGCGCCGTGAAGATCTCACGGTCAATCATGCCGCGCTCGGTGTCGATCATTTTTCCGTATTTCATACCATTCCTTTTTTGTCTTATGGACTGTTTGTGGGCATCAGTTGAAGCGCTCGCAGAGCACGTCGCTTTTTCTGGCGCCCGCCTTTAAGGCTGCTGCACGGGCGCCATCCACCATGGGCGGCGGTCCGCAAACATAAATTTGTGTCGCAGGGGGCAGGGGTTGAGTGCCGATGAGTTCTGTGGGGTAGCCCGTGTGCGCGCCGGCCGGCGTCGCCGTTTCGGTGGCAATGTGTATGTTCAGGCTGGGCAGCTGTGCCTTCAGGCTTTGCAGCTCTTGCATCGCAAAAAGATGGTTGCCACTGCGAGCACCAATGAGCAGAGTTGTGGGAATGTTTTTGTCCCTCTCACTTCCCTGCGCAAGGTACTGGAGCATGGCCAACATCGGTGCCAGGCCGGAGCCACCGGCCACCATCATGCGTGGCCGCTCGTTTTCTCTGAGGAAGAAGCTTCCCCTGGGGGCGCTCACTTCAATGGCGGCACCCGCCTTGGCTTCATCGGTCAACCACGTCGAGAATTTGCCGCCTTTCACCAACCGAATGTAGAAATCGAGTACGGTGGCGCCCGAACGATTAGCCATCGAGTACGACCGGGGTTCCGGCATGCCTGGAACTTGGAGCCGCACATATTGACCAGGCAAAAACTCGATGGGCTCTGGCACTTTCACTTTCAACTGGACGATTTCATCGGCCACAGGCGTCACACTGACAACGGTACCCGTTTGTCCTGGGGCTTCTTCTCCGCTGGCGTCGCTGGCGTCGTACGGCAATTCAATCACCACTGGCCCCTCGACCTTCGCGACACAACACAGGATGGCCCCATCGTCTCGCTCATCGTCAGGCAATACCGAGGGGTCGTAGTCGTCCATGGTCATCGAACCGGAGACGCATTGAGCGGCACAGGTTCCACACTGACCGTTGGAGCAGTCAGTAAGCAATGAGAGCCCCATCTCCTCAACAATGTCAATCAACCGTTGGCCATCTTGACCCTGTCCTTTGCATATGGTCCCGTCGGCAAATAAGAGGGTGATCGGGTGTGCGCTCATTTTTTTCAATCCAATTTCATTCGGGTTTGAGGCCCGCTCGCTTGGCCACCTCTGTCCAAGTTTTGATGTCGTTGCTGATGCGTTTGAGCAATGCAGGGCCATCGGTGTCACCAGGCTCCATTCCCAGCGTTCTCAGCTTGTCGATGGTTTCTTTTTCAGCAAGGATCTCTTTGATAGCCGGTCGAATGCGAGACAAAACTTCCTCGGGTGTTCCTTTGGGCGCCATCAAAGCAGTCCAAATCGTGGCGTCAAACCCTTTGATGCCGGTTTCTGCAACCGTGGGAACCTCTGGCAAGGCGGTGGAACGCTTGGGTGTTGTCACCGCCAGTGCTTTGAGTTTTCCAGCCTTGATTTGCCCCATCACAGCCGCGATGTCGACCAATGCCATGTCAATCTCACCGCCGAGCAAGGCGGTGACCGCAGGGCCGGAGCCCCGGTAGTTCACATGCGTCAGTTTCAACTGACTCTGCTTTGCCAGCATCTCTGCCACCAGCACAAATGACGACGTAATGGCTGCGTGGTTGAGTTCGCCGTCTCGGCTGCGTTTGGCGTAATCGACGAGCCCGGCGTAATTGCTGAACGGCAACTGCGCGTTGGTCGTCACGACCAAAGGAAAGGTGCCCAGCAGCGCAATCGGCTCGAAATCTTTTTCCGAGTTGTACGGAATGCTCTTCATCAGCACCGGGTTGGCGGTTAAGCCACCGCTGGAGGAAACCAGCAAGGTATACCCATCGGGTTTTGATTTGGCCACCAGGTCCGTGCCCACAGCGGAATTGGCGCCAGGCTTGTTCTCGACCACAAAGCCCTGCTTGAAGCGATCTTGCAGCTTGGCCGCAATCAGGCGGGCCAGGATGTCATTGGTGCCCCCCGGCGCAAACCCCACCACAATCTTGACGGGCTTGTCGGGATAAGTGGACGACTGTGCCCACGCTTGGCCCATCAGCAGAGCGCTTGAAACAGCGCCAAATGCAAGGCCTTTGGCAAGCAAGGTGGAAATCCGAGAGATACGCATTTCAATTGTCTCCGTGGCAGTTATTGGATTCGCCTAAACAGTCCATCTGACGAACATTCTGTCCATTTTACGAACTTTTCATCACGAGACAATTAATGATTTCTCAGTGATTGCCCTAACTTTTGCCGGGTCTGATCGGCTATATTGTCCGCAGTATGGACACAGCACGGTTGAACGCGCCCATGAGCAACACTGAGAAGAACGACAACGTCAGAGCCGTCGGAAGGGCGCTGGAAATATTGCTGGCCTTCTCTTCAAATGACTACGAGTTGTCGCCGGCAGAACTCTTGAAACGTGTCGATCTGTCTCGCCCAACGCTTTACCGCTTGCTCTACACCCTGGAAGAAAGTGGTTTTCTCGTGTCGATGGGGGAGCCGCAGAAATTCAGACTCGGACCAGCTGTGGGCCAACTTGCGCATGTCTGGTCTTCCAGTCTGGACATCGGCGCATTGGCAGAACCCATCCTGCGGCGCATTTGGGACCAGACCAAAGAGACGGTGGCATTGTTCGTGCCGCAGGGTGAGGAGCGACTGTGCGTGTCTGAACTGCCAAGCCCTCAGCCATTGAACTTCAAGCGCGGAGTGGGCTACAAAGAAAAGATTGTGCGAGGTGCGACGGGCAGAGCCATTTTGGCTTTTTCAGATGCCACGCAGCAGGAGATAAAAGCCTATATGAAAGGGACGGAACTTAAATTTTCCGATCTGCTCAAAGAGCTGCAGTCGACGAAGTCACGGGGCTATGCCACCAGTCACAACGAGTTGATTTCCGGGGCAGTTGCGGTCGCGGTGCCGTTCTTCAACGCCCAAGGCAAGGTGGCAGGCTCGATTGGCGTGTTTGGTCCAGAAGTGCGTTTGAACCAGCAACTGATTTCTTTGATCGCGCAAGTGTTGCTGGCCGAGTCCAGCAATTTGTCCAAACTACTCGGACAAAAACACACCATCACCTGATTTTTAAGCCTTGCTTTGATTCGAAATCAGCAGCCAACGATTGTTATTGCAAGTTGTCGCAATGACCACTCCTGGTGGCGGGCACCCAGGGCCGAGGCGATAAAGGTCTGCTCCCAGCCTAATTCCACCCGTCCTGGCCTGTGACCTGCACCGCAATCAGCCGCTCCAGCATCTGCTTGAGCTGATCTGCCTGCGCCGCGCCCAGGGCCGACACCACCTGCGCCTCATGCGCCTTGGCCTGCGCCAGCAGCGGCTGCACCTTGCGCCGGCCTGCGGCCGTGAGACTCACCAGGCTTTGGCGTTTGTCGTGCGCGGCGTCGCGGCGTTTCACCCAACCGGCGTCCTGCATGCGCCCCACCAGCTTGGTCACGGTGGGCTGCTTGGCCAGCACGATGTCGGCGAGCTCGCTGATGCTCAGGCTGTCTTTGCCCGAGAGGCTGGCCATGACGCGCCACTCCATGAGCGAGAGGCCGCTGGCTTCGACCACAGCATGGAATTCGCTGGAGATCAGGTGGCTGGCGCGCGCCAGCAGGTAAGCAAGGTAGTCGTCGACAAAGCCGCCCGCGCCCATGCCGGGGCTCACGGCTGGAGCGGGCGCGTGGTGCCGAACTGCCCGCCCTGAAAGACCAGGGGCTCGCCGCCTTCGGCAAAGCCGCAGCGCTCAACCTCGCCGACAAAAATCACGTGGTCGCCCTCTTCGTAGCGGCTGCGGTTGTGGCACTCGAACCAGGCCAGGGCACCGTCCAAGATGGGTAGGCCGCTTTGGCCCAGGGTGTAGCCCACGCCCGCGAAGCGGTCGCCCTGGCCGAAGGCAAAGCGTTTGCACAGCTCCAGCTGGTCGGCGGCCAGGATGTTGATGACGTAGTGCGTGCCCGCATGGAACAGCGGCAGGCTGCCCGCCTGCAAACCCAGGCTCCAGAGCACCAGCGGCGGCGACAGCGAAACCGAATTGAAGGAACTGGCCGTGAGCCCCACAAAGCTGCTGCTGGCCGTCTGGCCCTTGCTGGCGCCGGGCGCATGCGTGGTGACCACCGTCACGCCCGTGGCAAAGCGCGACAGCGCCTGGCGGAAATGCGGCGTGTCGAAGTCGGGGCTCAGGGCCGTGACATCGGCGGGTGGGTGGGCGTAGCGCGGGGATCGCATGGGGTCATTATGGATGAAATTCCATGAAATTTCATATAACATGCGCCGCAACTGGAGACACCCATGCTCGTCGAACGCATCGAACACAAATGGCTGGCGGCTTTCACCCGCACCTTCACGCTGTGCAATGTCCAGCCCGGCGAGGTGGTGGCGATTCTGGCCGAAACCCAATCCCGCCGTGTGCTGGTGGACTTGGCCCGGCTCTCGCTCGAAGCCATGGGCGCCAAGGTCTTTGACCTGACACTGACCACGCCACCCCTCACCGCGCCCGTGCCCGTGCGCTCGACCGGCGCGAGCGACGCGATTGGCCAGCTCGGCCCCGTGGTGGCGGCGCTGGCGCGCGCCGACTTCATTGTCGATTGCACCGTCGAGGGCCTGCTGCACGCGCCCGAGCTGCCCGCCATCTTGCAAGGGGTGGACGGCAAGCGCCCGCGCCTCTTGATGGTGTCCAACGAGCACCCCGAAATCCTCGAGCGCACCGTGCCCGACCCCGCGCTCGAAGGCGTGGTGCGCAGCGCCATGAAAAAGCTCAAGGGCACGCAGCAGATGCACGTCACGTCTGCCGCCGGCACCGACCTGCGCGTCAACCTGAACAAGGCCGTGGTCGGCGGCGTCTGGGGCTTTTGCCCCAAGCCGGGCATGGTCTCGCACTGGCCGGCTGGCCTGGCGCTGGCCTTTCCGGCCGCTGGCAGCGTGAACGGCACGCTGGTCATGGCCCCGGGCGATGTGAACCTGACCTTCAAACGCTATCTGCGGGACACCATCACGCTGCAGATCGAGAACGACAGCGTGGTCGCCATCGAAGGCAGTGGCATGGACGCCGAGATGATGCGCGGCCACTACCAGGCCTGGGAAGACTTTGAAGGCCACCGCGCCTGCTACGCCGTCTCGCACGTGGGCTTTGGCCTGAACCCGGCCGCGCGCTGGGACGCGATGACCTTCTACGACAAGCGCGACTGCAACGGCACCGAGCTGCGCGCCTTCGCCGGCAACTTCTTGTACTCCACCGGCGCCAACGAGGTCGCGGGCCGCCACACCCTGGGCCACTTCGATCTGCCCATGCGCGGCTGCACCGTGCGGCTTGACGATACCGTCGTCGTGAACGCCGGCGCCCTGGTGCGCGAAGCCCTGGCATGAGCGCCGCCCCCACCTGCGTGCGCATGGACGCCAAGGGCACGGGCGCGCCGCTCGTCTTCTTGCACGGCATTGGCGGCCGTGCCAGCGGCTGGGCGCCGATCCAAAACGCCTGCGCTGAGGCGGGCCACACGAGCCTGGCCTGGGACATGCCGGGCTATGGCGAGAGCCCCAGCATCGACCCCTACGACTTCAATGGCCTGGCCGACGCATTGACCGCCCTGCTCGACGCGCACGGCCTGCCCAAAGCCGTGCTGGTGGGCCACAGCCTGGGCGGCATGGTCGCGCTGCAGATGTGGGCGCGCCACCCCGAGCGCGTGGCCGGCCTGGTGCTGGCCGCCAGCAGCCCCGCCTTTGGCCATGGCAGCGGCGACTTCCAGCAGGCCTTCATCGCGCAGCGCCTGGCGCCGCTCGAAGCGGGCCGCAGCATGCAGGATGTGGCCGCCGGTCTGATCCCGACCATGGTGGCGCCGGGCTACACCGGCCCGGGCTTGGCGCAAGCGCAGGCCTGCATGGGCTCGATCACGCCCGCCGCTTACAAGGCTGCGCTGGGCGCGCTGGTGCAGTTCGAGCAGCGCGCCGCTTTGCCCAGCATCACCGTGCCGACCTTGTGCATCGCCGGCGAGCACGACCGCACGGCCGCGCCCAGCGTGGTTCAGCGCATGGCCGACAAGATCCCCAAGGCCCAATACCAGTGCCTTGGCGGTGTGGGCCATTTGCTGACTTTTGAACAGCCCGAGGCCTTTGCCGGGGCAGTGCTCGACTTCCTGAACAGGAGCTTCCGATGAACGACATGACCCTGCCGATGGCCCTGCCCGCCACCATGCCCATTTGTGGCGACGACTACCCGCTGAGCGAGAAACAGCAAAAGCTGATGGCGCTGGCGCGCCAGCTCGGTCGCGAGAAGTTCGCCGCGCGCGCACCACAGCTCGACCGCGACGCCCAGTTTCCCTTCGCCAACTACGACGACATGCGCGAAGCGGGCCTCTTGGGCCTGTGCGTGCCCGAGGCGCACGGCGGCCACGGCGCGGATTACGCCACCTACGCGCTGGTCTCGGCCGAGCTCGGCCGCTACTGCGGCGCCACCGCGCTCACTTTCAACATGCACGTGTGCACCACGCTGTGGAGCGGCCTGCTGTCCGAAGACCTGGAGATGACGCCCGAGCAGCGCGCCCAGCACCGCGAGCACCAGAAGGTGCACTTCGCGCGCGTGGTCAAGGACGGTGCCATCTACGCCCAGCCCTTCTCCGAAGGCGGCGCGGCCGCCGCAGGCGCCATGCCCTTTGGCACCACGGCCGTCAAGGTCGAGGGCGGCTGGAAGGTCAACGGCAAAAAAATCTTCGCCTCGCTGTCGGACGCGGCCGATTTCTTTGGCGTGCTGTGCACCGAGAAGAAGCCCGATGCCGACCTCTCGCGCCGCGACACGCTGTACCTGGCCGTGCCGCGCACCGCGCCGGGCCTGACGGTCGAAGGCGACTGGGACCCGCTGGGCATGCGCGCCACCGTGTCGCGCAACCTGGTGTTCAAAGACGTGTTCGTGCCCGACGAGGCCGCACTCATGCCGCAGGGCCTGTACTTCCAGGCGGCCAGCCGCTGGCCCCACATGTTCATGACGCTGGCGCCCACCTACATGGGCATCGCGCAAGCGGCGTATGACTTCACCGTGGCCTATTTGCGCGGCGAAGTGCCGGGCACCGGCCCGGTCAAGCGCCGCCAGTTCGCGACCAAGCAAATCGCGGTGGCCGAGATGTTCATCAAGCTCGAACAGACGCGCAACCTTTTCCTGCGCGCCATCGAAGACGCGAAAGTGGACCCGAGCAAGTCCACCCGTCTGCGCGCCTACGCCGCCCAATACACCATCATGGAAAACGCGCAAGACCTGGCGCGCCTGGCCATCCGCACCTGCGGCGGCCAGTCCATGCTGAAAAGCCTGCCGCTCGAGCGTCTGTACCGCGATGCGCGCTGCGGCGCGCTCATGCTGCCCTGGACGGCCGAGCTGTGCATGGACCGCATCGGTCGCGAAGCGCTCTACGAACCCGGCGAAAAAGACGAGTGATGCACGGCGCTGAAACCAGCCTGCTGGCCGCCCGCTTCGCGCAGCTCGCGCACACGCAGGGCGCGCAGCCGGCCATGACCTTTCGGGGTGACGAGCGCAAGGCGGGCAGCACCTTTGCCTACGACTTCGCCAAGTTCTGGCGCCGTGTGGAGCGCGTCACCGCGCACCTGCAATCGAGCTGGGGCGTCACGCCCGGTGACCGCGTCGCCTGGCTCGGCTTCAACCACGAGCTGCAGCTGGTCACGCTGGTGGCCTGCGCGCGCCTGGGCGCGGTCTTTGTGCCGCTGAACTTCCGCCTGGCGGTGCCCGAGTTGCAGCAGGTCATACAGGATGCGCAGCCGCGCCTGCTGGTGCACGACACGGCGCACGCCACCACGGCCGAGGCCTTGCTGGGCGAGGGCCTGCAGCGCACCCACCACGACACGCTGATCGCCAGCGCCGCACCGCGTGGCCTGCCGCTGCCGCCGGTGCACAGCGACGATGCGCTGCTGCTGGTCTACACCTCGGGCACCACCGGCCAGCCCAAGGGCGCCGTGCACACGCAGGCCGCGCTGCTGGCCAATGCGCGCGCGAGCCAATGGGCCCATGCCTTTGTGCCGGGCGACAAGGTGCTCTCGACCTTGCCCATGTTCCATGTGGGCGGCCTGTGCATCCAGACCTTGCCCGCCCTGCTGGCCGGCATCGAGGTGGTGCTGCACCCGCGTTTTGACCCCAGCGCCTGGCTCGACGAACTGGCCGCCAGCCGCCCCACGCTGTCGCTGCTGGTGCCCGCCACCATGCGCGCGTTGTTTGAACACCCGCGCTGGGCCAGCGCCGCGCTGGCCTGCCTGCGCGGCGTGATGACCGGCTCGTCCACCGTGCCCCTGGCCTACCTGCAAACCCTGCACGCGCGCGGCGTGCCCGTGGGCCAGGTCTATGGCACGACCGAAACCGGGCCGGTGTCGGTGGTTCTGCGCCTGGCCGACGCCATGGCGCGCGTCGGCGCTTCGGGCTGGCCGCAGCCCGAAGCCGAGGTCAAGCTCATCGACGCGCTGGGCCGCGAGGTGGCGCAAGGCCAAACGGGCGAGGTCTGCATCCGCGCGGCCAACCTCATGCGCGGCTACTGGCACGCCAGCGGCGAGCCGGGTCTGGGCCTGGTGGACGGCTGGTTCCACTCGGGCGATCTGGGCCAGCGCGCGGCAGACGGCTGCATCACCATCGTCGGCCGCAGCAAGGACATGGTGATTTCGGGCGGCGAAAACATCTACCCGGCTGAAATCGAAAACCTGCTGGTCACCCTGCCCGGCGTGGCCGAGTGCGCGGTGGTCGGCCTGCCCGACGCGCGCTGGGGGGAGGTGCCGGTGGCCGCGCTGGTGCGCAGCGCAGACGCAGCCGGCCAGGCACTCAGGGCCGAGGCGGTGCTGGCCCACCTGCAAGCGCGCATCGCGCGCTTTAAGCTGCCGCGCCGTGTGCTGTTTGTGGACAGCCTGCCCAAGAGCGCGCTGGGCAAGGTGCAAAAACCCGCCTTGCAGGCGGCGCTGCAGGACGCCAGCCTCCCAACAAACCCTTAAACACGCGCGCGCGTGACAGCGCACGCACGCGGCGCTGGCATCATGGGGCGATCACACCGAGAGGAGACTGCCCCATGCGCCACACCCCCCGTCGCACCGCCCTGATCGCCCTGACCCTGGCCACCCTGGGCCTGAGCACCAGCCTCGCGCAGGCCCAGGGCACCTGGCCCAACAAGCCGGTCAAGATCGTCGTGCCTTTCACGCCCGGCGGCACCACCGACATCCTGGCACGCGCCATCGCACCCGACCTGTCCAAGGCCTTCGGCCAGCAGTTCGTGATCGAGAACAAGGGCGGCGCCGGTGGCAACCTCGGCGCCGAACAGGTCGCCAAATCGACCGGCGACGGCTACACCCTGCTCATGGGCACGGTGGGCACGCACGGCATCAACCGCGCGCTCTACGCCAAGCTGCCCTACGACCCCTTCAAGGACTTCGCGCCCGTCACGCTGGTGGCCGCCGTGCCCAATGTGATGGTGGTCAACAGCGAATTCGCCGCCGCCCACAAGATCAACACCGTCAACGACTTCATCCAGTACGCGCGCGCCAACCCGGGCAAGATCAACATGGCCTCGAGCGGCAACGGCACCTCGATCCACCTGGCGGGCGAGCTCTTCAAGAGCATGACCCGCACCTTCATGACGCACATCCCTTACCGCGGCTCGGGCCCGGCCCTGCTGGACCTGGCCGCCGGCAATATGCAGGTCATGTTCGACAACCTGCCCTCGGCCATGCAACTCATCAAGGCCGGCAAGATCAAGGCGCTGGCCGTGACCAGCAGCCAGCGCTCGGCTGCCCTGCCCGAGCTGCCGACCATCGAGGAGGCCGCCGGCCTCAAGGGCTTTGAAGCCAGCAGCTGGTTCGGCCTGCTCGCGCCCGCAGGCACGCCGCCCGAGGTGGTCAACCGCATCCAGCAGGAAGTCGCCAAATCGCTCGCCACCCCCGCGCTCAAGGAGCGCCTGGCCGCGCTGGGCGCGATCCCCAGTGGCAACACGCCCGCGCAGTTCGCCACGCTGATCGAGGCCGAGCACAAGAAGTGGGCCGAGGTGGTCAAGGCCTCGGGCGCCAAGGTCGATTGATGGCCTGGTTCGACGGCTTCACGCGCGAGACGCTGGACATCGCGGGCCTGCCCGTGGCCTTTCGCCGCTCCAGCGACTGGGGCAGCGGCCGGCCCGTGCTCGTGCTGCTGCACGGTTTTCCGCAAACCCATGCCATGTGGCAGCGCGTGGCGCAGCATCTCAAAGACCGCTACCGCCTCCTGATGCCCGACCTGCGCGGCTACGGCGACTCGTCGCACCAGGCCGGCGACGCCGAACACGCGCACTACAGCAAGCGCGCCATGGCGCAGGAAGTCGTGGCCCTGTGCGATGCGCTGGGCGTTGAAGACTTTTATTTGTGCGGCCACGACCGCGGCGGCCGCGTGGCCCACCGCCTGGCGGTGGACCACCCCGCGCGCGTGAACAAGCTCTGCGTGATCGACATCGCGCCGACGCTGGACATGTATGCGGCCACCGATTTCTCTTTTGCCCAGGCCTACTACCACTGGTTCCACCTGACCCAGCCCGCGCCGCTGCCCGAACTCATGATCGGCGGCAACGCCAAAGCCTATCTGCACGCCAAGCTCGGCGGCTGGGGCAGCCAGGGCCTGGGCTACATCGAGCCCGAGGCGCTGGCCGAGTACGAACGCTGCTTCTGCCAACCCGAAGCCATCCACAGCGCCTGCGAGGACTACCGCGCCAGCGCCAGCATCGACCTGGCGCACGACCGCCAGGGCCGCGCGCAAGGCCAAAAAATCGCTTGCGACACGCTGGTGCTGTGGGGCGAGCGTGGGGTGGTCAACCGCCTGTTCAAGCCGCTGGCGCTGTGGCAGGCGCAATGCGCGGCGCGTGTTTCGGGGCAGGCCGTGCCGGCCGGGCACTTCATTCCAGAAGAATTGCCTGAAGCGACAGCCCAGGGCTTGACCGGCTTCATGCACTGATTGACAGGGCGGGGGCTGGCTGCGGGTGCGTTGCAGGCCCGCCCCATCCCAACCAAGGTCATTTCGATTTGGAGCCTGGGCTTTGCATCAATGCCACTTCTTTGCGCATCCATTCAAGAAAAGACTGAACTTCCGGTCGCTTTGCGTGGTGAGCTGGGTAGACGGCGAAGTGTGCTTTCACCTTGATGACCTTATGCCATCCAAAAATCGGCGACAGCAAGCCATTGGCAAGGTAACTCTCTGCATTCACCGAACTGCTCAGTGATATGCCCAGACCTTGCGAGGCGGCATCAAGCGTCATCTGTGTTCGATCAAATCTCAGTGGAAATCGATCTGGCGGACGCAAATTTGTAAATTTTTCAAACCAGTCAGACCACTGAACCACACCGAGATTGTTCCGAATCAAGGGCAGATCCAAGAGGTGTTTAGGGTGAGATATTTTGTGCCGCTTGATGAAGCTGGGACTGGCCAGTGGCAGCACGGCCTCTTCAAAAAGCGACTCCACTTCCAAGCCATCCCACTCAGGCTTGCCATAACGGATGTCAATGTCAGATTGTCCGAGCGCAAAATCACTGTGCGTGTGTGCTGCGGCCAGATTCAAAGAGATGCTCGGGTGCAATTGAGAGAAGCTTTTCAGGCGGGGCAACAGCCAAAGCCCTGCGAATCCAGGGGCGGAATGCACATACAAGCTGTTCCGGACCCCGTGACAAAGATCATCCGTGGCGGATTTCAGAGAAGTGAGGGCCGAGCCTATTCGGGTCAGGTATTTTTCGCCGGAAAGACTCAAGGTCACGCCGTGAGCACTTCGCTCAAAAAGACGGATGTTCAATTGGGCTTCCAGCCGAGCAATTTGATGGCTGACCGCTGATGGCGTCAGGTGCAGCTCAGTTGCCGCCAAGGCAAAACTTCGACGACGCGCCACGGCTTCGAAGGCTTGAAGGCTGGTGATCGGCGGAATGAAAGACATCTGGTTTCGCCCGTCGTTAACATGACAAATTGTCATCTTAGCCTGAGAACTTATCGCTTGCGGCCATGAAAGCGACTCCGCATGATGGCCCTCGGTTAAGCGTCTATTTCATTTCATGAGCGAAGCAATTGCACCGACACAGCGGAATCCTGCGATGGGGGAGCTCACAAGCTTCGGTGCCGTCGAACTCTCCTCACTCATTCGTGATCGTGAGATTTCATGCAAGGAAGTGGTTCTGGCTTACACACAAAAAATTGATCAAATCAATCCGTCTGTCAATGCCATCGTCGCCCGTGTAGACACCCAGGAATTGATTGATCAGGCTGAGCGACTGGATCAAGAGCTTGCAGAAGGACACTGGCGTGGTCCCCTGCACGGCTTGCCGCAGGCTCCCAAAGATGTGATGCCTGTTAAGGGCATGGTGACAACAAGGGGTTCTGCCATCTTTTCAGACAATCTCGGAAAATCAGACGCCATCGTTTTCGAGCGCATGCGTTCCGAAGGAGCAATCTTCCTTGGTAGAAGCAACTGCCCTGAATTGAGCCTGGGCGGCAATACAAAGAATTCCGTGTACGGCGCCACTGGGAATGCTTTCGATCCTGCCTACTCCGCAGGGGGAAGCAGCGGTGGCGCAGCCGTAGCCGTAGCGCTGAACATGCTGCCGGTCGCCGATGGCACTGACATGATGGGTTCATTGAGAACCCCCGCGGCGTTCAATCATGTGTACGGTTTGCGACCGACCTTTGGCTGTGTGCCGCATGGTCCAACCGAGGAGACTTTTTTTCAGCAATTCAGTGTTGCCGGTCCAATCGCCCGCAACGTACCCGACTTGTCCCTGCTCTTCAATTGCATGCAAGGGTATGACGCCCGCGTACCTTTAAGCAGAGGTGTAGTGCCGGTTGAAAAATCTCTTCGCCTGCCAGACACAGAGTTCAAAAATACCCGCATTGGATGGCTCGGCAACCTTGGCGGCTATTTGCCGATCGACAAGGAAGTTTTGCGTGTTTGCACGCTTGCGCTTGCTCATCTGAAGTCCTTGGGCTGTCATGTCGACGAATTCACGCCTTCGTTTGATTACGCATCCCTCTGGCGCTCTTGGTTGACATTGCGCTCTTTCAATGTTGCCGGCGCCAACAAAGCCATCTACGACGATCTGGAAAAGCGAAAACTTCTCAAAGAAGATGCCATCTGGGAAATTGAGAGGGGCATGCAGCTTTCCGGATCGCAAATTTACGAAGCCTCTAAGGTTCGCACAGCTTGGTATGAAGTCACAAGAGACATGTTCAGCCGATACGACTATGTGGTCATGCCCGCTGCACAAGTTCAGCCCTTTGAGCTTCACAAAGATTGGCCACACAAAGTGGGTGATCAGCCAATGGACACCTACCACCGATGGTTGGAAATTTCCATCTACGCAACCATGGCCGGGCTGCCTGCCCTGTCTGCACCGGCGGGCATGAGTCAAGACGGGTTGCCTGTCGGGATTCAAATCATTGGACCCGCACACACAGATGAATTGCTGATCCAGCTTGGACACGGCTACGACCTCATTGGCCAATTCTCAAAGAAGACAACTGTTCATCCAGGCGCCAGCGCCCAATTACTCTTATCCAAAGGAGACTTCAAATGAAATCAAACAAACGATCCATCGTCCTCAAATGTCTTGGCTTGGTGCTTTTATCCACTGCCGTCTCAAGCGTGATGGCACAGTCCAATTGGCCTCAGAAACCAATCAAATTGGTGGTCCCGTATGCGCCTGGCGGCGCAATTGATACCCTTGCGCGCGCGATCGGCCCAGTTTTGAGCGAAAAATCTGGTCAACCTGTCGTGATCGAAAACAAGCCTGGAGCGGGCACAGCTCTGGCCGCCTCTGCTTTGGCCAAAACAACTCCTGATGGTTACACGATCATGCTGGGAGGCAGTGCAACGCTCACTTTCAACCCAGCGCTGAAGGCGGATCTGCAATACGACTCCCTCAAGAGTTTCACACCCCTGGCCGTTGTTGCGGATGTCCCATTGGTTTTGATTGCCAACACCGACAGTGGGATCAACACCGTTGGGGATTTGGTGCGAATGGCCAAGGCCAATCCTGAAAAAATTTCCTATGGCTCTTTTGGTATGGGATCATCTGCGCACTTCGGTGGCGAAATGCTCAAGCATGCCCTGGGTATCAACATGATTCACGTGCCATACAACGGCAGCTCGCAGACCATGACAGGCTTGATCGGCGGGCAGATTCAAGTGGCCGTTGACACGGCTTCTGCCAGTTCTTCATTCATCCAGGCCAATAAAGTCAAAGGCATTGCAACGCTCTCAGGCAAGAAGTTGGCTTCCCTCCCTCAATTGGCCACAGTGTCGGAAAGTGGCGCGCCTGGATTCGAATTGAACACCTGGGCCGCCATCATGGCCCCTGCAGGCCTGCCAGAAGACATCCGGCAGAAATTGGAAGGATTTTTGGCCGCCTCTTTGCAGAGCCCTGAAATCGTTTCAAAGATCACAAGCATGGGCTTGGTTCCAAACTATGGAAACGGTGCGATTTTGAAAGCCCGCATCGAACGCGAGTTGCCCATGATCAAGGCAGTGGCTGTTCGATCAAAAATTCAAGCCGACTGAAACCCGTCCGTGTTTGTTGCTCCGCTCACTGCACAGGGTCAAGATCCGCTTGCCGTTGTGCAATGAGCGTTGCCAGGAAATGGGCCACCGCCTTGATGCGCGGGCTGCGCCTCAAATCCTCGTGGTATGTGACCCACAGCGGCATGGACAAGGGCTTGTGCGGCACTTCTGCCTTGCGCAAAGCACGGTCATGGTCGCCGACCAGGCAAGGCAACAAGAAGCCGCCCGCCCCCGCACGAACCGCTTCGATCAAGGCCTGCATGGCGTTGCACCGAAGTGTGATGCGCCCGCTCTTGGTGGTCGCCAACATGTGACGCATCAGGGGTGAAGTGCCGGCCGCGTCTTGGTAGACCAGCCAGGCCGGTTCATCCCCCAAAGGGGGATGCCGGGCCGAGACATACCAGTCGAAGGCGAGTGTGCCCACTTTGCGACCGACAAGACCCGGGGCTTTGGGCCGGGACAGCCGCAGGGCGATATCGGCCTCGCGGCGTGACATGTCCAGGGCGCGATCGTCTGCGATCAGCTCGATGTCCAGCCCCGGATGCAGGCGCAACAAAGTGCCCATCGCCGGCGCAACAACGCTCGAAGCAAGAAAGAAGGTGGTCGTCAAACGCACACTGCCGGTCAGGCCGGCTGTCACACCATCCATGCGACGCAGCAAGCCGTTGACTTCGCTTTCCATGCCATCGCACACGGCGATCACTTCTTCGCCGAAGGGCGTGGCCACCAGCCCAAGACGGCTGCGCTCGAACAGCGGGGTGCCCAGTTGCTGCTCCAGGTTCGAAAGCTGACGCGCAACGGTGGTGTGGTCGAGCCCCAGTTCGGCCGCTGCGGCCGTCAAGGTGCCGCTGCGGGCAATGACGCCCACCACCCGAAGGTGGTCCCAGCGCGCCAGGGTGGAGGTGGTTGTGCGTTTTTGCATATTGAATGTGCATGGATGTTCATTCAATTGGCATTTTTACTCGTTCATGATGTCGGTGTCCCGTTTTCAATGCCTTGCACACATGACTTCTCACGCCCCTGTGCCATTCGCCCGCAAAGACCTGGTCGCCGCGTTCGCGGTCATCCTCATCTGGGCGATGAATTTCGTGGCACTCAAGATGGGCTTGAAGTCCTTCACCCCCCTGCAATTGGCCGCAGCGCGCTTCATCCTCTCGGCTTTCCCCATGGTCTTGCTGGTCCGTCCACCCACGGTGGGCATTCAGTGGGTGATTGGCTACGGTCTCTTGCAAGGCGTGGGCCAGTTCGGCTTGCTGATCCTGGCCCTGAAGGTCGGCATGACCGCGGCACTGGCGCCTGTGGTGATGCAAATGCAGGTCTTCGTCACGGCCGTGCTCGGGGTCCTCTTGCTCGGCGAGACTTTGGGGCGACCGCTCAAAATCGGCCTGGCCTGCGCGGCGCTGGGCCTGAGCTGCCTGGCGATCAACGCTTTGGCCCCCGAGCACAGCGGCACCGTGACCTTGGCCGGCATTGTGCTGACCTTGCTCGCGGCCAGCAGCTGGGCCGGCTCGAACATCCTTGTGCGCCAATTGCAAGCGCGTGGCGCGAAATACAAGCCGCTGTCGCTGGTGGTGTGGAGCAGCGTGGTCTCCGCGCTGTGCCTGACAGTGCTCTCACTGCTGCTGGATGCGCCCGCCGACCGATGGCGCTGGACCGAAACACCGGCGGAAGTTTGGCTCTGGGTGGTCTATGTGAGCTGGATCGGCAATGTGGTGAGCTTTTGGCTGTGGGCCAGCTTGCTGGGCCGCTACGCGGCCAACCGGGTGGCCCCCTTCAGCTTTGGGGTGCCCGTGCTGGGCATCCTGGCGGGCACGCTCATCCTGCACGAGACCGTCACCCTGTGGCAGTGGGTGGGTGGCGCCTTGGTCATGCTCGCCTTGCTGGTGGTGCTGCGGGGCAGCCTGAGCGCCCGGCGGTCATGAGCAAGGGGCGCCTGGCGATTTGAGGCGAGCGATCAAAGAAGACTTTGATGACCTGATCAATGCCTGGTTTGGGCTGTTGCGGTCTGCGGACGCATCCGACGCCAGGGTTTTCTGCCCGCCTGTGGCGGTCTGCCGTTTAACATCCGCTGTGCAAAAAACAATTCACCCAAAATCAGAGCCACCCAAAGGCCTCACTCCTTTTCCCACGCAGGAACCCCATGCCGGCCAGCGCCGCCCCACACCCCGCCTTCCACATCCAGGGCCTGCTGAGTCAGCAGCCGGTGCTGTGGACGCAAGGCCTCACCCCCAGAACCGATGTGCACGACGACGGCGTGGCCGCACTGTCTGTGCAAGCGGTCGAGGCCGCGCGCCAGCGCTTTGAGCGCTTTGCCCCTTTGTTCGCCGACATCTGGCCGGAGCTGCTGCCCAGCCAGGGGCGGATCGAATCGGCGCTGGTGCCGGTGCCCCAACTGCAGGCCGCGCTCGGCCTGCCGACCGACAGCGGTGTGCTGCTGGCCAAGTGCGACCACATGCTGCCTGTGGCCGGCTCGGTCAAGGCACGTGGCGGCACGCACGAGGTGATCGAGCTGGCCGAGCGCCTGGCCATCGCGCACGGCTTGCTCGGCCACCCGGCGGATCACCGCCGATTGGCCAGCCCCGAGGCGCGCGCGGTGTTGGCCAAACACACGGTGGCCGTGGGCTCCACCGGCAACCTGGGTCTGGCCATTGGCACCGTGGCGGCCGCGCTGGGTTTCGCGGCCGAGGTGCACATGTCGGCCGATGCCAAGCCCTGGAAGAAAGAGCGCCTGCGCGCCAAGGGCGTGAAGGTGGTGGAGCATGCGGGCGACTACGCCGACGCGGTGGCGGCGGGCCGGCAAATGGCCGCGCAAGACCCACTGTGCCACTTTGTGGACGACGAGCGTTCGGCCTCGCTGTTTCTGGGCTACGCCACAGCGGCGGCGCACCTGGCCCGGCAGCTGGCCGCGCTGGGGCGCGTGGTGGATGCGCAGCACCCGCTGCTCGTGTACCTGCCTTGCGGTGTGGGCGGCGCGCCCGGCGGCATTGCCTATGGCCTGCAACACATCTTCGGCCCCCATGTGCATTGCTTTTTTGCAGAGCCCACGGCCTCGCCCTGCTTCCTCGTGCAAATGCTGGTGGGCTCGCCGCACATTCCAGCGGGCCATGCGCACCCCTCGGTCTATGACCTGGGGCTGGACAACCACACCGAGGCCGATGGCCTGGCGGTGCCCCAGGCCTCCCGGCTGGCCGCCGCGGCGGTGGGCTCGGCCATTGCCGGCGTCTACACGGTGCGCGACGAAACCCTGGTGCAGCACCTGCACCTGACGCGCGCCATCGAGGGCCTGCGCATCGAGCCCTCGGCGGCCGCAGGCTTGTCTGGCCCGCGCATGCTGCTGGAGACAGCGCAGGGTCAAAGCTACCTGGCGCGCCGGGGCTTGCTGCCCCTGCTCGCCAACGCCACACACATCGCCTGGCTGACGGGCGGCGCGCTCATGCCCGACTGGCTTTACCCGCCTGAAAACTGAGCGCGTCACCTGCGCGCGCGGATGCCGCGGCCCCTTCCTCAATAATCGAGCCCATCCATTCCACCAGGAGAACCCATGTCCATGCCCTCTCGTCGCCACACTGTCCAAGGCTTTGCCGCTGGGGCTGCGCTGTGCCTGAGCACCCTCGCGACCGCGCAATCGGCTTACCCGAACCGACCGATTTCGCTGGTGGTGCCTTTCCCGCCGGGTGGCAGCACCGACATCGTGGCGCGCGCGATCGCGCCCAAGCTGGGCGAGAAGCTCGGCGGCACCGTGGTCATCGACAACCGCCCGGGTGCGGGCACCGCCGTGGGCGCCGGCCATGTGGCCCGCGCCACGGCCGACGGCTACACCCTGCTGCTGGGCGCGGGCTCCACCTTCACGCTCAACCCGGCCGTGCGCAAAAACCTGCCCTATGACCCGGTGAAAAGTTTTGATCCGGTCGGCATGGTCAGCCGCACCGGCCTGGTGCTGATCGCCAACCCGCAGGTGCCGGTGAACACCGTGGCCGAGCTGTCAGCCGCCGCCAAGAGCGCGCCGGGCAAGTGGGCTTACGCCTCGTTCGGCTCGGGCACCAGCTCGCACTTCGCCGCCGAGATGGCTTTCCACGCCATGGGCATCCAGCTCACCCACGTGCCCTACAAGGGCAGCGCGCCGGCCATGACCGACCTGATCGGCGGCCAGGTGCCGTTCGCCGTGGACACCGTGACCGCCGCCCTGCCCCAGCTCAAGGCCGGCAAGATCAAGGTGATCGCCGTGGCCTCGCCCAAGCGCATGGCGCTGCTGCCGCAGGTGCCCACCTTTGCCGAGGCGGGCTACCCCGATGTGAAGCTCGAATCGTGGCTCATGCTGATGGCGCCCAAGGGCACGCCCGCCGCCGTGCAGACCCAGCTGCAAAAGGCGCTGGCCACCACGCTGGCCGATGCCGGCGTGCGCAAACAGCTGACCGACAACGGCCTGGAGCCCAGCTTTTCCACGCCGGCCCAGGCCGTGGCGCTGATCGATGCCGAGCTGCCGCTGATGCGCGCCACCGCCGCACGCGCCAACATCCAGGCCGACTGAGCGGCCGTTTTCAGAAAGTCTGCCGTGTCCCTTGCCCACTCGGACCTGGTCGCGCGTTCGGCCGTTGAACTGCGCCAGCTGATCGCCTCGCGCGCCCTCTCGCCGGTGGAGTTGCTGCAGGCCTGCATCGAGCGCATCGAAGCCGTGAACCCGTATGTGAACGCGGTCACCGCCAAGTGCTACGAGCGCGCCCTGCAGGAGGCGCGCGCGGCCGAGCAGCAGGTGATGCGCGGCGAGCCGCTGGGCCTGCTGCATGGCCTGCCGCTGGGCGTGAAAGACCTCGAGCCCACGGCCGGGCTGCTGAGCACCTTTGGCTCGCCCAATTACCGCGACCACATTCCGGCGCAAGACATCGAGCTGGTGGCGCGGCTGCGCCGGGCCGGTGCCATCGTCACGGGCAAAACCAATGTGCCCGAGATGGGCGCGGGCGCCAACTCGCGCAACCCAGTCTGGGGTGCCACCGGCAACCCGTTCAACCCCAACCTGAACGCGGGCGGTTCCTCGGGCGGCTCGGCCGCAGCGCTGGCCTGCGACATGCTGCCCGTGTGCACCGGCTCGGACACGGGGGGTTCACTGCGCATCCCGGCATCCAAGTGCGGCGTGGTGGGCATGCGGCCCTCGCCCGGCGTGGTGCCCAGCGTGCGCAAGCTGCTGGGCTGGACGCCCATCTCCGTGGTTGGCCCCATGGGCCGCACCGTGGACGACGCCTGCCTGCAACTGGCCGCCTCGGCCGGCATGCACGCGGGCGACCCGCTGAGCTACCCGCTCGACCCCATGGTGTTTTTGCAGCCGGCCCTGGCCGACCTGGGCCGCCTGCGCGTAGCCTGGAGCACCGACCTGGGCGCCTGCGATGTGGACCCCGACATCCGCGCCACCTTCGCGCAAAAAATCCAGTCCATGCGCCACCTCTTCGCCTCGTGCGATGAAGTGAGCATGGACCTGGGCGAGGTGCACCGCTGCTTTGACGTGCTGCGCGCCGAAGCCTTTGTGGCCGGCACGCGCGAGGCGTATGAACGCGACCCCAACAGCCTGGGCCCCAACCCGCGCGCCAACTACGAGATGGGCACGCGCATGAGCCTGCTCGACAGCGCCTGGGCGCAGGCTGAACAAACCAAAATCCTGCAGCGCACCCAGCAGATTTTTGCCGACCACGACCTGCTGCTGTGCCCGACCACGCCGGTCTCGCCCTTCCCCTGGACGCTGCCGCATGCCGAGGTGATCGACGGCAAGCGCCAGGAAAACTACTACCGCTGGCTGGCGCTGACCTACGTCATCACGCTCACCACCCACCCCTGCCTGAGCCTGCCCTGCGGGCTGGACAGCCAGGGCATGCCCTTTGGTTTACAGGTGGTGGCGCCCTTCCGGGCCGATCTGCCGCTGCTGTCGGCGGCGCGCGCCATGGAACAGGCTTTTGCCGCCGTGCCCGAGCTGCGCCGCCCGCGCCCCGACCTCACCCAGCTGCGCAGGCCCGAGCCGGCGCTGGACGCCATCGTCACGCACCCGCCGCGCGTGGCGCACACCGCGCCGGTGGGGGCGGCTGCAGGCGCACAGTCAGTGGTGTGAGCGGCGGTGAACACCGCCCTTCAATCGTCTTCGTTCTCGGCGTAACCGCCCACCGGGTGCAGCCACCGGGGTTGCGCCATGAATTGAGGGTCCACCCGGTATTGCTCCGCCTGCCAGACCCAAAAACCCAGCACCAGCAGCAACAAGGCGATGGCGGCAGCGGCCCCGTTGTGTTTCACCAAGTCCGGGCCTGGGCCCGGCACGCGGCCTGTGAGCATGGGACGCAGGGGGTGCTCGGGCCTGAGCCAACGCAAAAACACAACGGCCCCCACATGGCCACTGGCGAGCAGCACCATGGCACTGGCCAGGCTTTCATGGATGTCTTCGCCCCATGCGCCGAGCCCATGGAAGTAGGTCACATAGCCCGAGCCCACGACGATGGGCGCGCACAGCAGCAAGGCCACCATGGACAGCGGCAAAACGCGCTGGAGCAGTTGTGCCAGCTCGAGGCGCCTGAGAAGTTCGAGGGTCTGGCCCAGCCCCGACAAGCGGCCACCGAGCGCCCGCAGGCTCACCCGGCGTGGCCCCACCCCACCCCAAACCACCCGCAGCAAAAAAGCCGCCCCAAAGGTGTAACCCAGGGTCACATGGACGAGCCGCAGCGCATCGACTTCAGCGCTGGCATACGCCAAGCCAAAGCTGATCGCCATGAGGGCATGCAGCACGCGGGTGAACACATCCACGACCCGCCGCGTGGGGGTGGTGGTGTCGGTGAAATGCTTGGACATGGCCTTCGCTCCCTGAAATGTTCATTCTGGGGCGAAGGCCGAAGCCGCCTGTTGACCCGCATCAAAAGCCTGCGCGCCGAGGCCTGGGGCGCTCAGCCCTGCGCGCGGGTCAGGCGCCGCAGCACTTCTTGTATTTCTTGCCGCTGCCGCAGCTGCACGGGTCGTTGCGGCCCGGGGTCTCGGCCTTGATGACCTGCTGCACGCGCGCGCCGATGTTGCGCCAGATCTCGCGCAGGTCGTACACCGCCCACAGCGCTTCGCCGTAGGCGTTCAGGCGCTTTTCGCTGACGCTGGGCGGACCGTCTTCGCTGAGGGCCGACATCGTGGCCTCGTCGCTGTCGTCCTCGGTCAGCGCGACGATGGCTTCCAGCGAAGCGTCGTGCCACCTGGCGGCTTCCTTGTCCTTGGGCGCTTCCCACTCCTCGGGCCAGCTCTCCACGAAATACATAAAGCCCAGCGCCCAGACCTGGGCAAAGGAGGGGATGTCCTCGCCCTCGATCTCGCCACGCTCTTCGGGCGGCAGCGAGGCGATGGCGCCGCGCACGTCCATCACTTCGGGGGCATACGCCGCGTCCTCGTCGAGCGCCTGGATCTCGGTGTCGAGCGCGGCGCGCACCTCGTCTTCACGGCGTTGCCACAAGGCCAGGAACTGCGCGCGCTGCGCGTCGCTGGCGAACGAGGCACCCTCGTCCAGGCCCAGCAGCACGGGTAACCATTCCTCGGCGGCGATGCGGCGGCGGCAACACACCAGCGCGGCCATGAAGCCTTCGCAAAACTCCCACTGCGGGGTTTCGTCGTGGCGCTGGCGCAGCTCGTCCAGGATGTCGTCGAGGACGTCGAAGTCTTCGGGCGCAAGGCCGGTGTCGGTGTTCATGCGGTGGTTTCCAATTCGGTCAAAAGAACAGCGGGGTTGAGGGCCACACCGCAGCGGGCCAGGCGGTTTTTCATGCACAGCACCTGCGCGTCCTTGCTGTGCAGGGCCGCGCCATGCTGCACGGCCAGATCGATGAATTTCTGGTCGTCGACGTCCTTGCAGGTGTAAGGGGCCTTGGGCGCCTCGGGCTGCAGCTGCGCGTGGCGGTCAAACTGCGCAAGCACCTCGACCGCAGGCAAGGCACGGGCCTGCAGGCGGCGCGCGATCTGCGGGTAGTCCAGCACACGCGCCAGCTCTTCGCGCATCGCCAACGTCGCGAGCCAGCACGTGTTGCCGTTTTCGAGTGACTCACGCAGCGCATTGCCCGCGGGCTCGTCAAAGACCCAAAGGTCCAGCACGATGTTGGTGTCGAGCACGCGCGCGGTCATGCCTTGTCGTTGCCGGTTTCACGCCGCGCACTGCCCGCCACGAGGTCGAAGCGGAACAGCCGGCATTCGATGGGGCCGTTCCACATGGGAACGCGGCGCGACTCTTTGAGGCGCATGCGGCTGGGCAGCTTGAGGTCGGGCGTGAGCATCCAGGCGCTCCAGCCGGCGTAGTGTTTTTTCCAGTGGGCCGAGAGTTGCAGGAAAAAATCACCGCCGTCGTCGGTCTGCGCCGATTCGCGTCCGGCGCGCGAGGCGGCCAGCTGGCCCGGCACAAAACTTTCGCGCCCACGCCCGGCCACACCAGCGGCGGCGATGCGCTCGCCATAGGGTGGGTTGAGCAGCATCACACCGGGTGTCTCGCTGGGCGGCATGCGCTGCAGCGCGTCGCCGCCGCGCAGCTGCACCACACCGGCCACACCCGCGCGCTCGGCATTGCGCTGCGCGAAATCGACCATGCGGTGCGCGACGTCGCTGCCGAACACCGGCGCGGTGGGCGCATGCTCCTGAGCACGCGCTTCTTCTTTGAGGCCTTGCCAAACGTGATTTTGGAAAGGCAGGAGCTTTTCAAAGCCGAAGCGGCGCTGGCCACCCGCCGCGATGCCGCAGGCGATCTGCGCGGCCTCGATCGGGATGGTGCCGCTGCCGCAGCAGGGGTCGTACAGCGGCGTGGTGGGGTCCCCATTTGCTGCCCATCCACTGGCAGCAATCATGGCGGCGGCCAGCGTTTCCTTGAGCGGGGCGTCGCCCTTGTCGGTGCGCCAGCCACGCTTGAACAGCGGCTCACCCGAGGTGTCGATGTAGAGCGTGAGGTGCTCGCGCGTGAGGTGGGCATAGATGCGCACATCGGGGTAGGCGGTCTCGATGCTGGGGCGCTCACCGCGCTTGGCACGAAAACGGTCGGCCACCGCGTCCTTGATCTTGAGCGTGGCGAAGTTCAGGCTCTTCAAGGGGCTGTGCTGCGCGGTGGTCTCGATCTTGAAGGTTTGCTTGGGGGTGAACCAGATTTCCCAGGCGACCTGGCTGGCCGCTTGGTACAGATCGGCCTCGCTGCGGTACGGCGTGTGCGAGAGCTGCACCAGCACGCGCTGGGCCAGGCGGCTGTGCAGGTTCAGGCGCAGCGCGTCGCGCCAGCTGGCGTTGAGCACCACACCACCCCGGCCCGTGAGCAGGTCGTGGCCCGTGAGGCCGGTGAGGTGGTGCACCTCGTCGGCCAGAAATTCTTCGACGCCTGCGGCGCAGGGCAGGAACAGTTGCAGTGAATTCACGGTGAAGGTCTCAGAGCGCTTTGCGCAGATTGGCGGGCGCGATCTTGAGCGCCTCGCGGTATTTGGCCACCGTGCGCCGTGCGCAGTCGATGCCTTGCTCCTTGAGCATGTCGGAGATGGTGTTGTCCGACAGGGGCTTGGCCGGGTTTTCGGCGGCCACGAACTGCTTGATGAGCGCGCGCACCGCCGTGCTCGAGGCGGCGCTGCCGCTGTCGGTGCCCAGGCCCGAACCAAAGAAATACTTGAGCTCGAAGGTGCCCTGCGGCGTGGCCATGTATTTGGCCGTGGTCACGCGGCTGATGGTCGACTCGTGCATGCCCAGCTCGTCGGCGATCTCGCGCAGCACCAGCGGGCGCATGGCCAGCTCGCCATGGACCAGGAAATTTTTTTGCCGCTCCACGATGGCGCTGGACACCCGCAAGATGGTGTCAAAGCGCTGCTGGATGTTCTTGATGAACCAGCGCGCTTCTTGCAAGCGCTGCTGCAGGCCCTGCGCGCCATCGCCCTTGCTGCCGCGCAGCGCGTTGGCGTAGATGTCATGCACTTTGAGGCGCGGCATCACGTCGGGGTTGAGCTGCACGCGAAACTGCGGCGCGCCCGCGCGCTTGATGGGCGCGACCAGCACGTCGGGCACGATGATGTTTTGCTCGGCCTGCACAAAGGGGCGACCGGGCTTGGGCTCCAGGCGCGCCACGAACTGCAGCGCCGCCCGCACCGCTGCATCGTCTTCGCCCAGCAAGGCGGTCAGGCGCTTGACGTCGCGCTTGGCCAAGAGCTCCATGGGCTGCTGGCACAGGCGCAGCGCCACCGCGGCCACGGGGTCTTCGGGATCGTCGCGCAGGAGCGCCTGGCATTGCAGCTGCAGGCACTCGGCCAGATGCCGCGCGCCCACACCCACCGGCTCGAGCGATTGCAGCAGGCGCAGCGCCACGGTGAAGCGGTGCACCAGCTCTTCGAGTTGCTCCAGGTCGGCATCGCCGGCCAGACCCAGGGCCAGCTCTTCGAGCGGGTCCTCCAGGTAACCGTCTTCGTTGAGGGACTCGATCAGGAAACGCAGCGCGGCGCGGTCCAGCTCGGACAGGCGCAGCGACAGGGCCTGGCGGTGCAGGTGGTCGGCCAGCGAGCCCAGGCTGCGCGCGAGCTCGACCGCGTCGGCCGTTTCCTCGTCGCTGTTGTTGGTGCGGGCCTTGGCGTCGCCGCCCCATTCGCTGTCGTCGGGGCTCATGTCGACGCTGCCGTCGCCGTCCCAGCTTTCGGCCACATCGGTCACGGCCTCTTCACGCGTTTCGCTGGCGCCTTCGTCGTGCGTGGACGATTCCTGCACGCGTTCGCTCACGCGGTCGCCCAGGCTGGGTGTGGCGTCGGCGGTGGCCAGGCCGTGCTGGTCCGAAGGGATGTCGTCGTCGGCGCGCTCGAGAAAGGGGTTCTCGTCGAGCATCTGGTCGATCTCTTGCGAGAGCTCGAGCGTCGAGAGCTGCAGCAGGCGGATCGATTGTTGCAACTGGGGCGTGAGCGCCAGGTGCTGGGACATCCTCAGGGACAGGCTGGGTTTCATGCCCTCACATCCTGAAGTGCTCGCCCAGGTAGACGCGGCGCACCTCGGGGTTCTCGACGATCTCGTCGGGCGTGCCCTGCGCCAGCACACGCCCTTCGCTGATGATGTAGGCGTGGTCGCAGATGCCCAGCGTTTCACGCACGTTGTGGTCGGTGATCAGCACGCCGATGCCGCGCTGCTTGAGGAAGGCGATGATGCGCTGGATCTCGATGACCGCGATCGGGTCGATGCCGGCAAAGGGCTCGTCGAGCAGGATGAAGCGCGGCTCGGTGGCCAGCGCGCGCGCGATCTCGACACGGCGGCGCTCGCCGCCCGACAGCGCCAGGGCAGGCGAGTCGCGCAGGTGGTCGACGCGCAGGTCTTGCAGCAGCACCTCGAGCTTGTTCTCGATCGCGTCGCGCGCCAGCGCGCGGCCCTCGGCGTCGGTCTGCAGCTCAAGGATGGCGCGCACATTGTCGGCCACGCTGAGCTTGCGAAACACCGAGGCCTCCTGCGGCAGGTAGGACAGGCCCATGCGCGCACGGCGGTGGATGGGCGCGCGCGTGACGTCCTGGCCGTCGATCAGGATCTGGCCGCCATCGGCGCGCACCAGGCCCACGATCATGTAAAACGAAGTGGTCTTGCCCGCGCCGTTGGGCCCGAGCAGGCCGACGACCTCGCCCTTGCCGACGCTGACCGAGACGTCGTGAACGACCTTGCGGCTGCCATAGGCCTTGCGCAGCTGGCGCGCCTGCAGGCTCGAGGTTTCGCTCACCGCGCCCCTCCGGGTTGCACGCGCGGGCTGGGGCGCAGTGGCGGCGCAGACGCGGGCTCGGAGGCGGCGGTGCGGGGCGCCATGATCACGCGCACGCGCGAGCGGCCGGCATTGTCCTGGGGCTTGCCGTCGACGGTGATGACCTCGTCGGCGTTGCGGTAGACGATGCGCTGGCCCAGGATCTGGTCGGCCGTCTTGCCGTCGCGCAGGATGCGCACCTCGGCACGGCGGCTCAAGGTCATGAGGTCGGCCTGGCTGTCGTAATCGGCCTGTTCGGCCTCGCCCTCGATGAACTCGTTGAGGCCTTCGCGCTTTTGCCGAAAGAACACGCGCTGACCGGGCGCGGCCGTGAAGCGGGCCTGCTGGCGGCCCTGCGCGTCCTGCTGGACTTCCAGGCGCTCGGCGCGCAGCACCATGGTGCCCTTGTAGGCCTGCACGCTGCCGATGAATTCGGAGAACTGGCGGTTTTCGTCGTGCTGCAGGCGGTCGGCCTCGACCTGCATGGGTTTGTCGCGGTCGGCGCGCTCGGCCCAGGCGGCGCTCGCCCCCAGCGCCAGGCACAGCGCGATCAGGGGGAAGCGGGTCAAACGGATCATCAGGGCACGAATCTTGCAGTCAACAAAGATTGTAGGGGCAGCAAACGGCATTCATGGGCGATGCCGCCCGAGCAGGCGAAAAAAAGCCCGCCAGCTTGGCGGGCAGGTTGTCCACAAAAGCCGCTCAGCGGCCCTGGCGCGCCTGGCCGATCAGGTAATCGGCGACCTGCAGGGCGCGCTCCATGCTGCCCGTGAGCGAGCCGTCGGTGTAGAAGCGGCCGGCCACGCCCAGCGAGGGCACGCCCTCGACGCGGAACTCGTTTTGCAGCTGCACCGCGCGCTTGACCTTGCTGGCCACGCCGAAGGAGCGGTAGACCTCGGCGAACTTCTTGCTGTCGACGCCCTGCTTGTCGATCCACGAGAGGATCATGGTGTCGGTATTGAGCGGCAGGCGCTCGGTGTGCACCGCATGGAAGACCTTGGTGTGCAGCTTGTCCACCAGGTCCATGGCCTCGAGCGTGTAGTACAGGCGCTGCTGCGGCGCGAAGTCGTCGCGGAAGGCGATCGGCACGCGGCGCACGACCACGTCCTTGGGCGCGTTCTTCATCCACTTCTCGAACGTGGGCTCGAAGGCGTTGCAGTGCGGGCAGCTGTACCAAAAGAATTCGATCACTTCGATCTTGCCGGGCCCGGCGTCGCTGGGCACGGGCCGCTCCAGCGGCAAAAAATCGCGGCCCGCGCGAAAGGCCTGCTGGGCCTGCACGCTGGCACTGGCCGCCGCGGCCACGCTGGCCAGCACGGCGGTCGAGAATTGACGTCGTTTCATGCGAACACTCCCTTCGTGGTTCAGCGCTGGATCCGCACCAGCGTGTTGTCAATCTGGGCCGACTCGAGCCGCGCGCGCACGCGTTCGGCCACGGCCTTGTCGTCGTAGGGCCCCAGGCGCACGCGGAAGACGATGCGCCCGCCCTGGTCGCGCTCGGAGACCTTGGCGTCCAGGCCCATCATGGCCATGCGCGCCTTTTGCGCATCGGCCTCGCTGGCCGCGCGGTAAGCCCCGACCTGGATGAAATACTGGAAAGGCTCGTCGGCCACGGCGCCCGCTGCGGGCGCGGCAGGCGGCGGCGCGGCCTTGGCGCGCGCCAAATCGCCCAGCGGGTCGGCGAGCACGGCCGGGGCCTTGGGGTCGGGCTTGGCGCCCTGGGCGGCCGAGGCCGGCACGGCGGCCGGCGCGGGTGTGGGGGTCACGGTGCCCGGGGCCTCGGCGGGCGCAGCGCCCTTGGGCTGCAGCACGCCGTTGGGGTTCCAGTCCTTGTTTTTCTGGCTCTCGACCACGTCCTGCTCGCTCGAGCGGGTCTGGTTTTTGTTCGAGAAGGGGGTGGGCACCTTGGTCACATAAATGGCCACGGCCAGCGCCACCCCGAGGCCCAGCACCAGGCCGAGGATGAAGCCAAGGAAAGTGCCGCCGCGCTGGGAGGATGTGGGATGCATGGGGTTCACATTTTGGTCGGTGCCGAAACACCCAGCACCTTCAGGCCATTGTGCAGCACCTGCGCGGTGGCGGCCACGAGCGCCAGGCGCGCGCGCTTGACCGTCTCGTCGTCCACCAGGATGCGCTCGGCGTCGTAGTAGGAGTGGTAGAGCGAGGCCAGCTCGCGCAGGTAGAAGGTCACGTCGTGCGGCGCGAAGTCCTGCGCGGCGGCGCTCAGCATGGCCGGGTACTGCGCCAGCTTGAGCATCAGGGCCTGGGCCTGCGGGCCTTGCAAGGGCGAGAGGTCGGCCCGTGCCAGCGTGGCGGCGTCGCCGGCCTGCGCTTTCCAGGTCGCCAGCACCGAGCAGATGCGCGCATGCGCGTACTGCACGTAATAGACCGGGTTGTCGTTGTTTTGCGCGAGCGCGAGGTCGATGTCGAAGATGTATTCGGTGTCGGGCTTGCGGCTCAGCAGGAAGAAGCGCACCGCGTCCTTGCTGGTCCACTCGATCAGGTCGCGCAGCGTGACGTAGCTGCCGGCGCGCTTGGAGATCTTGACCTCTTCGCCGCCGCGCATCACGCGCACCATGGTGTGCAGCACGTAGTCGGGGTAGCCCTGGGGAATGCCGACATCGGCCGCCTGCAGGCCGGCGCGCACGCGCGCGATCGTGCCGTGGTGGTCGGTGCCCTGGATGTTGACCACACGCGTGAAGCCGCGCTTGAACTTCTGGATGTGGTAGGCCACATCGGGCACGAAGTAGGTGTAGCTGCCGTCGCCCTTGCGCATCACGCGGTCTTTGTCATCACCGTAGTCGGTCGACTTGAGCCACAGCGCGCCGTCTTGCTCGTAGGTCTTGCCCTGGGCGATCAGGCGCTGCACGGTGGCGTCCACATGGCCGTCGGTGTAAAGGCTGGACTCGAGGTAATAGTTGTCGAATTGGACTTCGAAAGCGCGCAGGTCCAGGTCCTGCTCGTGGCGCAGGTAGGCCACGGCGAACTGGCGGATGCCGTCGAGGTCATTCACATCGCCGCTGGCGGTGAATTCGCGGTCGTCGGACTTGACTGTCTTTTTCGCCAGAAAGTCGTTGGCGATGTCCTGGATGTACTCGCCGTTGTAGGCGGCTTCGGGCCACTCGGCGTCGCCGGGCTTGACGCCCTTGGCGCGCAGCTGGGTCGAGGTGGCCAGGGTGCCGATCTGCACACCCGCGTCGTTGTAGTAGAACTCGCGGTAGACGTCCTGGCCATGGGTGGCCAAGAGGTTGCAAATCGCATCGCCCAGCGCGGCCTGGCGGCCGTGGCCCACGTGCAGCGGGCCCGTGGGGTTGGCCGAGACGAACTCGACCAGCACGCGCGCGCCGCTGGCGGGCTGCTGGCCAAACGCGGCCTGCGCCTGCAGCACCTCGGCCACCACGGCCTGCTTGGCCACGTCTTTCAGGCGGATGTTGATGAAGCCGGGGCCGGCCAGTTCAATGGCATCGACCCAGCGCTGGAAGGCGGGTGTGGCCAGCAGCGCCGCACGCAGCGCCTCGCCGAGCTGACGCGGGTTTTGCTTGAGGCCTTTGGCCAGCTGCATGGCGGCGGTGCAGGCCAGGTCGCCGTGGGCGGCCACCTTGGGCGATTCGAAGGCCGCGCGCGCGCCGGCGCCGGACTGCAGTTTTTCAAGTTCGCCGGCCAGGGCCGCGAGCAGTTCTTGTTGGGCTTGGAGCATCGGGCGATTTTACGGGCGCTGGTGAACCCCACTGGCGCCCGGCACCGCGCTGCGCTAGGCTGGCAGCGCCCGCACCGTTCGGGCGGGACAACACCAACACACCAGGGAGATCACCATGACACCACGCCTCCAGGCCCTCGCGGCCATTTTGGGTTTCAGCTTGGGCCTGCTGGCCACCGCCAGCGCACACGCGGCCGATGGCGCGCCCGGGCCCAAGACCGGGCAGCAAACCCGCATGAAGAACTGCCATGCCGAGGCCAAGACCAAGGCCCTCAAGGGCGCTGAGCGCAAGACCTTCATGTCGGAGTGCCTCAAGGCCAAGTGAAGCGACCCGCCTGCACTGAGGGCCTGCCGAAGCAGGCCCTTTTTCATGGCTCAGGCGCCCTCGCGCTGCCAGAACCCCGCTTCGCCATAGCGCTGCTTGAGGTATTCGATCCACAGGCGCACGCGCAACGGCAGGTGCTTGCGCTGCGGAAACACCACATAAATGCCGTTGGGCGGTGCGGCAAAGTCCTCGAGCACGGCCACCAGGCGGCCGGCGCGGATTTCGGACTCCACCTCCCAGGTGCTGCGCCAGGCAATCCCGTAGCCGGCCAGACACCAGTCGTGCAGCACCTGGCCGTCCGAACAATCGAGCGGTCCACCCGGGCGCAGGTGCACCACCTCGTGGCCGGTGTCGGTGGGCACGCGAAAGGCCCAGCCCCGTGTTTGCGAGGCGTCGCTCGAGAGCGTGAGGCAGGCGTGCGCCAACAATTCAGACGGGTGCTGCGGCGTGCCGTGGCGCGCCAGGTAGGCGGGCGTGGCCACGCACAGGCGCCGGTTGTCGGCCATGCGCACGCTCACCAGCGAAGAGTCGGGCAAATCGCCCACGCGCACCGCACAGTCAAAGCCCTCGGCCGCCAGGTCGACCACGCGGTCACTCAGGTTGAGCGAAATCGTCACATCGGGGTGCAACGCGCGAAACAGCGGCACCAGCGGCGCCACATGGCGGCGGCCAAAGCCCGCCGGCGCGGTGATGCGCAAATGCCCGCTGGCCTTGACCCCCCCGGCCGAGACGCTGGCCTCGGCATTGGCCACGTCCGACAGCAGGCGCTGGCAATCCTCTAAAAAGGCGCTGCCTTCGTGCGTGAGCGTGATGCGGCGCGTGGTGCGCACCAAGAGCTTGACGCCCAGGTGCTCTTCGAGCGCGTCCAGGCGGCGCCCGACGATGGCCGGCGCCACACCCTCGGCGCGGGCGGCCGCCGTGAGGCTGCCCTTGGTGGCCACGGCGACAAAGGTTTCAAAGACCTTGAGCTTGTCCATGGCGTCGATTATGGATGCTGGGGGTTGAAATTCTCTCGGAATCGACCTGGATTCAAAACCCGTTCTTAGCCAAAAAGGCCTCCAGAGCCCCGACAATCGGCCCATGCGCGACGCCGAACACCCCTACTCCGCCCTCACCCCGGACCGCGTCATGGACGCCATGGGCCAGCTGGGCCTGTGGCCCGATGGCCGGCTGCTGGCCCTGAGCTCGTATGAAAACCGCGTTTACCGCGCACACCTGGACGAGCCCGTCGAAGGCCACGGCGCGGTGGTGCTCAAGTTTTACCGGCCGGGCCGTTGGTCGCGCGCGCAGATCCTTGAAGAGCACGGTTTCGCCTTGGACCTGGTGGCGGCCGAAGTGCCGGCGGTGGCGCCGCTGCGGCTGCAAGGCGCCACGCTGCACGAGGCCGATGGCTTTGCGTTTTCGGTGAGCCCGCTGCGCGGCGGGCGCGCGCCCGAGCTCGACGACCTCGAGGTGCTCGAATGGATCGGCCGCTTTCTGGCGCGCCTGCACAACACCGGCGCGGCCCGGCCTTTCGCGCAGCGGCCCGCGCTGGATGTGGCGACGTTTGCGCAGGAAAGCGCCGACTGGCTGCTCAGCCACCAGGCCATCCCGCTGGAGGTCGAGGGCGAATGGCGTGCGGCCTATGAGGCGGTGCTGCCCGAGCTGCAGGCGCGGCTGGACGGCATGGGCGAACGCGCCATCCGCGTGCACGGCGACTGCCACCCCGGCAACATTCTCTGGACCCCCGAGGCCGGCCCGCACTTTGTGGACCTCGACGACGCGCGCATGGCGCCGGCCGTGCAGGACCTGTGGATGCTGCTCGCGGGCGATCGGCGCCAGCGCACGCTGCAGCTGTCGGCCCTGCTGGACGGCTACGAGCCGCTGCGCGAGTTCGACCGGCGCGAGTTGGCCTGGATCGAGCCGCTGCGCACGCTGCGCCTCATCCACTACAGCGCCTGGCTGGCGCGGCGCTGGAACGACCCGATCTTTCCGATCAACTTCCCCTGGTTCGGCACGCCCGACCACTGGCGCGGCCAGGTGCAGATGCTGCACGAGCAACTGGAGGCCATGCAGGAAGACCCGCTGGTGGTCTGAGCCGGCAGCGGCCACGCTACACTGGCGGCCATGGAACTCAAGATCGTCGTCTACTCCAAGTCCGCCTGCCCGCAATGCGAGTCGGCCAAGATGCTGCTCAAGACCCGCTCGCTCGCTTTTGAGGAAATCAAGATCGACGACGAAGCCGAGCGCATGGCCTTCTACGAAAAGTGCGGCCCTTCGGTGCGGCAAATGCCCCAGATCTTCATCAACGACCAGCGCGTCGGCGGCCTCACGGGCCTGCAGGCGGCGCTCGCGCAGCTCGGCCAGTGAAGCGGGGGGCTTTCCCCCCTTGCCACACCCCCACAAGCACAAAGGGCGTCACCGCCAGGTGACGCCCTTTGTTTTGGCGCTCGTGCGTTCAGACCAGCAAGGCGTTCACGCGCTTGACGTAAGCCGCCGGGTCGGCCGGCAGGCCGCCCTCGGCCAATAGGGCCTGGTCGAACAGGATGTGCGCGAGGTCGTGGAAGTGCACCGAGCCGTCGAGCTTTTTGACCAGGCTGTGCTCGGGGTTCACTTCGAGCACCGGCTTGACTTCGGGCGCCTGCTGCCCCGCGGCCTTGAGCATGCGCGCCAGCTGCAGACTCATGCCGCCGTCGTCCTTGACCACCAGGCAGGCCGGTGAATCGACCAGGCGGCTGGTCACGCGCACGTCTTCGGCCTTGTCTTTGAGGGCTTCCTTGAGCTTGGCCAGCACCGGCTTGAAGGCTTCGGCCGCGGCTTCTTCGGCCTTTTTCTCGGCCTCGTCCTGCAGCTTGCCCAGATCGACCGCGCCCTTGGCCACGCTCTGCAGCGGGGTGCCGTCGAACTCGTGCAGGAAGGACAGCGCCCACTCGTCCACGCGATCGGTCATGAGCAGCACCTCGATGCCCTTCTTCTTGAAGACCTCGAGCTGCGGGCTGTTCTTGGCGGCCGCCAGGGTGTCGGCGGTGATGTAGTAGATCGCCTCCTGGCCTTCCTTCATGCGGGCCTTGTAGTCGGCCAGGCTCACGGCCACGGTGTCGCTGGTGGTGGAGGCAAAGCGCAGCAGCTTGGCGATGCGCGCCTGGTTACCAAAGTCCTCGCCCAGGCCTTCCTTGAGCACCGCGCCGAACTCGGCGTAGAACTGGGTGTACTGGCCCAGTTTGGCCTTGTCTTCGTCGCTCAGCACGTCGGTGACGCCATCCTTGGCATCGGGCTCCTTGTCGTGCTTGGCCAGGTCTTCCAGCATGGACAGCACACGGCGCGTGTTGCCTTCGCGGATGGCTTTGACGTCGCGGCTTTCCTGCAGCAGTTCACGGCTGACATTCAGCGGCAGGTCGGCCGAGTCGACCACGCCCTTGACCCAGCGCAGGTAGGTGGGCATCAGCGCCTCGGCGTCGTCCATGATGAAGACGCGCTTGACGTAGAGCTTGATGCCCGCCTTCTTGTCGCGGTTGTACAGGTCCATCGGCGCCTTGGACGGGATGTAGAGCAGCTGGGTGTATTCGGTGCTGCCTTCCACGCGGTTGTGGCTCCAGGACAGCGCATCGGCGAAGTCCCGGCTGATCTGCTTGTAGAACTCCTGGTACTGCTCGGTCGTGATGTCCTTCTTGGGCCGGGTCCACAGGGCGCTGGCCTGGTTGATGGTTTCCCACTCGCCGGTCTTGACCATGGCGCCGGGTTGGCGGCCGCCTTCTTCGTTGTTGGGGTCGATCAGCTCGCCGTCTTTCCACTCTTCCTTTTCCATGCGGATGGGCAGGCTGATGTGGTCGGAGTACTTGCCGACGATGTCCTTGAGGCGCCAGGCATTGGCGTAGTCGAGCGCGTCTTCGCGCAGGTGCAGGATCACGCTGGTGCCGCGTTCGGCACGGGTGATGGTTTCGACCTCGAAATCGCCGGTGCCGCCGCTGATCCAGCGCACACCCTCTTCAGGCTTGAGGCCTGCGCGGCGCGACTCGACGGTGATCTTGTCGGCCACGATGAAGCCCGAGTAAAAGCCCACGCCGAACTGGCCGATCAGCTGTGCGTCGGCTTTCTGGTCGCCCGAGAGCTTGCTCATGAAGTCCTTGGTGCCGCTCTTGGCGATCGTGCCCAGGTGGTCGATCGCTTCTTGCGCGCTCATGCCGATGCCGTTGTCGGTGATGGTGAGCGTCTTGGCGGCCTGGTCGTAGGCCAGGCGCACCTGCAGCTCGGGCGCGTCTTCGTAGAGCGCGCTGTTGTTCAGCGCCTCGAAGCGCAGCTTGTCGCAGGCGTCCGAGGCGTTGGAGATCAGCTCGCGCAGGAAAATTTCTTTGTTCGAATACAGCGAGTGGGTGACCAGGTGCAACAGCTGGGCCACTTCGGCCTGGAAGGCATGGGTTTGCTTGCTCATATCGGGAAAATAAAAAAGAGAAGAAGCGGAACGCCCCACCACATGGGGGCGCCGGCGCGGGTTTCAAGGGTTCAGAACTTTTCGTGCGGCGCCAGGTAGCGCCACTGGCCGGCGGGCAGCTGGCCCAGCGTCACGCGGCCCATGCGGATGCGCTTGAGGCCCACCACCTTGAGGCCCACCTGCTCGCACATGCGGCGGATCTGGCGTTTCTTGCCTTCCTTGAGCACGAAGCGCAGCTGCTCGGGGTTTTGCCACTCCACCTGGGCCGGCTTGAGCGGCTTGCCGTCCAGGCTCAGGCCGTGGCGCAGGCGCGCGAGCTGCTCACTCGGGAACACCGACTGCACGTTCTGGCCCACATCGCCCTGCGGGCCTTGCCAGACCACGCGCACCAGGTATTCCTTCTCGATGTCCGAGTCCTCGCCAATCAACTGGCGCGCCACGCGGCCGTCCTGCGTGAGCACCAGAAGGCCCACCGAGTCGATGTCCAGCCGCCCCGCGGGCGCCAGGCCCCGCAGCTGCGCGGGTGAAAAGCGGGTGCGCGAGGTGTCGCCCTGCCAATGGTTGCGCGGCTGGATCAGCGTGACCGCGGGCTGGTGCCCGTCTTCGGCCTGGCCGCTCACATAGCCCATGGGCTTGTGCAGCAGGATGGTGACCTGTTGCTGCTGCCGGTTTTCGGCCGCCTTGTCGACGCTGATGCGGTCGCTGGTCGTGACCTGCTGGCCCATGGCCGCGACCTCGCCATTGACGCGCACCCAGCCCTGCTCGATCCAGGCGTCGGCCTCGCGGCGCGAGCACAGGCCGAGCTCGGCCATGCGTTTGTTCAGGCGGCTGGTGGCCGCCCCGCCGGCGGGCGGGGCGCCGGACGGCTCAGGGCGCGGGGCGCGGCGAAAGTTGGGGGCAGAGGACATGCGGATCGGCGGCTCAGGGGCCCCGATTGTCGCCGCTCTGGGTGAACACCGAGCGGCGCAAGCCGTTCAGATCGAGCACGCGCACCCCCCCGTACTCGATGCGGATGTGCTGCTGCGCCTGCAGCGCGCGCAGCGCCTCGTTGACCCGCTGGCGCGACAGGCCGGCGAGGTAGGCCAGCTCCTGCTGTGTGATGCGCAGCACCTCGCCCACACCCGGAAACAAAACCGGGTTGAAGAGCTGCGCGAGGTGGCGCGCGACCTTGACCTCGGGGTTGGAGAGCCGGTCGATTTCGCGCGCCGCGATGAACTGGCCCAGGCGCTCGTTGAGCTGCTGCATGATGAAGCGGTTGAAGCCCAGCGAGTGGTCGACCAGCCAGTGGAAGTCGTCGACCGGCAGGCCCGCCACCACGCTCGGGCGCAGCGGCTGGATGTTGTAGCGGTAGCTCTCGCGCTTGAGCGCCGTGCCCTCGCCAAACCAGCCGCCGGGCGGCACGCCGGTGAAGGTGATGCTCTGGCCGCGCTCGCTGTCGGCGCTCATCTTGAGCAGGCCCGAGATCACGCCGAACCAGTAGGTCACGGGCCGGCCGATGCGGCACACATAGTCGCCCGGCGCGGGGTCGGAGACGACGATGCGCGGCCCGACCTCGGCCCGCTCGGCGGGCGTGAGCAATTGCAGCCAGGGGATCTGCGCGAGTTCGCCCGCGCTGGCGGCGCGGCGACGTTGGTGGACGGTCAGCGAGGACATCAAGTGGCTCGGGGTTTTGTCAGTTGGCGGTCAGATGTGCTAGGGGTCTACCCTGAAATGTCGTTGCAACGACAACTTGACGTCAATCTTGCCCCTAGCATGCGATGCCATGCAAGGCCGGTTCTGGGCGAACCGGTCATTTTGGAGACAGGCCCCACCATGCAAACCACATTTCCCCGACTGCTGTTGCAGCACGCCGCTCAGCGACCGGACGCCCCGGCGCTGCGCGAAAAAGAATACGGGATCTGGCAGACCACCAGCTGGTCGGCGCTGGCCCGACTGGTCGAGCAGGTCGCCTGCGGCCTGCACCAGGCGGGCCTGCAGCGCGGCGAGCATGTGGTGGTGGTCGGCGCCAACCGCCCGCGCCTGTACGCGACCATGCTGGCCGTGCAGTCGCTCGGCGCGATCCCGATTCCGCTGTACCAGGACGCGGTGGCCGCCGAATGCGTGTTCCCGATCAACAACGCCGAGGTGCGTTTTGCCCTGGTCGAGGACCAGGAGCAGGTCGACAAGATGCTCGAGATCCGCGAGCAGTGCCCGCAGCTGCAGCACATCTACTACGACGACCCGCGCGGCCTGCGCAACTACACCGAAGACGGCCTGGGCGCGCTGGACGAGCTGATCGCCGCCGGCCAGGTGTTCGCGCAGCAGCACCCGCAGTTTTTCCACACCGAGGCCGAGCGCGCCGTGCCGGCCGATGTGGCCGCCATGTTCTTCACCTCGGGCACCACCGGCAACCCCAAGGGCGTGGTGCACACGCACAGCTCGCTGATCGACCGCGCCGACGCGGGCGCCGAGTTCGACAAGCTCACCAGCGCCGAAGAGGTGCTGGCCTACCTGCCGCCGGCCTGGGTCGGCCAGAACATCTTCAGCTACGCGCAGTGGCTGGTGTGCGGCTACGTGGTCAACTGCCCCGAGTCGGGCGCCACGGTGTCGATCGACCTCAAGGAAATCGGTCCCACCTATTACTTCGCGCCGCCGCGCGTGTTCGAGGGCATGCTCACCAGCGTGATGATCCGCATGGAAGACGCGGGCAGCCTCAAGCGCAAGATGTTCCACCACTTCATGGACGTGGCCAAGCGCGTGGGCCCGACCCTGATGGACGGCAAATCGGTCGGCCTGCTCGACCGCCTGAGCTACCAGCTGGGCGACTGGCTGGTGTATGGCCCGCTGCGCAACAACCTGGGCTTTTCGCGCGTGCGCGTGGCCTACACCGCCGGCGAAGCCATCGGCCCCGACCTGTTCACCTTCTACCGCTCGATCGGCATCAACCTCAAGCAGCTCTACGGCTCGACCGAGACCGCCGTGTTCGTCTGCCTGCAGCCCGACCACGAAGCGCGCGCCGACACCGTGGGCGTGCCCTGCAAGGGCGTGGAGATCAAGCTGGCCGACAACGGCGAGATCCTGGTCAAGTCGCCCGGTCTGCTCAAGGAGTACTACAAGAACCCCAAGGCCACCGAAGAGGTGCTGACCGCCGACGGCTGGTACCACACCAGCGATGCCGGCTTCATCGACAACCATGGGCACCTGAAGATCATCGACCGCGTGAAAGACGTGGGCCGCATCCAGGGGGGTGCCAACGACGGCGCCATGTTCGCGCCCAAGTACGTCGAGAACAAGCTCAAGTTCTTTCCGCACATCAAGGAAGTCGTGGCCTATGGCGACGGCCGTGAAAAAGTGTGCGTGATGATCAACATCGACTTCGACGCCGTGGGCAACTGGGCCGAGCGCCGCAACCTGCCCTATGCCGGTTACACCGACCTGGCGGGCAAGCCGGAGGTCTATGAGCTGATCAAGGACTGCGTGGAAAAGGTCAACGCCGACCTGGCCGAAGACAGCATGCTGGCCGGCAGCCAGGTCAGCCGCTTCCTGGTGCTGCACAAGGAACTCGACGCCGACGACGGCGAACTCACGCGCACCAACAAGGTCCGCCGCGGCTTCATTGCCGAAAAATACCAGCCGCTGATCGACGGCCTGTACCAGGGCATGACCGAGCAGTTCATCGAGACCGTCGTGAAGTTCGAGGACGGCCGCACCGGCAGCGTGAGCGCCACCCTCAAGATCATGGACGCGCAGACGTTCACCCCCGTGAAGGCAGCAGCATGAGCAAAGTCATTGGCGACGTCATCCTCGACGTCAAGAACATCAGCCTGCGCTTTGGCGGCGTGAAGGCCTTGACCGACATCTCGTTCAACGTCAAAGAGCACGAAATCCGCTCCATCATCGGCCCCAACGGCGCCGGCAAGAGCTCCATGCTCAACTGCATCAACGGCGTTTACACGCCGTCCGAAGGCTCGATCACCTTCCGCGGTCAGACCTTTGACCACATGAACAGCCGTCAGGTGGCCGAGATGGGCATCGCCCGCACCTTCCAGAACCTGGCCCTGTTCAAAGGCATGAGCGTGATCGACAACATCATGTCGGGGCGCAACCTCAAGATCAAAAGCAATCTGCTGCTGCAGGCGCTGCGCATCGGCCCGGCCCAGCGCGAAGAAGAAGCGCACCGCGAGAAGGTCGAGCAGATCATCGACTTCCTCGAGATCCAGGCCTACCGCAAAACGCCTGTGGGCCAGCTGCCCTACGGCCTGCAAAAGCGCGTCGACCTGGGCCGCGCGCTCGCCATGGAGCCGCAGGTGCTGCTGCTCGACGAGCCGATGGCCGGCATGAACGTCGAGGAAAAGCAGGACATGTGCCGCTTCATCCTCGATGTCAACGACGAGTTCGGCACCACCATCGTGCTGATCGAGCACGACATGGGCGTGGTGATGGACATCTCCGACCGCGTCGTGGTGCTGGACTACGGCAAGAAGATCGGCGACGGTGCGCCCGACGAGGTGCGCAACAACGAAGACGTGATCCGCGCCTACCTCGGCACCTCGCATTGAGCACGCAAAGGACAAACCCATGGCATTCTTTCTGGAAACCCTGTTTGGCGGCCTGATGGCCGGCATGCTCTATTCGCTGGTCGCACTCGGCTTCGTGCTGATCTTCAAGGCCTCGGGCGTGTTCAACTTCGCGCAGGGCGCGATGGTGCTGGTGGCGGCGCTGTCGATGGCCCGCTTTGCCGAATGGATCCCGCAGTGGACCGGCATCGAGAGCAAGCTGCTGACCAATGCGCTGGCCTTCGCGGTCTCGGTCGCCTTCATGTTCGTGCTGGCCTGGCTGATCGAGCGCCTGGTGCTGCGCCACCTGGTGAACCAGGAGGGCGTGACGCTGCTCATGGCCACGCTGGGCATCACCTACTTCATCGACGGCTTCGGCCAGACCCTGTTCGGCAGCGACATCTACAAGATCGACGTCGGCATGCCCAAGGACCCGGTGTTCGTGCTGGACAGCCTCTTCGAAGGCGGCGTGCTGATCAACCAGGAAGACGTGGTCGCCGCCGTGATCGCCGCACTGCTGGTGGCCGCCCTCTCGCTGTTCTTCCAAAAGACCGGCACCGGCCGTGCGCTGCGCGCGGTGGCCGACGACCACCAGGCCGCGCAGTCGATCGGCATCCCGCTCAACCGCATCTGGGTCATCGTCTGGTGCGTGGCCGGCATCACCGCGCTGGTGGCCGGCATCATCTGGGGCTCCAAGCTCGGCGTGCAGTTCTCGCTGACCACGGTGGCGCTGCGCGCATTGCCGGTGATCATTTTGGGCGGCCTGACCTCGGTGCCCGGCGCCATCATCGGCGGCCTGATCATCGGTGTGGGCGAAAAGCTCTCCGAGGTCTACCTCGGCCCCCTGGTCGGTGGCGGCATCGAGATCTGGTTCGCCTACATGCTCGCGCTCGTGTTCCTGCTGTTCCGGCCGCAAGGCTTGTTCGGCGAGAAGATCATCGACCGCGTCTAAGGAGTCATTGAAATGTTCTACAGAGAAAACGGTCAGTTCAAGACCTCTTACCGCGCGGACCAGCAGATTTTCCCGATCGCGCAGGACCGCTGGGCGATCCTGGCCATCATCGCCTTCGCCGCCATTGGCGTGCCGATGCTGGTCGACGAGTACCTGTTTCGCGCCATCCTGATCCCCTTCCTGATCCTGTCGCTGGCCGCGCTCGGCGTGAACATCCTGGTCGGCTACTGCGGCCAGATCTCGCTGGGCTCGGGCGCCTTCATGGCGGTGGGCGCCTACATGGCCTACAACACCTATGTGCGCATCGAAGGCATGCCGCTGATCGTCGCCTTGCTGGCCGGCGGCTTCTTCGCGACCCTGGGGGGCATGTTCTTCGGCATACCGAGCCTGCGCGTCAAGGGCCTGTACCTGGCCGTGGCGACGCTGGCCGCGCAG
>JACCDW011191643.1_pt1 | contig 59145 bp, 43 predicted proteins | sample 7449781 | NCBI WGS metagenome assembly JACCDW01 (sample SAMN15323449, study PRJNA562643) | freshwater metagenome | isolation source: river surface water | place: USA:Blue River Watershed | collected 2017-08-18
ATGTTTTTTAAAAGGGCAATTGCTTCAATAGGACTGATCATGTTTGTTGTTTTACGTATTTGTTAAATTTCGCTATTTTTTGCTAATTCTCCCGTATTTTTGTCTTCTAAATTTCAAATCAGCTATGGCGATCGATTTTTCACACCTGCAATCCGATGGTACCCCCGGCATGGTGGACGTAAGTACCAAAAATGAAACGGTGCGTGAAGCAAAAGCGCAATCCATTGTCTATTTAGGTGCGGAAATCGTCCAGCATTTCGAGGCAGCAGATTGGCAAAATAAGAAAGGAAGCATCTTGCAAACAGCCGTGATTGCCGGTACTATGGCAGCCAAAAAGACATCGGATTTGATTCCTTTATGTCATCCTCTCGGTTTGGATTCATGTAAGTTTGAGACAGAAGTGTTAACGGATCAAATTGTAATCACATGCATTTGTCGGTTGGAAGCCAAAACGGGTGTTGAAATGGAAGCCTTAGTCGGCGCCTCTGTCGCGGCATTAACCGTTTACGATATGTGTAAATCGGTTTCCAAAGGAATCGTCATCCAAGAGACCAAATTGATTTCAAAATCGGGTGGTAAATCTGACTTCAAAGCCTAATGTCCTCGCATCATATCATTCGTGACAAACAAGAACCTGCGCTGATCATCGCGAATGGGGAAGCATGTTCGTTGGAGATTTTGGACCAATTATTAGAATGGTCTCCTACGGTCCTTGTGCTAGATGGTGCTTTAGAACGGGTGATCTCTTTGGGCATCAAAGTAGATGTTTGGTTAGGCGATTTTGATCATACTCACATCACGGATTTCAGTGATTATCCCTTGAAAAAAGTACATACGCCCGATCAAAATTTGACCGATTTAGAAAAGGCTTTTGAATATTTGTTGGCTGAAGGCTATCCCGCCGTGAATGTGGTTTGGGCCTCCGGAAAGCGCATGGATCATACCTTAAATAATTTTCACTCGATGGTGCGATATGGTCGGCGAATGAAGATTGTCTTCTTCGATGATTATTCAACCTCTTATTTATTGCCATTTACGTTTGAAAAATGGTATCCAGCCAAAACGCCTATTTCCTTGATGCCTTATGGGGAGGCGTTTGAGGTAAAATCAACAGGTTTATTGTACGATTTGAATCATCCCGTATTACGGCTTGGGACTCAGACAAGTTCAAGCAATGAGGTGCGAGTAGATGGGATGGTGAAAATTTCCTACGAAAACGGCTCCCTTATTTTGATGGAGTGCCACGATTAATTTTGTCCTGCTCTGAGGGTTTGTAGAACACCGGGCGCGACGGAACCTCTGGGAAGTAATTCTGTTCCACCCAATTTCCCGGATAATCATGCGGATATTTATAATCGGCCCCATAATTCAAATCTTTCATGAGACGCGTAGGTGCATTGCGTAAATGCAAAGGCACGGGTAAATTACCTGTTTGCTCCACATAGGCCATGGCTTTGTTAATCGCATTATAGGCCGAATTGCTCTTCGGAGAGGTTGCCAAATAGATCACCGTTTGGGATAAAACAATGCGGGATTCTGGATTGCCGATAACTCGAATGGAATCGAAACAAGATTGCGCGAGTAGCAAGGCGTTCGGATTGGCTAGGCCAATGTCCTCGGAGGCTAAGATCAATAAGCGCCGACCGATGAATTCCAAGGATTCGCCACCGGCAAGCATGCGGGCCAACCAATACACGGCAGCATCGGGATCTGAACCACGAATCGATTTAATGAAGGCAGAAATGATGTCGTAATGTTGTTCGCCATCCTTGTCGTATTGCGCTAAGTTTTTTTGTAATCGTTCCGTGACAAGCGCATTGGTCACTTCAATTTCATTTGCGCCTTCTGTGGTGATGAGCAATTCAAAGAGATTCAATAATTTCCGACCATCCCCACCCGAAAAATGGAATAGTGCGTCCGTTTCCGTGAGCGTAATGGTTTTATTCGCAAATAATTTATCCGTGCTAATGGCCTTATCGATGAGTTGACGTAAATGCACATCATTCAAGGCCTCCAATACATATACTTGACAACGCGATAATAGGGCTGAAATAACTTCGAACGATGGGTTTTCTGTGGTTGCTCCCACCAACGTGACGATTCCTTTTTCGACTGCATTTAGCAAGGAGTCTTGCTGGGACTTGGAGAAACGGTGAATCTCATCGATGAAAAGAATAGGTGATTGAGCCTCAAACATGCGGTTTTTCTTCGCTAATTCGAGCGTTTCACGGACTTCTTTCACGCCAGATTGTACGGCGGAGAGCGTGTAGATTGTACGTTTTAATGCTCCCGCTAATAAGGTGGCTAAAGTAGTTTTGCCTACCCCGGGAGGACCCCACAGAATGCAAGAGGGGAGATGTCCAGCCTCGATTGCCTTACGTAGGGGCGCGTTGGCTCCAATGACCTTTTCTTGGCCAATGTAGTCATCCAACGAGTTGGGGCGCATTCGTTCTGCGAGGGGTTGCATCATCTTTCGAAGTTACGGGAATTTTGTAAAATAGAAATAGAATTAGTAGCTTGGAGAACTAAATAAACCTATGAAATTATGAATTCATCACGTCGTTCCTTTTTGCGCAATTCGGCCTTTGGGCTTGGCGCATTAGCGTTTGCTTCTCCTGCTTTACAGAGTTTAGCAGCTGTTAAATACAAGAAATTAGTTGGGGTTCAATTGTATTCCGTACGCGACGATATGCGTAAGGATCCACAAGCAACCTTGAATGCTTTGGCAGAAATGGGCTATAAATATGTAGAACATGCCAATTACGTTAATCGCAAATTTTATGGTTGGGAAGCCAAAGAATTCCGTAAACGTCTCGATGATTTAGGAATGAAGATGCCTTCAGGTCATACGGTGATGGGGAAGGCGCATTGGGATGATGCGAAAAATGATTTCACCGATTTATGGAAATATACGGTGGAAGATGCTGCTGTTTTGGGACAGGAATTAGTTATTAGTCCATCCATCGACATGGGGATTCGCAAGGATAAAAACCTGTTGTTGAAATACATGGACATCTTCAATAAATCGGGGGAATTGTGTAACAAATTTGGTATGCGATTCGGCTACCATAACCACGATTTTGAGTTCTCTGAGAAATTAGAGGGTGAATTATTGTATGACATCATGTTGAACAATACGGATCCCAAATTGGTAGCTCAGCAATTAGACATAGGTAATATGATCAATGGAGGGGGAGTTCCTGCCGAAGTGATGAAGAAATTCCCGGGTCGTTTCGTTTCCATGCACGTAAAGGACGAAGTGCCAGCCAAAACAGGTCATGAACATTTTGAATCAACAATTCTTGGAAAAGGATCAGGTCAGATTGATGTACAAGCTTTGGTGAAATTAGGAGACAAAGAAGGAGGAACTAAGCACTTTATTATTGAACAAGAAGCTTATCAAGGATTAAAACCGCTTGACTGCATGAAGGAGAATATTGCCATCATGCGGGGTTGGGGGTATAAATAGATTGATTTTGGGCGTTTGCCCAAGTCCTCAGGCTAAAGTCTGAGGTTAATAATTTATATAACCCCAGGCTTTAGCCTGGGGTTTTGAAAAAACAAATACGTACGAATGAAAAAACTAAGCTTCATCGCCCTACTGGCAGCACCATTTTTCGCGTCTGCGCAATCCTTATTAAAACCGGTTATCGCTCAAAAAGCAGATGCCTTGAAAGACAAGGTCATCGCTTGGCGACGGGATTTTCATGAGCACCCCGAATTGGGCAACCAAGAAGTGCGAACAGCTGGAATCGTGGCGGCACATTTACGTGCTTTAGGCATTGAGGTGCAAGAAAAAGTGGGCTATACGGGGGTTGTGGGGATTTTAAAAGGTGCTAAGCCGGGTCCTGTGGTTGCTTTACGTGCCGACATGGACGGATTGCCCGTTTCGGAGCGTGGTGATTTGCCTTTCAAGTCTAAAGTTGTAACCGAATTCAATGGACAAAAAACGGGTGTCATGCATGCCTGTGGACACGATTCTCACGTGGCAATTTTGATGGCAGTTGCGGAAATTTTGGCCTCTGAAAAGGCAAATTTAGCAGGAACGGTGAAGTTTATTTTCCAACCAGCCGAAGAGGGTGTTTACAATGACAAGGGGGAAATGATTCTCTCGGGTGCTGAATTGATGGTGAAGGAAGGTGTTTTGGAGAATCCGAAGGTCGATGTGATTTTTGGTTTACACATTGCAGCGGGCTCTGATAACGGTGTTTTGGAATACAAACCCGGGGCAACCATGGCAGCAGTAGACCAATTGGATATTAAGGTCAAAGGAAAGCAAGCGCATGGTGCGAGTCCTTGGACGGGAATTGATCCGATTGTTATTTCATCTCAAATCGTGATGGGGTTACAAACCATCGTTTCACGTTCAGTGAACATTACGGAAGATCCTGCGATTGTTACCGTGGGAGCGATTCATAGTGGTATTCGACAAAACATCATTCCAGAATCATCTCACATGATTGGAACGATTCGGACTTTTGGCGTAGAACAACGTCAATTGGTTCACCAACGCATCAAAGATATCGCAACGAATATTGCCGAAAGTGGTGGTGGTAAAGCAGAGGTGACGATCGGTACAGGATATCCAGTGACGTATAACAATCCGCAATTGGTGGAAAAGATGTTGCCCACTTTGCAAGGGGTTAATGGAAAGGATCGCGTGAGAACCGTTCCAGCGCATACGGGTGCAGAAGACTTTTCATTCTTCCAACAAAAAGTTCCTGGTTTCTTCTTCTTTCTAGGTGCTCGTCCAGACAACAAAAAAGCAGAGGAGGTAGCAGGACACCATACCCCAGATTTCCATTTGGATGAAGGTCATTTCCAAGTGGGGGTGAAAGCCTTGAGTAGCTTGGTCGTAGACTACATGGATATGGCACAACCGAAGAAAAAGAAGTAGTCTATTTTCCCCAGGTTAAAATCTGGGCTTATTAAAATTTTAACCCCGGGCTTTAGCCTGGGGTTTATTATGTAAAAGGTAAACCTATGAAAACACTCCTCCTATTCCTCTTACTTGCAGGTCCTTTGGCCTATGCTCAAAATCTTAAACCTGAACTTTGGCATAAACCCTGGAAAGCTTCCTGGATTACCTATTCAGAAAATGCGAATAGTATTTATTCACTTCAGGGCTTGAAAGATTATGGGGTATTTAAATTTCAGAAAAGAGTTTCTTTGCCTGAAAAACCTGCTAAATGTCTCATTCACGTTTCGGGCGATAATCGCTATAAATTGTATGTGAATGGTACCTGGGTATCCGCTGGACCCGCTCGCGGCGATTTGTATTTCTGGAATTTTGAGACCTTGGACATCGCGCCCTATCTGAAGGCGGGGGAGAATACGGTGGAGGCCTTGGTTTGGAACGAAGGCAGAGGGAAGCCAGAGGCCCAAATTTCATTTGCTACCGGATTTATTTTACAAGCAGATGAGGAGGCTCATGCCGCTTTGAACACCAATATGAGCTGGAGTGTGGCTAGAAATTTAGGAGTATCTCCTTTGCAGCCTCGGGTGCCAGGTTATTATGTGGCGGGTCAAGGAGAATTACAGGAATATGCTAAATCCTGGACGCCTTTTATTTCCGCTAAATCCTTAGGTCCAGGTTTAACCAAAGGCGCGGCTATCGATTCACGGGGCTGGATGCTGTACCCATCTGGGATTCCAGCAATGGAGTTAACCGAGCAGCGATTTGCCTCCATCCGAAAGGGAGAGGGCGATTTGATTCATGGGAAATCGCTGGTGGTACCGGCAAATAGCTCGGTGGATTTGTGGATTGATCAAGGAGTATTGACAAACGCCTACCCACAATTAACGTTTTCTGGTGGAAAAGATGCTAAAATCGGGCTCACCTATGCCGAAGGTTTATACGAAAAGAAGCCATTAAACACGACCACGAAAAATGGGAATCATAAGGGGAATCGGAATGAGATCGATAATAAATATTGGCTGGGTCGGAAGGATAGCCTTATTGCCGATGGTGCCGCGAATACCTTTGAAACAATGACCTATCGCACGTTTCGCTATGTGCGTTTGACCGTCAAGACGGAAGCGGAGGCATTGACTCTGCAGGATTTTAAGAGTGTGTTTACGGGTTTTCCTTTTCAGGCGAAAGCCTCGTTGAAAACGGATAACCCATTGATTCCCCAATTGCTAGACGTGGGATTTCGCACCGCTCGTTTATGTGCGATGGAAACCTACATGGATTGTCCTTATTATGAGCAATTGCAGTACATTGGCGATGCACGGATTCAAGCGTTAGTAAGTCTGTATTACGCTGGGGATGAACGTTTGGTGCGTCAGGCGCTTGACCACATGGATCATTCTCGGATAGCCGAAGGAATTACCTTGAGTCGCTATCCGACAGACTTACACCAACAAATTCCGACGTTCTCCTTGTGGTATATCGGGATGTTGCATGACTATTTACGCTATGGAAAAGATCCTTCGTTTCTGAAAAACAAATTATCCGGCATGCGGGGCATCCTGGATTATTTTTCTCGTTTCGAAGGAGCGGATGGAACCTTGCAGAAGATTCCTTATTGGACTTTCTCTGATTGGGTGAATGCCTGGCCACGGGGAATTGCACCGGTGGGGCCTTCGGGTCGTTCGTCGGTCATTGATTTTCAATATGTGTGGATCTTGCAAAATGCGGCGGAAATAGAACGTTATTTTGGCTACCCCGAATTGGCCGCACGCTATGAGGCGAAGATAAAGGCATTAAAACCTGTTTTACATCAATTATACTGGGACGCTAATCGAGGCTTGTATGCTGATACGGAAGTGCATGATAAATTTTCCCAACACGCAAATTCCCTTGCCATTTTGGCGGGTTTTGACGCCGGCGGGGTGTCAAGCAAACTGCTGACTGACAAGGATTTAGCACCTGCTTCCATCTACTTTAAGTACTACTTACACTTAGCCTTAACGAAAGCGGGTCAAGGCAATGATTACCTGAAGTGGCTAGATAAATGGAAGGAGAACATCGACATGGGCTTAACGACTTGGGCGGAAACATCGGATATCTCTACCTCCCGTTCGGATTGCCATGCCTGGGGTTCTAGCCCAAATATTGAATTCTTCCGTATCGTTTTGGGCGTAGATTCAGACGCGCCGGCTTTTGCTAAAGTAAAAATCGAACCCCATCTAGGAGAGCTAAAAGAAGTGGAAGGCGTGGTACCGCATCCACAAGGGGAAATTCGGGTACAATACAAGTCGGGCAGCGCCTCGATCACTTTGCCGGAAACGGTGAATGGAACCTTTGTTTGGCAAGGAAAGAAATACCCATTAAAGTCTGGAAAAAATTTAGTAACTATCCCTAGGTAGGATAGGACGGTTTACCGCTTTTACCTCTGTAGTTTTATGAAAAAATTGTAAGCATGTACAAACACGTATCTTATCTCTGGGACGACGCCAAAGCAGAAGCACTCGCTGGGAATGAAGTCGACTTATTCATCTACCGCTCAAACATATTAGGGGCGGATTTACGCATCACGAATTACGGAGGCGGTAATACCTCGGTTAAATTGCAGGATAAAGACCCGTTGACAGGTTCAGAAACCGAAGTGATGTGGATCAAAGGCTCGGGTGGTGATATCGGGACATTAAAGAAGTCGGGATGTGCCGCTTTGTACGTAGAGCGCTTACGTTCGTTGACGAATGTCTACCGCGGTTTGGAACACGAAGATGAGATGGTGGAATTATTCAATCATTGCATTTTTGATTTGTCGTCCAAAGCGCCTTCCATCGATACACCTTTGCACGGATTTTTACCATTCAAACACATCGATCACTTGCATCCTGATGCGGCCATTGCGATTGCGGCTTCCAAAGATGGTGAGCAAATTACCAAAGAACTGTTCGGCGGATTAATTGGTTGGGTAGGCTGGCAACGTCCAGGCTTCGACCTTGGCTTGCAATTAAAAGCTTGTTTGGACGAGGCTGCATCACGCGGTGTCCAATTACGTGGCATCATGTTGGGCTCACACGGTTTGTTTACGTGGGGCGATACATCCTATGAATGTTATGTCAATACGCTCGAGGTTATTGAAAAATGTGCGGAATACATTGAATCGAAAACGAAAACGGTTTTTGGCGGTGCGCGCATGTCTTCGTTTTCTGCTGAAGAAAGAGCCGTTAAGGCTGCAGCGTTAGCACCCGTTTTGCGTGGATTTTGTTCATCCCATGTGCAGATGGTGGGACATTTCTCGGATGATGAACGTGTCTTGCAATTCATTAATTCGAATGATTTAGATCGTTTGGCGCCATTAGGTACCTCTTGCCCCGATCACTTCTTGCGGACGAAAATTTCGCCATTGGTTTTGGGTTCGGATGTTTCCATGGAGGCCTTGAAGCCTTTATTTGAGGATTACCGCATCATGTACGGATCTTATTATGATTCTTGCAAACATGCGAATTCCCCAGCGATGCGTGATCCCAATCCAGTGGTGATTTTATATCCAGGTGTGGGGATGTTTACTTTTGCCAAAGACAAACAAACGGCTCGCGTTGCTGCCGAGTTTTATAAGAATGCGATTAATGTCATGCGCGGAGCGGAGGCCATTTCGTCTTACACATCCTTGCCACGTCAAGAAGCGTTTGATATCGAATATTGGTTGTTGGAAGAAGCCAAACTCCAGCGCATGCCAAAGCCCAAAGCATTATCCGGCCGTGTCGCATTTGTGACGGGATCGGGTGGGGGAATCGGTAAGGCGATTGCCAAAAAGATGGCTCAGGAAGGCGCTTGCGTGATATTAAATGACGTGAATGCGGATCGTTTAGCGGAGGCAAAAGAAGAGTTTGTGAGCTTGTTCGGGAAAGATGTGGTATCTACGGTCATTGCCGATGTGACCAATCAAGATTCCATTGACGTGGCGATGAAGCAGGCTTGCTTGGATTTTGGTGGGGTGGATTTAATTGTGAACAATGCAGGAATCTCGATTTCGAAAGGGATTTTGGAGCATACGCAGGCCGACTGGGATAAGTTATATGATATATTAGTGAAGGGACAATACTTGGTTTCGCAAGCAGCAATTGCTGTGATGCGCAAGCAGGGATTGGGTGGCGATATTGTGAACATCGTATCGAAGAATGCTTTTGTGGCGGGACCGAATAACGTGGGTTATGGCTCCGCCAAAGCTGCACAAGCACACATGACCCGTTTGTTGGCCGCTGAATTAGGACCCGATCATATCCGTGTAAATACCGTCAATCCGGATGCGGTGATTGCAGATTCCAATATCTGGGCAGGGGGCTGGGCCGAAGGTCGTGCCAAAGCCTATGGCATCACGGTAGCTGAATTACCCGCCTATTACGCGAAACGTACCCTTTTGAATGAATCAATTTTGCCCGATGATATTGCCAATGCCTGTTTTGCATTTGTGGGAGGCTTATTAAATAAGTCGACCGGAAATGCGCTAAATGTGGATGGTGGTGTCGCTGCAGGATTTTTAAGATAAGAAGCATGAATATTTTGAATCATAACGAGGCATTATTAGCCCAACATACCCGCCGACTGGATTTCTTGAAATCAGAGGTGAACTTGCCAGCTGGTATTTTACAGAAATTAAAGGATTTTCAAATCGCGATTCCTTCTTGGGCCTTAGGTACAGGAGGGACCCGTTTTGGCCGCTTTTCTGGCGGAGGCGAACCGCGTAATTTGGAAGAAAAAATCGCGGATGTGGGTTTGTTGCATCAATTGAATCAATCCTCAGGCGCGATTTCTTTGCACATTCCTTGGGATATTCCTACAGATCCTGCGGCGATTCGCGCGCTTGCTGCCCAACACGGTTTGGCATTCGATGCCGTGAATTCAAACACCTTTCAGGATCAAGCGGATCAAGCACATTCCTATAAGTTTGGCTCCTTACAACATGTTTCTGCGGCGACTCGGAAGCAGGCAATTGACCATAACATCGAGGTGATTAAGCACGGAGTGGAACTCGGTTCCAAAGCTTTAACCGTTTGGTTATCGGATGGATCTTGTTTTCCTGGACAATTAAATTTCCGCAAGGCATATGAGCGCACGGTGGATAGTTTGCGAGAGATTTATGCGGCGCTACCTGCCGACTGGTCTTTGTATTTGGAATACAAGGCATACGAGCCGAACTTCTATTCTACGACCGTGGGAGATTGGGGTGCGTCATATTCGATGGTGAATAAATTAGGACCACAGGCAAAAACCTTGGTCGATTTAGGGCACCATTTGCCGAATGCCAACATTGAGCAAATCGTTTCTATTCTCTTGATGGAGGGTAAATTAGGTGGTTTCCATTTCAATGACTCGAAATATGGTGATGATGATTTAACGGCAGGTTCGATTAAACCATATCAATTGTTCTTGATCTTCAATGAATTAGTGGATGGGATGGATGCCAAAGGAATGAATCATGCCAAAGATTTAGGTTGGATGATCGATGCTTCACACAACGTAAAGGATCCTTTGGAAGATTTATTGCAATCGGTGGAAGCCATTCAAATTGCTTATGCTCAGGCTTTATTAGTGGATCGAAAAGCTTTAGAAGAAGCTCGTGAAGCGAACGATGTGGTTCGTTGTCAAGAAATTTTGCAGGCCGTTTTCCGTACGGATGTGCGCGCATTAGTGGCACAAGCCCGTTTGGAATTAGGGGGAGCTTTGGATCCAATTGCCTTATTCCGTCAAGAGAAAATGCGTGATCAATTAATCAAGGCACGTGGTGCAAAAACGGTAGCGACTGGATTGTAATGAGTGTTAAAACACCTGTAATTGCGGTATTTGACATAGGAAAGACGAATAAAAAGGTCTTTCTGTGGGATACTTCATTTCAGATTGTATTTGAAAAACAGCAGCATTTTGCAGAGACTGTAGACGAAGATGGATTTGCCTGTGAGGATTTAGCGAATCTCCAGCAATGGATTGTTGCGACGTTTACAGAACTCTGCCAAATGCCTGAATTCGAACTTATCGGTTTGAATTTTTCCGCTTATGGCGCTTCGTTTGTGTATGTGGATCGTACAGGAGAACCGGTGGCGCCTTTGTATAATTATTTGAAACCTATGGCCGCGCCTTTTCCCTATGCAGATTTTGGAGGGGAGTCGGAATTTGCCCGAAAAACGGCATCACCTATCCTAGGGAACCTAAATTCGGGATTGCAGGTATATGCGGCACGATTAAAATCATTTTGGCCGGAGGTACACCAAGCCTTACATTTTCCCAATTACCTTGCTTCTTTATTTACGGGAAAATTTTTTTCTGAGATAACCTCCATCGGTTGCCATACGGCTTTATGGGACTTCGATAAGGGGCAATACCATCCCTGGGTTTCAGCAATCGAGGATCGCTTGGCACCCATTTCTGATGTAGCTTTTGACGAAATTGATGGCATTCATTACGGTTTGGGATTGCATGATTCATCGGCCGCTTTGGTTCCTTATTTGCGGAGTATTTCGGAGGAATTTGTGCTTTTGTCCACCGGCACCTGGTGCATAGCGATGCATCCGTTTAATGATTCGCCCTTGACTTCCGATGAATTAGCAAATGATGTCTTGTGTTATTTACAGCCTAACGGTAAGCCTGTCAAAGCGTCTCGCCTGTTTGGAGGACATTTTCATGAGGAGCAAGTAGCTCGGATGGAAGCGCATTTTGGCGGTTCTTTCAAGGATTGCCGATTCAGCGATGCTGTTTTCAAATTAAAACCGAATGCTTCGTCCGTTTTCGAATGTGCTTTCGCCTCCCGAGATTTAGCTGATTTTAGCGATTTGACTTCGGCATATGACCAATTCATGGTAGATTTGGTAGGCCAACAAATCTTTAGTCTGAACTTGCTGCTGAAAGACGCTCCTGTTAAACAATTGCTGGTTGATGGAGGTTTTAGCAAGAATGAATGGTACATGCGTTTATTAGCGCGGGCCTTTCCAGAGGTAACCGTTTATGCGGCGGAAGTGGCTCAAGCGAGTGCGCTAGGTGCGGCTTTAATGGTTTATAAGGGTGATATCCCTACAGATTTAATTCAATTGAAACGATATTAGGATGCGTGTTGCGCTGTTTGTTCCTTGTTACATTGACCAATTCTACCCGCAAGTCGCGGTGGCGAGTTTGGAATTGTTGGAAAAACTGGGCTGCGAAGTGCTTGTTCCAGCAAATCAAACCTGTTGCGGCCAACCCATGGCTAACTCGGGTTTTGCGGCTGAGACGATGGGTTGCGACACGAATTTTTCGAATAATTTTGAGGGATTTGATTACATCGTGGGGCCGTCGGGTTCTTGCGTGTTGCATTTAAAGGAACATCATCCTTCGGCGAAAATCCGGGAATCCGTATATGAGATTTGTGAGTTTTTGACGGATGTGTTGAAGGTTTCTTCCTTACATGCTTCCTTCCCTCATCGGGTCGGATTGCATCAGAGTTGCCATGGGCAGCGCGGTTTACGTTTGAGTTCCATGTCGGAGCGTAACGAAAAACCCTTTTCCAAATTACAAGATTTACTGAGTCTTGTAGAAGGTGTCGAAGTGGTGATGCCGACTCGTGAAGATGAATGCTGTGGATTTGGCGGAACTTTCTGCGTAACGGAAGAAGCCGTTTCGGTGAAGATGGGACAAGATCGAATCAAGGAGCACAATGCGAATGAAGTGGAATACATTGTAGGGGCGGATACCTCTTGTTTGATGCATTTGGAAGGGATTTTACGCCGACAAGGCTCAAAAGTTCAGGTTAAACACATTGTCGAAATATTGAATCATGGGTAGTCACGCGGAGGCTTCAGAGAAATTTATTGCGGATACGGAACGGACCGACTGGCATGATGAAACCTTGTGGTTTGTGCGTGCTAAGCGGGATAAGGCATCGAAGGTTTTGCCCGAATGGGAAGCTTTGCGTGAACACGCTTCACAAATCAAAGATCATACTTTAGCGAATTTAGGAAGCTATTTGCAGGCCTTTGAAGCCAAAGCGCAAGCGAATGGTATTAAAGTACATTGGGCGAAAGATGCGGCGGAGCATAATGCCATTGTGCATGGAATCATTGCGGTGCAAGGTTCGAAGGTACTCGTGAAGAGTAAGTCGATGTTGACCGAGGAATGTCATCTGAACGATTATTTAGCCAAAAATGGCATCGAAGTAGTCGATACCGATTTAGGAGAACGCATTGTTCAATTTAGAAATGAAGCGCCTAGTCACATCGTTTTACCAGCGATCCACTTGAAAAAAGAAGATGTAGGGGAGACATTTCACCAGCATTTAGGAACCCCCAAGGGGAATAAGGATCCTCAGTTTTTGACGGAAGCGGCACGCCAACATCTTCGTGGGCATTTTCTGGGTTCAGAAGTGGCGATCACCGGGGTGAATTTTGCGGTGGCCGAAACGGGTGAATTCGTGGTGTGCACAAATGAAGGAAATGCGGACATGGGGGCGCATTTGGCGAAAGTGCATATTGCCTGCATGGGGATTGAAAAGATTATTCCGAAACGCTCGGATTTAGCGGTGTTTTTACGATTACTTGCCAGAAGCGCCACGGGTCAATTAATCACGACCTATTCCTCTCATTTTCATAAGCCTCGTGAGGGACAAGAAATGCATATCGTGTTGTTGGATAACGGTCGGACACGTCAGCTCGCCGACCCTAAATACAAGAATTCGTTGAAATGCATCCGCTGTGCGGCTTGTTTTAATACCTGTCCGGTGTATCGTAGGAGTGGGGGGCATAGTTATCACCAACCGGTGGCTGGACCGATTGGCTCCATTTTAGCCCCGAATATCGATAAAAAGGCCAATGCGGATTTGCCTTTTGCGAGCACGCTCTGTGGATCTTGTTCCAATGTCTGTCCGGTGAAGATTAATATCCATGAGCAACTGTGGTTTTGGCGGCAGGATTTGATGGCAGATGGTTTAGCGCCAGTAGGCAAAACGATTGGAATGAAACTGATGGCGTTCACCTTAGCCCATCCGGCGATTTACCGATTAGGGGGGTCGCTTCTGAGGAGATTTGCTCCCCTATTAAATTCCCGTTTAAATCCTTGGTACAAACAGCGGGAAATGCCTGTTGCCCCCAAGGAGAGTTTTCAAGAATGGTACCAAAAACGATGAGCGCAAGAGAAGAGATTTTAGGGAAAATTCACGCGCAAAGCGAAATAAATCATCCGGGCGACTTTAAAGGTGTATCGGAAGATTTTGATTTCAAGGCTTCTTTGGAAGTGGTGGGGGCACGTGTGGTTAGTCCTGAAGAATTAGAAGCTTTGTTTCCAGGTAGGCGACGTTATGAAAAAACGATGGATGGCTTGAATTTAGCTGAAGTGGAAGTATTGGAAATTGATGGTGAGTTTGGTGTAGCTGAGAATGGGGCGATTTGGTTGGCGGAAGAGGCATTACCACATCGGGTGGCGCCGTTTATTTGCCAACATTTAGTGATTAATGTTTCTAAAATAGTACCGAATATGCACGCGGCTTATGCGGAATTAAATAAACCAAACTCGAGTTTCGGTTTATTTTTAGCCGGTCCATCAAAGACCGCAGATATTGAGCAATCGCTCGTGATTGGGGCTCATGGTGCCCGTAGTTTAACCGTCGTTATCAGAATTTGAACGCTGCCAGGGTCGTAGACTCCCTGGCAGCGTCAAATTTCGGAAGCGAAAGATACCCGTTTATTCGTTCAGGAACTTGATTTTCTTTCGTGAAAGCTGATAATTTGGCTGGATTTGCTGTACTTTAACGGTGGTTTGGGGTGACGCTGCCGGGGTCAGCGACCCCGGCAGCGTCTATCGAAAAAATCATTATATTGTGGCGCAAACCTATTCAATTATGTCAGTTTCCAGAAGAAAATTCCTTGGGCAATCCGTCCTGTCTTTAGCCGCATTTAGCATTGTACCCCGACATGTACTCGGGAAGGGCTTTATTGCTCCTTCGGACCAACTCACCAAAGCGATCATTGGTACCGGCGGCATGGGCCGCGGTCATATCCCTTATGCGGGAACGCGCGTTGTCGCCTTGTGTGATGTAGATAAGAAAAATCTCCAACTCGGCTTAGACAAAGTAGAAAAAGGAGTGAAAGCATTTTCTGATTACCGAGAAATGATTCAGTTGCCCGAAGTGGACATCGTTCACGTAGCCACCCCGCCACATTGGCATGGCATCATGGCCGCAGATGCCGCGCGTGCAGGAAAAGATGTTTGGTGTGAAAAACCAATGACTCGGACTATTGGGGAAGGGCAGAAATTAAAAGAAGCGATTCAGCAGCATGGTCGGATTTTTCGACTAAACACCTGGTTCCGTTTTGAGGGTAATTTCTACGGATTGAATTGTCCTGTGAAACCCATGAAAAAATTAGTCGATTCGGGACTGTTGGGATGGCCTTTGAAATTCACAGTTAGCAAACACACGGGTTTCGATTGGAAATTTTACTGGGTGGGCAAAACGGATTTGACACCTCAACCTGTACCCCTTGAATTAGATTATGACGCTTGGCTCGGACCAGCGCCGTATAAGCCTTATAACGTTCATCGGACCCACCAAACTTTCCGGGGCTATTGGGATTACGATGGGGGTGCCTTAGGCGACATGGGCCAACATTACATGGATCCGATTCAATATATGTTGGGCAAAGACAACGAAAGCCCCGTGTATGTCGAAGTAGATGCTCCTGTTCAAGACAAAGATGCCGTGGGAATCTTCAATCGAATCACGTATACCTATGCAGATGGATGCCAAATCGTCCTCGATGGCGAAGCCAAAGACGAGAAAGTAGCCTACATTGAAGGCCCAAAAGGAAAGTTATATCGCAATTTCAAATCGGATATTCCTGATTTGGAACGCAAATTGGCTGAGTTTCCGGAGCCGCCGGCCCAACAAATGGACTTTGTGGACTCGGTGAAAAATAGGACGCAATTTGCTTTGAATGAGGAAAATGGACATCGTTCGTGTACGCTTATCAACATGGGTTTAATCGCGATGCGTTTGCACCGTAACCTTAAATTTGACCCGATCAAGCAAGAATTTATCGGCGATCCCGAAGCAAATAGTCTCATTACCCAGCCGATGCGTGCACCTTATATCCTCTAAACATCATGAAATATTTAGTTTTATTATTAGTTAGTTGGCAAGCTTTCGCACAATCAACCCGCGAGCAGCAATTGAATTATCGCACTAAAGGGGCCACGTCAGAATTAAAAGCAGCTGCCTATGCGAGCAAAGGAATTTACGAACCAACCCAAGCCACAGAAGCCTTCATTTTGGCAAATGCCAAAAACATCACAGAAATAAAAGCTTTTTACCGTACAGAACTACCGGAAGCGACGCAATGTCAAATCATCGGCCTGATTGCTAAGCAAGACGAAAGTATCTTGTTGGCGAAGTATCCAAATTCAAAACCTCAAGTAAGCGCTTTTATTTTGAAGCAATTATTGGCTAAACCGCGAGTCAACATCACATTAAGATCCTGGGATGCTGCGCATCAAAAAGCCTTCATTATCGCAGTTGGGACTTACAAAGCGACTTGGGCTTTACCGCTCATTCAAAATTCAAATTTCAAAACGGAACAAATCATTGCCCAGCTTCAGGTGCAAGGAGCTAAAGGCTTGCCTGCTGTTTGGGATTTATTGAAAACGAATCAAGTAGACGCGCAAAAAATCGCTGATTTCACGACGACATTAGCCGCGAATGCCTACCTTAAAAATCAATTATCTGGTTATGATCAAGCATCCACGGCACAAAAAACGGTGTTGTTGGCCTATGGTAGCTGCCGACAATGGACTGAGGTAAAATCATTGGTTTGGCGTGCGGTACAATCAAATCATCCGGAGCGCGCTGCGGGTTTTGAGGCATTGGATAAATGGGTGGATTTAGGTGATTTTGACCTGATTGCTGAGAAATTATCCATCGTACAATTACCCAATGAAGTAAAAGCACTACAAAATTGCATGACGCAATTGATCAAAAAGGATGGCACGCGTACTAGTAAAATTACGGCATTCGCTAAAGCCGCCAAACATAAATTGAATTGGGTTCCTTTCGTTCAAGAAGTGGCCAATTTGGATTGGTTGTATGCCTTAGGGAAGACTAATGAAGAGGCATTACGCGCTTTTGTACGGATTAATGGGAAAGCATTTGCGAATGTAGACCAACAAGTCTTGCGTTATCGAAATGCATTAAGCTTGACACAAAATCTGGAAACACGCGAGCAGATTTACAAAGGTCTGCTGAAATGCAATTCCTTGTCGGCCATGCGCACATTATATCTGGGCCTAAAAGAACCCAATATCAAGCAACTTGCTGTTGATGGATTAGCTGCTTTGTATGTTGCCAATCCGGAATTTCAGGGTACCATGACGAAGGAATGGACCTTGGAAAATCAATGGCAAATCTCCGATGCTGCGATTCGAGACCAAGTGATGAAGAGCAATCCGGGCCGAGGGTTTTACACGATGTACAATGGAATTGATTTACGCGGATGGAAAGGTTTGGTTGATAATCCTGTAAAACGCAGAAAGATTTCAGCTGATACTTTGGCCATGAAGCAAATTAAGGCTGATTCCGTTATGCGTAAAGGCTGGTTGGCCCAAGGCGAAGAATTGCACTTCACAGGCCATGGTGATAATTTATGTTCGGTCAAAGATTACCAAGATTTTGAATTGACGATCGACTGGAAAATCGAAAAAGATGGGGATGCTGGACTTTATTTGCGTGGTTCACCGCAGGTACAGATTTGGGACATTGCCCGTACGAATGTAGGTGCACAAGTGGGTTCAGGAGGTTTGTATAACAATCAAATTAATCCAAAGAATCCTTCGAAAGTGGCCGATAATCCAGTAGGAGAGTGGAACACCTTCCGTGTAATCATGCGTGGAGAGCGCGTAACGGTTTATTTAAATGGGGAGATGGTTGTGGATCAAGTGATTTTGGAAAATTATTGGGATCGCAAAATACCTATTTTCATCAAGGATGCGATTGAATTGCAAGCGCATGGAAACCACATCGTTTACCGAAATATTTATGTGAAGGAATTGGTACCTCAGCCCATTTATCAACCTGAGGAAGTAGGATTTGAGCCTCTTTTTGATGGAACATCGTTATTTAATTGGACGGGGAATACGACGGATTATGTGCCTGTAAACGGCGAATTAGTGGTAGATCCGAAACGCGGTGGCAAAGGGAATTTATACACGAAGAAAGAATACAGTGATTTTCACATGAAGTTTGAATTCCAGTTGACGCCCGGTGCAAACAACGGCCTTGGCATTCGTACGCCGCTCGAAGGCGATGCGGCCTATGTGGGCATGGAATTGCAGATTTTGGATAATACCTCCCCAATGTATGCCAAATTACAACCTTATCAATATCATGGTTCCGTGTATGGAATCATTTCTGCGAAGCAAGGATTCTTGAAGCCGGTAGGTGAATGGAATGAGGAAGAGTTAATCGCTGAGGGAAATCACATCAAAGTGATTTTAAATGGAGAAGTAATCACCGATGGCGACATTGTGCAGGCCATTAAAAACGGAACGCCTGATCATAAAGAACATCCGGGTTTGTTAAACAAAACAGGGCATATCGGGTTCTTAGGTCATGGTTCTCCCTTGAAATTTAGGAACTTGCGTATTAAAGAAATCATCAAAAAGAAAAAATAGTCATGGCAATTACATTGACGATTAATCGAAAGAAAGTAAGCTTGGACATTGACTCCAACACGCCACTTTTATGGGCCTTGCGTGATCATGTAGGATTGTTAGGTACCAAATATGGATGCGGAATCGCCCAATGTGGCGCATGTACCGTTTGGGTAAATGGCGAACCGATGCGTTCTTGTGTTTTGCCTATTTCTGCTGTAGGGAATGCGCAAATCACCACGATTGAAGGATTAGATCCTGCGGGAAAACATCCTGTTCAAGAAGCTTAGGACGAGTTAGATGTGCCACAATGTGGTTACTGTCAGGCTGGTCAAATTATGACCGCTGCGGCATTACTCAAGAAAAATCCGCGTCCTTCGAAACAAGAAATCATCGATGGAATGGCCGGAAATATTTGTCGGTGCGGAACATACCACCGCATTCAAGAAGCCGTTGCTTTAGCCGCTAAAAAAGTCAAAAAATGAAAACGAGCCGTAGAAATTTTATCCAACAAACAGCACTCTTCACGAGTGTATTTACCTTGGGATTTGATTGGTTTGAATCCAAAGGTGCTGCGATGGCCATTGCCAATGAGCCAGGAAGATTTAATGCATTTTTGAGCATTGATTCGTCAGGAAAGATTCGTTTGTATTCACCCAATCCAGAAATTGGTCAAGGGATCAAAACCGCATTTCCTGTTGTCGTGGCAGAAGAATTAGATGTGGACTGGAAGCAAGTGGAAGTACTGCAAGCGAACCTAGATACACAAAACTTTGAACGCCAATTAACAGGTGGTTCGGGAGCTTTGAAACACTCGTGGGAGCGATTGCGTAAAGCGGGTGCAACGGTGCGCCAGATGATGGTGCAAGCTGCAGCCAATCAATGGAAGGTGGATGCTAGTACATGTAAAACTTCTAAAGGTTTTGTTTTAGGGCCTTCCGGTCAGAAGGCATCTTACGGTTCTTTAGCAACTGAAGCAGCCAAAATACCTGTTCCCTCGACAGTTACTTACAAGGATCGTAAAGATTATAAGATTATTGGAACGCGTGTACGTGGCGTAGATAATCAAGCGATTGTGACAGGCAAACCCGTTTTTGGGATTGATATTCGTAAGCCCGATATGGTTTTTGCCCAGATTGTACGACCGCCGTTTGGTGCGACCTTAAAATCATTCTCAGCGGACGATGTCAAGAAAATGCCGGGAATCATCGATGTGGTTTCTTTTAAAAATAAAGTGGCTATCGTGGGCAAGAGTACCTATGAAATCATGCAGGCTCGTCAAAATTTGACTTGTTCGTATGGTTCTGATGCACCTTTGGAAAGTAATGAAACTCATCAAGCTTGGTTTGATGCAGGAATGAAGTCGGATAAGGCGACGGTCCAACGGAAGGACGGGGATTTTGCGAAAGCTATTTCAGAAGCTGCCAAAGTGATCGAAGCGACTTACGAATGTCCTTTCATCTCACATAGTCCGATGGAGCCGATGAACTTTTTCGCAGATGTCAAGCCGGGTTCGGTTTTATTGGCAGGACCTACGCAAGTGCCCCAACCAGCGCAAAAAGCGGTAGCTACGCTGTTAGGTGTTCCCGAAAATACGATTCAAGTGGAATTGACCAAAATGGGCGGGGGCTTCGGTCGGAGATTAAGTAATGATTTCGCCTTAGAGGCCGCTGAATTGTCGAGTATTATTAAAAAACCTGTTTTGGTTATGTGGACGCGTGAGGATGATATGGGTGGTGGTACTTACCGACCAGCCGTACGTTATCATTTTAAAGCGGGTATTGATGTCCAAGGTAATATAACGGCATTTTATTTGCGTGGCGTAGGCTTAAATGCTGGAAATTCGACACGCCAAGATAATTTCCCAGTAGGTGCCATTGACCATGTGTTGATTGAGTCTGTCGATCAAAAATCGGCTGTGACGACGGGTCCTTGGCGTGCGCCAATTACCAATTTCTTGGGATTTGCCGAGCAAGCTTTCTTGGATGAGGTAGCTGAAGCAGCCGGGAAAGATCCTATTCAAATGCGCTTAGATTTGTTGGCACGCGTGAAATCCAATCCCGTGGGCAAAATTACTTATGAACCTGATCGTTTTGCGGAGGTGATTCGTCAGGTAGCTGAAAAGTCGGGCTGGAAGAAAAAACCGGGTGTACACCAAGGATTTAGTGTCTATTACTCGCATTTCTCCTATGTGGCTCAAGTCGCTGAGGTGCAAGTGAAAAATGGTAAGCCGCAAGTAACGCAGGTGACAGCCGTAACAGATTGTGGTGAGGTAGTCAATTTAAGTGGTGCTGAAAATCAGGTGAAAGGAGCAATCATTGACGGAATGGGGCATGCGATGTTTGCTAAGCTAAATATTCAGGCAGGTGTTACAAGTCCAACGAATTTTAATGCCTATCGGATGATTCGAGGCAATGAAGTTCCAAAAATAGATGCGTACTTTGTGAATAATGGAATTAGCCCAACGGGCCTAGGGGAGCCAGCATTGCCGCCTACAGGAGGTTCGATTGCGAATGCAATTTATGCGGCTACTAAAAAACGATTCTACAAACAACCCTTTTATTGATGGCAAATCCCAAAGTACAATATTTAGATAATTTAAGAGTCACGGCAACACTTGCTGTATTGCTGATTCATTCGGCTGCGAATGTCTTATTGAGCTTTGGGAAAACGCCTGATTCGGCTTGGTGGTTCGCGAATTTGTATAATGGAGGATTTCGCTATGCGGTGCCCATTTTCGTGATGTTATCAGGTGCATTGTTATTGCCACGCGAAGAGGAAATAGGCTCGTTTTTCAAGAAGAGTTTTCTTAGAATCATCGTTCCTTTTCTTTTTTATAATTCGGTATTTGCGTTTTTTAATTGGCAAGTACGACTAGGTGGTCGATCCGTTAGTCCTTCTTGGATAGCTAAGCAATACTTTGACGGGGCGTCGTATCATTTCTGGTACATCTACATGATTGTAGGCGTATATTTGTTTATTCCAATTATCGGAACATGGGTCAGAAAAGCATCTGAAAGCCATTTGCGATTCTTTTTAGGCATGTGGTTGGTGACCATCATATTCGATAACCCGCATTTCCCTGGACTGACTTTACCCGTCAAATTACCCTATTTTACGGGCTATTTAGGCTATTTAGTTTTGGGCTATTACCTTGCTAATCAAACAGTTTCGCGTATGTTTGCTTGGATGTTATTCATTCTGGGTACTTTGTGGACGATGGAGGGAACGTATTTACAATCGCTGGAAGATGGTAAGTTTTATGGCTTGTTGTATGCTAATTTTTCGCCGAGTGTGGTAATGTCGACGGCTGGATTATTTATGTTGTTCAAAGCATATGAAGGGACGATTCCGGTGAGCACTGTGTTTCGCGATTGGGTGAGTTCGCACAGTTACGGTATTTATTTGGTTCATATTATCGTGTTATTCTATTTGGTTAAGGTGAAAATTTATGGAGGTATGTGGCATCCAAGTATTGGGATTCCATTGACAGCTTTTACTTGTTTGTTGATATCGGGTCTAATTGTTTGGTTATTGCGTAGAATCCCCTTGGGGAAATATATCGCAGGTTAGAATTAATTCGTAACTTTAGATCAAATTAGTTCGACGCTATGAAATTTTACTCATTTGTTTTTGTCTTTTTTGCTTCAATTTCGTGTGTATTTGCACAATCTATCAGTTCTTCGACGATTGCCGCAGGTGGTGGGACCCAGCAAGTGAATGGTAAATATTTTTCACAAGTTATTGGACAATCAAGCGTTGTGACAGGAACTAGCATTCAGGCAGGTGTCACGATGAGACAAGGATTTAAACAACCCAATTTGTTAGCGAGAAGTATTCAGAATTCAGGTTTGAAGATTCAAATGTCGATTGAAAATCCGATTACTTTCACGGTTTTTCCTAACCCATTTAAAGATAAACTTCGCATTGAATTTTCGGCTGAAAGCACCATGCCTACCTATGTAGCGATTTATGACATTGTGGGAAGTACGATGTGGCAGGCTACTTATCCGGAGAAAATATTAGAAATTAATTTGACTGAGTTTCAAAATTTTCGTCAAGGCAAATACATTTTACATGTTTTGCAAAAAGGAAAACCCTTCGTGACGTCGATCGTCAAAGAATAGTTAATTAATAATCCTTCCATCTTGCATCTCAATGATGCGTGAGGTTTTGCTGGCGAACTCATTATCATGCGTAACAATCAGTAGTGTTTGATGGAATTCTTCTGCTAATTGCTGGAAGGTGTTGAAAACAATATCACTGTTTTTCTTGTCCAAATTTCCGGTGGGCTCATCCCCCATGATTAATAATGGATCATTGATGAGTGCACGGGCAATTGCAACACGTTGTTTTTGGCCTCCAGATAATTGGTTGGGCATTTTCAGGGCTTCGTGTTCTATACCTAGCACTTTCAACTTTTCGTAGGCTCGATGTTCTATTTCTTTTTCGCTGTATTTACCAAGTTTAAGTCCAGGAAGCATGACGTTTTTTAGGACACTAAATTCGTTTAGTAAGTAATGGAATTGGAAAACAAATCCAATTTTTTCATTACGAACCCGTGCAAGTTCCTTTTCATTCTTATCTCCCATGAGAACTGAATCAATGAATAATTCACCTTCGTAGTCGGTGTCCATGGTAGATAATATATACAGCAGTGTCGATTTTCCACAACCTGATTTTCCGATGACCGAAACAAATTCACTTTGCGTTAGGCTGAAATTGATTTGGTCTAATACTTTGATCGTCATGGGATCGTGAAAGTATTTAGTAATATTATTTGCCCGTAAAACTTCCTTGTGAATGTGTGTCATAATTATTTGCCGCGGATGATGATAACAGGGTCTATTTTACTAGCTTTTCTCGAAGGGAAATAACCCGCGAAATAGGTCGTAACGATGGAAAATATAGAGGCAATGACGTAAAATGTGGGATTGTAATTGATGGGGAAAGTTTTAATTGTAGGTAAGGACTCCGTGTTAAATGGAATATTGTCAATAATGTTTGAAATTCCAAAGCCAACAAGCAAACCCATCGATCCTCCAAAAATCCCGATACTTAATGCGATGAAAATGAAGATCATATTGACATCATTACCTGAAAAGCCTACGGCTTTCATTATTGCGATAGAATCCATTTTTTCATAGATCATCATATTTAAGATATTGTAAATTCCAAAGCCCGCCACAACCAAAAGTGTGACTCCTACCGCATAAGAAATTATTGTTCTCACAGAGCTTCCTGTCTCAAATTGTGAATTCGCTTGTTGGATATCAATTGCATCAGTTTCATAATAGCGCTGATATTCAATCGCCATACCAGGAGCCTGAAGAATGTTTTTTAATTTGACTTGGATATCGGTAATATAATTGTTGGATACACCTAATAACTTTTGTGTCGTACTGATCGAACAATAGCTTTGGACACGGTCTAAATCTTGGAGGCCCGATTGAAAAAAACCTACTACTTTTAATTGCATGCGTTCACCTTTGCTAGTGGTCACCTGAACGACATCTCCAATGCTTGCCGCCATTTTATCTGCAACACCTTTTCCCAAAATGATGCTATTCGGGATGTTTTTCAAATCAAGGTAATTACCTGAAGTGACATAATCTGAAAACATAAACAAACGGTTTTCTTCATCAGGGTCAATACCATTAATCACTCCGGTTAAATCGACGCTTCCCACATTATAAAAAACTTGTGCATTAATCTTAGGTGCAACCCCAAGGACCCGCTCATCACGTTTAATAGCCTGCATAATTTGGCCACTGTTGTAAATTTCGAGGCGTTGGTTTTTAGGCTTAACGGAATGAATGAAATTTTTCGTACTGGGGGAAAGTAAATCAATCGGTTGGGTTTTGGATACGTTGATGTCGTGGTACAAGCGAATATGTGCTGTACGATTCATAATCAAGCCATCTAATAAATCGTTCAATCCATTCATGAAACTTAAAAGTGTCACAAACATAGCAATACTGAACGTTACTCCGATTGCGGCTACCAATGTTTGTTTCCACCTAGCCAAAAGGAGTGAAATGGAAACTTGGATGATTAGTTTGATATTCATTATTCTGGCTTAATCACTTCGTCATTAGGATTCAATCCACTAATAATTTCGGCTTTTTGGAAGTCGGTTAGTCCTAATTTAACAACACGTTTACTTCCATCTGCTAAACGAATGATTGAGTCATTTTTGATGTAGTTTCTTGGCAAGATAAGTACATTGTTTCTTGACTGTAGTATAATATTGGCTTCAAAAGTCACATTGGGATAAAGTTTTTGCGGAGCTTTTGTGAATTCAGCTTCAATCAAAAAAGTTTTATTTCGCTCATTCATGATGGATGCGATCTTACTCACTTTTGCTTCAAAATATTCATTTTTATAGGCATCAAAAGTGATGGCAACTTTTTGGCCCAATTTTACTTTGAAGATGTCATGTTCATCCACTTGCATTTCCAACTTATATTGTTGCGTATTTCCTAAGGTTGCGATAGGAGTTTGTGGACTAACAAGTTCTCCTTTTTCTTTTAATAGACTTAGGATACTTCCTTTGACTTTACTTTTCAAAATGAAATCATCTGATTGCCTAGCAGAGATTTGAACATTTTTTTTAGCTTGAGCTGAACTAAAGTTGATTTGACGTTTCAGGTCCTTGTAGCGTTGATTCGCTGATAGATAATTCGCTTTAGCGCTTTGGTAATTGAGTTCCTTTTGCTCAAATTCAACTCGCGTACCTACCTGCTGTGTCCATAATGTTTTTTGTCGAGCATAAAGACTAGAATCAAGTTTTAGCTTTGCTTTAGCGGTCTGCACGAGTGCCTCTGCTTCGATGAGTTTACCTTGGTTATTTGCCGCATCGTTGAAATTGGCTGCCAAAGTAGCATTCTCCAAATTATATCGCTGTGTTTCATTTGATACGCGAAGCAGGGGAGTTCCTACGTCAACTAGCTGACCTTCTTTTACGAAAATTTCTTCAATAATACCGCTTACTGAAACGTATGCTTGATATTGGTCAACTGATTTCACAGTTCCTGAAGCGTAGATAGATTCAGTAATGTCTCCCCGCGTAGGAGATATACTGTCTTTCTTTTTCGAACAAGCAAATAAACTTATTCCAGCCAAAATGAGTAGTGCGTTCTTCATCTTGCTAAATTAAGCTTTTCAAGTCAGACAAAAAATGATTTTAATCTCGAATACATCGAACACTAAATCCCGCGTCCTTATCATTTGTTGAAGTTGTGGATGCTCCATTCAATGTAGGGATGACATAAGCTCGTGCATGTGAGGTTGAATATGAATCACTCGACCAATAATGGACGGTTGTCCCTCTTTCTGTGATTGTTCCTCCCGTTGTTAGGAATCCTGCTGCATGCATATGTAGCTCAGAATTATATAAGGCATTTAAATTTGTTGCTGCGATTTGTACGGATTGCCATTCTGCATAAGTAGGTAATCGCCAGCCACTTCCTAATTCTATTGTACAGGGATCTTCTGAAGGCGACCAATCAACATTCAGTAAGGTTCTGTTGGGATATGTTGTCGACGGGGTTCTTGTCGTTGTGTATCGATACCCAACTTTACTCGCAAACTGCCAATACCAACCCGCTGCGGCCTCGGTATTATCGGTTGCAGATGTTGGTGGGTTTGTCGAACCTAAGTTTTGAAGAAGCCAACATTTATTTGATCCTGTGATGGTTGAATAGGCAAGGTTGTATGTGACTGTTTTAGCAACAGGAGCAACCCCTCGGCTCGTTAAATGATTGACAATTAAATTGGTACATGGCGGTAAAGTGTTCAATTTTCCCGTTGTGTAAACGCCGTCTAATGTACTTTTTTTCCCAGCACGATTGACAAATTCACTCCGCAGAGTTGATTTCTTTCCGCTGGATGTAGTAGTCATTTGGCTAAAGCAGGCATAGGTAGCCAACATCAAAAAAAATAAAAGCTTAGTATGCATAGTCAAATTGAATTCGGTCGCCAGCTTCTAAGGTAAAATTGCTATTGGAAACTGGGATATATGTAATTGTACTGCTAGAAAGTGTATATGCATTTTTATCAATCCGAATGCCATTTATAAACATTTTTACCTTTGAATTTGAAACGGGAGTTTGAGTTAAGTTAAAAGTTGTTTGACCTGCAGTAGCAGTAAACTGTTCACTTTCATCTCGGTCTGGGGTACTGACCGTCCAGCTTGTTCCTACGACTTTTAATATATACCCAGCTGTACTGGGTGCTAGCGATGTGATTGCTCCGGTGCCATTCCCAACTAACAATGCACCACTACTCAGAGTTGCCGCACCAGTACCTCCTTGATCAACCCCAACGGTTCCGGTTGAACTTAGGTTCTTAGCGGCATCGGAAAATACAACTTTAGATGCTGTCAAAGTCGAGTTTGTCAGGTTACCCGCAACACTTAGGTTTCCTGAGTTAATAATGCTGGAAAAGGTTTTAGCTCCAGCAAAAGTCTGAGCGGCAGTTGTTATAATGCCCGCATTGGTTGCGTCGGCAGGACTTAAACTGATTTCACCTCCTGCAGTTATCGTTAAACCTTTGGCGGTAGAATTTACATTCACCGCTCCTAAGGTAACGGTTGGAGATGCACTCTCCACATTCCAAACGCCTAAGCGTGAAACTAGAATTTGTCCATCAGCTCCCGGGTTAATGCTAGATAGGGCGGAGGTTCCCGCACCCACAATTAAGCCTCCATTCGTGAAGTTTGTCGTCCCCGTACCACCTTGAGAAACCCCGACAGTTCCGTTTGTGCTTAGGTTTTTAGACGCATCTGTGAAAACAACTTTACTAGCTGTTAATGCGGTATTTGTTAAGTTTCCGACTACACTCAAGTTGCCTGAACTCGTGATGCTAGCAAAGGTTTTTGCTCCGCCAAAACTTTGAGTTCCCGTGGTGACAATTCCCGGATTATTGGCATCAGCGGGACTTAAGCTCAATACATTATTGGTAATCGATAACCCATTGATATTGCTAGTCCCCAAGGTACCCACCGAAATAGCACTAGGAATAGTAGCTGCCCAAGCAGTTCCATTCCATGTCAATACCTGTCCACTGGCAGTCGGAATAATTGTATTTATAGCTCCTGTTCCATTTCCAATCATAACACCATTCAATGAAATCGTTGATGCGCCCGTTCCACCCAAATTTACGGGGAGATTTGCCGCTGAAACCAATAAATTAGTTGCATCTGTCATCACGACTTGATTGCTATTTGTCCCTGTCGTCTTCAAACTCGTAAAAGCACCATTCGAGGGAGTCGTAGAGCCGATGGGGGTATTTTGGATGCTTCCTGCATTTATCGCTCCCGTTGTATTAATTCGACTTATGTTCGTATTCCCCAATTGAATGGTGTTGTCTGAGTTAACCACAGCTCCAGCTCCAATAGCAATCGTATTACTTAAATTACCGCTACTGACGCCGGATCCTTGACCGATCGCTGTATTACCAATCCCCGTAGTATTTAAGCTTAAAGAACCAGCTCCAATCGCCGTGTTGTTTGTTCCACTCGTATTAGCAGTAAGGCTCTGATAACCTATTGCCGTATTGTTCGATCCAGTCGTGTTGCTTAAAAACGCACTTTTCCCCACTAATGTATTTGCATCAAGTCCACCACCCCCGTTTCCAATCATCAGGTGATTAATTTGTAAGTCTTGCGCAAAAGTTTTAGCCCCACCCAAAGTTTGTATTCCTGTTGTTAATATACCTGGATTACTTGCATCCGCTGGGCTTAATTTTATTTCACCTCCCAATAGTGTCATGCCATTTGTAGAGGAACTTAAATTTACACTGCCAACAGACGTTGCAACGCCTAAGCTACTGATGGCATTCGCCGACCAGCTTGTACCATTCGAGCTCAAAACATATCCTGCCGTTCCCGGTACGATAAACCCAATGCTTGTACCGCCGACCATTAATGCGTTGTTAGTCAAACTTGAAGTACCTGTCCCTCCATTGACGATGGGTAGCATGTTACTTACTTTCGTGCTTAGGTCAATATTACCAGCCAACATGCCATTGGTGATTTTTGAATTGCCAATCGTCGTAACACCTGTATTGTTCATGGTTACGTCCCCAGAAAGATTCCTTTCGACGGCTGCGTTGCTACTATTCCCAATGAGTACTTTTCCGTCATTTAAAATGGTTCCTGCCAAAGTAGTATTGGACAATGGAATCTCTGATACATTCGTAATTCGTCCTTTGGAGTCAACCGTAATTTGTGGAATCAAAGCATTTCCCCCATATACTGCTGCGACGACATTTGTGTTTGCCAGCGTAGTGGCAATTACGCCCGTACCTGATCCTGTCAAGTCGCCAGTAAGCGTAATCGTTTGATCGCCTGTATTTGTCCCGGTTATTGTTGCATCGTTTGCGACCGTTAACGTCTTACTGGTTGTTCCGCCAGCGATCGTAAATCCAGATAAACGACTCGTCATTTGTAGACCATTAATACTTTTATTTGTCAAGGCTTCAGTTCCTGTTAACGTTGTTAACGTTCCACTCATCGGCAGTGAAACACTTGTTGTTCCAGTTGTATTGAAAGTCAAGTCATTTGTTCCAGTTGTTGTTAAATTTCCACCCAGCGTAATCGTTTTGCCAGTATTATTTGCACCTGTCCCTCCTTTTGCTCCGGATATAGTTCCTGTTATTTTGTCATCCGATACAGAACCTGAAGCAAGTTTCGCATTGTTAATTGCTCCATTCGAAATGATTGGATTTGAAGCTGTTGAACTAGGACCTCCTAAATCGCCAGCTAAACGAATTTTACCTATGACAATACTTGTTGCATCTGGCGTTGTGCTTGCTGCCATTTGAATATCCACATATGCCTTATTAACAACATCCGTTGAAGCAGAGGGGGGATCAGCTAGTTGAATTTTTGTTCCTGTGGGAAATGATAAATTCCCACTCATGGTTGATCCTGTCAATTGCACATATTTGGATTCCAAAGCAGCTTGATTAGTTGTAATTTCTTTCCAATTACTCCCATCGTATATGAAGGTACGTCCATTATTTGTTGAAGTAGGATCATTGGAAACGATATAAACATCACTGTTGATTGGTGAACTTACCACAGGTGCGAAATTTCCATTATTAAATGTTCCTGTATAGGTCGTGCCAAAACGAAGTGCAATGTTACCATTGGCATCAGGAAGCGAGCCATTGACCTTTTGAACTGCACCCGTCACATCGCTAATAGGTATCGATGATACCGTAGAAAATGGATTTCCTGCTTTTACATATCCGGATGTTAAACTCGAGGTACCTAATCCACCATTGGTCGTAGCAACAATGGCATTCCCACTGATTGTTCCATTTAAAAGTACATTACTTAGTGTCGCTCCGTTTGTTCGAACGACACTTCCCGTTCCTGAAGTTGATATTTCTGATGGTGAGGCAGTTGACACTCCAAAATTTCCTATTAGTTTATCAGGATTAATGGACTGAAAATTAGCTAATGAAATGCTTTGATTGGCTAGTTTATTCTCGACATAAATTTTAACTGCATGTTGTGTTGGGAATTCAATTGAGCTATTAGCGTCTATACTTCCATCTGATTTATTTGCTGTGTTTTCTTTCAGATTTAAAGCGCTTTGTGCTGCTGTTCCAACACTCCCGGCCACAGAAGCATCTACGTAGCTTTTAACTGCTTTTTGACTTGGATAGAATTGATCGCTTGGTGTCGAATTACCTAAGTCGGTTGCCGTAGATTTATTCGCACTTAGTTCCGCTCCTGTCACATCGGCAACAGGAATTGTGGTATTGCTTGTCATCGCGGCGATTCCATTTCCTTTAATATAGCCCGTTAAGGTACCATTTGCACCTGTTCCTCCATGTGATGCGTTAATAATGCCATCGACATTCGCTGAATTCCCAGGAATACTACCTGCTACTTTGCTTCCGTCAACCCCCACAATTTTGGAATTCGTTACGGCTAAATCCGCAATTTTATTGCTAGTAATACTATTGTCGGAAATCACGGGTGTTCCTGCAGTAGAACCCGTTCCTGCCAAATCACCTCCCAATTTGATTTTACCAAAAACACTCGTTGTCGCGTCTGGTATTGTTCCCTGTGCAATTTGAGTATCAACATAGGTCTTTACCGCAGATACACTCGGATATTTGGTATTGGATGGAGCATCTAATGCAATATTCGTACTTTTATTGGCCACGGCTTCTGCCCCTATAACGTCTGCAACAGGTATCGACGAAACAGCTTGCATCGCAGATGTTCCAAAACCTTTCACATAACCATTCAAGGTTCCTGCGACGCCCGTACCTCCGTGGGTAGTTAACACAGTGCCTGATACATTCGATGCTTCTCCTGGTATATTACCGCTGACTTTTCCTCCTGATATACCTGCGATTTTAACATCGGTAATGGCTGCATCTGCCACTTTATTGGTACTTATTGCATTATCCCGAATCATGGGATTGTCTGCAGTACTCGTTCCAGCCGCTAAATCACCTCCCAAACGAACAATTCCCTTGTCTGTCAAGCTTGCATCTTGAATCACTACTGCTCCAAATCGATTATCTACATAGGTTTTAACCGCATTTTGGGTTGGATATAAGGTATTACTTGTCCCTAAGGCTGTAGTAGTTGATTTGTTTGATAAATCTTCTTTGGTCGCATAATTGATGGATGCAGATGATAATTCTTGTTGGACAAATGATGTCGTGGCTAATTGATTTGTATTGCTCCCCACACCTTGCAATACTCCAATAGTACCTGTAGGTAGCGATGGCGTTCCTGAAAAAACAGGTGAATTTTTATCTGCTTTGGCATTTAAGTCTGCCGTTAAAGCAATCCCCTGTGTTGCTTGGTCGACATAGGTTTTAACGGCTCGAGCACTTGGGTATTTTAGGTCGGAAGTCCCGTCTGCGGGAATACTTAAGGATTTATTACTCAAATCTTCTTTTAAGGCTAAACCAGGTACCGTCGGGTTACTAGCTGTGCCACCCAAATCTCCAGCTAATTTTAATTTTCCCGCTGCTAAGTTCGTGGCATCTGGTGTGCCTGATACCGTGACGGTCGAAATCACCTGGTCAACATACGTTTTGACGGCTCGCTGACTTGGGTACAATTGATTACTTGGATTTATATTGCCTAAATCTGTCGCGGCCGACTTGTTTCCTAAGGATTCAAAAGATCCACCTAAACTATTAATTTGATTAATTAGTGTCGTTTGGTTCTGATTGATTTGATTAGTTTGTTGGTCAATACGTTCACTCAAATTCTGAGTCACAAAAACGGTCTCATCCAGTTGTTTTCCTTGTTCATTAAGCTTTGTTTCAAGCGCTATTTGCTGATTCTTGATCAAGGTAAACGTATTCAAATTCTCGGTTTGATTATCCGCAATCTTTTTCTCTAATGGCTTCAAGTCATTTGATACGAGATATCCTACGTCATTGGTAAAGTGAGATACATCGCTGGGCGCATTCATTACGTTTTTATATTCGACTGCTTCCGCATAAAGGGCATATGGACTGTATAAAAGTGTCTGATTGCTCACTTCAAGGAAATTCGCTTGACCGTCGATTTTGACAGAAACAACAAGTATTTTATTTTGGCCACTCCAGACCAATTGATCAAAATTAGTTCCTGTTGATTTTTTACCTTTTCCTATCGTTAAGTTAATCAAGCCAAATTCGTCCGTCTGCGTCTCGTGAAATTCCTCATAATCGATCAAATTATTCGATTTTAATGTAAATCGAATGGTGACCGACTTATTCTGAAGCGCTTGGCCTTGAATAAATGTCCCCGGAATTTGATAGGGGCTAGGGTCTTGAATAACTGCCTGATATTGAATGCCTTTTGTTTGGGATTTGCTCAAAAAGGCAATTTGAAAACAAAGCAAAAAGAATAGAAACTTTTTCATCGGAATTATTTTCTTAGTGGTTGAATGGTAATGCCAAATACGATGCTCGAAGCTTGTATAGATAAGTGGGTTCCTTGTGCTTCCTTACTTGATAAACTCGATGCCCGACGGTAAGCCATCGAGATTCGCATGATTTCCGAAATGGATTGTTGGAGACCAACCTGATATCCTCCTAAGCCTAGGATACCATTAAATTGGACATCATCTATTAAATCCATGTATCGATTATCGACCCATTGATTACCATGAATAATCCAGCTAATCTGGACTAAACCTGTAGCTTGTAAGCTCAAGCCTCGATAAAGTTTTTGAGTGAATTGAATGGAAGGACTAATGCCAATATAGTCGGTCTGGTAGCTATAGGCTACATTTGCTGCATCGCCCACAGCATTGTATTGATTGAGATTTAATTCAACACCCCAGTTGAATTTGCCTAACAACTTCGCCAATCCTGGGTGCTGATTAAAATAAATAACCTGAGGGCTTGATTTTAGCAGGAGTGCAGATGTATCTACTAATTTGCGCTGATATTGAATCGAATAAATATTGCCAGAGCCAGCTTTGATGCCAGTCAACGTTTTTCCTGCATTATTTTTGAAATCAAAGCTGGTCAGATTTGTACCCGCTTGAATACTCCACTGTTGTGCAGTAGCTGCAACGGAAACGAAAAGGAAAAACAGCCATATAGCCAATTTCCCCTTCATCGCTTGAGCGATTAGGTGTGCGAACATATATTATTAGAACTAGATTATGATGCAAAGTAGTGAAATGTATTGGTATTAAATATCAGAAATCTGATAATCTGTTGCTATATCTTGGCTATTCTGTTATTTTAGTAAAAACAATTAGGTATGAGAATAACACGCGTTGCCAACTATCAAGCATTAAGCGCTTTAGCGGCAGACATCGTCATAAATGAAGTTAAAAAAAAGCCTGATTTGCTTTTTTGTGCCGCTACTGGAGGGTCTCCCACGGGGATGTATGCAGAAATGAAAAAAGAAAAGGATGTGTTCAATCAGATGCGGGTCATTAAAATGGATGAGTGGGGAATAATTCCTTCTAATCACCCGGACTCTTGCGAATCCTATCTTCAAAAGCATTTGCTAGGACCCATGAATATCCCCGCAGAGCGCTATGTAAGTTTTGATCCCAATACAGCGGAACCTGAAACCGAAATCGCCCGCATCGAATCTTACATTCAAGCGAATAGTCCCATGGATATTTGTATTCTAGGCCTTGGGAAAAATGGTCATATTGCTTTCAATGAACCTGCAGCCTATTTACAAGCCGGTTTTCACAAAGCTATGTTGGCAGAATCAACGATTCAACACGATCCTTCTTTATCCCAAGGCGCTGAACCTGCATTTGGGTGGTGTGTAGGAATGCAAGGTATTCTACAAGCTAAAAAAATCATTTTCTTGGTAACCGGTAAGGGAAAAGAAGCTGCATTGCAGCAAATTTTAACCCAACAAATTTCCACGGATTGCCCGGCTTCATTTCTTTGGTTGCATCCGAATGTTGAGTTGATTACTGATTATCAATAATCAATATGAATAAAGTTTTCACACATGCTGCAGATGCTATAAAAGATCTCACCTCGGGTTCGAGTATTCTGATGGGCGGTTTTGGTCTGACAGGTGTTCCTGAAAATCTGATTTCAGCCTTATTAGAAAAAGGTACGAATGAAATAACTTGTATTTCTAATGAAGCAGGATTGGAAGACTTTGGCATAGGTCGACTCATTGCTCAAAAGCAAATTCAAAAAATGATTTGTTCCTATATCGGGGAAAATCATTTGTTCGAAACATTGATGTTAGAAGGGCATCTTGCTGTGGAACTAGTCCCTCAGGGAACGTTAGCGGAGCGTATTCGATGTGGAGGTGCCGGAATTCCAGCTTTCTATACACCAGTAGGCGTGGGGACTGAAGTAGCGGAAGGAAAAGAAACACGTGAATTTCATGGTAAGAAATACCTGTTGGAAAAAGCCATCACGGCGGATTATGCTTTTGTAAAAGCATGGAAAGGAGATACGGAGGGAAATTTAATTTATCGAGGGACTTCGCAAAACTTCAATCCTGTGGTAGCGATGGCCGGAAAAATTACCATTGCGGAAGTGGAGGAATTAGTGCCTGCGGGCACCCTGGACCCCAATCAAATTCATACCCCCGGCATTTATGTGCATCGCATTTTTCAAGGGAAGGATTACCAAAAGCCGATTGAGCATTTGACGCACCAACTGGATGCTGAAGAAATGAAGGAATTAAGTCTGGAGGATCTAAAGAAGGAAATCATCGGAAAGCGTCTTGCCCAAGAGATTAAAGATGGAGATTACGTCAATTTAGGTATCGGTATTCCAACCCGCGTGGCAAATCACATACCGAAAGGCATGAAGGTTATTTTGCAATCGGAAAATGGTTTATTGGGCATCGGACCATTTCCGGAAGAAGGGGCGGAAGATGCGGATTATATTAATGCGAGTAAACAAACCATTACTATTGCTCCCGGTGGGTCGGTTTTTGGGTCCGAACTAAGTTTTGCTATGATTCGGGGGAATCACATTGATGTGACGATTTTGGGTGGAATGGAAGTTTCGGAGCGTGGGGATTTGGCAAATTGGAAAGTACCCGGAAAAATGGTCAAAGGAATGGGTGGAGCGATGGACTTAGTAGCTTCCGCGGATAAGGTAATTGTTGCCATGTTGCAAACGACATCTTCGGGCAAATCGAAATTAGTCAGTTCTTGTGACTTGCCGCTCACGGGAGTCCGTTGTGTGACGCGCATCATCACAGAATTAGGAGTTTATGATATTTTGCCTGAGGGTGGGTTTCAATTAATTGAACGAGCACCGGGTATTTCATTGTCGGTAATTCAACATGCAACCTCTGGTAAACTTACCTATCACGAACCGGTTCCTGAAATGAAACTTAATCCTTAAACGGATGCCGTTGAATCCAGGAAACCTCGGGCTCTAATAATTGAAAAATGCTCGATAAATAACGATTTATCCATGGGTATTGATGCTCCATGAAGCCATACATGTTGACGGGAACAGCACCTATGGAACTTTTAATTTCCATCGCAGTCCTTCCAAAATTAATATGCTTGAATTGATTGACAATGGCACAACCTACCATGTCGTAAAGCATGTTTAGGTACAGCATTTTTTCTTTTTGGATGCTTGGGTCATAGCCCAAGAAGTAGGTTTCTAATACTTCGTCATGTTGGAAAAGCGTGTTAAATCCAACGAGTTTCCCTGCTTCAAAATAAGCGAAAAATCGAAAGGCATCGCCCATATTTTCTTTCAAAGCGCTGAAATGATTTTTTGCCAAAAAGAAGGTGTTAAACGGAGCGTTTTCAGCCACGTGGACATATAACTCATAAATTCGCTCTTCTTGTTCAATGATTTCGCTCAGACTTAATTGGCGTTTTTCGATCCCCTCGGCCTTTTTTCTAGCCCGTTTATATTGGTCGCGGTATTTTTTGGAAAGTGCGTTAACGTAATCCTGTTCCTTTGACCATGCATCTTTTATGCTAAAACACATGCTGGGTTGTGATGTGAATTTTAGGCTTTTTTTGAAAATGTCTTGTTGGAAATAGGGAAGTTCTTCCGCTGGGAAGTCCTTCAGGATGTGAATGTGTTGGCCTGGGAATTCAGGTAATACCTTTTCTTTTAGATAGGCCAAAATCTCACTCGGATTAGTTCCTTCTGAGCACGCGATGGCGTGTTGGCCCGTCAACATGTTATTACCAACGATCGTTAATTTGCCTGCAAAGTTTTTGAATAAAAAATCTCTTACCTTAATTTTTAATCCATGATCTCGGGTGCCAAAGGTCTGCAACTGATTTAGATCGATTTGTTGGATCAATGCGACTGCGATCATACGATCATCTTGAAAAATAGCTATAAATCGATTATTGACATTGGCAGGTTCGGATGAAGCTAATGCAGTGAGGTATTTTTTTTGTAAGAAAATACTCGATTGGGCAATAGCATCCCAAGATTGTGGTAAGTCTGTTGGATGGAGGTATATGTGATGATTGTAATTCAATTCAAGATGTTTTCGGAAGTTTAACCGAAAATCTGGTGTTTTTGTTCCCGGTGGGGGGATTGGATGTATCGCGTCTCTATAATGATTAGGTTGATTATTCCAGACAGCATCAAGCGGTCCAACGTCTAATGTCCAAAGTCCAACGACCAATGTCTAATTTTGTGTGGCCCCGGCGGGAATCGAACCCGCATCTAGCGTTTAGGAAACGCCTATTCTATCCGTTGAACTACAGCGCCAAAACTATATCGCTTACCTCTTACCTCTTAACTCTTCACTCTTCACTCTTCACTCTTACCTCTTAACTCTCCTCAGGTATCACTCCATCATTATATCCCAATAGGTGATTGGTATTCAGCCAATTGGGGAATATCTGAAAGTGTTTTTCTTTAATGATTTCCATCACCATCTCCCGCAATTCAGCTAAATTGGAACGTTGTTCCGCTGAAATGAATACCGTTTTTGGTGTGTTTGTTTGCCAATGTGATTGTTTCAAGAAACGCGTCACACGTTCCATTTTGGTCAATTCAGGATTTCCATCCTCATCGACAGCTGCACCTTCAAAGAAAACATCTTCTACCTTGTAAAGATCTATCTTATTAAATACCAAAATCGTTGGCTTGTCACCTGCCCCCATTTCATTTAAGATACCTTGAACTACTTCAATTTGCTCTTCAAAATTAGGGTGTGAAATATCCACCACGTGCAATAGCACATCCGCTTCACGCACTTCATCCAAGGTCGATTTAAATGACTCAATCAAGAGGGTAGGGAGCTTGCGAATAAATCCTACCGTATCCGTTAATAAAAAAGGAATTCCATCCCAAACAACTTTACGTACAGTCGAATCAACCGTGGCAAATAACTTGTTTTCAGCAAACACATCCGCTTTCGCTAGTTTAGTCATGAGGGTTGATTTTCCCACATTGGTATATCCCACCAAGGAGACACGAACCATGCGATCCCGGTGTTTTCGTTGCGTATACGATTGCTTATCAATCGCTGCCAATTTATCCTTCAAAAAGGCGATGCGGTCATTGGCGATGCGTCGGTCGGTCTCCAATTCCTTTTCACCCGGACCACGCATACCCACACCACCGCGTTGCTTGGAAAGGTGGGACCACATACGGGTTAAACGTGGCAACATATATTGGTATTGAGCGAGCTCCACTTGTGTACGCGCCTGAACTGTCTGGGCTCGTTGGGCAAAGATGTTCAAGATAAGTAAGCTTCGATCTAATACTTTAATCTCTTTGCCTAATAAGGAAATCGTCAATTCAATATTACGTACTTGCGAGGGACTTAAATCATCATCAAAAATCATGATGTCCACGTCTTTGGCAATGACATAGGCGATGATGTCATCTAATTTCCCTTTACCCACATAAGTACGATTGTCCGGTTTGGCCAAGTTTTGAGTAAAGCTTGCCAAAGTCACCACCCCGGAGGTGGATGCTAAGAAGGCTAATTCTGCCAAATACTCCGCTGTTTGTGCCGCATTTTGTTTCTGCGTCGTTACCGCAACGAGTACCGCTGTTTCTTGTTCTTCTCCCGTACTAAATCCTAATTCTTCCTTCATAGCTGATGCTAAAAAAAGCCTTCCTGTTAAGAAAGGCTTTTCATGCAAATTTAGTTCATTTTATAAACTTTGAATCAATTTAAGATTCAAGGTTACATAATCTTCGTTCTTTCCTTCTTTGGCTAACGTGATTGATTTCTCAGCACTCGCTTTGGCTCCTGCTTTATCGCCCAACTTCGCCTGAATTTTTGCTTGTAAATGCAAGATCCAATAAGCAGATGGATTTGCCTCAACAGCTTTACCAACCCATTCCAAGGCTTTCTTTAGATCACGACCTGTCTCAAAATAATAAGAAGCAGATTCAAAATATGGTCTTGTGTCTGCTGCCATTGCTTTTTCAATGGATGCGGCAATTTTTGAATCGATTTCTGTTTCGATAGGTACTGAAACGGCCACCTTCTCCCAAGAAATCACCAAATCCATTTTATTAGCAATCACATTTGCAAACTGAATGGAAAATGATTCAACCGATTGAGCTAGGGTGGTTGTTGCCAACTTCACCTTCAAAACGTCCTCAGCTGGATTGTAATTAAATACGCCATTCGTTCCTTTGTTGAAGATGATTTCCCAAGAAAATTGTGAAGGAATCGTCATCAATTGGTAAGTACCCGCTTTCAATGGCTGACCTGCAATCTTAACATCTTCTCCGAACGTGATGATCGTAGGTGCATTCGCACCTGTACGCCATAATTTTCCGTAAGGCACTACATCGCCAAATATCTTACGACCTTTAATTACTGGACGGGAATATTTGACTTCAACCGAAGATAAAGAAAAGTCTTGCTTGATGCTTTGTCCAGGACTTGGCGCAGGTGTTTTGACACCTTGTGCTAAAATATTCGCCGAGATTAAGCAAAATAACAATAGCTTTTTCATTTTCATTACGCAGATAAAGCTTCAGCACCTCCTACGATCTCAAGGATTTCCTTCGTAATAGCTGCTTGGCGTGAACGGTTATACTCTAATTTCAATGCCTTAATTAATTCCCCAGCATTATCAGTTGCTTTATCCATCGCTGTCATACGAGCGCCATGTTCAGATGAATTGGACTCCAATAAAGCACGGAAAATAGATAATTTGATAGACTTAGGAATTAGTTCGGTAATGATTTGCTCTTCTGATGGTTCAAATATGTAGTCAACAGCACTAGCTTTTTCGCCAGATTCAGCAGCTACCAAAGGAAGTAATTGCTCCGTTTGAACAATCTGTGTCGCAACGTTCTTTGAGTAGTTGAAAATTACTTCCACCACATCAAATTTCTTCTCAATAAATGAATTTAAAACTACCTCACCAATTTCACGAACGTTGTTGAAATTTAAACGTGAGAAGATGTCTGCATGAGCCTCGTTCACGTTGTATCCCCGACGAGATAAATATTCAGCCCCCTTTTTACCTAATGATAAAATCTCCACTTGACCAGCTGCATGCAAGTCGGCATATTTCTCTTGTACCAAAGCCATCGTTGCTTTTCCTACGTTTGCATTGAATGCGCCGCAAAGTCCACGATCCGAAGTTACTACAATGATTAATGCACGTTTGATTTCACGCACCTCTGTAAATGGGTTTTCAGCTCCTGCTTCTGTTTGAGCAGAAACCGTGGCAATCATTTCCGCTAATTTCTTAGCGTAAGGGCGCATTTGGTGGATAGCATCCTGTGCGCGACGCAACTTAGCTGCCGAAACCATTTTCATGGCTTTGGTGATTTGTTGCGTCGAGTTAACGGATACAATTCTATTTCTTACTTCTTTTAAGGAAGCCATAGTATTCTAATTTTATGCTTTGTATTTAGCTGCTACTTCATTACCTACACGCTTCAAAGTTGCGGTTAAGTTATCATCGTATTTACCTTGACCTAATGCCTCTAATGTAGCTTTTTCAGTCGCACGTAATACTTGAATGAAATCTTGTTCGAATTCACGAACTTTTTCTACTGGTACTGTATCTAAGTTACCTGTAGTTGCTAAATAAATCATCGCTACTTGCTCTTCGACACGTTGAGGTGCAAATTGTGGTTGCTTCAACATTTCTAAGTTACGACGACCACGATCAATCGTTAATTTCGTAGATGCATCTAAATCCGAACCAAACTTCGCGAAAGCTTCTAGCTCACGGAATTGTGCTTGATCCAACTTCAATGTACCTGCTACTTTCTTCATGGATTTGATCTGTGCGTTACCACCTACACGAGATACCGAAATACCTACGTTGATCGCTGGACGAATACCTGCGTTAAACAAGTTTGTTTCCAAGAAGATTTGACCGTCTGTGATCGAAATTACGTTGGTAGGGATATATGCCGAAACGTCACCCGCTTGTGTTTCAATGATTGGAAGGGCTGTTAAGCTACCACCTCCTTTAACGATGCCTTTGATTGACTCAGGCAAGTCGTTCATGTTACGTGCGATTTCATCTGAATTGTTGATTTTCGCAGCACGCTCCAATAAACGAGAGTGTAGGTAGAAAACGTCACCTGGATACGCCTCACGTCCTGGTGGACGACGTAACAACAAGGAAACTTCACGGTAAGCTACCGCTTGTTTTGATAAGTCATCATACACAACTAATGCTGGACGACCTGTATCACGGAAGAATTCACCGATTGCAGCACCTGTAAATGGCGCATAAAATTGCATTGGAGCTGGATCTGCAGCAGTTGCCGAAACGATTACTGTATAGTCCATCGCACCTGCTTTACGTAAAGTTTGCTCAACTTGCTTCACAGTAGAAGCCTTTTGACCAATCGCTACATAAATACAGAATACAGGCTCTCCTTTATCGAAAAATTCTTTTTGATTAATGATTGTATCGATACAAACAGCTGTTTTACCTGTTTGACGGTCACCGATCACCAACTCACGTTGGCCACGACCTACTGGAATCATCGCATCAATCGCCTTGATACCTGATTGCAAAGGTTCTGTTACCGGTTGACGGAAAATAACTCCCGGTGCTTTACGCTCCAAAGGCATTTCGTATAAAGTATCAGCGATAGGTCCATTACCATCGATCGGCTCACCTAATGTGTTTACCACACGTCCTAAGATACCATCACCTACCTTAACAGAGGCAATTAAATTGGTACGCTTAACGGTATCGCCTTCTTTGATTTGGCTAGAGTCACCTAAAAGTACAGCTCCTACATTGTCTTCCTCTAAGTTCAAGGCTAAGGCTTTCAAACCGTTTTCGAAAACGATCAATTCACCTGCTTGTACGTTGGAAAGGCCATAAATACGAGCCACACCATCACCCACTTGGAGTACAGTGCCTATTTCTTCTAATTCTGCTTGAGTTTTCGCCTGAGAAAGTTGTTCTCTCAAAATTGCCGAAACCTCATCTGGTCTTACTGATGCCATACTAAAGTTTTATGAAGAGTTTAATTATTGACTATATAATTTCGGGTGCAAAATTAGCTAGGAAATTTCAATATTCCCATAACTTCGTCAAAAAATGAGCTTAATCATAAGACTTTTTTTAGATTCAAGATTTTGCGGATAATTTACGGTTGTTAAATGGCGTTAATTTTGTTGAGTGAGCCACAATTTTCGTGTATCTTCGGAACTTTATTTTGATTTAACTCTATAACTATGCAATTATCATTTGTTCGTGTTGCGCTATTCGCCGGAATTTCCTGTTTAACTTTTGGTTCTTTCGCTCAAAGCAAACCCAAAACAAAACCGAAACTGACCGTTTCCGTGACGAAAGTTCCCGTAAAGCCTTTTAATTCAGCTATTGATTCGGTTTCTTATGCCGTGGGTGTTTTAGTTGCCCAGAATTTTAAGTCGCAAAAAGTTACCCTAAATCCGGAAATGGTTGCTAAGGGATTTGCTTCTGTCACATCGGGCGGAACACTGTTAATCAGTGAACAAGAATGTCAAAGCGTCATGAATAATTTTATGATGAAAAATCAACAAGCTCAAGCTGCCGAGCAGGCTAAACAATTTGAACCGAATCGAATCGCTGGAGAGAAGTTTTTAGCTGAAAATAAAACCAAAGATTCTGTGATTACGACAGCAACGGGTTTGCAATATAAAGTGATTAAAATGGGGGATGGTCCTAAGCCAAAAGCTTCTGATAAAGTTAAAACACATTATCATGGAACATTGATCGACGGAACGGTGTTTGATTCATCAGTTCAACGTGGCGAGCCTGTTTCATTCCCTGTTTCTGGTGTTATTCCGGGTTGGGTCGAAGCACTACAATTAATGCCTGTAGGCTCTAAATTTAAATTATTCATTCCTCAAGAATTAGCTTACGGCATTCGTGGAGGTGGTCAAACCATTAAGCCTTATTCAGCTTTGGTGTTTGAAGTTGAGTTATTAGCAATCGAAAAAGAATAACATGAAAAGGATACTTCCGATTTTAATTCCACTTTCGCTATTGTTTGTCGTTTTCTTGCACGGGAAAGGACAAGGAAAATTGGAGGTGGCTACGTACCAACAAGGTGATTTGCAACCTACGGATACACAGCGAAAGGTGGAGCGCTTGGTTTTTGGTATCTTGAGCAATTACCACTATCGGAAGGTACCTGTCAATGATTCTTTATCGTCTAAAATTTTTGATGCTTACTTAAAGAATTTGGACCCGAACAAGGTTTATTTCTTAGCCTCGGATATTGAAGAGGTTGAAAAATACCGCTATACGATTGATGAGCAATTGAATTTAGGGGATTTAACATCTGCTTTTCAGATTTATAATCTGTACCAAAAGCGTATGATGGAACGTTTTGCCTATGTAGATAAAATCATCAAACAACCGATGGATTTTAGCATCGATGAAACCTATCAGCCGGATCGAGAAAAAGCTGCTTGGGCAAAATCAAGCGCAGATTTAGATGATTATTGGCGCAAAGACGTGAAACGTCAATTATTGGACTGGAAAATAGGAGGAAAAGCGGATACAACGGCGGTTCGTGAATTGAATGACCGCTACAAGCGATCTGCTAAATACATGGCTCGTACGCGTGCTGAGGATGTTTTTCAGGTGTTCATGAACGCTTACACGGAAAGTATCGACCCGCATACTTCCTACATGATTCCTAAAGCTGCACAAGAATTTAATAAAGATATGGCCCAAAGTTTTGAGGGCATCGGAGCCACCCTTCGTCTAGAAGGGGATTATGTAACTATTCAGGATTTAGTTCCCGGTGGTCCTGCGTTTCGTTCCAAGCAAATAAATCCCAAAGATCGCATCGTGGGTGTTGCCCAAGGGGATGATGGTGCCTTTGTGGATGTGATTGGCTGGTTTACGGACGATGCGGTTAAATTAATCCGTGGCCCCAAAGGAACTGTTGTACGATTGAAGATTTTACCAGGTTCTGGGGTAACGGGATCACCCACATCGGAAGTTCGAATTGTACGCGAGAAAATAAAATTAGAGGAGCAGACGGCTAAAAAGGAAGTATTGAATTTCAAGCAAGGGGCTTCAACGTATAAATTAGGCTTGATTACGATTCCCATGTTCTACCGAGATTTTGAAGGGGCTCGTAAACGGGAGGCTGATTTTAAATCAACCTCTGCAGATGTTCGCAAATTCTTGAATGAATTTAAACAACAAGGAATTGATGGATTAGTCATTGACCTACGCAATAATGGCGGAGGTTCTTTAGTGGAAGCTGTCGAATTAACAGGTTTATTTATCCCGAAAGGGCCTGTAGTTCAGCGCAAACAGTCGGACGGTAAAATTTCCCAAGAAATCGACAGAGACCCTACCCAAGTTTATGATGGCCCAATGGCGATTATGATTAATCGTTTTTCTGCCTCAGCATCTGAAATTTTTGCTGCTGCGATTCAAGATTATAAACGTGGTATCATCGTAGGGGAACAATCGTACGGTAAAGGTACGGTGCAGTCGGTAATTGATTTGGATAATTACATGGCAAATGAGAAAGATCCCGTAGGTCAATTGAAAATTACCTTAGAGAAATTTTATCGTGTGAATGGGTCCTCTACGCAACACAAAGGCGTTAGTCCTGATTTTGCTTTACCTTCGGCATTTTCAGCAGAGGAATTCGGTGAGAGTTCACAACCTTCGGCTTTGCCTTGGGATATGATTCCGACTTCTGTTTATACACCTACAAATACAATTTTGGCACCAGTATTGACACATTTACAAGCGGCATTTCAGGCTCGATTAAAGACAAAACCTGATTTGATCAAATTGAAACAAGATTTTGATCGATGGAAGAAAATCAAGGAGCAAAATTCTATTTCCTTGAATTTTGAAAAGCGCAAGAAGGAATTGGATGAGCAAAAGAAAAAACCGGATGAGTCACAAGCGATAATGGATGCTTTGGGAGGAACCGATGAGACTGTCGCGGATAAAGATAAGAAAGAGAAAACGGCTGATAAGCATGCGAAGGATGCCTATTTAAAGGAAACCCAACAGATTTTATCCGATTGGATTTCATCAGGTACGCATAAAATTGCGAAAGTAAAATGATTGATTTAGTCGTCATTCTGGAAAATGCCAAACCCATCGTTCGCGAAACGGGTGTTTGGATTCAATCCATGGTGAACAACATTGGCGAATCAGATATTCAATATAAAGGAACAAATGATTTGGTTTCTTTTGTGGATCAAACAGCTGAGGCTCGCCTGAAAGAGGGTTTGTCGGCGATTTTTCCCGAAGCAGGTTTTGTAGCGGAAGAATCAGCATCCGATTACAGTGAAGTGGGTGACGGTTATTATTGGGTCATCGATCCATTGGATGGTACGACAAATTTCTTACATCGATTGCCCATTTATGCCGTTTCGGTCGGCTTGATTTATCAGAAGCAACCTATTTTAGGCCTGATTTATGAACCTAATCGTGAAGAATTGTTTTATGCGGCGAAAGGTCATGGAGCCTATTTGAATGAGCATGTGATTCAGGTGTCCCAGCAAGCTTTTATGAATAAGAGTTTATTGGCCACGGGATTTCCTTATTACGATTTTTCTTACCAGGATCGTTACTTGGCTTTACTCAAAGAATTGATGCGGACCTCGCATGGCTTGCGTCGGATGGGTGCAGCGGCTATCGATTTGGCCTACACGGCTTGTGGTCGATTTGAGGGTTTTTTCGAGGCAAATTTAAAGCCTTGGGATGTGGCAGCGGGAAAGATTATTATCGAAGAGGCAGGTGGGCGTGTGACCAATTTTAGTGGGGGGGATGCAGTGATCTTTGAAGGAGAAATCATAGGGGCGGGTCCTATATTTGATGAATTTTTAGGAACTTTACAGGCCAAATGGTTTGTTGACTAAGCATGGAACAAATAATCATCTTCTTGGTATTTGCAGCTGCATTATTCTATTTAGGTAGATTGGTGTATCAACAATTTTGGGGTAAGACGGCGGGTCAATGTGCCAAAGGCTGCGGTACTTGCGCAGCCAGTTCACTCGATAAAATCGAATCCATTGAAAGATAAGGAAAGCGGAAAAATTGTTGATTGGCAGATTATTCGACGGATTTATGGCTTTATCAAGCCCTATAAATTTCGGTTCTGGTTTCTTGTAGGCTTGATTTTGTGCATGGCAGGGGTGTCACCTGTGATTCCTTTGATGATTCGGTACACGCTAGATCATTTTGTGAGTTTGGATAAAATGGCCGACTTGCTTCGCATGTTTTTCATCATGATTGCCGTGCTTTTCGCACAAACAGGATTACAGTTTTCTACCAGTTATTTAGCAGGCTATCTGGGTCAAACGGTTATTCGTGACATTCGTGTTCAATTGTATGCCAAAATCGTCGATTTAAAATTAGCCTTTTTTGATGCCACACCTATTGGTCGTTTGGTGACACGAACCGTGTCTGATATTGAGACCCTGAATGATGTGTTTTCAGAAGGATTAGCATCTATTGCTGGGGATTTATTGCAATTGTTTTTGATTATCGGTGTCATGTTCTACACGGATTGGCGTTTGACGTTGGTCATCTTGGCGACTGTGCCTTTCATGGTATTCTCTACTTATGTGTTCAAAGAATATATCAAAAAATCGTTTAATGAAGTGCGTGTTGCGGTTGCCAACTTGAATTCCTTTGTACAAGAGCATATTTCTGGGATGATGATTGTGCAATTATTTCATGCCGAAAAACGGGAACTGGCCAAATTTAATCGGATTAATCAAGAACATCGTGACGCGAACATTCGGGGTATTTTAGCTTATTCTGTGTATTTCCCAGTGGCGGATGTGATATCAGCAGTTGGGTCAGGTTTTGTGGTTTGGATGGCCTCGACCTATATTTTGAAGGAGCAAATCACGGTTGGGACCCTGACGGCATTCATCATGTTCATTAATCTCTTTTTTCGGCCGATTAGGATGTTGGCGGATCGATTCAATACGCTTCAAATGGGGATTGTTTCGACGGAGCGTATTTTGACCTTGTTGGATTCCAAAGATTATATACAGAATAATGGGAAGATATTAGCTGATAAAGTTAAAGGAGACATCGTTTTTGATGAGGTGACTTTTGCTTATAACGAACCCGAGTGGGTTGTAAAACGGGTATGTTTTGAGGTTCCTGCGGGACAAACTTTGGCGATTGTAGGAGCTACGGGGGCTGGTAAATCGTCTATTATTGGTTTGCTCGGTCGAATGTATGATTGCCAACAAGGTGAAATTCGTATCGATGGGGTAGCCTTACCCGACTACGAGATTCACAGTTTGCGGAAGAATATTGCGGTCGTATTACAGGATGTATTTTTATTTAGTGCCTCTATCGCCTACAACATTCATTTGGGTGATGAGTCTATTTCGCAAAAGAAGATTGAAGAGGCTGCTAAAGCAGTTGGTGTGCATGATTTTATCATGTCCTTACCCGGCGGATATGCGTATGAAGTGATGGAACGTGGAGCGACTTTGAGTGTGGGTCAGCGCCAATTAATCTCTTTTGTTCGGGCGATGGTGCATGATCCGAAGATTATTATTTTGGATGAGGCTACTTCATCGGTTGACTCGGAGTCGGAAGGATTAATCCAACAAGCCATTGCAACTTTGATGCAAGGCAGAACAGCCGTTGTTATTGCACATCGCTTATCTACGATACGTAATGCGCATCAAATTTTGGTGATGGATAAAGGTGAAATTAAAGAACGCGGAACGCATGAGGCATTATTGAAGCAAGAAGGATTGTATGCCCAATTGTATCATTTACAATTTAGTCGTAATTAATCCGTATATTTGAGGCTTATGAAATTGAAAAATTATATTCTAGTTGGTTTTATTGCATTGCTCGGATTGAGTTCATGTGGTAAGTTCGAGAAGTTCCGTAAGAGTGCAAGTTTGCCTGTGAAGTATAAGGCGGCTGTGGACTACTATAAAAAGAAAGATTTTGATAAGGCGAGTATCTTGTTTGATGAAATTCTTCCTTTAATGAAGGGTGATTCCACGCAAGAGATGGCGACCTATTACCAGGCCTATTGTGATTTTAATTTGGGTAATTATACGGTTGCAAATGCTCATTTTAAGAAATTTTATGAGGTTTTTTCGCGAAGTGAATATGCAGAAGAAGCTATTTATATGTCGGCTTATTCGCTATACAAAGATTCGCCAACTTATAATTTGGACCAAACAGGGACCCTAACCGCCATTAATGAGCTTCAGAGTTATTTGAACAATTATCCAGAAACTAAATTCAAGGATGAATGCTCGAATATGATCAAGGAGTTACGGCGTAAGTTGGAGCGTAAAGCCTATGAAAAAGCTAAGTTATATCACAAAACTTCACCATTCAATATAGCATCGTTAAAGTCTTCGGTGATTGAGATTACTAATTTTCAACGTGATTTCCCGGATTCGGATTATAATGAGGAAATGGCTTATTTGAAAGTGTTAGCACAATTCGATTTGGCTAATAGTACAATCGAGTCTAAGCAGAAAGAGCGTTATTCGGATGCTTCTAAGTTCTATTTGGAATTAGTGGATAAATATCCGCAAAGTGCATTTTTAAAGTCGGCTGAGAAGATGTACGAAAAGAGTAATCAGGAAGTGGAACGAATTGCCAAGTTAGAGGCTGAGCAGAAAGCTTTATTAGAAAAAGAGAAGTCGAATACGTCAAAATTGACCACGAGTCCTCAATAGTTTATTTCAAAAAAATATCTTATTTTTGCAACCTTAATTAAAATTCAAAGAGATGTCTAAGATCCAAACCAATCCATCAATCATTACGCGTGATGTAGATAAAATTGCTGCAAAGACAGGTAATACATATGAGTCCATTTCGATAATTGGACAACGTGCTCGTCAGATTTCTAGCAAAATGAAGGAGGAATTATCAGGTAAATTATCTGAGTTTGCTTCGTCTGTAGATAACTTGGAAGAGATTTTTGAAAACCGTGAGCAGATTGAAATCTCAAAATATTATGAGCGTATGCCAAAGCCAAGTGCTATTGCAATTGATGAGTTTTTGGCTGACAAAGTTGATTTCAGAGCGCGTACAGCGGGAACAGACGAAAACTAATCTTTTTTCGTTTGATTTCATATGAAATCTATTCGCATACTTTTATTAGTGATATTATGTCTCGGTTCTTGGGCCTTAAAAGCCCAAGAACTACAGGCAACAGTAACGATTAACATAGAGCAATTACAGCTCGATCAGCAGCGGGGATCCTCGCAAATTTATTCCGAACTTCAGCGTACACTTCAAGATTTTTTGTCCAACCGCCGTTGGTCCAATGATAATTTTGCACCTGAAGAGAAAATCAAAGTCAATATCAATCTTTTGTTGACCAAAGCTAGTTCTCAAGGTGATTTTGAGGCCAATGCGCGTATTCAAGTTTTGCGTCCTGTTTTTGGAACCTCATATGAGACCGTTATATTGAATATGGTGGACAAAAACTTCAATTTCAAGTATCAACTCGGAACTCCAATCACCTACAATGACAATAGTTTTATTGATAATTTGAGTTCGTTGATGGCTTATTATGCCTATTTGTCGTTGGCCTATCATTATGATTCGATGGGCTTACGGGGGGGGGAGGCTTTTGTGCAAAAATTGGTGAATTTGACGAATTTAGCCCAAAATTCGGGAACGGGATGGGGGAATGCCTCGGATATTCGTTCGCGTTTTGCCATTTCCGAGAATTTGATGAATCAGCAAATACAGGGGATGCGCGATGTGAATTACACTTATCATCGATTATATCTAGACACCTTCAAGTATAAGCCGGATGAGGCCCGTAAGGGAATTTTAGATTTATTGATGCAGATTCGCCAGATTAATCAAATTCGTCCCGGTGCAGCGAGTATTCGTGTGTTTTTTGATGCGAAGAGTGAAGAAATCTTTTCTATTTTGGATGAGGCGGATGTTTCTGAGCGCCAACAGGCCTTTGCTTATTTGAGCTTGCTCGATCCAATTCGTACAGAGCGTTATCGGAAATTAATCCGGTAAATTATCAGTTTTAGGGGGAACGAAGTTGGTTTTCTCCCGTACCTTTGGCAATCCTCAAACCAGGTTTGCCAAAGGTAGCTAGGATTTCGACTTTAATTCGAAAATCATCACAGTCTCCGTTTTATCCGAAACCTTGAATCGGTTATCAATTCGGTGACCCACAATCCAAGCCACGGAACCTTTGCTTAGCATTAATAAGGTGGTCTTCTTGATGTTTAATGCCACTTTTTTATCTGTCAAAAAATCAGAAATCAGCTTCTTAGAATTCATGCCTAGGGGGCAAAACCAATCGCCTTCTTGTGTTTTACGGATTTCAAGCGGAAACGTTAAACTATCAGCATCGAGACATGCCATATTTGCTTCAGTCGGCACTTTGAAGTCAGCCGTTTTTTCTTCCACATAAATATGCAATTCCTGGGTACCTAAATCAATGACCTCATCTTCTTCTTGAACTAAGATGGGTTTGTATTCCGACTGGTCTTTTGGGCTTAAGACCCATTGGTTTCGGTCGATGTTCAAGGTATATAACGGGGATTCGAAAATCTTACCAACCTTGTCGGCTGGATGATTTGTTATTTGAGCGATTTGGTCACCGTTGAAAGCTAAACTTTGGAGCCAGCGCTGTTGCATGACTTTTTCTCGGGCCGACTTTGCGTTCAATTGCACAAATAAATTATTAGCGGTGTCGCTTTTAATATTTGCTTCTTGCCACATCGCGTATTCTTCTTGAATCCAGGATTCAATATCGCGGATGCGTTCACTCGTTTGTGCAATCGTTTCATCAAAGGTGGAATTGAGCTCTTGAAACTTAGGCATGATTTCATGACGGATGAAATTACGTTGGTATTTCGTGGATTCATTTGATGAATCTTCGCGCCATGCCAAATGTTTCTCTACCACAAAATCGAATATTTGTTCTTGATTGGCGAATAACATCGGTCGGATAATATGGCCATTTTTTACGGGGATGCCGTGGAACCCCGCCAAACCACTCCCTCGCGTTAAGTTGATCAATACTGTTTCTGCACTATCCATTTGATGATGTGCCGTCGCAATATATTGATAACCTGCTTGTTGGCGGATTTCCTCAAACCAATTGTAGCGCAACAATCGTGCAGCCATCTGCGTGGAAATCTTTTCTTTTTCTGCAAAGGCTTTTGTGTCAAAAACAATGCTGTGGTAGTCAACCTTGAGTGTTTTGGCAAATTTCTTCACAAATAATTCATCCGCTAAAGATTCTTCGCCACGCAAACTGAAGTTCACATGGGCAATTCCAAAGTTGAATTTTGCCAAGGAAAATAATTTGGCCAAAACAATCGAATCGATTCCTCCGCTTACAGCAATTAGGATTTTGTCTTCGGGTTGAAATAAATTCTCTTTTTGGATAAAATGGATGAAATCTTCCAGCATAAAATTGGTAAATTGCGCGTTCAATTGAAGATGCGAAATTAACGATTCGCGATAAACATGCGGCAAAAATACGGATTATTCCTCTTTTTCTTTTTGATGCTTCCTGCTTGCCTGCTCGCACAAAGCCAGTTGGAGGTCATTCGTGCCGATAGTCTCAATGGGATCCAGCAGGATTTAATTATGCGGAAAACGTTGATTGGTCGGGTGTTTCTTCGTCAAGGAACCACAACGCTTGCTTGCGATCAAGCCGTTCTAAATAGCTCGACAAACAATGTGGAAGCCTACGGACATGTGAAAATCATACAAGCGGATACGGTTACAATTACCGGGGATACGGCTATTTATATGGGTGATAATCGTCAAGCTTTTATATCTGGGAAGGTGAAATTAGATGATCATACCATCGTTTTGACAACAAATAAATTGGACTACGATTTGAATTCGCGGATGGCCATCTATCATTCTGGAGCCAAGATTATTGATAAAAAATCAACATTATCAAGCCGTGAAGGATTCTACAATACGGTGACCAAAAACTTTCTATTTAAACAAAAAGTGCGTGTGTTTGATAAAGAAGGAGGTAAGTTGCAAGCGGATTCGCTCAAATACAATACTGCATCCAAAGAAGCCTACTTTATAGCACCTACAGAAATTATCACGAAGAAAGATACTGTTTTAACGAATGCTGGCTTTTACAATACACAGACCAAAGTTTCGAATTTTACCGGTCGGTCTACAGCTAAAACCGACGAATATATCCTTTCAGCTGATACCTTGTTTTACGATAGCCCCACACAGATTGGTGTAGCGCGCGGACGCGTGGAATTTTTGAGCCAAAAACAAAAGGTAATTTTAACGGGTGATCATGGTCGTTATGCAGGGAAAACGGGGATCACACGGGTTTATGGGCATGCCCTAATGCGCAATATTGGCGAAAAAGATACCTTGTATTTGACCGCTGATACCTTGGTTTCGATGCAAAACAAGACAGACTCAACACGAAAATTGTATGCCTACAAACATGTGTTGATCTATAAATCGGACTTCTCTGGGAAATGCGATTCGCTCGGTTATGACACCAAGGATTCAGTTATTCACTTTTACCAGAAGCCTTTGCTGTGGACGAATGAATCCCAATTACAGGCAGATTCGGTTTCGATGTACATGACCAATCAAAAAATGCGTGAGATGCGTTTGCGAGGTCATTCCTTTGTGATTTCCAAAGACTCTGCCTCACATTACAATCAAATTAAAGGACGCAAAATGTGGGTATTTTTTGCGGATGATTCCCGATTAAAGAAAGTACAAGTGGATGGGAATGGAGAGAGTGTTTATTATGTCGTAGATGATCAAAAAAATACAACGGGCTTGAATCGCGTCGAATGCAGTCGGATGAATCTCTTTTTTCTAGAAAATAAAATCAATAAGATTTCGTTTATTACGAAACCTGAAGCCAAGTTCGTACCTCCCAAAGAGTGGAAGGAAGAGCTCGAGTATTTGGATGGCTTTAATTGGCGGTCGAAGGAAAAAATTACTTTACCGATGGTGATGGAGCGTGTGCAGCAAGCCTCTGCTGTTAAAAAACCTTAAAATTCGGCTTTTTGTCACTGGATTTTGACCGTTTACCTATTGTCGTGTTTTTTCTAAGCCACAATGACTTACATTTGAATATTCGAATTTCTTATGATTCAAGCTATACGTCATATTTTCATTTTCGCATTGTTGCTTGGCTTTTTTAGCCCCGTATTTTTGCATGCACAAAATGAGGGGAAATCGAAATCTCGACTAAGTATTCAACGAACAGCACAGCGCGTGAATTTACCCATATTATTGGCCAAACGTTCGTTTCATGTGAATCCTGCTTTGCAGACAAACCTTGATTTAAAGCAGAATTCATACCTCACACAAATCATGAAATCGAGTTTTGCGAAAGCATCCACTACTAATATTGTCGGGCAGAATCAAGACCGTAAATTGGTCGAAGAGAACAGCAACAATCCCAATTACTTATTCTTCAATGATCGTATTCAAGTTTCGCATGCCTATCCTAATCCAGCGAGTGATTTTCTGGATATTGATTATCAAGTTGTAGGGAATCAAGATTTGCGATTAGGCTTTTATAATGTACTTGGTGAACAAGTAAAAGAGGTTTCACTTGACCGTGATCAAAAAACATTGCGTATTTCCTTGCGTGATTTTGCTTCCGGGATGTATTTGTATCAATTGTCGATAGATGGCCGGTCGGTCGCTACAAAGAAAATTATTGTTCGGAAAGGGATGTAAAAAAAACCTGGATGGAAGTCATCCCATCCAGGTTCTGAAGAGACGCGATACCTCGCGTCTACTCCCCAGGCTGAAGCCTAGGGTTATAAAAGTAGTATGATAACCCCAGACTTTAGTCTGGGGAATAGCGTCTCTACACTATTGATTAGCAATTGTCCGCTTAATAAATGCCGTCAAATCAGCTCCTGTCAACAAATTCTGCGATAGTAAAGCAAGATCTGAAATTTGCTTCGCTAAAGCTTTTTGCTCTTCTTCAGATTCCAAACTCGCTAATTTGCTAATCAAAGGATGATTCGCATTGACCGTGATATTATAGGTCGTAGGCATCGCCCCAAACATACCCATACCACCGCCGTTTTTCGACATTTCACTCATGCGGCGCATAAATTCATTTTGGGTGACAATGGCCGGTAATTCGTCGGGTGACATCGCCTCTACAGCTACTAATTTTTGTTTATCATTTAGCGTTTCTTCGAAGACTTTCTTGACACTTTCTTTTTGGGTGTCACTCAGAACGGCTTCTAAGTTGATTCCGGTATCGATTAATTTATCAATTCGGTCTGCATCTACACGCTTCCATTGGGTTTTCTCCAATTTGGCTTCCATGGCTTGAATGAAATGACTATCGATTAAGGAATCCAGTCGTAATACCGAGTACTCTTTTTGTTTGGCGGATTGAATAAAGGCATCTTGCTGTTGTTCGTCAGTCGTATAGAGATAAACTTTGTTGCCATCTTTATCCGTTTGTGCTGCCTGAACCTCTTCAGCGTATTCGTCTAACGTGAAATATTTGTTATTCGTATCTTGAACTAAACAAAAATTTGTCGCGCGTTCCATGAATTTCTCATCGGAAATCATCCCATATTTGACGAATAAGCCAATGTTCGCGAATTTCTCTTCGAATGCCGCGCGGTCTGCCTTAAATAGGTCGGCCAATTTATCCGCGACTTTTTTCGTGATATACGAATTGATTTTTTTGACATTTGAATCTGCCTGTAAGAAAGAACGCGAAACGTTCAAGGGAATATCGGGTGAGTCAATGACTCCGTGCAATAACATCAAGAATTCGGGAACGATGTCTTTAACTTCGTCAGTTATGAACACTTGACGGCTGTATAATTGGATCTTTTCGCGCTGTAGCTGCATTTCATTTTTCACTTTCGGGAAGTATAAAATACCCGTTAGATTAAATGGATAATCCACATTTAAATGAATCCAGAATAAGGGTTTTTCTTGCATCGGATACAATTCATCGTAGAATTGTAGGTAATCGTCATCTGTTAAATCGGAAGGGGATTTTGTCCAAATTGGATTTGGATTATTAATGATTTTCTCCTGAAATTCAATTGGCATCGGTAAAAACTTGCCATACTTTTCCAAGATGGATTTCAAACGATATTCTTCCAAGAATTCCTCGGAATCTTCCGCGATGTGTAGAATAATATCCGTTCCCCGTGTTTTCTTTTTGGCTGAGCTAATCGAATATTCAGTTGAACCATCGCAAATCCAACGAGCTGCCTCGGCGCCATCTTGGTAGGATTTCGAAATGATTTCCACTTCTTTGGCAACCATGAACGCGGAATAGAATCCTAAGCCAAAATGACCGATGATTCCTTTGTCCTCACCTTGATCTTTGTATTTCTCCACAAATTCTGTGGCGCCTGAGAAGGCGATTTGATTAATGTATTTTTTTATTTCTTCAGCTGTCATCCCGATTCCGTTGTCGGAAATCGTGATTGTTTTCTTGTCTTTGTCGAAGCTTACCTGCACTTTTAATTCACCCAATTCGCCATTGAATTCGCCAATAGAGCTCAATCGCTTGATTTTTTGGGTGGCGTCTACCGCATTGGAAACCAACTCACGAAGGAAAATCTCGTGGTCCGAATAGAGAAATTTCTTAATAATTGGGAAGATGTTCTCAGTGTGAATGGAGATGTTACCTGTTTCTTTCATGTTTAATTGAGATTAAAAATCATAAATTTGGAATCCGATGGTTCAAATCTTAATCCAAAACCTTTCGGAATGTCATATTGTCAGTTTTGTATGCGGAAATTCTTTTTTTTATTGTGTTTGAGTTTACCAATTTTCGCCCAGCAAGAATCCCTGCGCATGGTCTACCCATTCATGCCCTTGGGAATCAATCCCGCCATGGCAGGTGGCAAAGGCGTCGCCTCAATGACGGGGATTTATCGGAAAAAGCCTCTGTTTCAAGGTGGGATTACGAATACGGCATCGTCCCAACAATATTTTAGTTTCGATATGCCAATCGCTCAAGAGAAAGGGGGAATCGGATTTTTGGCTTATAATACCGATCAGTCTTATGCATTGGTTTCAGGTGGAATTGCAGCTAATTTAGGCTTAGCGGCAGTTGCTGCTAAAAACATTGCTTGGGGTAGGGGGAACAATATTCGAATCGGTTTGCAAGCTGGGTTGAATCAATACCCTATCATCGGGAAAAGTGGCACAAGTGTGCTAGGTGGTCATTTCGGGTGGGGCCTGCAATATGAGCGCGCGGATTTACAAGTAGGCGTTAGTTCACCTGCGAATTCCTTCGAATCGAGTTATGGGTCATTGAATAAGCCTTTGTATCTGACTGGGCAATACATTTTACATGTTTCTCAGCATACCTTAAAGTTGGGGACGCTTATTCGAAGCCAACAAGAATCCACGAAAGCGGATTATTATGCGGTGTTTTGGATGAAGGAAAAGCTGGGTCTAGGAATTTGGTATCAAGAAACTGGGTCAGAACTAGGCTCTAAAGCTTTGTTAGGAAGTTTAGAAGTGGCCTTGGGAAAGAATTTTCGGGTGGGATATGCGTATGATTTTTTAGGAGAATCAACCGCCTATTATCCTGCTGGATTTGGATCTAGCGCATCTACCGAGCGCGCGGGTTTTCATCAATTATTCATTCGTTACGAAATTGATTTGGGCAACGGAAAAATTGCAGAATTCCGGCACTAAGTAATTGTGTGATTTCTTTGACTTTGGTAGGATATAATTGTAATAAATAAAGAATTTTTTAATGCTTGAATAAATAGGATTTTTTCCAAAGAAATTTGTGCTCTTATATGGTATAAAATCCTCCAAATTGTTGGGTTTTATTGCCAAGAGTGTATTAAATTGCGAGGATTTTTTTCGCGAGAATTAAATCTACCTAAACCAAAACAATAACGTTTGAAACTTTTTCTAGTCGACGGCTAGAATTTTACATTATGGATCCATTTTCCTACGTTGCTAATGCTGATACACAGGTCATCGCCGACTTGTATGAAGCATATAAACAAGACCCTAATTCCGTAGACAGCTCTTGGAGAGATTTCTTCAAGGGATTCGATTTTTCACAAACCTGGTTAACAGATGCGCCGGTGGGCAATGCTGCAGATTCTGCGCATGTTCAAAAGGAAATGGCAGTTATCTCGCTGATTAAAGCATTCCGTTCTCGTGGACATTTATTGTCGAAGACAAATCCAGTTCGTGAGCGCAAGGACCGTCAGCCTCGTTTAGGTTTGACTGATTATGCACTTTCTGATGCTGACTTAGATACGGTATTTCAAGCGGGTGTTTTCTTGGGAATCGGACCTGCGACCTTGCGTCAAATTCAAGATGCTTTGCACAAAATTTACGCGGGAACGATCGGTTTTGAATATTCGTATATCCGTGAGGTAGCTACCAAAGAATGGTTGCGTAACAAAATTGAAAAAGAAGCTTTGTCTTTCAATCCCTCGATTGAAAAGAAAAAACATATCCTTCAGAAATTGAACGAAGCAGTCGTTTTCGAGAATTTCTTAGGAACAAAATACTTAGGCCAAAAGCGTTTCGGACTTGAAGGTGGTGAATCAACCATCGCGGGTTTGGATGCGATTATTAATAAATCGGCCGATTTAGGTGTCAAAGAAGCCATGATTGGTATGGCGCACCGTGGTCGTTTGAACGTATTGGCGAACATTATGCACAAATCTTACGAAGCAATCTTTGATGGTTTCGAAGGAAATGTGCCTGATGAAATTCATGGTGATGGTGACGTGAAATACCACTTGGGGTATTCATCCAAACATATCTCACCAAACGGTAGTGAAATTTCCTTGAAATTAGCCCCCAATCCATCGCATTTAGAGGCGGTAAATCCTTTGGTAGAAGGTTTTTGTCGGGCAACGGCAGATGCCCATTATGCAGGTGATTCCTCGAAAGTATTGCCTATTTTGATTCACGGGGATGCGGCGGTCGCTGGCCAAGGTATCGTCTATGAAGTGACCCAAATGGCGAAATTGAAAGGTTATTCAACGGGTGGAACGATCCACTTTGTGATTAATAACCAAGTAGGTTTTACGACGGATTTTGAAGATGCACGATCTGCGATTTATTGCACGGATGTTGCCAAAATTATTGACGCACCCGTATTCCACGTGAATGGAGATGATCCTGAAGCGGTTGTATTTGTATCTCGTATCGCCGCAGAGTTCCGCCAAGAGTTTGGTCGGGATGTGTTTGTGGATATGGTTTGCTACCGTCGGAATGGACATAACGAATCTGATGAGCCTCGTTTTACCCAGCCTACCTTGTATGCCAACATTACGAATCACCCGAATCCACGCGAGATCTATACACAGAAATTGATCAAGCAAGGAGAAATCGAAGCGAAGTTAGCGGAGCAAATGGACGCCGAGTTCAAAGCCGAGTTGCAAGCACGTTTGGATTTGGTAAAACAAAAAGTTCGCCCTCCGTATATCCCATTGAAATTGGATAATGCTTGGTCAGCATTACGTTACTCAACGGAAAAAGATTTCGAAAAATCGCCAAATACGGCTATTTCAAAAGCGACCGTTGATCAGGTAGCGAAAGCCATCACAACCTTACCGAAAGGCTTCGTGGCTTTGAAACAAATTGAAAAAGTAATTGCTGACCGTAAAGTTTTCTTTGAAAAAGGAGAATTGAACTGGGCTACCGCTGAATTATTAGCTTATGGTTCTTTATTGGTTGAAGGAAAAGCAGTTCGTTTGTCGGGTCAAGACGTTCAACGTGGTACCTTCTCGCATCGTCATGCCGTATTGCATGATGCAAACACGAACGAGAATTACAGTTCATTAAATCATATCTCGGATAAGCAGGAAAAAGCCCAAATCTACAATTCATTATTGTCGGAATACGGCGTTTTGGGTTATGAGTTTGGTTATGCCTTAGCGAATCCGAATGCTTTGGTTATCTGGGAAGCACAGTTTGGGGATTTTGCCAATGGCGCTCAAACGATGATTGACCAATTCGTTTCTTCACACGAATCGAAGTGGGGGACTCAAAATGGTTTGGTGATGTTGTTGCCGCATGGTTATGAGGGACAAGGGCCAGAGCACTCAAATGCTCGTCCGGAACGTTTCTTACAATTAGCCGCGGAGAATAATATGGTCATTGCCAATTTGACAACACCAGCCAATATTTTCCATGCCTTGCGTCGCCAGTTAACTTGGGAATTCCGCAAGCCATTGGTTGTGATGTCGCCTAAGTCGATTTTCCGTCATCCCAAAGTTGTTTCGAAAATGGATGCCTTTACAAAAGGTTCATTCCAGGAAGTGATTGGAGATGAATTTGCCGACAAAGCGAAAGTAAAACGTGTGTTGATCTGTTCGGGTAAAGTTTATTTTGATTTATTAGATCGTCAAGAAAAAGACAAGCGTAAGGATGTTGCCATTATCCGTTTGGAGCAATTGCATCCATTCCCAACAAAGCAAGTGGAAGCAGAATTAGCGAAATACAAGTCAGCTGAAGTATTCTACGTGCAAGAAGAACCGGAAAACATGGGCTATTGGTCGTATGTGATTCGTGAGTTTGGTTGGTCACGTTTCAGCAAATTAGTGGCACGTAAGAAATCGGCCTCACCGGCGACAGGATTCTTGAAGGTGCATGGAGAGGAGCAGGCAGCATTGATAAACAGAGCATTTGAATAATCGAATATTATGGCTATAGAAATGAAAGTGCCCGCTGTGGGCGAGTCAATCACGGAAGTAACGGTTGCTACTTGGA